>ENA-OQDW01000575-OQDW01000575.1-human-gut-metagenome-genome-assembly--contig:-NODE-575-length-14902-cov-2.180914_pt1 | contig 14902 bp, 17 predicted proteins | sample MGYA00242784_ERZ504613 | MGnify/ENA primary metagenome ERZ504613 (study PRJEB26092, sample SAMD00036330) | human gut metagenome | host: Homo sapiens | study: EMG produced TPA metagenomics assembly of... | reverse complement strand
TATTTATAATATGTTTCCTATTATAATAATATTATTAGTTATGACTTTATTGCATAGTAATTCAAACTTAGTATTCACCTCTTGTGTTATTATCTTTCTGATATGGTATGGCATAAATCATCTACATTTCATAAAATCAGAACCCATATCCCTCCAGAAACGTCCAACATTTTTATTCCATTTTATAAATTACATTTTTCAGTTAAAAATAATTATTAACTTATCTGTTTATTTTAGATGAATATGTCATCATATCCTTCCATTCACTTTTCTAAATATTTCTTTTTTCCTTCATCAATCTGATTATAGATAATTAAACTAGTTTATTCAATATAATTTTACGTTTAAACGCCAATAATATTAGTTGTATCCTCCCCAAAACGCTTTATCCTATTCTCTATAGGAGGGCATATCCAATATGAACTACGACGATTTCATCCGCGAGCGCATCACTCGGCTGCGCCTGGAGCGGAATTTATCCGAATATCAGCTCAGCTATGAACTCGGGCAGAGCAAGGGCTATATCCAGAGCATCACTTCCGGGCGGCGCTGCCTTCCATGGCGATGTTTCTGGACATCTGCGACTATTTTAATTTAGCGCCCTCGGAGTTTTTCGAAACGGATCTGCCGCCCCTTCCAATCCGCGAGGCCTGCGCAAAGCTCGCCGCTCTCAACAGCGGCGACAGGGAGTTGGTCAGTCGCCTGATCGACCGTTTCTACAGGGAGACGCAGCGCCCAGAAATTAAGGAAGGAGAATAAAAATGAAACCCGGCTGGATGTTTGCAACTGCATCCAGCCGGGTTTCTTCCTGTCTATCCCCGCTTCACTTCTCCATCACATCTAATTGCCGATCCTCCGCGCCGGCAGCCTGCGGTAGCCAGACGATCCTCCCCCGCTTATAAAATCCGCCCCTCTTCGCCGCCCGCACCGCCTTCATCCCTCGTGCGGTGCAGCGGCCGCTGAGTCTTACAAGCTTTGGCGACGTATATGGTTCTCCTTTGGCAATCAACTTATTACTCTTAGTCGTATAAAAATCGAGCCAATATCGGTGCCATCGGGCCACCATTTTCGCAAATATCTTTAAAACGATCCCGGCCATGCGCGTCCGTCCCCATTCTTCAAAAATAAAACGCTAAGGGAGAGCATATCCCCCTTAGCGCTATATTACTTCAATTTTCGTGCAAAAAGTGTCGAAGAGAAGAGGCCGCGTCAAAAAAAACGGATAAGCGCTCCCCCGGACGTGCATTTTATGCAATATTGTCGATTCCAGCCGCCTTCTTGAGCGCCTCGGCGCGATCCGTCTTTTCCCATGTCAGGTCGATATCCGTACGGCCAAGATGGCCGTATGCCGCGAGCTGGCGATAAATCGGATGGCGCAGGTCGAGCATATCAATAATCGCGGCCGGGCGCAAGTCGAATTCTTCCATCACGATTTCACTCAGGGAATCATCGGAGATGACGCCTGTGCCGAAAGTATCCACCATAACGGAAACCGGCTTGGCGACACCGATGGCATATGCCAGCTGGATTTCACACTGCCTGGCGAGGCCTGCCGCCACAATATTCTTGGCCACATAACGCGCCGCATAGGCCGCGGAGCGGTCCACCTTCGTCGGATCCTTGCCGGAAAACGCGCCGCCGCCGTGGCGCGCATAGCCGCCGTAGGTATCAACAATGATTTTGCGGCCGGTCAGTCCGCTGTCACCCACCGGGCCGCCGGTGACGAAGCGACCAGTCGGGTTGACATAGATGATCGTATCGTCATCCATCAATTCCACCGGAACCACCGGGCGGACGACATGCTCCACAATTCCCCTGCGAATTTCATCCAAAGAGACGTCCGCGCGGTGCTGGGAGGAAATCACAACGGTATCAACGCGCACTGGGCGATCATTGTCATCATATTCCACGGTGACTTGCGATTTACCATCCGGCAGGAGATAAGGCAGCGTACCATTTTTCCGGACTTCTGTCAAACGGCGTGTCAGCTTGTGGGCCAGCGAAATCGGCAGCGGCATCAGCTCCGGCGTTTCATCGCACGCGTAGCCAAACATCATGCCTTGATCGCCTGCGCCATTGAGGTTATAGGCATCCTCTTCGCCATTTTTAAGCTCCAGGGAATGATCCACACCCAAAGCGATATCAGGAGATTGACCGTCGATTGCGGTTAGCACAGCACAGGTGTTGCCGTCAAAGCCTTTGTCAGCGCTGTCGTAGCCAATGTCACAGATCACTTTGCGGACGATCTGCGGGATCTCCACATTAGCAGCTCGTGCTGATCTCGCCCATCACGAGCACCTGGCCCGTGGTGCAGGTTGTCTCGCAGGCAACACGGCCCTGCGGGTCCTTTTCCATAATCGCATCGAGGACTGCATCAGAAATCTGATCACAAATTTTATCGGGATGGCCTTCGGTAACGGATTCTGAGGTAAAAAGATGTTTTGCCATTCTTTTCATTTACTCCTTTATATTACTTTTCCTTCTGAACGGCGCAAAAAACGCCAAAAAGCGCTCGCAGTGAAACCGCGGGCGCTTTTAACACCTTATTTTTCGGTCAACACCGCAGGATTTAGCACCTTGCACACTGCTTTAATGTGCAGGTTGCCGGGCTTCAAAGGGCCTTTCCCTCAGCCGCTCTCAATAAGGAAATATGTAGTTTATAGGTTATATTGTACGACATGGGACGAAAAAAGTCAAGCGTTCCGGATGGATACGGCCAAAAGTTCAAATTGTGTTCACGATTGCTCTTTTCCCGCAGGACGTAATTTGTTATACTGTATCCAATCAAGCAAAACAGGAGGCAAATTGTATGGAAACCACTGTAACCAGGCAGCAGGCGCTCGCTCTACTGCGCAAATATAATCGGGAGCCCTTTCATCTCCAGCACGCACTGACAGTGGAGGGCGTGATGCACTGGTATGCACGGCAGCTCGGCTTCGGCATGGAGGAAGATTTTTGGGGGCTGGCTGGGCTGCTGCACGATGTCGATTTTGAAGCATACCCGGAGGAGCACTGTAAAAAGGCGCCGGAGCTTTTGGCGGAGATCCATGCGGAGGATACGCTCATTCACGCCGTGTGCAGCCATGGCTATGGTCTGGTGTGCGATGTGGAGCCCGCGCATGAGATGGAAAAAGTGCTTTTTGCAGCGGACGAGCTAACCGGCTCATCGGCGCTGCGGTGAGAATGCGCCCCTCAAAAAGCGTAGCGGATTTGGAGGTATCGAGCCTCCAGAAAAAATTTAAGGATAAAAAATTCGCTGCGGGCTGCTCGCGCGATGTGATCCGTATAGGAGCAGAGCGCCTGGGCTGGGAGCTTGACCGGCTGTTCCAGATGACAATTGAAGCCATGCGCTCCTGCGAAGCGCAGGTGCAAGAAGAGCTGACCAGTATGCTTGCGTGATCGTATGAAGCGTTACCACGTAAGCCGTCCACTCCATCTCCCGTACAGGCTTTCAAGCGGATGCTGCAAAACATTTTACAGCATCCGCTTTTATTTTTTCATTTGCCTATTTTTTCAGCACTGCCTCCAACTTCACAGGATTATGATCTGTATACTGGAAATCCGTCTCGATCACATGAACCGCCTCTACCTCCACATTGGGAGACACGATAAACCCATCGATCACATAAAACTGCGTCTTTGCCCGGTCGCCGCTGTAAGGCTGATTCAAGAGCCTGCAAGTGGGGGCGCTGTCATCCACGGCAAACCGCCAGCCCTCCGGCAGGATATCTGAGGAAAGCGTGCCGGCCTGCCAATAGGAAGAATCGATCAAAGGATATTTTGTTGCGTCCACCTCGGAAAACGTCTGGTTAAAATCGCCGCCTGCGATGCAGTAATTGCCCTTTTCATATTCCGTTGTGAGCAGCTTTAAAAGCTCTTCGGTCTGGATCTGTTTTGCATCGCCGTCATCATAGGCTTCCAAATGAAGATTGATGAGCACCAACTCCTTATCGCTCCCCTCCAGCGGCACCCGCTCCACCAGCAGGCAGCGCTTGAGCTGCGCAACGCGCACAGGCCAGGTGTATGTGCCCGTCAGCGCAATGCGCTCTGCTTTCAGCGCGCCGAAGGAACTAAGCGTCAGCAAACCGGACTGAACTTGCCGATCGTCGCAGCGGAAACGGCACATACTGGCTGGAATAATTCACGGCAAAAGCGTTCGTCCCGCCAATGAGGCTGGAAAGCGACGCAGTCTGATCCACAAAATAGGAGCGTTTTGAGCTTTATCCACCTCCTGCAAAAATTGCACGTCACAATTCGCCTCTTGGATAATCCTACCAATCCCAGCAATATTGTTGCGCACATTTTCATCACTTGCCGGCCGGACATTTTTGCCGCCGTCCATAAAGAAATCCTGCGTCTGATCCAGCGAGCCATAGCCGATGTTATAGGATAAGACACGCAAAGAATCGCCCGCTTGGAGCGTCTTTTTCGCCTGGCCGCCAATCTCCAGCGTTTCCACGGGTTCAGGCTTGAATTCCGCTGCCGTCAGGTAGATGACAAAGCCCCCAATGATGAGGAGCAGGGTGAGAAGAATCGATAGTAAAATAATGCCGATGCGTTTGAGGGTTCGTTTCATAGCATTCGCCTTCCCAGATGCCGCAGATTGCATAAAAGCCGAGCAGCATCTCTCTTTTTATTTATAATAAATTTAACATTGAAAGGCGGGAATGTCAATGTGGTTTCCAAGAGGATTCCCACGCCGCCCGCCTATTTTCCAAAACATAGAGGCGAAAAGCCGCCGCAGAAGCCTTTTTTATAGCTTCTGTGGCGGCTGAAATCATTGCCCTGAATGGTTTTCATCCGGCTCTGTGCCGGGCGGATCGTCTTGTTCTGGGCCTTTCTTTATCTTCGGCCAAAAGCCTGCTTCGACCAGATCGCCCAGCTCCTCGATTCGATATAAAATAGAAAAACCAACAAACAAAATAACCGTCATCCCCAACCAAAACGGTTCGATAAACGGGATTTCTTTGAGTAAAAGAAGCACGAACGCAATCATCATGGAGCAAAGAATGCGTAAGACAACACTTGCACTATGACTCATCGCGTTTTTCCTGCCTTTCTGTATGATCTGACGCGTCTGGCGTGGAATTATTTTCTGCGGGCTTCTTCGTAAAAAGCTCTTCCTCTCTGCGTTTTAACAGCATCTGCAATTCACGGGAGGCTTCCAATTGCTCTTTCTGATGGTTTAGAATCTCTTTCTGGCGGCTTAGTATAGATAAGATCAAAAATACAATCACCCCGGAGAGAAACAAAATGTCGGCCTGTAAGCTGGATAATACAAAGGATACAAGATCCCCTTCATAGCTCTTTAGTCCGGCTACGGTCTCCCCTAAGCAAAGACCTGCAAAGACCAAAAGGAACGATAATGCTATTTTCCCAATCATCTTTTTCATGCTTTTTTCTCCTTAGGTCAGGATGGATTATGCCAAACTTGAATGCGCATGTCATACGATTTGGTATCCGCAATAATACCGCCGGATGCCGAAATGCCCGGATAACTGCCGGATGCCCAAGCAAATTCAATATTGCCAGCGAGTTTATATTGCGTATGAATGTACCGTAAAGTAACGCTAAATGGATTCCGTTTATCCGCATTTAAAACATTTCCCACACCAGCAATGGTAAATGCAAAATCAGAGCATTGGATTGTTTCATTTGCCCCCCAATAATCATTCGGCAAATCCCAAGTAAAATAGAATCCTTCGTTGCCCAACTGGGCATTCCTTCCATTCATGTATTGTGTACGGGTTGTTACTTGATGGATTCCGGTGGTTCGACTATCAAAAACACGTTGGTATTCCAACATGCTCTGCATATCTTCTAAGTTTTGATCGGTTTTGCTCGTCCATGAAAAATAATTAATGCCGAGGGAAAGTCCATCTTCTTTTCGAGTTACCGGAGTCTTTAGCCAATGGGCAATTCCAAATATCAAGTATTCTCCTGGACTCGCTTTTGTGCTTTGATCCGCCGCAATCAACGCCATCTCCATATATTGGTTGGAAGAGGTGAGATCGCCACTCGTGATATCTCCGTTTGCCTTCAATTGCGGAACCGCCTGTCTGCTGGATTCCTGAAAGCTCCTTAAACGAGCGTTTTGTGCATTTTCAGCCTTTTCTTCTATCTCTATTTTTTTTAGGCAATCCTCTTTGGATAGCACTTCTGCCTCTCCATTTTCATTGATTTGAAGATACTGTACGCCGCAGGTTATACTCTTTGACTTTTCCATCAGATTCGCCAGCTGCTGTGCTATCAATCCATCGCTCTGTAATCCAATGCCTTGCAATATTTGTTTACTCAACTGCAAATCGGAAACGCCTTTGTGCTCCGCCTCTTGCTTCATCTCAGTAAACTTCTCTTTTTGAATTTCCATGCGCTGTGTTTTCTGCTCCGTCCGTACCGTCATATACTTTCCGACATCCATCTCTTTTTCCAACTCCGCTCCCTGCGAAACCACACAGCAGCTGGAAGCGAGTATCAGGCTCATTCCTATTCCCCAAAATCCCGAATACCCATTTTTTCATTTGTTACTTCTCCTCCCTTTTATTTTCAAATAAAAAGAGTTATAAATTGGATTTTTAATCCCTTATCTCTTATCAAGATTATACCATTTTAATCACAAACTGTTCCATATATATTATCTATAAATATTCTATATGAATTATGTGAATGATTCCAAATTTTTCATTATAAAAAACGCAGTGTATGATGCTTTTTCCACACTGCGTTTTAATACAATCCCATTTTTCAATTATTTATGCGCGATACTGATACGCCTTGACATACTCCACCACAAAATCCGACGGCCAAATCTCCTCCGGATTTTTCCGAATATCCCCTGATCAACCGCGAAACGGCTTCCCGTTCTGCCCTGTCCACCTCGGTGAATAGAATCAAAATTTCCGACGTTTACGGCACTCCTTTTCCTTTATTTCCCTGCCCGCAGCTTATTGATTCGATCGCGCAGATACGCCGCGTGCTCAAATTCGAGGATCTTTGCCGCCGCCTTCATCTCCGCCGTGAGCTGCTTAATGAGCTGCTCACGCTCCACACGGGAAAGCCGCTTTGTGGGCTTGTTCGCATCGATTTCGGATCGGCTCGTAATTTCCAAAATTTCACGGACTTCCTTTTTGATCGACTGTGGTGTGATCCCATTCGCTTCGTTATACGCCATCTGCTTTTCACGGCGGCGCTGCGTTTCACGCAGCGCTTTTTCCATGGAGGGCGTAACTGTATCCGCATACATAATCACTTGCCCCTGCGCGTTGCGGGCCGCCCGGCCGATCGTCTGAATCAGCGAAGTCTCAGAGCGCAGAAACCCTTCTTTATCCGCGTCAAGGATCGCAACAAGCGACACCTCCGGGATATCAAGCCCCTCGCGCAGCAAGTTGATGCCGACGAGCACGTCAAATTCCCCTTTGCGCAGATCGCGAATGATTTCCATGCGTTCAATGGTATCAATATCGTGGTGCATATAACGCACCTTGATGCCGGCGCCTCCAGATAATCCGTTAAATCTTCGGCCATTTTTTTTGTAAGCGTTGTCACTAGCACGCGCTCCTTGCGTGCGGTGCGGATGTTAATTTCTGAAATTAAATCATCAATCTGGCCTTCCGTGGGCTTCACAATGACTTCCGGATCCAACAGCCCGGTTGGGCGGATCACCTGCTCAACAATCGCCGCGCTCTTCGAGCGCTCAAATTCGCCGGGCGTTGCGCTGACAAAAATCTTTTGCCCGAGCCGCTCATAAAATTCGTTAAAGGTTAATGGGCGGTTGTCATAAGCGGAGGGCAGGCGAAAGCCAAAATTGATCAGGCTCTCCTTGCGCGAGCGGTCGCCGCCGTACATACCGCGCACCTGCGGCAGAGTCACGTGCGATTCGTCGACAAAGAGCAAAAAATCCTTCGGAAAATAATCAAGCAGCGTAAACGGTGCGCTGCCTGCCGGGCGGCCGGACATCACTCGGGAATAGTTTTCAATCCCTTTGCAGAAACCCGTCTCCCGGAGCATCTCAATATCGTATTCCGTCCGCTGGCGGATGCGCTGCGCTTCTAACAGCTTGCCCTCGGCCTCAAACGCCTTGACGCAGCGCTCCATTTCCTGATAGATATCCGCAATCGCAGCCTCCATCTTCTCCTGTGAAACCACATAATGCGAGGCAGGATAGATCGCAACATGCTGCAAAATGCCCTTGACATCCCCAGTGAGTGGGTTCACCTCACTGATCCGGTCGATTTCATCGCCGAAAAATTCGATCCGATAGGCCGTATCATTGGAATAAGAAGGAAAAATTTCAATCACGTCGCCGCGCACACGGAATTTATTACGAACAAAATTGATATCGTTGCGCTCATACTGAATTTCAACGAGCTTATGGATGACGTCGTCCCGCTTCTTTGTCATACCAGGGCGCAGGGAGATCACCATGCTGCGGTAATCAATCGGGTCGCCCAAGCTATAGATGCAGGAGACGCTCGCCACGATAATCACATCCCGCCGCTCGGACAGTGCAGAGGTGGCGGAGTGGCGCAGCTTATCGATTTCATCGTTGATGGCGGAATCCTTTTCGATATAGGTATCGGTTGTGGGAATGTAAGCTTCCGGTTGATAATAGTCATAATAGGAGACAAAATATTCCACAGCGTTTTCCGGGAAAAATTCGCGAAACTCGCTGCACAGCTGCGCCGCCAATGTTTTATTGTGCGCCAAAACCAGCGTTGGACGGTTCATCTGTTCGATCACGTTTGCCATAGTGAAGGTTTTGCCGGAGCCGGTCACGCCCATCAAAACCTGTTCTTTTACGCCATTTTCAAGGCCCTTCACCAGTTGATCTATGGCCTCTGGCTGATCGCCTGTGGGCCTATATTTGGAAACCAATTTGAATGGTTTTTCGTTCTCCATTGCGCCAAATGCCTCCTTCTTATGCTTACTACCAGCCCATAAATTCGTTTAAGAATCGCATACTCACGTCCACTTTTTTTGAAAAATCGCGTATGACATGGATAGATTCACGAAAAGGATTTTTTCCGACAGCGTAACACTATCTATCACAAGCCGTCATTTCCTAAGATATTATATCACACTTCTCTATGTTTTAAAGTGCATTGCGAATAATCATATAGCTTGTTTACGCCCTATTTTGCATAACCGCCAATAAAATATTGCATGATGGAGCGTATTCCATGCAGAGGCGTTATTTTTATTCAACCAGCAGGATAAAAATAAAAGCTGAAGCGCCTCCATATGGAGCTTCAGCTTTTATTTTACTGACCTTCATTTACCCGCGGTGTACAAAGGGGGATTAATCCATGCCTTCAATATCAATCATTGCGCGCTTCTGTATAAACATCAACAGAAATCATTGAGGCGGCATATCCTAAATGCAGTCATTATATGAGGTGCGGCTGTTTGCGGCCAATTCCAGCTTCACGATGCAGTCACACCAGAAATGCAAATGGATAGCTGCTTGACTACTTTGGCTTATTTATTTAAAACCATCTATCTTCAGAAAGATTATTTAATCCAACTCATCCTCTGCGGGCTGCCATGCCTTTCCAAATTTCACATCACGGAACAGCGCCGCAAGGCCCGTAATCTGTTTTAACCGCAATATTTCATCCCGGTCCATCCCCAAATGTTTAGATATCCATGCATCTGACCGGCCTATTTCGTGAAGCTCCCTGATGATATTGCTCATCAGGTCTACGTCATGGCTCCCGCGCGCCCTGTTGTGCCTGATTGTGCTCGCCATCCGTTCAGAAAGTGGCTTTCTATGACGGACACCGGCATCATGCCATGCTCCCGCTCGTAAATATCCGGATATTTCCCATCACGCTATACCTGTGGAAGCCGTCCACAATAACATACATATCCCTGCTTTTTGCATAGTAGCAAACGATCGGCATGGTGAACCCATCCGCCTTGATGCTATCGTATAATAATTTCATTTCCGGCGGCGCCACCTTGTTTGGATTATATGTATTGGGAATAATCTTTTCATACGGAACAGCAATCACATGATATACCGGGCTTTGAAACTGCTTATTCTCCATCGGCGAAACCCCCATACTTTCTTTTGATTGCATCCACTCGCTTTTGCTCCTGTTTTGTCTGCCCAAACCCCATAAAGCGGCAGGTGTGATCATTTTTCAGAATACAGTAACACATGCGTTTCCAGCTTGGGATGTCTTTTGAACTTTTGATGTCGTCGGTATGATCCGGTATCTTTCCAACAAAGATAACCCTCGACTTTTTATCCAAAGTATAATTGGAAACGCCGTTTCTCTTAATATGGTAATTATGTTCCTCTAATTCCCGTATCGTTTCCTCGGAAAGACCGCCGCCTGTGTTATGCCAGAATTCTATCGACGTCCTAAATTTTTGACATAATTGTTCCTCAATCTCGCTGGCAGCGTATCCAGAAGGAACTGCGTATAGGATTTCCATGTGTGCCCCTCAGGCAGCGTTGCATTCCGGTATGCCATTGCCTTTGTCCGGCCATAGATCGCGCCGAAATTTGCCCCGCGGACACGGCCCACAAGCCTCGTCCATATCTCCGGATCAATGACGCGATATAGATTCAGGCTATCTTTGGAGTAGTCGTTAAAGGGCGACGCCACACGCATCTGGCTTGGAGTCAGGCCAGCCTTATAATAGAGGTCATAAAGGCCGTTATAATCATAATTGAATTTGTAGTTCGCAGCCCAGACGTCATTCACCGACCAATCATATAATGGCGACGCGCACCACACGTCTTTAAACTGTTTGGATATCCAGCACTTTCCGTCGTATCCATATTTTTTATTCAGAAAACCACTGTAGCGCTGCAATGATTCATCTGCGCGCATCCCAAGTAAACAGATCGTTTTCCCGTTTCCGTGCTGCTCTTTATAAAAGCGCCCGAATTGCTTTGCTAGGTTTTCCTGGTGCATGCGGTATTTATAATGGTTAAATGGGTTATCTAAATTGATCACATACGGATATTGCGGCATAGGCCTGACCCATGCGTCAGCCTTCTTATCGTCCCAAGGGTACCAATACATCTCATAACTGCTTAGCGCCGTCCTCGTTGCCATTGGAAGGCATACCCAATATAACTCTGCCTCTGAGACTAAGTTTTTAAATGTTCGGTCAATATATTCCGATGTGAGCGTATATTGGGCTTCAAATCCTGATGAAATACTCCTATTTTCCGCCTAGGATAATATTTGCGTTTAAAATCCAGCAGCAGATTCAGCAGCAATCCACTGTCTTTCCCGCCACTGAAAGAGACATATATATTGTCAAATGTTTGGAAGATATATTCAAAACGTTTTTGCAGGGCCTCGTAAACTGTGATTTCTAAATATTCTTTTTTCATTATGATGACCATTCCTCTTCTGTACTCAAGCACGAACAACGTAAGAGATCGCAACTTACATGGTCAAGCGAAATGTTTGATACAGTATGGCAATGATTCGTATGGTTTGATTGGCTTTCGAAATTGCCAGATAAAAGCCGGAAGACTAACATGACACAAGGTAAGCCCCGTCGTGCTTCAAGATATTATTCGTTCATTTAGCATTTCTCTTGAACTCTTTGTTCGACAGCCTTGATGTGTTTGAAACGTGCGAAGAAAATTTGGCAGATGCGTACAAAGAAATTATATAAGTTTGTAGTGTATCGCTATTTTACCACTGGTAGTACCCCTTGGATACTACTTCTATACAACTTCCTTTACACGCCAAATGAGTTTTAAATTTTTTATATTATCATAGATTTAATCGAATAATGACCTATTTATCTAGTTTTTACTAATTATATCAAATAAATGAATATTGTCAAAGCATATTCGGACGTCTTTCGACAGGCTGCACCTCTGGTAGAACCAAGAGTTTTGTTTTTGCCTAAGGGCACAAGCAATAAGCAGATGGGAATCAAATTCTCCATCTGCTCATTTTCATTTGGTTACACAATTTACATACCCCCGGTGTACAAAAAGCAGTACCCCGGGGGTAAATTCTTTCTATCCCAAGATATCCTCATCAAATCTATCACTGATGCTGGATTCCCGCATAACAAATCTTTTAATCTTGCACGGCTAAAATCTGCCGTACAATATCCTGCGCTGTTTGCGCGACCAAATGCACATTTTCCGCTTCCCATTCCTGGCGATCTTGAAATCCAAACCCATAGGTTACTGCCAAAAAGGCCACGCCTGCCTCTTGCGCGCTGGCCGCATCAAACATACTGTCTCCCACAAGAATCGTTTCCTTCCTGCTTACTTCGCAGTCCGCATACAACACCGAATCAAATCCACTTTTGTCAGGGTATCGTTTTCATCCATGCCGGATACCAGGTCAAAGTATGAAATAAGCCCCTGTTCCTTTAAAATTCTCTTTGCAAAATGCTCTCTTTTTAGCGTTGCTGTCCCAATAAAACACCCCAAGCGTTTCAGTTGCTTCAGTGCGGCCTCTATCCCCGGATACACGCTCACCTCATGCCAGCCCTTTCTGGCATAGTACTCACGATACTGTTGAACTGCCTGTTTCGTTGTGTCCGAATCCATTCCGCAAAGCGTTTCAAATGCATACGGAAGCGGTGCTCCAATTGCCTGCCGAACCAATGCATCTCCCGGAAATCCTATTCCGGATTGCTGCACGGCCCATTGATAAGCATGAAAAATTCCCGTATAGGAGTCTATCAGCGTACCATCCATATCAAATAAAACGCACCTATACATAAGTTTCCCCTTGGTATACAGACGGCGTCAAAAAAGTGATCTTCATGGTCTGGGCAAATTCACTCAGCTGCTTGCGAATTCGTTTTCTTTTTTCATATATATGATCCTTATATACTGGAAAATTCAGATCATCACTATAATAATTTTCTCTTTGGCCGTAGTGAAAACCATCGAAGCCCGCCAAAAACACTTCTGCCGCCTCGCACCGTTTCAGAAGCTGCAAGAGCATCAGGCCCGCATTGTCCGAAATCAAATCGTCGGGAATGAGATAGTTGTTATAATCCACGTACAAATAGTTGTTTTTTTCTGTTTTGGGAATATTGGATGTTACAATCACAAAAGTTTGATTTAATGGCTTAATATCCCGTTCGATAATATCCATCCGTTTATGATTGCTGATAAAACAGGCGTCCATATGGTATTTTAAATCGATAAAATTAACGGAAATGACATAGGGCTTTTCTTTGTCAATAAACTCTAGAATCTGATGATATTGAGAAGAAAGGCTTTTCCCAGGTGCAAGAAGTAAAATTTTTTTATCCCGTATCCGGACGGAAATCTCCTGAATAGCGGCACAATCGTCGATTTTTCTACTTTGAAATTGTGTGTAGAGCCTTTCTATGAGATCCTGATCATATAATATTTTATATTCTTTTGGAATAGATTGGATAATTGTTTCAATATCTTTCATGGTTAACGTTTGTCGGTTAATCAAGTTAGGTGGCATAGTTTGGGTGGCAAACGTTGCTGGCCGCGATATGATAGGGCATTGTGTAGCCCCATTCAAAATCCTTACGAATCGGCGCAATATACTCATCATAAATATCCATCACAGTTGTCACATCGTACCGAACGTCTATTTTTTTATTGATATATTGTGTAATGAGCTCTGTTGGGAGATTGCCTGCGCCCCTTCCCATGCCGTAAACAGCTGAATCCAGAATCAGCGTCCGTATTGTCTGAATTTTTCCCAAAACCTGCGCGTTGGAAAACGCCAATTGCATATTATTGTGCCCGTGAAATCCAATTGTATTTCTGGAGCCATATTCTCGTCTATGATATAAAATCGATGCGAAACTTCATTGCGGTACATGCTGCCCAGCGTATCTACAATATAAAACGCATAGGGGTGCAAAGCATTTATTTTCTCCACCAGCTGAAGCAGTTCGATATCACTATAGAATACTGTACCCACGGGCTGCATAAACACATGATACCCTTTTTCCATGATGATTCGGGCCCATTCAAACGCCTGCTCCACTTCATTTTTATGAAAAGTCAATCGAATCCCCTGGATCCCCTTCCCATCATATGGATCGAGTTGAGATGGATGAAGTTCTTTTTCTCCAATAGCAACCATAGCTACATACATGGAGTTTCTCTTTCGATTCGGAAGAACCTCTTCAATCTCAGCGGTACTGTTAAAAAGGGAGCACTCCTTTTCCTGAACCATTCTAGTGAGAAATCCACATTCAACAATATCGATGTGGCTTGATCTAGCTTGTCCAAAATTGACATAATTGTTTTTCTGCCAAATCTCCAGTCGTTAATATATCCGCCGTCTCGCAGCGTACAGTCCAGCACACGAATACTCATAGCTCTAATTCCCTTCTTTCCAGCTTTTTTTGAAGAACACCCCTTACATAATCCAGATCCTTCGCGGTATCAACTGATAGAGAATGGGCTTCTACGGGGATCATCCTTAATTGTTTTCTGTGCTCAATAAAACGCAATTCATTAATGTCCTCAATTGTCTCAAGCACTCCTTTTTTTGTGTTTGCAAAGAAACGCAGCGCATCCATAGAATATGCCAAAACGCCCAGGTGTTTATAGTAGTCAAAAGTCATGCTGGCCTTAGGATGAGGAATTGGGCTTCGGGACATAAAAAGCGCATACCCCTCCTGATCGGTTACTACCTTAATGTTCGTTTCATCGATAGCCTCTACTGGGGAATGGATTTGTGTCATCAGGTTAGAAGCAAAAAAATCCTCCCCTGACTCGGGAATGACTTGTTCCAAAATCGGCGCTTCCATTAAAGGTTCATCTCCATTGACACAAAGGTATATATCGGCAGAAATTTTCTGCGCCGCTTCATAAATGCGGTCTGTGCTTGTCGGTTGATCTGCCGATGTCATCACGCAGGGATCCCATACTGTTACATGCCTGACGTATGCTTCGTGATCG
>ENA-OQDW01000574-OQDW01000574.1-human-gut-metagenome-genome-assembly--contig:-NODE-574-length-14917-cov-2.865179_pt1 | contig 14917 bp, 18 predicted proteins | sample MGYA00242784_ERZ504613 | MGnify/ENA primary metagenome ERZ504613 (study PRJEB26092, sample SAMD00036330) | human gut metagenome | host: Homo sapiens | study: EMG produced TPA metagenomics assembly of... | reverse complement strand
GCAGGAACTCCGGCGGCATGCAGCATTTTGCAGCAAGTCTACAGATAAGCACATTCAAGGCAATACCGCACAAAGAACGTCTGGCGACTTTGTACGGTATTGCCTCAAAAAATCCCTGTCCGCCGGATAAGCGAACAGGGATTTTTATAAGAGTATCAGGTACAGTGGCGGAAATTCTTGTCGGTACAAAGTCTTGCAGCCACCAAGCCCATCGGCAATGCCATAACGATCAGAATCGCTTTGGTCAGCCAGAGAGAGCCGTCGCCGATCTCATTCAGCCCGATATAGTAAATACCACGGTACATATACAAGCCCGGAACCATAATGACGATTGCCGGTACAGTCAGGGAAATTCGCGGATAACCGATCTTTTTCTTGACGATCGATGCCACACAGCCGGTGAAGAATGCTCCGATAAATGCGGCAATGCCTACCGGAAAATGTGCCAGATCGATCAGTTCCAGACGGAGCGTATTGGCAAACATGCCGATCAGTCCCGCCGTCATTGCCATTTTCCGCGGGCTGTTGAACATCAGAGAGAAGCCGTATACCCCGAAAAAGCTGGTGATGATTCGCAAAATAATCATCATGCCGGTGTCAATTTGCAGAGCCACAAAGTCTGCCGGCTGGAAGCGACAGACCAGAGCCGTCACCCAACCAGTCATGGTCGCAGTGAGGATAATCAGCAGAGCGTATGTGATCCGCTCCAGACCGGAACGAATATCCAGCTTGGCAAGGTCGATACCGCCGGTAATCAGCGGGAATCCGGGGATCACGAACAGCATTGCACAGATATAGCCCGCCTGATGCACTTTCGACACGCCGAAAATGGTCTGTGCCAGCAGAATGGTCAGCACGTATGTGACACAGGAAGCCGCTACGCTGACAGCAACATTCCCCAGCAGGGAAATCTTTTTTTGCAGCATCAGCTTTCGCACAAAGTTTCCCACGCCTGCACCAAAAAAGGCACAGATCATTTCCATAGGACCGCCGCCCAGCAAAAAGGTAAATGCACAGCACGCAATTGCGGATGCCAGTCCCAGATTCCAAGCCTTATAATTCGCCGGCTTTTTCTGAATTTCGTCCAGCACCAGATGAATCTGCTTGACGGAGATCTGCGTTGCCATTTCCGGAAATTCCCGCATAAAGGCTTCCAGAGCGTTCAGCTTATCCGTATTCACACCGGTAGTCGCAGTGCGATCGAATGGGTATATGTGCCGCTTTCCTCATAGCAAGTGAACTCAATGGACAGCAGACCAATATCTGCCGTACAGGAAATGCCCAGCGTTCTGGCAACCTCATTCATCGAATTCCGCACACGCCACGCACCGGTTCCCACCGAAAGCATCATCTGTCCGATTCTGCCACCAGCGTCGCCTTTTCCTTTAAGGTCGCCTCAGTCGAAGGCACGCTGTCATCATCCTTGACAATGTGCTTCCAGTGAATCGTCATGTGCTGTTTGTTAATACTCCCCATGCACTTTGTTCCTCCTCTTTTTCATGCAGCACCGCAAAAGTCATTCAGCAGACTTTCTACAGTAGTTTTTCAAAGCCTTGTTTTGTTTCTGCCGCTCCAACACAACAGCCGCCCGTTTTTGTCGGTGGGCGGCTGTTTTTTTCCATTGCAGAATACCCTATTTATTATAGTAAACTCATTTTGCAGTGTCAAGATTTTTTTCGTGAACACAGGACAGCGGGGAACAGATTTTTTGCACAGTTTTTGTAGAATTTTGGGCAGATTGTAATTTTCGGAAAACAAAAAAGCAGTTTCAAAAATTTGAAACTGCTTTTCATTCTGGCGGACAGGGAGGGATTCGAACCCTCGATACGCTATTAACGTATACACGAGTTCCAGTCGTGCGCCTTAGACCAGCTCAACCACCTGTCCATTTTATAGTGCTTCCTGCGATTTGAGGAAGTGGTGCGAGTGACGGGACTTGAACCCGTACGCCGAAGCACACGCCCCTCAAACGTGCCTGTCTGCCAATTCCAGCACACTCGCTTCATGTCTTTTCATGTGTCGCATTCAGCTTTATTATTATAGCAGAAAAGCAAGCCCTTGTCAACACTTGAAATCACTTATTTTGTTTATTTTTTGTAAATATATCGTGAATCCTAGCGAAAACAGCATTTTTCTACTGCACATGCAAAAAGGCAGACCCTGCCGGAGTGTTCCGCACAGAGTCTGCCTATGAAAGCTTTTGTTTTTGCCGATCACAGCATCTTTGCCACGTCTTCTGCGATCTGCTCTGCGGTCAGGCGGTTTTCCCGCAGGACTTCCTGTGCATCATAGCGATCCAGAAATTCCTTTTTCAGACCATAGCACCTGGTCTTTACTGCGGAATCGCCGTAGAACCGTGCGATCTTTTCGCCGAAGCCGCCGTCCAGCACGCCGTCCTCCAGCGTAATGACTGCCTTGTGACTGGATTTCAGCTGTTCCAGCAGTTCGGTGTCCTGTCCGGTGATATAATACGGATTGATGACTGTCGCGTGATGCCGGTCTTTTCCTGAATCTTTTCCGCAGCAGCAACGCCCAGCGAATAGAACGAGCCAGTGCCAGAATTGCCACATCGCTGCCCTGCTGTGTCACCTCGTACCGGTTCAGCTGACTGAAATCCTTGGTCACAGCCTTGCCGTCGGAAACATACTGTGCCGGCACACGGATTGCCACAGGGTGTTCCGTCTGATCCAGTGCCCAGTCCAGCATTGCACGGTATTCCTCTACAGTGACCGGTGCCAGATATACCAGATTGGGAATATTGGAGATCATGGGAATGTCGTAGATGCCCAGATGCGTCACATCATTCATGCCAAAAACAGAAGCAGCGAAAACCGCAATGGTAACAGCATTCTTGTTGATGCAGATGTCCTGCGACAGCTGGTCGTAGGTACGCTGGAGGAAGGAACTGTACACGCCCCAGAACGCTTGCCGCCGTTTTTTGCAATACCGGAAGCCATTGCCGCAGCCTGCTCCTCTGCAATGCCCACGTCAATAAACTGCTTGCCAGCCTTTTCCCGAATTTCCGGCGTGAATCCGAACACCGCCGGCGTTGCGGAAGTGATCGCACAGACGCTGGGATCTGCTGCCATTTTTTCCTGCAAATAGTTTGCCGTAAATGTGCCGTAATCGCCGTCACCGTCAAAAGAACCGGCGGGTTTTCCGGTTGCCGGATCAAACGGCATGCACCAGTGCCACTGCTCCTTGTGCTGCTCTGCCAGTTCGTAGCCCTTGCCCTTTTGGGTAACGATGTGCACAGCCACCGGCCTGGTGCTGTCCTTGACCTGCCGGAATGCAGCAATCAGGGACGAAATATCGTTGCCGTCTTTCACAAACACATAGTCCAGACCCATGGCACGGAACAGATTACACTCTGCCTTGCCGTCAGTATCCCGCAGCAGCTTCAGATTCCGGTACAAGCCGCCGTGATTTTCCGCAATGGACATATCATTGTCATTGACAACAATAATAAAGTTGGTGTCCATTTCGCCGGCAAAGTCCAGACCTTCCAGTGCCTCGCCGCCGCTGAGGGAGCCGTCACCGATCACCGCAATGACATTGCCGGTTCCGCCGTTCAGATCCCGTGCCTTTGCCAGACCGCTGGCAAGGCTGATCGAAGTGGACGTATGCCCCACGTTAAAGAAATCGTGTTCGCTCTCCTCCGGATTGGTATAGCCGGAAACGTCGTCAAAGTGTTCTTCATACAGATAGGCATCTTTTCTGCCGGTCAGCATCTTGTGCGGATAGCTCTGATGAGAAACGTCGTAGACGATTTGATCCTTCGGGGAATCGAATACATAATGCATGGCAATGGTCGCTTCCACCATGCCGAAATTCGGTCCGAAGTGACCGCCGTGCTTGCTCAGACGAAACAGCAGAGCCTTCCGCATTTCTGCTGCCAGTGCATGCATTTCGTCTATGTTCAGTTTTTTTACATCTTCCGGTGCATTGATTTTTTCCAGATACATTATGATTCCTCCTGTTCGTGATTCTTGGGAAACGCTGCATTTCCTTTGCATTCCTGTTTATCCCATGTGAGTACGCCTGTCCGGACAGCTTCCTCATAGCGGCCAATCTTGTAGTTCAGCCGTTCCAGTGTCGTGTCGATCTGCTCCCGCTGTTCCAGCAGTGTTTTCCGCTGATCCAGCAGCAGCTGTAACCGTGTCGGAATGGTGTCATCGCCCTGCTGGCACAGCTTCACATACTCGATCATGACTTCCACCGGCAGTCCGGCATTTCGCATACAGAGGGCAAGCTCCACCCAGCCTAGATCTTCCGGCTGGTAGTTCCGGATACCGCTGGGGGTTCGGGTGACTTTGGGGATCATGCCCACCCGCTCATAATACCGCAGCGTATCCTGCGTGATATGATACTTTTCGCTGACTTCCTTAATGGTCATGAGTTCTCACCTCCTGCAATTGTATTATAGCACTTGGAGTTGGCTCCAAGTCAATAGGGCTGTGCCGGAATTTACATTTTGTCTACAAATACAAAAAAGCAGCATTGCAACCAACTCTGCAATGCTGCCTTTATAATACCACGTTGTCACTGCATCGAATCGATCTTCCACAGACCGTTGTCCAGCACAATTTGTACCGTCAGCGTATCTGTCGCACCGAAATTGTCGTACTGCATCGAAGCGGTAAACGAACTGTCGGCAGCATTGGAAATGGTCACCTGTTCCGGATCGATCCAGGTGAAGCCGCCACTGGTGGCATACTGTCTGCCGTAAAGTCCGCCGTTGGCATCGATATACAGCGGCTGGTCTGTGCCGAGAATGGCAGCATAGCGGCTGTCGATCATCTTCTGTGTCAGAGAAGCTGTCATGTAGGCGTTCAGGTCGGCGGTGCTGCTGAACTGCGTCTTTGTCACTCTTTCATAGGTCACGCCGGACTTTGTCGTCTGTATGGTATCGGTTTCATCTTTTGGCAGGTTGCCGCTGCCGATCTGGTCGATGTAGTTCAACGCCCCGAACAGTGTCTTTGCCGTAGCCGCATATTCCGAGATGTCTGCACCGGCTTCGGGAACTGTTGTCGTTTCCGCCGAAGTGGTTTCCGCTGCGGGCTCTGTGGTTTCGTCCGGTGCCGAAATGGTTTCCGCAGTTTCCGTTGCGGCTTCCGTTTCTGCGGCAGAAGTTTCTGCTGTTTCCTCGGCACTGCTCTCTGCAGCGGATTCCGCCGGTGATGCAGTTGCTGTTTCGGCAGTGTCCGAAGAAGACAGCGACGGGATCTCCCCCTCTGTACAGCCGGAAAAGCCGGTCAGCACTGCTGCTGTCAGCATTGCCGCAATCCAAATCGTGTTACGCTTTTTTCTCATGATCGATTCCCTCCTTGGGAAAAACTACCGGCGAACCGGCAGTTTTCTTATGATGTTCTTTCAGTTTTTCATTCATCTGTTCGGCAGTTTTTTTATAGATCTGATAATTCAACGCCGATGTGAAAAGATACACTGCCGCACTCGTCAGGCACATTGCCAGAACCCCGACAACAGAAAGTTCGTACCAGCGTATAGCCACCCGCATACCAGCACTCCCAGGGTAATCAGCACATAGTGTACTACCCGCCGCAGCATGCCTTCCCACTTCTCCATGTCTTTCGGCGGCAGCACCAATTCTGTAACAGCACCTGCCAGCACGCCAATGGACAAAATTTCCGGCAGCACCATATAGGGAATCCACGAGTGCAGGATCTCCTGATGTCCCGACAGACAGTAGACACCGTACCAGACAATGCAGGCGATCAAAGTACCTGTCGCAGATGCCGTTGTAATGGAGAGAAACCGTTTGAATCTATTCTTCATCGCCGCACCTCACAACCCCAGCCGCTTTTTCACAGCGGGAACATACTGACGGGAAATCACGACTTTCTCCCCGTTTTGCAGGATCGCCTCAAACCGACCGCTGAACGACGGAGCAAACCGTTCCACCTTTGCCAGATTCAGAATCATCGACTTGGAAATGCGGATAAAATCCGTTCCGGCAAACCGCTGTTCCAGTTCGTAAAGTTTCTGCTTCAATTCCGACACCTCCGCTTTTTCATACGCATACACACGATTGTCCACAGACTCAAAATAAAACACCGATGACGGACAGAGCACACTCAGGCTCCCGTCCTCGTGATAGCACATCAGTTTCTCGTCCTCCACCTGTATCACACGCAGCAGTTCCAGCACACGTTCTGAAAGCTGATTGACGCGAACAATCAGTTCTTCTTCTCCGTCCTCCGGCGGCTTTTCAATGACAACTCTCATGGCAGTCTTTGTTTCCTTTCCGCAATCCCGTGTACCAAAATGTAGCATCCCAGCAACAGCAGAATTGTCAGGCACAGAAGCAGGTACATTTCCGGAACTGCAACTGTTTTTCCCGCAAATTCAGGATCACAGTCCAGTGCTTTTTGTATGCCGCGAACCACTTCTTCCGGTACGCCCTCGCTCTGCATCTGCTGTAACACGCCGCCCATGGCGTGATTTCGCATCAATGCAGTGGCATAGGTGCTTGGCAAAAAGGAAAGCACCTTTTGCAGACCGGTTCCAAAGCCGGAGATCGGCATGTATGCCCCGCAAATGAAACCGTAGCCGGCACTGACAATAGTACCCACTGCCGAGATCTGCCCCTGTGTGCTCAGGAAAAAGTGAATCAGTGAGGAAAGTGCCGTTCCGAACAGCACCAGAAGCACCACATCGCCGGCAAGCCGCAGCACGTCGCCCCACGTATAGAACCAGCCCACCGCATGGACGTAACCCAGACACAGCCCGAACGCCGCAAGGCAGACGATCAGAGAAGATGCTACCGTTGCCAGAAAATAGCTGACTGGCAGCACTGCCGGTTTCAGCGGAGCGATCAGCAGGTCTTTCCGTGCACCGGTGATCTTGTCCTGCACCATCAGCATATTGGAACAGAACGGCACTGTCACGCAGCACACTGCCAGAATCGATGACAGCAGCTGCGCCCCTACTGCCCCGTCGATCACCTGCCTAGAAAGAGAAAAACCTTCCGGAAATCCCGCAGAAAAGTTGTCCCGATAGACATTCCCCAGAAACGTCACATACAGCACCAGCAAAATCGCCGGCGTGATCAGCGAGGTGAAAAACATCGCCTTGTCTTTAAAATACAGCTTCACATTACGCAGAAACATGGCTTTCCACATTGCCAGCACCTCCCATGGTTTTTCCTGTTACAGCAAGAAAGACATCGTCCATTCTGCCTTGATGATCTCGTAATCCGTGAACAATTCCGGCTGCTGCAAAATCAGCTGTGTGGCTGTGCGGGTATCCGGCACGGCAATTCGCAACGCTGCCCCGACTTTTTCATAAGGCAGTCCCAGTGCTGCCACCGCGGATTCCTCTGCGTGATACAGTGTAATCGTATCGCCGGTGTAGCGGTTTTTCAGTTCCAGCGGCGTTCCCTCTGCCAGAATTCTGCCCTCGTCCAGAATGACCACATGGTCTGCATCGGCAGCTTCCTCCATGTAGTGGGTGGTGAGAAATACCGTCATGTGCTTTTTCTTTCGCAGTTCCCCGATCACCCGCCAGACAGATTTTCTGGTTTGAGGATCCAGCCTGTGGTGGGTTCGTCCAAAATCAGCAGCTGCGGCTGGTGAAAAATCGCCCGTGCAATGTCGATTCGCCGCCGCTGTCCGCCGGAGAGCTTCCCCACGCTTCGTTTCAGCAAAGGCTTCAGCTCCAGCAGCTCGTCCAGTTCTATCAGACGTTTCTGAAATGCCCTGCCGGTAATGCCGTAGAGTGCCGCACGGGTTTTCAGGTTGTCCAGCACCGAAAGCTGTTTATCCAGCACGGAATGCTGGAACACCACGCCAAGGCTCTGCCTGATCTGCGGCATGTCCTCCAGTGTATCCTTTCCCTGAATCCGCACGCTGCCGGCATCTTGCCGCAGCTGTCCGCACAGCATGGAAATGGTCGTGCTTTTTCCTGCCCCGTTGATGCCCAGAAACGCAAACAATTCCCCCTGTTTCACTTGCAGGGACAAGTCGTTCACTGCGTGCACAGTTCCGAAGCTTTTTTGTAAATGTTGTATCTCGATGCAGTTTTCCATCTTCACCGCCGCCTTCCTTTGAGATTTGTTTCAGCTGGTTGTCTTAATTCAGTGTTTCCTTTATTATACTGTTTTTATAAAACAATTGCAAGAAAAAAACCGTAAGCGGCTTCGCAGGCGGGGTAACATGCAAAAAGAGAGCACTGTGATCTCTCACGATGCTCTCTTTCTTAAAATGCTATTGTTGATTCTGCACAGATCTTGCCGACGGTTTCCTTATTTCTCCGACAGCGATTTCTGCTGGGATTTCACCTTTTCATCTTTCAGAATATACTGCGGTCTGCCCTTGACTTCAGAGTATGTCTTGGAAACATACAGACCGATCACGCCGTTGCAGAACATGGAGATGCCTGCGGTAAAGCAGAGAATACATGCCAGCGACGGCCAGCCTGCAACCTTGTCCCCGAACGCCAGTGTTTTCCAGATGATCACAAAGATCATGATAATGGCAATGACACAGAACACCAGTCCCAGAATTGCCGACAGTGCCAGCGGTGCCGTAGAAAATGCCAGTATGCCGTCAATGGCATAGACCAGCAGCCCCCAGAACGACCACTTGGTAGTGCCCGCTTCACGGTTGCGGTTTCAAAGGGAATCCACTTGGTGTTGAATCCGACCCATGCAAAAATGCCCTTGGAAAACCGGTTGTACTCCCGCAGGGACAGCACCGCATCGGTCATCTGGCGTGTCATCATGCGGAAATCTCTGGCTCCGTCCATGATGTTGACCTTGGAGATCTTCCGAATGACCTTGTAGAACATTCTCGCAAAGAACGACCGGATCTTCGATTCGCCCTTTCGGGAAACACGCCGCGAAGCCACACAGTCATAGTCGGTGGTTTGCAGAGTTTCGTACATCTCGATAATCAGTTCCGGCGGGTCCTGCAAATCGGCATCGATAATGACTACATAGTCACCGGAAGCCTTTTCCAGACCGGCAAACATCGCTGCCTCTTTTCCGAAGTTACGGGAAAAGGACAGGTAGTTCACCCGCGGATTCTCGGCTTCCTGTTCCCGCAGGAACATCAGCGTCCGGTCTGCGGAGCCGTCGTCCACAAACAGATATTCCATTTCGACATTGTGCTTTACGTGCATTACCTCATAGATCTTTTCAATTTCTTTCAGAAACAGCGGCAGCACTTCTTCTTCATTATGACACGGCACAATGATCGAAATCTTGTCTTGTTTTTGCATATATACACCTTCTTTTTCGGGTTCAGTACGTTTTCTCTGCCAGCTGTAAATCCGGGTGCTCTGCCAGATATTCCGGACTGACGTAAATATCCATCATATCCTGACAGCCGTCATAGTATACATAGCCTTCGGTTTGCAGCTTGCTGACTTCCTGATCCTCCATTCCTCGTTCTGCTCAGTGCGGACAATAACGAAGTCCGTAAAGGAAGGCGGTTCCACATCATTGCCGTCCAGCAGATAAATCTCATCCCGCTGGGCAAGGTGAGGCAGATAGAACGAATCGCATGCCACAGAGGCATCTTCCGGAATCGAATCGATCAGTTCGTCCTTGATGTCATATCGTTCCCGATTGTTGTCGTACAGTTCCTTGGAACCCACATTGCCGCCCACCAGCGAGGAAAAGAACAGCAGGGCGGAAATGCTCATGAAGATCGGCAGGAATTCCTTATGCTTGCCCTTGAGTTCGGCATAGTTGATCATTGCCGCATAGATCAGGCAGGTGGTGGTACCGAACACATACTGGAAGCCGTAGTCATTGGCATAACCATAGCCCGGTGCCAGATTCATCAGAATAAACGGAGCCAGCAGGAAATAGTGCGAGAAGTGCTTCGTCACGAACGGCAGGAAGAACAGCGGGATCATGATGATCAGCATCAGCTTGAAATCCTTTTCGTCCACGCACTGGGTGATAAAGTACATCGGGTCAGTGATAACAGTCTTAATGATGTTGCCGAAGCTTGCACTCTTGTCAGTCATTAGATTGCCGTAGGTACGGGAGGTGAACACGCCTTCTCCGTATTTTCCATCAGTCGGGTCACCACAACGAAGTACACACCGGAAAAGCCGGCGACAACGGCACCATGATACCGCTTTTCCAGACGGAAAATGCAGAACAGTCCCAGAAGAACCATGTAGATCGACACGTCTTCCTTGACGATCAGAAGCAGTGCCGTCATGATGTACATCAGAACATACTTTTTCTTTTCCACCGCATAGAAGAACCACATCAGCAGCATGGGCAGGAATGCGTTTTCGTGGAAGTCATAGAAGCACGGAGCGATCAGTTCCACGCAGAACAGATAGACCACAGCGAAGCCGATCGTTGCCATGTTGGAGAACTTGAACTTCCGGCAAATGCCAACCAGCGGAATGACACCGGTTGCCACCAGAACTGCCTGTCCGATGAGCAGGGTATACGGGGTCGGGAAAATGTAGTAGAACGGCAGCAGCGTATAATAGATCGGCGAGAAGTGGACTGCAAAGTGAGAAAGCAGCTTGTCCCGTTCGCAGGTAGTGACCGGTGCGAAGCTCTCTGCCATGTTATGATACATCTGTACAAAGATGCCGAAGTCAAATGCCATGGAGCCGTAGACCTTATGCCGGTAAATGGTGAACACGGCAATGAATGCTCCCATCAGCACATCAGCACACCAATGGTAATATAGATCGCTGCTTTCGGCAGCTTTTCCACGATCTTGAACGAGCCGTAGCGATAGGCGAACCATGCAATAATGGTGCACACCACGATAAATGCCAGTGCATAATAATAGTTGTTGGTTCTCCAGATCGTCTGGAACGCCATTGCCACAACACCGACAACCATCACAAGCCCGTCGGGTTCGCAGCGGCTTTTCCAGATGCGTTTCAGCAGAAGCCGCAGCAATGTCAAAACGACAAATCCGGCAAGCACACAGAGCAATACCGGCAGCAGCGGCAGCTTGTCCACAAATTCTTCCCATTTCTCCACAGGGTTCAGGCTGCGCCCCGAATCTCTTTCCGGTTGATCAGCAGGAACGCTGCCATTACCATGAAATAGCAGCCAACGATCCGCATAATCAGATAGGGATAGGGCAGCTTCAGCACCACTTTTTTTGCCGTCTGCAACACCTTTTTCCACTTCGGCGGTTCCGGCGGCACATCACCTTCCGCAGGCTCTGCCGCCGTTGTTTTCTCCGGAATGGAACCGGTTTCTTCTGCCGGCACTGCGGCATCAGATTCTTTCGCTTCCGGCTCCGGCGGCGTATCTCCCGCCGCGGACTGGTGCAGTTCATCTTCCAACATAGTTGCTCCTTTCTCAAGACCTCATACCGCGGACGATACCGCCTGTATTCAGGAAACACCGCACAAGCTTTGTCCGGTATTGCCCTTGTCTTTTCTTTCACAAAAATTCTCCGCTATGAACGATCACATACAACCGTCAAAACCAATGCGGATTATTTCCTATTATAGCATTTTCTCTGTAAGCTGTCAATACTCTATGAAATTTGCATTGCTTTTTTTGTGTAAAACGACAATAACTACGTCGCGTTACGCTTCCTGCTTTTTCCCAGCCAGAAACAGACTGGTCAGCATCAGCACCGGAAAGACAATTGCCGCCAGAATCCCCATATGGAGATTATTGCCGCACGCACCGGACACCAGCCCTGCCAGCGTCGGTCCGCCGGAACAGCCCACATCTCCTGCCAGTGCCAGCATGGCAAACATGGCGGTTCCGCCGCCTTTGATCGATGCCGAGGCTTTGCTGAATGTGCCCGGCCAGAGGATTCCCACGGAAAAACCGCAGACTGCACAGCCCAGCAGACCGATCACCGGTACCGGCACCAGAACGATGCACAGATATGCCGCGATGCACAGCAGACAGCTCCACTGCATGAAGCGATCCAGATTCAGGCGGTCGCCCCATTTTCCGTAAATCAGACGGGAAATGCCCATGAGCATGGCAAACGCCATGGGGCCGGCGAGGTCGCCTACGGTTTTGGAAACCCCAAGTCCCTGCTCCGCAAAGGCAGATGCCCACTGGCTCACCGCCTGCTCCGATGCACCGGCACAGAGCATCATCAGGAAAAACACCCAGAAAATCTTTTTCCGGAACAGGTGCCCCAAGGTCAGACCGGCTGTTCCCTCCTCATGCAAAGAGTAAATCGGTGCCTTTGCGAAAAGGAGAATGTTTGCAATTGGGATCAGCACCCACAGAATCGTCAGAATCTTCCAGTTATCAATACCGCACAGGGCAAAGAACACTGTGGAAAGCAAGTACCACGCCCATATGCCCCCAGCAGTAAAAGGAGTGGAGCAAACTCATGGCTTGTTCCTTGTTGTCCGTGGGACAAGCTTCCAGAATCGGGCTGATCAATACCTCGATCAGTCCGCCGCCGACAGCGTAGATTCCACAGCGATCAGAATGCCGCTGTAGGCATTGGGCAGCAGTTCCGGCAGAATGGTCAGCGACAGCAGTCCCCCTGCGGCACAGACGTGTGCCAGAATGATCGATGCCCGATAGCCGATCTTGTCCACAAATCCTGCGGACAGCATATCCACCAGCAGCTGTATCAAAAAGTTAATGGTAATCAGAAATGTGATCTTCGACAGGGAGATCTGATAAGTTTTCTGAAATGTGACAAACAGCAGCGGCACAAAGTTGTTTACCACTGCCTGCACAATATAGCCGATAAAACAGGCGTACATCGTCTTTTGATAAGGCTTCGCACGTCAGTGACTCTCCTCCTTTTGCAGCAATGCTTCCGGCACTTCCTCTGCCATTCTGGCATAGGCGGTCAGGCTGGGGTGCAGATGATCGCCGCTGTCATAGCCTGCTGCAAAAGCAGTAGGGTGCTCCGGATCGCAAACTGCACGGTCAAAGTCCACGCAGCCGTCAATTTCGTCGGTTGTCCGGATCCACTGGTTGACTTCGCTCCGCAGCTTTTCCCGAAAGTCCGCATAGGTTCGCCAGCCCTCGATCGGCAGCAGCGTTCCTATATACACCCGCAGTCCGCTGGCACGGGCAGTACGGATATAGAACTGCAGCCCCTCGATCATTCTGCCGCGGTGGGCAGGTCGCTCCACGGACGGAACCGGTTGACATCTGTTCCCACTGGGTGAATAATATCGTTGATGCCGTGCTGGATCAGCACCGTGTCTGCACCGGCAACCTGAATTTCTCTGGGAAAACGGGTTTTCCCTTTCAGCCCGTAGGAATCATAGGTGATGTTGTCATACTGCCGCAGGATTCGCGTTCCGCTTGCTGCTTTCCGAATCACCGCAGTGGTACCGTCCCCGCATTGCAGAGTGCGTTCCATCAGGTAATCCGGCCACGCCTGTGCTGTGATCGAATCCCCGAAGCAGATCAGGGTGCGATTTTCTGCGGCAGTCAGTACGTCAATGTCACTGAGGAAATACACCGTGTGGGTCTTTTTCGAAGTGTCCGTATCCAGCACCACGTTGGCAGTCTGGTCACCCACTGCAAAATAGCCGCCGGACAGCGGTCCGGTAATCACTACACCAGAACGCATTTCTGTGAATTCTGCAAAGTACAGACTCACTGCAATGGTCGTTCCCTTTTCCACCGGAAACGCTGCCGCATCACTTTGCAGCCGTTCTCCTGCCGGAATCGTCACGCCGGCATTTCCGGAAAAAGTCAGCGGAACCAGTGTTTCCGGCAGAATGCCGTCTGCACCGTCCGACACGGCAACGGTGGCACCAGTCAGATGCACCGGTTCGTTTCCGCAGAAGTTGTCCAATGTGATCCGCAGTGCACTGCCGTCCAGCATCATTTTTGCCGGATACCGCAGTGTCAGGTTTTTCGCATAATTTTCCGGACGGCGTTCAGCAACTGAAATGGCATTGCCCCATGCCGTTACCCATTTTTCACTCATATTCTCTCTCCTGTTTTATTCATATATGTTTATGGCAACACCGCACAAAGCTTGTGCGGTATTGCCTTATAGTTCACTCACTTCGCTGGAACGATAATACCGTTTTCGATATTCCAACGGTGTCATGCCGAGCTCCTTTCGGAAGCATTGGATAAAGTGGCTCTGGGAAGAAAAGCTGTAGTATTGAGAAATTTCAGAGAATGACATTTCCGAAGTGGTGATCATCTGAGCGGCGGCATGGATTTTTCCGCAAGGATATAGTCGTGAAGTGACTTTCCGGTTTCCTGCCGGAACAATGTGGAAAGATAGCCGCGGTTGATCGAGATCGCATCTGCGATGTTGCCGGTCTGAAGCTTTTCGTGCAGGTGAATGGTGATATAGTCGATTGCCCGAGCCACATGCATGGAGTATGCCGCTTTTTGCAGCAGCTGCATTCTCTTGGTGAAGTCCCGCACCATAATATTATGCAGAACGGCAATTTCCGCAACGGTCTTGCAGTCATCAATTTTTTGAATGAACACATCGCTAAGCGTGTAGGCGATCTCCCGTTCCATGTGGTGTTCCACGCAGATCCGTGTGATCAGTGCCACCGCTACCACAAAGTGATAGCGGGCATTCCACAGGCTGTTTTGGGAAAGCTTTCCGTACTCGCTGCCGCTGTATGCATCATCATTTTCCGGCATCAGGTATTCCTTGACGCTTTCCATATCCCCTGAAGCAACGGCATTGTAATAGCGAAACTCCTGATTGTAATCCAAGTGGCAGATCTGTTCTTCCCGCTGGCGAAACAGCTGTTCCTGTAAGTCTTGATTGATATTCATATGCATAAAGCCTCCTCCCCTTTTGCATAGCATGTCCTCTATGGCAATACTGCACAACTCCCGCTTGCAGGTTTAGCATAGTGTTGCTTTAGGAAACACTGCATAAAGCCCGCCTGACGGCTTTGCACGCAATCTGCTTGCAGATTTTCCGTCATATTGCCCAGAAATCCCTTGCCATACATCCAGTATGCCTGCGGAATTTCT
>ENA-OQDW01000573-OQDW01000573.1-human-gut-metagenome-genome-assembly--contig:-NODE-573-length-14939-cov-2.164664_pt1 | contig 14939 bp, 23 predicted proteins | sample MGYA00242784_ERZ504613 | MGnify/ENA primary metagenome ERZ504613 (study PRJEB26092, sample SAMD00036330) | human gut metagenome | host: Homo sapiens | study: EMG produced TPA metagenomics assembly of... | reverse complement strand
TGGAAGCATCGGGCTCCTGCTGTACGAGGAGCTTGCCGGAGAATTCTTCCATCACGCCGCCTTTGCCGTCGTGTTCCACAAAGGCGTCGTGCTTTTCGGCTGTGCCTTCCGTCAGGGGTTGGAACCAGTGGGTGTAGTGGGTTACACCTAGCTCGGTTGCCCAGCGTTTCATGCCTGCCGCCACTTCGTCGGCTATGGCACGCTCCAGGGGGGCGCCGTTGTCCATGGCGTCCGTCAGTTTGGCATAGAGGCGCCGGGCAGATACTTGAACATTTTCTCGCGGTTGAAAACGTATTTGGCGAAATATTCACTGGGCCTTTCGGCTGGTGTCTCCACCGTTGCTGCTTTCTTCTTGAAAGCCGTTTCGACTACTCTGAATCTTAATTTTGACATAATACCTAAATTTGTTTAGTTGTTAATTAGTAGAATGAATGGAAAAAACTTTTGTGATTAATTGTATGCCGACTCGCCATGCTCGTAGATATCGAGTCCTTCCTCTTCAATGCGTTTCGGAACACGCAAGCCATGTATCTTGTCCAGCACTTTAAAAACAATGAAGCCCATGCCTGCCGCCCACGCTCCTACCACGCCGCGCCGAAGAGCTGTGCCAGCAGGAAGCTGCTGCCGCCGCCATAGAACAGTCCCTCTTCTGTAGCGAAGAGTCCTGTAAGAATCGTTCCCAGGCAACCGCAAACGCCGTGTACGGACGATGCGCCTACGGGGTCGTCAATCTTCAGCACATGGTCGATAAAGTCGACTGCAAATATCATTACCACGCCGCAAATGGCACCGATAAGTACAGACCCGAAAGGCGATACCAGGTCACATCCCGCCGTGATGCCCACCAGTCCTGCCAGCACACCGTTCAGCGTGAGCGACAAGGAAGGTTTGCCATATTTCATCCAACTCGCCACCAGTGCGAAGAAACCTCCTGCACAAGCTGCCAGGTTGGTGGTGAGGAACACATGCGAAATGGCTGTCTGGTCTCTACTTGTTGCCGCTGCCAACTGCGAACCGGGGTTGAACCGAACCAGCCGAACCAAGGATAAACACGCCCAGGCAGGCAAGCGTCAAACTATGACCGGGGATGGCCCTTGATTTGCCGTCTTTCCCGTATTTGCCAATACGCGGTCCCAGAATGGCGGCGCCCACCAAGGCAATCCATCCGCCTACGGAGTGAACCACCGTAGAACCGGCAAAGTCATGGAAAGTAGTGCCGAACGTCCTCATCATAAAGGAGCCTTCGTCTCCGTTCATCAGCCATCCGCCGCCCCAGGTCCAGTGGCCGGAAACCGGATAAATGAGTACGCTGATAAAGACAGTATAGACCAGATACATGGAGAACTTGGTACGTTCCGCCATGGCTCCGGACACGATGGTGGCCGCCGTGGCGCAGAATACAGTCTGGAAAATCAGGAAGCCTTCGATGGGCAATCCGTTGTCGATGATTTTGTCCATCGCCTCCAAGTTGAAAAAATGGGGGCGCCCACAAAACCGCCTATGCCGAACATCAGCCCGAAGCCGATGAACCAGAACAGGATGGAGCCGAACATGAAGTCTACCAGATTTTTCATCAGCACGTTGGCCGTGTTCTTGGTACGGATGAACCCGGCTTCTACCAAGCAAATCCCGGTTGCATGAAGAATACCAGCATGGCGGCAAGTAGCATCCATACGGTGTTGAGTCCGGTAGCAAGTTCGCCCAAGGCCCCGGCGGTTGCATCGGGCGCCGCGGTGGTGGCTGCCCACGCCTGCATCTTGCGCCCAAAGGCCGGCGGGGAGCATAAATAAGAGTATAGTATCCATAATTTTTCTCGTTTACGTTGTAGTATTGTTTTATTCCCGACTTTACTTTTGCCGGTAAAGGGAAGTAGCTTGCGCTTATTTTTCCTGTTCTGCATTATACAGGGCTATGTCACCCCGCTCGCCCGTGCGTATGCGGACGGCGTCTTCAATGGGGATGACGAAAATACGTCCGTCGCCTATCTCGCCGGTGTGCGCCGCCTTGATGATGGCTTGCACTGTTTTCTCCACATTCTTTTCGCGCACCACGATGGAAACCAGGATTCTTTCAATCGAACTGGTATCATACACCACGCCACGGTAGATACGTCCCTGGCGTGCTTTGCCAATGCCTCTTACATCGTAGTAGGAAAACCATTCGATGTCGGCTTCGAGCAACGCGTCCTTTACGTCCTCGAACTTGGTCTTACGGATAATAGCCTCAATTTTCTTCATTGTTGTACTTGTAATTTATATGTTCCAATCTTTTTACCTTTTTAAAAACTGATACCTCTCTATTTTGTCGTTATGTCTGAATTTGTTGTCGTACCTGCATTTTCAGCACTTCCTGTCAGAAACTCAGTCCGAATACGAAATAGGCCCCTTCGGTGCGCGGATTCACCGTCACCTTGGCGAAGGCGGGGACTGAGAATGAGTCTGTAATCTTGATTTCCTTGGATGCCCCAAGGCTGATGTCGCATACGGCGAACCCGTCCGAACCGCTGCATTCCGGATCTGCGGACACGTTATAGAAGTCATTGGCCCATGGCGTGGCTCCTATTTCTGCCGTCCAGTCCAGGCCTGCCAGTTTGAAGGGGGCGGCGAGTGATATGTAAGAGGAGTAAGCCCGGTCGCCGTCCTTGTTCACCCCGTCGGCACCTGCAAAGTTGGTGTACCAGTTCACTGCCAGCGGACCGAAATCGTAGCCTATCTGCGCTTCGAATACATGGCTGGTATGGTGCGTGCCATAGTGGAAATAGCCGGGGCCGCCATTGAACCAGTAGTCTGTCACCGAAATGCTGAAACCGCCGGTGCTGTAGCCCAGCGTCAGGTCCAGTTCTTTCGTATCAGCGGACTCAATGCCTGCGGATCCCCATGCGCCGAGCGAAAATCCTTTGTAGGCAACGGACAATGACGGCTGTATGCTTACGCCTCCCAAATCCTGTCCGCGCCAAATATAGCCGCTTACCAAGTCAGCTCCTACGCTGGCTTCCACCTTGTCTTGAGCGATGCTCGTTGCCGGCACTGTCATGGACAGGCCTAATAGCAATGCCGTTTCCTTAAAATTCATCTTCATAGCTTTTTACCTTTTAATTAATAATAGTGAGTATGTCATATTTTATATACCTATTGGCTTGATTGATGTAAGTCCGATGCAAGCACAAAGTGCTTCAAGGTGTTGCCATGTATTGCTCAGAGCAACCATTTTCTGATCCGTTTCATGGCTTCTTCGCAATCCGCCCGCTCTCCGAAAGCGGTCAAGCGGATATATCCTTCACCACTGGGGCCGAAGCCTACTCCCGGCGTGCCCACTACATTGGCTTCATACAGCATCTGTTCAAAGAATTTCCACGAGTTTACCTCACCCGGTGTCTTCACCCACAGGTAGGGGGCGTTCTCTCCGCCGAAAACTTTGAGTCCTGTACTTTCCAACGCTTCTTTCATGATGCGGGCGTTAGCATATAATACTGTATGATGGCTTTCACTTGCTTTTTGCCCTCGGGGGTATAGATCGCTTCGGCACCACGCTGGGTGATATAGGATGTGCCGTTGAACTTGGTGCACTGGCGGCGGTTCCACATCCGGTTCAGCGGAATGCGCTCTCCTTCCAGCGTGGCGGCTGTGAGTTCTTTCGGTACGACGGTGTATCCGCAACGCACCCCGGTGAATCCGGCCGTCTTCGAGAAACTGCGAAATTCTATCGCTACTTTCTTCGCTCCTTTTATCTCATAAATGGAGTGAGGAATGTCCGGGTCTTGTATGTAGGCCTCGTAGGCAGCATCGTAAAGGATGAGGGTATCATTTTCCAATGCATAGTTCACCCATTTTTTCAGTTCGGCCTTGCTAATGACCGTCCCCGTAGTTATTGGGATAGCAGAGGTATAGGATATCTATCCTGCGGTCGGGAATTTCGGGCACGAATTATTCTCGCTCAGGCAAGGCAAGTATACCACGTTGCTCCATCGCCCGTCTTCCAGTATCCCGGCACGGCCGCACATTACGTTCGAGTCGATGTATACGGGTAGATGGGGTCTGTCACGCCGATGCTGTTGTCGTGGCGAAGGATGTCTCCGATATTTCCCGTATCGCTCTTGGCGCCGTCACTGATAAAGACTTCGCCGGGTTCCAGATAGACGCCGCGCGGAGTGTAATCGTTCCTGATGACGGCATCTATCAGGAAATCATAACCTTGTTCGGGACCGTAACCGTGGAATGTCTCTTTGTTTGCCAGCTCGTCTACTGCCTTATGCATGGCTTCGATGGAAGCTTGAGGCAGCGGGCGGGTTACATCTCCGATACCCAGGCGGATAAGGTCCGTTTTGGATGAGAGACTTTGAATGCATTTACCTTTTTGGCAATGTCCGAAAACAAGTAATTGTTTGGTAGTTTTAAAAAATGTTCGTTTACTAGTGCCATCGTTGTTATTGTTTTTATCGTTGTTTTAAGTTTTTCAAAATCATTATCACATCTCGATTTCGCCTTCGAAAACCTTTCCGGCCGGACCGGTCATGTATACATGTCCGTCTTTTTCGTCCCAGTGGATGTGAAGATCGCCTCCGTCCATCCTTACCCACGATTTTCGTCCGGCTTTATGGTTCAGTACGGCCGCCACGGCGGTGGCGCAGGCCCCTGTTCCGCAAGCCATTGTGATGCCCGAACCTCTTTCCCACACTCTCATCCGTAGGGATTGATCCGGCAATATTTCTACAAATTCCACATTGGTCCGCTCAGGAAAAAGCGGATGATTTTCCAGTTTCGGGCCAACCGCGGGCAAATCCACCTCTTTTATATCATCTACGAAAATGACAACATGCGGATTTCCCATGCAGACGAATGTTCCTTTGTATTCTTTTCCATCGGCCGGGATGGTTTCTGCCAGCATTCCGCCGGTTTTCGTAGCTATCTGTCCGGGATTCGATAGCAGAGGCGTACCCATATCTACGGTTACATCCTTCACCACCCGTTGCCTGTATGAAGTTTCAGGATTTTGATTCCCGAAAGGGTTTCCAGCGTGATCACCTCCTTATCCGTCAGTCCTTTCTCGTATACATATTTGCCTATGCAGCGCGAGGCGTTTCCACACATCATGCTTCGGAGCCGTCTGCATTGAATATACGCATACTGAAATCCGCTTTTTCGGATGCTCCAATCAGTACCAGACCGTCCGCACCGATACCGGTATGATAAGTGCTCCATTTCTGGCGGCTTTTATCGGATCTTGCAGCGGAGAAGACAAGGTATTTACATAGATATAATCATTGCCGGTTCCTTGCATCTTGGTGAACTTGATAGTTGTTGCCATTTTGATTAATACTTATTTATTGTGGTTTCCTTTTGCTTTTAATTCTGTGCAAATATATATCTTTTTGATATTTTATAAGATATAATTGTTTCTATTTTCTTATTTATTTTCATTCTAATAACAAATAGAAACAGAAGCATTTATTTTTTCTTTCAAATTGCATCAAAACAAGGGTAGATAGTTTTGAATTGTAAGTCAATAGGTCGTTATATGATTGGGGAATGTAATATTCCCATTATTATATTCGGTCGATTGACTATAAAGGGGATATGCCGTCATAAATACAATCTATATGAATAAAAGAAATGCCCAAACTTACAATTTAAAAGTATTTTTCACAATCTAGCTTTCAAATATTAAATATACACGTCATATATACAACAAACTGTAATACAGAGACGCAAGACTGCATCTTTTTATCAAAAGAAAGCACCAACTCTTCATCAAAAAGAAATAAATTACCTACTTTTGCAGAACAATATGAAATACAAACCAGCATTATTATAAACTAAAGATAGCAATAATGGTAAAAACAGAGCAAACAGGTCTTTATGACGCAACCAACGAACATGACGCTTGCGGCGTAGGCATGGTAGTCAACATTCATGGCAACAAGTCGCATGAACTGGTAGACTCCGCATTAAAGGTATTGGAAAACATGCGCCACCGAGGCGCGGAAGGAGCCGATAACAAAACCGGCGACGGAGCCGGAATCATGCTACAGATTCCCCACGAATTCATCCTCCTGCAAGGCATCCCCGTACCCGAAAAAGGAAAATACGGAACCGGACTCGTATTCTGCCCAAAGACGAAAAAGAGCAAGCCAGCATCCTGAGCATTATGATTGAAGAAATAGAACGCGAAGGACTTACCTTGATGCACCTGCGCAATGTGCCCACCAACCCCGCCTGCCTGGGCAAGGACGCACGAGCCACCGAACCGGACATCAAACAGGTATTTATCACCGGAGTGACAGATGCGGACAGCTGGAACGCACCCTCTACATCATCCGCAAGAAGATAGAAAAGCGCGTGCGGCACACGGACTTCTACATCGTTTCGCTATCGGCAAAAAACATTATATATAAAGGTATGCTCTCGTCCATGCAAGTGCGCGAGTACTTCCCGGACCTGACGCAACCCTATTTTACCAGTGGATTGGCATTGGTACACTCCCGTTTCAGCACCAACACATTTCCTACATGGAGCCTCGCCCAACCGTTCCGTTTGTTAGCGCACAACGGCGAAATCAATACCATCCGCGGTAACCGGGGTTGGATGGAGGCGCGCGAAAGTGTCCTTTCCTCTCCGGCATTGGGGGATGTCAAAGACATCCGTCCCATTATCCAGCCGGGCATGAGCGACAGTGCCTCACTGGACAATGTGCTGGAATTTTTTGTGATGTCGGGACTGAGCCTGCCCCATGCCATGGCGATGCTGGTACCCGAATCGTTCAACGACAAAAACCCCATCAGTGAAGATTTGAAAGCGTTTTACGAATATCACTCCATCCTGATGGAACCTTGGGACGGGCCTGCCGCACTGCTGTTCAGTGACGGACGGTTTGCCGGAGGAATGTTGGACCGCAACGGTCTGCCGCCCTGTCCGTCACTCATTACCAATAATGACATGATGGTAGTGGCCAGTGAAGTAGGAGTGATGGATTCGAACCGGGAGAGATTAAAGAAAAGGACGTCTGCAACCGGGAAAAATACTGATGATTGATACCGAACAGGGTAAAATATATTATGACGGTGAACTAAAAGAACAACTGGCATCGGCACGCCCCTATCGCGCCTGGCTGTCTGCCAACCGCATCGAGCTCGATACCTTGAAAAGCGGGCGCAAGATAGACAACCGGATAGCCGGTTATGACCGTATGTTACGCACCTTCGGCTTCTCGCGTGAAGATATAGAACGTACCCTCATACCAATGTGTAACACAGGGGCCGAACCTGTCGCCTCTATGGGTAACGACACGCCGCTGGCAGTTCTCTCGGACAAACCGCAGTTACTGTTCAACTACTTCCGCCAACAATTCGCACAGGTTACCAATCCGGCTATCGACCTATCCGTGAAGAATTAGTCATGTCGCTCACCGAATACATCGGCGCCGTAGGAATGAACATTTTAGTACCCAGCGAAAGCCATTGCAAAATGGTACGTCTGCCCCATCCCGTACTAAATAACACCCAACTGGACATTCTCTGCAATATCCGATATAAAGGATTCAATACCGTGAAACTCCCCATCCTATTCGAGGTGAGCAAAGGAAAAGCCGGACTACAGGAAGCGCTGAGTAATTTGTGCAAACAGGCCGAGCAATCCGTGACCGACGGAGTAAACTATATCATTCTAAGCGACCGTTCTGTTGATGCGGCTCATGCCGCCATCCCGTCAACTGCTGGCGGTAAGCGCTGTTCATCATCACCTCATCTCGGTTCAGAAACGCGTACAAACCGCATTGATTGTAGAAAGCGGCGAGATTCGCGAAGTGATGCACGCCGCCCTGTTACTGGGATATGGTGCCAGTGCCATCAATCCGTACATGGCCTTTGCCGTACTGGATGAACTAGTGAGAAAAGGCGATGTGCAGATGAATTACGAAACGGCCGAAAAGAATTATATCAAAGCCATCTGCAAGGGCTTGTTTAAAATCATGAGCAAGATGGGTATCTCTACGATCCGTTCCTATCGGGGCGCGAAGATTTTTGAAGCCGTAGGGGTCAGTGAGGAATTATTGAGAAGCTATTTCGGCACACAGACATCCAGCATCGGAGGTATTCGTCTGGAAGAAGTCGCCAAAGATGCCATCGCCCTGCACGATGCCGGATTCTCTCCGAAAGAAGTGAGCGACATTTTACCGCATAACGGACTGTTCTCTTTCCGCAAAGACGGAGAACGGCACGCCTGGAATCCGGAAACCATCTCCACCCTGCAACTGGCCACCCGGCTGGGCAGCTACAAGAAGTTCAAGGAATTCACCTCCATGGTAGATGGAAAAGAGTCACCCCTCTTCCTGCGCGACTTCTTCGGACACAAACGAAACCCCATTGATATTGAAAAGGTGGAGCCGGTAGAAAACATCGTGAAACATTTCGTGACAGGAGCCATGTCCTTCGGCGCTATCAGCAAGGAGGCACATGAGGCGCTGGCACTGGCCATGAACAAACTGGGCGCACGCAGCAATACGGGTGAAGGAGGTGAGGACAGCGACCGCATTACCGGCACTTACCAGGGTATCTCACTTTGCAGCAAGACCAAGCAGATAGCATCGGGACGCTTCGGAGTCACCGCCGAATACCTGGTCCATGCCGAAGAGATCCAGATAAAGGTGGCCCAAGGCGCCAAGCCGGGAGAAGGAGGACAACTGCCGGGATTCAAGTAGATGAGGTGATTGCCAAAACCCGCCACTCCATTCCGGGCATCTCGCTCATTTCCCCTCCACCCCACCATGACATTTATTCCATCGAAGATTTGGCCCAGTTGATATTCGACCTGAAAAACGTAAACCCACAGGCACGAATCAGTGTGAAACTGGTAGCCGAAAGCGGGGTGGGAACCATCGCCGCCGGCGTGGCCAAAGCGAAAGCCGATCTGATTGTCATCTCGGGAGCTGAAGGAGGAACCGGAGCGTCACCTGCCTCAAGTATGCGGTATGCAGGTATCTCGCCCGAAATAGGACTGAGCGAGACGCAACAGACCTTGGTGTTGAACGGACTCCGCGGACAAGTGAAACTGCAAGTGGACGGACAGTTGAAAACCGGACGGGATATTATCAACATGGCCTTGCTGGGTGCGGAAGAATTCGGTTTCGGTACCACCGCATTGATTGTACTGGGATGCGTCATGATGCGCAAGTGCCACACCAACACCTGTCCCGTAGGCGTGGCCACCCAAGACCCCGAACTCCGCAAACATTTCCGTGGGCATTATAAATATGTAGTGAATTATTTCACTTTCCTGGCACAGGAAGTACGCGAATATTTGGCCGAAATGGGATTCACCCGGTTGGAGGATATCATTGGACGGACAGACCTGATTGAAATACAACAAGCGCCAAGTGAGAAGAAATCCTCACTATTGGATTTCAGCAGACTGCTACACCGGGTGGACAACGGAGCTGCCATACACCATGTCATGGAACAGAAGCACGACATTGCCCATGTGAAGGATGTGACCATACTGGCCGCCGCCAGGGATGCCATAGAAAACGGAAAAGAAATTTCCCTGGAATACACCATCGCCAATACGGACCGTTCGGTAGGCGCCATGCTGGCAGGAGCGGTTGCCAAGAAATACGGGCAGGCAGGACTTCCGGAACAGACCATCCACATCAAATTCAAAGGTTCGGCAGGCCAAAGTTTCGGTGCGTTCCTGACCCACGGCATCAGTTTCAAGCTGGAAGGCGAAGCGAATGACTATCTGGGAAAAGGACTGAGCGGCGGACGCATTGCGGTACTGCCCCCCGTGCGCAGCAATTTCGATGCGGAAAAGAATACCATCGCCGGAAACACCCTGCTGTATGGCGCTACTGACGGCGAGGTGTATATCAACGGACGAGTGGGTGAACGCTTCGCAGTCCGCAATTCCGGAGTGACAGCCGTGGTAGAAGGTGTAGGCGACCACTGTTGCGAATATATGACTGGAGGACGAGTTGTGGTACTGGGAGAAACCGGACGGAATTTCGCTGCCGGGATGAGTGGCGGTGTGGCTTATGTATGGGACAAAAACCACAACTTCGATTATTTCTGCAACATGGAAATGGTGGAGCTCTCGCTTATCGAGGAGGCATCTTACCGGAAGGAACTGCATGAACTGATCCGCCAGCATTACCTCTATACCGGCTCCAAACTGGCACGAACGATGTTGGACAACTGGAACCGCTATGTAGATGAATTTATCCAGATAGTCCCCATCGAATACAAACGAGTATTGCAAGAAGAACAAATGCGCAAGCTGCAACAAAAAATAGCTGATGTACAAAGAGATTATTAATACATCACACAAATTATCAACAAAGAAATACAACAAAAATATGGGAAATCCAAAAGCATTTTTAACCATTCCGCGCCAAGAAGCGGGCTACCGTCCCATTCACGACCGGATATCAGACTATAGTGAGGTGGAACAGACCCTGAACAGCCGTGACCGGAAACTTCAAGCTTCACGCTGCATGGACTGCGGTGTTCCTTTCTGCCACTGGGCTTGTCCGTTGGGCAACAAGCAACCCGAATTTCAGGACGCCCTCTACAAAGGCAAATGGGAAGAAGCCTACAAGATATTGAACGAAACCAACGATTTTCCTGAATTCACAGGCCGTATCTGTCCCGCCCTCTGCGAGAAGAGCTGTGTGCTGAAACTGAGCATGGACTCCCCCGTCACCATCCGCGAGAATGAAGCGGCCATTGCCGAAGCAGCCTTCCGCGAAGGTTATATCAGCCCCCGGCACATTGAACGCAACGGACGGAAAGTAGCCATTATCGGCGCCGGGCCTGCAGGACTGGCTACTGCCAACCAGCTCAACGGAAAAGGGTACACAGTGACCGTCTTCGACAAGAATGAGGCTCCCGGCGGCCTGCTACGTTACGGCATCCCCAACTTCAAGCTGCACAAGCCCATCATCGACCGCCGTATCCGGGTGATGGAAGAAGAAGGCATCCACTTCAAAATGAACAACGATGTGGATGTGCGGCAACTCCCCGAAGGTTTTGACGCCTACTGCATCTGCACCGGAGCTCCGACCGCCCGTGACCTCCCTGTCCCCGGACGCGAACTGAAAGGCATCCACCCGGCACTGGACATGCTGGCGCAACAAAACCGTATCCTTGCCGGCATGACGTTCCCGAAAGAACAACTGGTTACTGCCAAAGGTAAGAAAGTACTAATCATCGGCGGAGGTGACACCGGCAGCGACTGCATCGGAACCAGTAACCGTCAGGGTGCTGCAAGCGTCACCCAAATCGAAATCATGCCCCAACCGCCCGTAGGACAAAATCCAGCCACTCCATGGCCCCAATTCCCCCTTGTGCTGAAAACCACCTCTTCCCACGAAGAAGGATGCAGCCGCCGGTGGTCTCTCGCCACTCATAAGTTTCTCGGCAAAAACGGTAAAGTCTGCGGTGTGGAAGTGGAACAGGTGGAATGGATTCCCGGTCCCGACGCGGCCGCCCTGTCATGAAGCCCACCGGAAAGGTGGAAGTGATTGAAGCCGACCTGGTTCTTCTGGCAATGGGATTCCTAAAGCCCGAACATCCCCAATTCGCCGAAAACGTATTCGTAGCCGGCGATGCAGCAAGCGGAGCCAGCCTAGTGGTACGCGCATTGCCAGCGGACGGAAAGCGGCAACGGACATAGACAGTTATCTCAATAAATAAATCAACAAATACAATTATGTGTGGAATCGTAGGAATATTCAAGATAAAGCAACAAACGCAGGAACTGCGTCAGAAGGCATTGAAAATGTCACAAAAGCTCCGCCACCGCGGGCCGGACTGGAGCGGCATCTACGTAGCGACTCTGCCATCCTGGCCCATGAACGCCTCTCCATCGTAGACCCTCAAAGCGGAGGGCAACCCCTATATAGTCCCGACCGGAAACAAATCCTCGCCGTGAACGGAGAAATCTACAACCATCGGGATGTTCGTGCAAAGTACGCCGGAAAATATGATTTCCAAACCGGAAGCGACTGCGAAGTCATCCTTGCCCTTTACCGTGACAAAGGTATTCACTTCCTCGAAGACCTGAACGGCATCTTTGCCTTCGCCCTTTATGATGAGGAGAAAGACGATTTCCTCATTGCCCGCGACCCCATCGGAGTCATACCTTTATATATAGGTAAGGATAAGGACGGCAAAATATACTGCGCCAGCGAGTTGAAAGCCCTCGAAGGTTCTGTGATGAATACGAACCCTTCCTTCCCGGCCATTACTATTGGGGAAAAGAAGGCAAGATGACCCGCTGGTACGTCCGCGACTGGTTTGAATACGAAGCCGTGAAAAACAACAATGCCTATTCCCAGGACATACACGACGGACTGGAAGAGGCCGTTAAACGCCAACTGATGAGTGATGTGCCCTACGGCGTACTTCTTTCCGGCGGTCTGGACAGTTCCGTCATCTCTGCCATTGCCAAGAAATATGCAGGCAAACGGGTAGAAACCGACAATAAAAAAGATGCCTGGTGGCCTCAGCTCCATTCCTTTGCTATCGGTCTGGAAGGTGCGCCCGACCTGATAAAAGCCCGCGAAGTGGCCCGCTTTATCGGAACCGTGCATCATGAAATCCACTATACCATCCAAGAAGGATTGGACGCTATCCGCGACGTCATTTACTACATCGAGACTTACGATGTCACCACCGTTCGCGCCTCTACCCCGATGTATTTGCTGGCACGCGTCATTAAAAGCATGGGAATCAAAATGGTGCTGAGTGGCGAAGGGCTGATGAAGTGTTCGGCGGCTATCTCTATTTCCACAAAGCTCCTACAGCCCAAGCCTTTCATGAAGAGACCGTGCGTAAACTAGGCAAGCTCCACCTCTATGACTGCTCCGTGCCAATAAATCCCTCGCAGCGTGGGGAGTGGAAGGCCGAGTGCCTTTCCTGGACAAAGAATTTCTGGACATAGCCATGCGCCTCAATCCCGAAGCAAAGATGTGCCCCGGAAATACCATTGAAAAGAAAGTCGTTCGCAAAGCCTTTGCAGACATGTTGCCCGACAGTGTAGCATGGCGACAGAAAGAGCAGTTCAGCGACGGCGTGGGCTATAGTTGGATTGATACACTGAAAGCCCTTACCGCCGAAGCCATCAGTGACGAGCAAATGGCGCACGCAGCCGAACGGTTTCCTATCAATACACCGCAAAACAAGGAAGAATATTACTATCGCAGCATCTTCCAGGAGCACTTTCCCAGTGAAAGCGCAGCCCGCAGCGTGCCAAGCGTACCCAGTGTGGCATGTTCTACCGCCGAGGCCCTTGCATGGGACGCCGCCTTCAAGAACATGAACGAACCAAGCGGACGGGCCGTGAAGGGAGTGCACGAAGAAGCATACGATTCATAATATGGCAACGTGAATTCGATTCCGACAAATTCATGCATATCTTTAACGCTTCTCTTACAGCATTCATTAAATGAAGAGATGCTTTGCACCCCGAACTTTTGCGCAGCCTTGCCTCCGAAAAGAGGAAGGCTGCGCGGTGCTTTTGCCAACGTTTTCGAAATAGAGTGGAAAAAACAGCCCTTTCCATGCTGGGTATCAGAAAAAATGGTGTAACTTTGTATAGCTATAAAAAAGAGAAGAAGAAAGATGGAAACAAAGAAAGCGCCTCAAATCCCTTACGGCATCTCGGACTTTGTGCGGATGCGGACTGAAAATTATTATTATGTGGACAAGACCATGTATTTGCCCCTGATTGAAGATACAGCCAGCTATATCTTTATGATACGTCCGCGCCGTTTCGGAAAAAGCCTTTTCCTAAGCATGATGAAAGCCTACTATAACATCTTGCAAAAAGACCGTTTCGAAGAGTTATTCGGCGGACTATGGATTGGTAAGAATTCCACCGACCAGCGCAACCGTTTCCAAGTGATTTATTTTGATTTCTCAAAGGCAGGGGGGGCATTAGAGAGACTGGAAGAATGTTTTGAAACTTATTGCAATGTTGTCCTCGACCTGTTCATAAAGGATTACGCTTCTTATTATTATGATGATTTTGAAGAAAAGCGCTGTATCTAGCTCAAGGAACCACGTTACATAAAGTCCTGATACAGTTCAAAGGATGGGAAGTGGTGAGAAGTGAAAAAGATACACATTAAAAACACAATTAACAGATAAAATAATGAAAACACCTTTTATTCCTAAATTGATTCTCTTTTTTATCCTATTTTTTCTTTATTCTGCTGGACATGCACAACAACGGGATTCAGTAACCATATGCGGACAAGTAACAGATTATAACGGACAACCCATTGACAGTTGTTCCATCTTTTGGCAAAGCCCCTCTTTTGATGACATTAAACAAGCCATCACTGACAAAAACGGATACTACACCACCCGTATTCCTAAAGGAAAGTATCAAAGTATGGGAGCTATCAATATGTCTACCTACCCACATACCGTAAAACCCGGACTAGCGGAAAAAGACCAACGTCTCGAATTTTGGGCATGGAATTTCATTGCCGATCGTGATACCACTCTCAACATTCGCTATCATCGTATGGAAGTCTATGGACTACGTATTTCCACATCCCTGGAGGCATGCCCACCTATCAGATATATGTTCGCCCCATGAGTCTGACCCGTACCCTGCAATGGCAAAAAGAAGAAAAATCCTCACTTGTACATGCACAGGATTTTAGCAAGATTGAGCAAACAGGTTTAAGCAAACAAGCCAAAGGCGTTTTGCTGGCACCATCGGCTGACAAACTAAAAGCTATCGTTTGGATAGATGGAGAAGAAGTACCTGTTCTGATGAAACAAGAGATAAAAGAGTACTTCGATGCTACCGAATACGGCAATGCCTATCTGCTGACCGTGGATATGCCCAGACACCAGAAAATATTCTCCCCTACCGAATATTTAAAGTAGAGTTAACTGATTTAGAGAATGGTGACCGTGGAGAAGGGCTTTATTATAT
>ENA-OQDW01000572-OQDW01000572.1-human-gut-metagenome-genome-assembly--contig:-NODE-572-length-14942-cov-1.641849_pt1 | contig 14942 bp, 15 predicted proteins | sample MGYA00242784_ERZ504613 | MGnify/ENA primary metagenome ERZ504613 (study PRJEB26092, sample SAMD00036330) | human gut metagenome | host: Homo sapiens | study: EMG produced TPA metagenomics assembly of... | reverse complement strand
CACTCGTTACGGTTTGACATTTTCTGTAAAACATTTTAGAATATTTATATCTGTTTGTAATTATTCAGCAGTCTGCTATTTTGCAGGATATTTTGACCTGTCACTGTAAGGATACTGCTGAATAATTACCAAATATTTATCATTGGAGGTGACGTTCAATTATGCTTAATGTACCGGAAAATCTGTCAGGTGCAGTAAACAGACAGACCGTTCTGACTATCAACACTAAAAAAGTCATGGAACCATTATCCTCACACAGCATAGGCAGCATCAATAATATGAGCTGCAGAAATTCCCCCCATACCCGCTCTGCGCCAGTTACAGCTTCATCTTCTGTCAGAGCCACCGCTCCGTCTGCTGATTCATCTTCTGTCAGAACTACAGCTCAATCTGCCGCCAGAACTGTCCCAATCTTAAAAAATCCTGCTCGAAAGGGACAGAAGGTTTCTCTCGAAACCAATGCCCGGATTACAGGAATCCGGGCATATCTGGGATGGGACATCACTAATCCTGAATGTGATGTGGATGTATCCGCTTTTCTTCTGAATAATACAGGCAAGGTTATCGGCGATTCCTGGTTTGTCTTCTACGGTCAGGAAACAAGCCCGGATGGAAGTACTGCTTTTGGGGCAGGTCAGGAAGAGAATCATGAGATCATATCTGTGGACTTTAACAGACTGAATCCTGCTGTATCCAGAATCGTTTTTGTCCTTACTATAAACGAAGCACTGGAAAAACATCTGAATTTCAGTATGCTGAGAGATGCTACATAAAAATCACCGATACTTCTGATACAGAGCTGGTCAGCTTCAAAATGGACGAATACTATTCCAACGTCACTTCCATGATGATCGGAGAAGTGTACCGACACAATGGAATCTGGAAATTCAATGCAATCGGAAACGGAGTCACAAGAGATCTCGCCGGGCTCTGCGAGCTATATGGGGTTCAGGTAATCTGAGAAAGGAAGGCACTATCATGTTGTCATTTGAAACCATCAACGAATTAACACTGAAAGTTACATGCACCGGCAGCGATGTTCTTTTTGTAAAAGCCGGAGCTTTTATAGCCGGAGATAATTGCGGTCCAAAGAATTACCGTTTTGAAAAGGTACTTCTTGGTCCACAGCAGAGTGTCGGACAGGCTTTATTTGGACAGCTTGCCAGAAGAGTCACAGGAGAAAATATTCCGCTGATGAAGGTCAGTCTGAACGGTGATTCCGTTACATATTACGCCAATTACGGACAGCACGTTGTCATCTATCAGCTGGCGCAGGGCGAAACCATCTCCGTTGAATCCGAGAATATTCTGGCATTTACCCAGGATTGTGATTACAGCGTCCGTTTCATCGGTGTGGGTGTACTTTCCCAAAAAGGTCTTGCTACTTCCACACTTACGGCCAGAGGCAGGAATGCATATGTTGCCGTATTGTCAGACGGCAACCCTGTTGTACTGAGCAATGTTGGCAGGAATAATACCATTTCCGTAGATCCGGATGCTGTGATCTGCTGGATTGGAAACGGACACTGTGATCCCAGTGTCACTGCCGATGTATCCTGGAAAACTTTCATCGGCCAGACTTCCGGAGAGTCTTATCAGTTTGAGTGGCATGGAGGAGATAATGTTACGGTTATCATTCAGCCATCTGAACGTCAGAGCGGAATCCGCGTCAGTATGGATTAACAGCCTGATATAACAAAGAGCCGGACTGACTGCAATATTTTATAGAATTGCAGTCAGTCCGGCTCTTTAAAATATAAACCAAACATTTCTCAAGCAATGTTTCCGAAAACAGTCTTCCTGCCTCCATTTCCATCACTGTCTCTTTGAATCTGTCGCTACCATTACCGTAAATCTTTTTAAATCCGGCCGGAACTAATCCCAGGTCGCTTTCTTCCACCATGGAAACATCGAATTCGCTGTCTCCGGCTGCTATGATATATGCAGGCTGCAACCTCTTTCGAAGTCTTCTCACAGCCATTCCCTTACTCAGATTTACAGGAACAACATATACCTTCTCTCCATTATGAAATACGTCCACCAGCTTCGTTAGTCAGTTTTGCCTGCAGATCTTCAACCACTTCCTCTGGCTTTTCACATTTTGTAAAAATAAAAAGCTCATCTAGAAATCTCAGCTCAAACTTCGTCTGGAATCCCCGGCAAGAATCTGCTGCGCTTTTTCCATTTCCGGTCTGCTGTTCCGGATCATTTGCAACGACTCCAGATACCACTCTCTGTCGCGCTTACCATTTACCAGCAGTACTCCTCCATTACAGACAAGGGCATAGGGTACGATTCCTATATCCAGCTCAATACGTTTATACTGTTCTTCCGTCCTTGTGGATGTTGGTATGATAGTCATCTTCTCACTTACTTTTTTCAACAGATCATGCGTTTTTTCAGAAATAAACGAGATTTCTCTTCCATTATATAACTCAACATTTAATTTATTTTCACCGATATTGCGCTTATACGAATATATTATGGTATTGTCCATGTCCGCGCATAAAATGCCATTCATTCGCTTCCTCCAAAAATGGGACTGCCGCACTGTTATTACCTGCGACAGCCCCATAATTATTATTTCATACGTATTGTTTACCTGCTCATGATTGCTTTTCTGATAAGATCCACCGGTATGATAAGTACTGCAAGTACCATGGATACCAGTAATGCCTTTGGCTCAAGCAGAGTTGTGTTAAATACTTTTCCCCCGATTTCAATGATAATGGTCTGAAGAACAAAGATTGCTCCCATTACCAGTACGAAGTTCTTATTCTCCCCAATATGCTCAAACAGATTAAACTTCTCAGATCTGGTATTCAGACTGTTAAAGATAATCGCATAAATGAAGAACGCAAACATAAATGTTTTCTCATAAAGCTCCGGATCTGCACAGCCCGCAGGGATTACCCAACTGGTAATGCCGCCGATATTCTCAAGTATCAGGATAGAACCAAGGGTAATAAATATTGCACTTACTCCGATCGCTGACTTGATGTACGGAGTCAGAATATTATCTGTTCTCTTTGCCGGCTGATCTTTCATATATCTGTCAAGAATAGGTTCTCCACCGAACGCCATGGCAGCCAGTGTATCCATGATCAGGTTGATCCAGAGGATCTGGACAATGGAAAACGGCTCTGTCCATCCCAGGATCGGTGCAATGATATTCATTAACAGAGTACTGATATTTACAGTAAGCTGGAAAATGAGGAATTTTCCAACAGATTTCGCCATAGTCCTGCTGTTAAGCACACAGTCTTTAATGGAAGTCAGACTGTTATTAAGGATAACAACATCTCCTGCCTCCTGTGCAACTGCTGTACCATCTCCCATTGCAAAACCAATGTCTGCCTGTTTTAATGCGGGAGCATCGTTCACACCGTCACCGGTCATGCCACAGACATTATCAATCTGCTGTGAAAGAGATACCAGTCTTTTCTTATCAAGCGGTTTCGCACGGCTTACCACTCTCAGGTTCGGGAGAACTTTCTTCAGCTCTTCATCTGATAATTTCTCCATTTCTTCATGGGTAAGAACCACATCCTTCTTCTCATCTGCAAGAATACCTGCCTCTTTTGCAATGGCTACTGCAGTTTCCTCTGCATCACCGGTAACCATAACTACCTGGATTCCTGCATCATTGAGAATCTGAACAGTCTCAACCGCATCTGTTCTGACATTATCACGCAGACACAGAACTGCCATAAGAACAGTCTTTCCATCGCTGATTTTCGCTACGGAGAGCAGCTTCATAGTTCTCTTTGCCTGTGCATGCATCTGCTCTTCTACTTTATCTTTATCTGCCTTTGTAAACTCTCTTTCTTCTCCGTCCGGAAGCATGTAATGTGTTACTTTATCAATGATATTCTCTGTAGCACCCTTCCAGTAAACAAGTCCGTTTTTCAGTTTTACAGTGGCACATTTCTTCTCAGAATCAAATCCGCTGATCTCTTCTACCTTCTCCGGATCATTGTCAGAATCATTATAACCATGATCAATGGCATAAGAGAGCAGTGCTCTGTCCATGTTGTTACTTCCGATTGCCTTTCCCTCTGAGGAAATCTTTGCAAGGTTATTCAGAGTGATAGCTTCTATAAACTCCCTGCTCTGAATGGAATCCACAATCTCACCGTTACCTGTGATAAATTCTACCAGTGACAGGTTACCCTGTGTGATCGTTCCGGTTTTATCACTGAACAGCACGTTCATATAAGCAGAATCTGAAAATGCCGCCTTGTGGCTGACAAGAATATTCTTTTTATACATGGACTCTGTATTCATTGACTGAACCAAACTGTTCATCATCGGGAGTCCCTCTGGAACTGCCATGATCACGATAGAAGCCATAAGCATAACTGCTTCCGCTATTACAAGGAGAACGGAAACAACAGTGATTGCCTGATCTGCCCTGATCAGAGTCAGGACAACATGAAGGATACCTGCGATCGCTGCAGCTGACACACCCAGTTTACCGATACCTGCTGCCACACCCTCCAGCTTCAGGCTGGAAGTATCTTTTCGCTCTTCTTCCTCGGAGGTATCTGTCAGAGCTTTGTTTATCTTTCCTAATTCAGAACTGTCTCCGATAACAGTTGCGATCATGTAACCTTCGCCTGAAGTCACAACAGAACCCATAAAGACTTTTCCATGTGAGGAGTAATCCGTAGATTCTGCCTCGTCCATATTGGTTACTGCTGCTTTGTTCTCATCTCTTGATTCACCGTTTAATGCCGCCTGAGATACTTTGATCTTACCTTCAAATAACAGACCATCTGCCGGAACCTTATCTCCTGCCTGGATAAGGATCGTATCACCTTTAACGATTTCACTGGTAAGAATATTGACCAGCTTTCCGTCTCTTACAACTTTGGCATAAGTTTTGCTGTATTCTTCCTGAAGCGCCTCACTTCTTGAAGTATTTCTGTACTCTGACAGGGTACTGAAACCGGTAGCAAGTGCGATTGCGATCACAATACTGATGATCTCCACAACATCATTTCCGCCGGATAATGCAGGGACAAAGATTCCCAACACAGCCAGGATAACTTTAAGAGCCAGAGCCGCACATAATACCTTGATCCAGATATCATCAAATGCGCCGATGAACATGGACCAGAGTGATTCAGTCTCTTTCTTCGCCAGCTCATTGGTGCCGTACTTCGCCTTGCTCTCGCTGACCTGCTGTCCGGACAGGCCCTGCATTCGCTCCTCTTTGTTTATTTCATTCATAATAATTAACCTCCTCTTTCGGGTTTTGCAACTGTTCAATCATGGACAGACAGTTACCGGATTTTATATAAAAAGAGGAACCATAACAGCTCCTCTTTTTATTTTCACACAAATCTCTGGCAGAGTTCCCCAAGTCCGGGATCTGTTGTGCCATTTCCTACGGCGTTGAATTTCCATTCACCGTTATACCTGTATATTTCCCCAAAAATCATCGCAGTCATACCTGAATAATTCTCAGTTAAATTATATTTGCACATTTCTTTATTGTTTCTGGCATCAACCAGACGGATAAATGCATTCTGGATCATTCCAAAATGCTGTTTTCTCTTTACTGCCTGATAGATATTGACAACAATGACAATCTTATCATATTCAGCCGGAACTCTTGACAGATCAATAACAATCTGCTCATCATCTCCCTCGCCTGCTCCTGTAAGATTGTCTCCCATATGATTGACTGTCCCGGATTTATGTTTCAGGTTGCCGAAATATACCAGGTCTGTTTTATCTGTAAATTTACCATTTTTCAACATGATTGCAGAAGCGTCGCAGTCGATTGCCTGATGTGATAAAGAACCAAATAATGCACCAAACAATCCACCACCGCCGGATGGCTTTGCCTCATCCCAGCCAAGTCCCACGATCACCTTTGCTAATCCTGCATGCTCCTTTGACAGATTTACCTTCTGTCCTTCTGTAAGCTTACTGACATTTTCGTCCCTCCTGTTGCCCTCCGGCACTATTCTACGTCTACACCATAACTGTTGCACAAAGCAGCCAGACCACCCTGATAACCACTTCCAATGGCATTAAATTTCCATTCGTCACCATTCTTGTACAGTTCACCAAATACAACTGCTGTTTCAATAGAGAAATCTTCTCCAAGATCATATCTGAGGATTTCTTCTCCTGTCACTTCATTGAAGATTCTCACAAAGGCATTAGAAACCTGTCCGAAATTCTGGCGTCTTGCCTCTGCATCATAGATGGTAACTGTAAATGCAATCTTTGTGATATTGGCAGGAATCTTTGACAGATCGATCTTAATCTGCTCATCATCTCCGTCTCCGGCACCTGTAAGGTTGTCTCCCATATGCTGGACTGCTCCGGACGGATGTACAAGATTTCCATAGAATACAAAATCGTTCGAATCAGAAACCCTTCCGGAATCTGTCAGACAGAACGCTGCTGCATCCAGATCGAAATCTCCGCCTGTGTCAAAAGCATTGATATCCCATCCGATACCTACAACTACATTCTTAAGTCCCGGGTTACCTTTTGTAAGACTGACCTTCTGTCCTTTTTTTAAACTAACTGGCATATATTTTTCCTCCCATATTGTCTTATCCGCTTCGCTATACAGCTCCATACCTGATAACTGTTTAGTATTTTTACCAAACAGCCGACTGTCTCTTACATTACGCTACTTCAATACCATAATGACCGCAGAGCGCTGCAAGTCCACCTTGGAATCCGCTTCCGATGGCATTAAACTTCCACTCTCCGTTATGTCTGTAAAGTTCTCCTACAACTACTGCTGTTTCAATGGAGAAGTCCTCCCCAAGATCATAATGGATCAGTTCCACCTCATTGGATTCATCTACCAGACGGATGTAAGAGTTTGAAACCTGTCCGAAGTTCTGACGTCTTGCTTCTGCATCATAAATGGTAACTGTAAACGCAATTCTCTCAATATTCGCCGGAACCTTTGACAGATCGATCATGATCTGCTCATCATCACCTTCACCCTCACCGGTAAGGTTATCTCCCATGTGGATGACTGATTCACTGACATGCTTCAGATTGCCATAGAAAATGAATTCTTTCTCTGTAGGGCATTTTCCGTTGGCACCAAGCATAAATGCTGCTGCATCCAGGTCAAAATCCGAACCTGAATCAAAAGCGTTTACATCCCAGCCAAGTCCTACCATGATCTTCTTAAGTCCCGGATTCTTCTTTGTTAAATCTACCTTCTGTCCTTTTGATAAATTAATAGGCATATCATTCATCCTCCCTTTTTTCTGTGTTTTTATTTTCTTACCGGTGGCACATTGTATTGTTTGTTAAAATCCTGTTTGATTGCCTCCAGACGAACCTGATCCTCCTGGCGTTTCTTTCTGGCATCTTCCTGGATCCTTCTTGTCTCTTCGATTCCATTTGTAATGGTTGCCCATGTCTTCTCAAGAGTCTCAATCTGAATGGAACTTCCGGATGCCATTTTAGCTGTCATCTTCGATACATCTACTGTATTCTGGGCATTCTTAAGAAGCATCTCATTTGTTTTCTTATCCAGTTCTGCAATAGATTCTGCCTGTATCTTCTGCCTTTTCAGAAGAATTGCCTGCGCAAGTGCCTGCTTAAATACAGGAAGCGTAACGATAAACGCAGAATTGATCTTTCTCACCAGATTGTAATTGCTGAACTCCATAGTCTTTATCATGGGAATGGACTGCATTGCCACATTCTCTGCTGTTCTCAGATCCTGTGTCCTCTGTTCCAGCATCATCAGTGCCTGATTCAGACTGGTAAGTTCAAACTGAATAGACTGATCTCCCGTATTCTCCATATCCTGCTGTCTCTGGGCAATGTAGGCTTCAATCTCTTTACATGCCTGTTCTCCTGCAAGGATATATTTCACCAGTTCATGATAATAATCCACATTGGTCTTAAACATGGTATCCAGCTTTTTGTTGGACTGTTTGATTTCAGACTCATATCCTTTAAGCTGAACATAAATCTTATCAACTTCTTCGCCCATTGTGTGATACTTGGCCAGTATCTTATCCAGCTGTTTCTGAAATTCCGAAAAGCTTTCCGAAAAGTCCCGGATTATCCTTAATTTCATTAATGTCAAACTGATCCATGATCTTTGCCAGCGATTTAAGCATCTCGCTTGTCTCATTAAGCTGCGACATATTCATGCTGTTGAGGACCACATCAGATGCCTTGGAAATCTCCTCTGCTGCTTTCGCACCAAAAGATACAATGGTATCCATATTGTAAACTTCGATCGTGCTGACAATATCGTCCACTTCTTTTGAATTGACCAGCTCAGCATTCATCTGCTGCCTGTCAGCGACAATATCATATTTCTCCACAACTTCAATCTCATTTTTCTCCTGAAGACCATTACCGGCCTGAGCAGGATTTCCCATAGATGATTTACCGAAATCAAGTCCCATAATCTACTAACCTCTCCTGAAAAGTTTTCTCCGCCATGAGGGGCGGGTACTGTTTGTCGAAATGTTATTCAGATCCGGAACCTGCATATCGTATTTATATTCCCCGATCTGGTGCTCTTCCATCAGTTTTTCTGCAAAATAGTTCTCCACACTCTGATAGCCTGTAGGGACGAAAAACAGAATGTCAAATCCTGCCAGGTTCAGGAATGTTACCAGAATAGAATCCTGAAGCGAAATCATTCGTTTCCCTGTATTAATATATATCAGTTTCGGATTCTTTTTTGTAAAATCAAATTTCTGGATCAGACGCAGAATCTCCTTCGGCAGATTCAGAATCTGCGCGATCACTGTATATTCTGTACCATTTTCCCCAATACCCTTTATCAGTTTCCGCTCGATCAGAAGCTGCAGCTTGTCAAGTATAAATTCCTGCATTTCCTCCCGAAGAAGATGATAAGGATATCTGGGATGATTCTTTATTTTATTCCGCAGAAGCTTTCCGTTTTTATAAAATTCTACGGCAAAAGCTTTCATTGGACCGGAAGCAGTTGGTTCAATGTACGGAGCACTTTTCACAACAACGGTATCCTCTGTGATCAGTGCTGCTATGGATTCCCAGTACTGAGAAACAAGTCCGTCCTTCACTCCTGAGATTTTTGAAAAAATAACCGGAATGTTTACCACGTTGTTAACTGTGCTGAAATCAGGTCTGTATTTCAATTCCTGGTCCCACAGTAGTTTTATCTCTTCATACATGGTCTGCAGATTGATAACATTCGCCTTCACATACTGCTGGTTTCTGTATATCCCACTGTCCTGATACATCAGAGTGTCAAGTTCTCTTTCCGCATGATAAGCGGCTGTTCCAATCTTTACCTGAGAACTCTCTTCCGGATATTCTGTGATCGCCAGACTCTCCGGATAGTTGACCTCATACAGAAGTTTATCTTCCAGACAGCACTTAATGTTCAGATCAGGACATAAGATCAGCACATCCAGTGGCAGCCGCCCAAGGAAACTCATAAACAGAGCTTCGTTTTCATTCCGGCAGCCCCCCAGATAAATAAAGCATCCAATCTCCGGTGATTTCCAGTTTATGAACAGTTTCGGCATATATCTTCTCAGCCAGCACAACAGATACACTGCCCTGTTTGTCAGTCTGTTAAGATTTTCCCCTTCCTTCTGAGATTCAGCCAGCATAACATCCACAAATGTTTTATGCAGGATCCGCTGAAGCTCCGGATTGGCTCCATACTGTATATTACACGCAAGTCCCAGGAGCATCTGATCTCCGGATGTGTAGTTTGACCTCTTTATCTCTGAAATTTCCTGCGGCGTTGGTCTTGGAATCTCTTTACTTACGATCACCGTATTTCTCTTTGAATTTCTCAGTTCCTGCTGCAATCTGAACAGTTCATTTGCATAAGTAAGCTTATCTTCTGCCCCGTTTATCCTGCAGAAACAGTTATAAAAAAAACGGCTGTCATTTCCCCTTAACAGAATGCTCTCGCGGATATCATCCAGGCCGTTTCCCTTTATCCATGCATTTGTACAATTTGTAAGCGAAGGTCTGATTCCATACAGTCTCTCATTGTTAAGTTCATTCTGAATCTCATCTCTGACCTTTTTCACACAATATCCCTGCGGAAATGGCTGCAAACCTTCCATCTGCAAACTGTCTGAAAGAACGGAACCCGGATCTGTTTTCAGATATCCCTGATCCCCTGCATACTGAAGCAGTACTACATCACAGCCTGCATTGGAAAGAATCGATATGAGCATTAACTCATAATTGCTTATCTGCCCTTCATATAATATTTTAGGGATATGTTCTCTCCAAGCTGATTTACAATGCGTTCAAATTTATAATACAGCCAGCACATGAACTTGATATATGCGTTCCTGAGCATATTCTCGGTTTTCCCGGCTTTTCGCAGGGAATCCAGAGAGTCATAAATGGAGGCTGCCACATTCTGTCTCTGAAACTCATTCATCCTTGGCAGCCATTTTCTCAGACTGACATGGATAAAATCCATACTCATCTGAAAATCCATTCCCATTATTTCATTATAATATGCAAGATTCCCTCATCGGGATTAGGTATCTTCCCTTCGATAACCACTCCGGTTCTTCTTGCTGTATCATAATATTTCTTTATAAATTCGCCGACTTCTTCAGAATATCCGTTGATACGGTAGAAATAAACACCTTTCTCCCGCCTGCTGTTCAGTTCGACAAAATAATCACTGAGGTTTTGAATTTTTTTGTGTTCCAACATATAAGTATCTCACCTTCAATATCTGCTTATCTTATTTCTGTTCATGATAAGTTCTACAGTAATTTCATAAAATAATGCGGAACCATAATTTTCTCCAAATTTTCGTATAAATTCTACCTCAAAATTGTATCATATTGCTATTTATATTTCAAGAAAATTCCCCTGTTCTTTCTATGGCTTATTCCCCTGAAATGTGCTATGATGTAGCTGCTGACTCGGTCCTTCACACTGTGATGGACCGGATTACCTGCAGTATTTTATTGAATTTCTATAAGGTACCCTATTTACGGGAATTTTTGTAGATATGTCAGAAGGAGTGTTATGAAAAATAATGTTTTATATTACAGTGTAGGTCCATTACTCTATTGTCCTGCCAACAGAATATCCATCACTGATTCTCTGATAAATGAAAGATTCGGGAACAGATTTTCTCTTGCTCTCTGTCTTGAAGATACCATAAACGACGATCATGTTGAAGAAGCCGAGCAGATACTGATTTCTTCTCTCAGCCAGATATTCATACAGCATGAACAAAAGCCATTCTATCTGCCAAAATATTTATCCGGGTTCGGAATCCACAGCAGATTCAGAGATTAACAAAAGCTCTTGGGCAATCCATTAAGATTGTTACCGGTTTCATCGTCCCTAAATTCAGCCCGGATAACGCACAAAGTTATATTGAGCAGATGATCCTCGTCAATGAACTTGTCGCAAAAAAGCTTTACATGATGCCTATTTACGAAAGTCCCTCCATTATAGATTTGCGAAACAGAATTGATATTCTCTATTTGTTAAGGGATTCTTTAGCCAGAATTGAAGATCTTATATTGAATATACGTGTTGGCGGAAATGATCTGTGCCATATGTTTGGGTTTCGCAGACATGCCAATGAATCTATTCACAGCATCAGACCTGTTTCAGATATTTTCTCAGATATTATCACTGTATATGGTATGGATTATGTGATTTCCGGTCCTGTATGGGAATATTATGCCGGTGACAGCTGGAAAGAAGGAATGATTCAGGAAATCCGGGAGGACAGACTTTGCGGTTTCATCGGAAAAACCGTTATCCACCCTTCACAGATTCCTGTAGTAAACAGAGCTTATCAGGTTTCACGAAATGACTACCTTGACGCACGGGCGATTTTAAACTGGAATGCTGATTCTGCTTCCCTTGTTGCAGGAAGCAAAACCAGAGAAAGAATGAATGAATATAAAACCCATCTGAACTGGGCTAAGAAAACAGTTTATCTTTCAGAAGTTTTCGGAATAACAGAATAAGTATTACCCTTCTCACGCATCCGCAAGCTTCTTAATGATTCCACAGCATTTATAATGTGTAAGTGGATAGTATTCTACAGGTGTATGTTTCTCTTCGGCAAGTCTGACAATATGCTCCAACTGAGGATTTCCCTTATATCGCTCATCGATCAGCACCTTCCAGGGAATTCTCCTCAGTAATACTCTTGTTGTCTCTCCGATCCCCGGTTTGATCAGATTAATATCGTCAATACCGAAATTCTTTCCTATATTTATTACCTCATCAATACCCTGACTTTCCACTCTTTTTTCCAGATCAGGTGTATTCTCCATATTAAATTCCTTTTCAATGGTTTCAATAAAGTCATATGACAGATCAGAATCTGTCAGTTCTCCGTAATAGACTGCCCCATGGAAATCATCTCTGCCTATTATGTCATCTCTCAAAAAAGTACGGCTGATAAGGCCGGATACTGTACTGTTCAGGCAGGAACTTGGGATCAGGATATCTTCATGTGTTCCGCAAAGCTCCGTAACATTTGCCGGATCTGCCACTACCGCTATGTCAGCAGAAACCCCTTCATATGCAGAGATATCTTTCTTCAATTCATTCAGGATCGCACCCTTGCCAATCCATCCGTCCACAAATAAAATCTGCTGCGGTCTGTACTTTTCAAGCAGATACTTCATGGCATTATCGTCAATCCCTCTTCCTCTGATAATTGAAATGGAATAATGAGGCACATTTATACCATATTTGAATTTGATGTATCGCTTCACAAGGATACCAATTGGGATTCCCGCTCTGGCAAGGGATACCAGGACAATTTTCTTTCCCTTATTCTCTATGATCTTATCTGCCAGCATTCCTACTGCATTGGCAACCGGCTTCGCATAATGTTTCAGCGCATTATGATATACCTGCATATACCGATCTGTAGGAACATATTCAACAGGCAACATCTCGCTGTAATGTTTTCCGGACTGAATCAGTTTCTCCCGCACTTTGGCAGGCTGAGGTTCTACCAGCCCGGTAATATCCTTCAATAATAAAATCACATCTTCTTCTGAATAGGAACTTCTCAAATCAGCACCACCTTACAACTGTAATATCCTTGTTCTGCATCCGGACAGCATTTATCAGCGTTTCCTGACTCTCTTTTATTTCCGGGGAATCTGTGACAATCAATACCTTGTCATATTTTCCTATATCGTAAATAAATGTTCTCCTGTCCGGATCATATAACTTTTCAGTTCATATCTGCTGTGAAGGGGATACTCTTTTTCCAGACTCACAGCAATGGGACTTCTTGTAGTCGAATGGCACCTTACTTCGGCTCCCTCTTTTTCCATCTTTCTTCCGATATAAAGTGCAGGGAACATAAACTCCTCAGTGCCGATCACCAGTATTCTTTTACCAGATATTATTATCAGCCATATTTCCGGTTTTCTCCCGGATTTCTCTCCACAGATTCTCACATGCTTCTTCATATTTCCCGGAATCAATCAGTCTGCGGGCATCCATCCGGTTTTTAACATAAATCGTTGTATACTCTGCGGCCTTATCCGGACATTTATAATAAAATCCGTCTCCCTTAAATGTTTCTGCTCTGTCCTCCGTAAGTACTGTGAATCCGTTTTTACCAGATAATACAGAGAAATCCCCTGTCTCTTATAACGTTCCAGATTCTCCTCGCTCATTCCGTTTAACAGAGATGCTACTGAATATTTAAACTTTCCGTCATATTCCCTGTCAAGAATACTGATGATATTCCGAATTGTTTTTCCGGTAGTTACTTCATCCTCGATAAATATGATCCGGTCCGTCTCCGCCGCAGCTCTGTCAATATCATCTTTTACCAGCTTCTGCTCTGTGGCATGGCTGTGTTCCTCGGAAAAAAACAGATAATTCACGCCGGGAATAACTTCTCTGGTGGTCTGAATATAATCTGCCCCCACAGTAATCGCTGCCTGAGCACCTATGGCCGTTGCTGTCTCCGCAAAGCCCACCAGCAAAAGTTTTTCATCTTTGTATTTCTCCCTGAAAGTATCTGCCAGAGCAGCAAATAAATCCAGTGCATTTGATGGCACTACCGGAATATGCTTTCCCTGAAGCGGATCCACTACCAGATAGTTTCTCTTCGTATTATTTTCCCTTTTTGCGATCTTTACTAAATCCTTCTCAGTATATTCCATCTTTACTCCTTCTACTGATACGATCTGAAAAATGCCTGCAACTTGGTCAGAGCTTTCGTCAATGCCTCTGTCTCCTCCACATTCAGGCCTTTAAGTACAGCCAGTACCATCTTCTCATGGAAATCTTTATGATGGTAATAAGCTTTCTTCCCCTGTTCTGTCAGGGAGATCAGCACAACCCTTCGGTCCTCCTGACTTCTCATACGCTGGATATATCCCTTCTTTACAAGATTATTCACAGCGATCGTCAATGTACCCACAGTCACATTCAGTTCTCTGGCTACTGTTGACATATTCTTCTGTTCCCGGATACCTACTGCATTAATAATGTGCATATCATTGACGGAAATATTCTTATATTCTCCCGTAATCAATGCCCGTTCTTCCAGGTCCAGAATCTCATTAAATAAATTGACCAGTACATCATTAATTGCCTCATAATGGTTCATCCGGTTACCTCCCTCTTTTTGCTTAAGCAATTCCATATAGCATTGCTGTAGCATGTTTGTACATTATGGTTATATTGCTACCTATTATACACTAAAATACTTTGTCTCACAAAGCATTTCTGGCAGGTTTTCAAAGAATTTCTCTCTTAATTCTTTCTTTGAACCATGAAATTTGTTATAATGAATAGATAGATTACAGTTCACACGCTCCTGTCTCATTTCCGTATGCAGTCTGCAATGAATTTGAGATACGGTACTGAGGACAGCAATACAGGCTGCAGATTGCTGTAACTGTTCAGCACTCTCACTGTTAAGAACTATTTAGTTAAAGGATTTTCTA
>ENA-OQDW01000570-OQDW01000570.1-human-gut-metagenome-genome-assembly--contig:-NODE-570-length-14969-cov-2.204218_pt1 | contig 14969 bp, 15 predicted proteins | sample MGYA00242784_ERZ504613 | MGnify/ENA primary metagenome ERZ504613 (study PRJEB26092, sample SAMD00036330) | human gut metagenome | host: Homo sapiens | study: EMG produced TPA metagenomics assembly of... | reverse complement strand
AAGTTCTTCTGCTGATTGCGGGAGTGATAATTGGATGTATGCTGCTTTCCGGCGAAAAAGAAACCAGAAAAAATATCTCAAAGATCGATCCGGACGCGCTGCCGGTAAACATAAGAACCGCAAGCTACGCCTATGATATTTATCAGGAATATGCACCAAAAATGATGTCCGCAGAGGAAGTGGAAGCATTTATCACTGAGAAATTTGCAGATATCGTTGCGGGCAGGAACAAAGGAATGATCATGAAAAATGTGATGCCTGAATTAAAAGGCAAGGCAGAAGGAAGCGTGATCAATCAGGTAGTTGCAAAACTTTGTCAGTAAGCACCATACAGAAGGGCGCGGCGATAATATGGAGAAGCGAATACGTTTTACAATCATACTTGTACTCATTTTGATCGTTGTCATAGCGTTTTCTTTCCAGTCGAAAGAGAAGAAGGAATATCTGGACGATCTAGGGGTGGAATCCAGCGGACTGGACAAGCTGGTGGCGGCAAGCTACAGTATTCTCGGTCTGATCAGCTTTTTGACGGCAGGCGAGGATGAGTGCCGTGCATGGACGATCAAGAAGGGAACCAAGGCACCGCAGGCAGCCGGCAAGATTCATACGGACTTCGAGAGAGGCTTTATCAAGGCGGAAGTTGTCAACTACCAGGATCTTCTGGACAACGGAAGCCTCGCTGCAGCGCGTGAAAAAGGCATTGTCGGAATGGAAGGCAAGGATTATGTGGTAAAGGACGGAGATGTGATCCTGTTCCGCTTTAACGTATAATTTCAGACAGGCATGATTTTGAAAAAAGACGCATATACTTTTCCGAGGAAACAAACGGGCGGGAAGTATATGCGTTTTTGCGATCTGGCGAGGAAAGAGGTCATCAATGTAAATGACTGCAAGTGTCTGGGAAATGTGCGGGATCTGGATTTTGACGAGTGCGACGGATGCATCAAGGCGCTGATTGTGCCGGGACCGGCAAAGTGGATGGGCTGCATGGGAAGGGAGTTTGAAGTGTTTATTCCGTGGTGCAGGATTGTAAAAATCGGACCGGACATTATTCTGGTGGACATTGATGAGAAAGAGGCAAAACATAAGGTAAAATAGGCGAAGGGGACAATAAAACAGAAAGTTTATGCAAAAAATGAAAATTTCGTGAAAATATATAAAAAACTGGTCATATAATCGTGTAAATTTCATTGACAAGCAACAAATGTATAGATATACTACAATATATAGGCAAAATTGCCCATGGAGGTAGCAAATGAAGTGTCCATTTTGCAGCAGTGAAAATACACGAGTGATCGATTCCAGACCGGCAGATGACAACAATTCCATCCGCCGCCGCAGACTTTGCGATGATTGCGGAAAACGCTTTACCACCTATGAAAAGGTGGAGACCATTCCGCTGATTGTGATTAAGAAAGATAATACGAGAGAGCAGTATGACCGTTCCAAGATTGAGGGTGGAGTGCTGCGCGCCTGCCATAAGCGGCCGATCTCAGTCAATCAGATCAATCAGCTTGTGGATGAAGTGGAGACGGAGATCTTTAACCGTGAGGAGAAGGAGATTCCGAGTTCCCTGATCGGTGAGCTTGTGATGGATAAGCTCAAGGATCTCGAGGCGGTTGCTACGTCCGTTTTGCGTCGGTGTACCGTGAGTTCAAGGATGTCAACACGTTTATGAGCGAACTGAAAAAAATGCTCGACAAATAAGAATAGAAGATAAAGATTCTGTCGTTTATTGTCGATATAATAAAAAGTTATAGTGATAGTTTATGGTTACAATGGAGAGTTTCTAATGAATTTGTCAGGAATCCGCATTAGTGCGGGATTTTATGATTACAATTCCATAGAGAATCGAGCTGTTACCGTGGGATCGGAACTGCCGGCGGAACTCCCGCAGAGTGTTACGGATCAGGCACCGTCTGCAGAAGAGCATGCTGCGCCTGCAGTCAGCAGGAAGAGCGGACCGGATCAGGGAGCCATCGATTACGCGAACAGCTACCAGCCGGATGCAGTCTACGAGTTAAAGGGTGTGGACAGCGATATTGCCAGACTGGATGTCGAGCGCGCCATTTCGGACATGCGCAGGGATCAGGTGCTCGAGCAGTATCAGTTTTTTGTAGGAACGAATCCTGACGAGGCACAGCCGGTCAGACCGGATGAGAATTTTATACTATAGAATCATGAGCGGATGGGACTGTATACACATGTGTATGCAGTCTTTTGTGTAATAGGAAACTTTGTTCCTATTACACAAAAACGCTCTGAGAAAAACGAACTGCGCGAATCGGAAAATTCCGGGTGGATATTTTGGCGAAAATGTAGTAATCTATGTAAGGATGCGCACTGAGTGAGATGAGTAAAGGAGTAAAAGGGCAATGCTGGAACGGTTTTACCCGGGAGAATACGTAGATTCTACCTATGAGATCGATTTTGACCGCCTTTATGAGGATGGATATCGAGGCGTTATTTTTGATATTGATAATACGCTGGTGCCGCACGGAGCGCCGGCGGACGAGCGGGCGTGCGCGCTTTTTGCACATTTGAAGGAGCTGGGATATCATTGCATGCTGCTGTCGAACAATAAGGAACCGCGCGTGAAAATGTTCAATGACGCGGTGCAGGTTTCTTATATCTACAAGGCAGGAAAGCCGAATCCGGCGAATTACAGAAAAGCGATGGAACAGATGGGAACGGATGAGAAAAACACATTGTTTGTGGGAGATCAGATTTTTACGGATGTCTATGGCGCCAACCGCACGGGAATCCGCACAATTCTGGTAAAGCCGATCCATCCGAAGGAGGAGATCCAGATTGTCTTAAAGCGCTATCTGGAAAAGATCGTTCTGTTTTTCTACCAGAGAAAATGCCAAAAGCAGCAGAGAGCGGCACAGAAGCAATAAAAGAAGCAGTTTGGGCTGCAGAAAACAGTGGCAGCATGTGACAATGAAAAGGACGGGCGCAGAAAACCCGGGATGGAGGAAAAAATGAAAATAGCAATCGGAAATGACCACGCGGCAACAGAGTTAAAATTTGTCATTATGGACTATTTAAAGGAGCTGGGACATGAGGTTATCAATTTCGGAACCGATGGAACGGAAAGCTGCAATTACCCGGAATACGGAGAGAAAGTCGGCAGGGCAGTTGTGGCAGGCGAGGCTGACTGCGGCGTGCTGATCTGCGGAACCGGCGTGGGAATCTCCATCGCAGCCAATAAAGTCAACGGCGTGCGCGCAGCGGTGTGCTCCGATACAGCGACCGCGCGTCTGGTAAAAGAACACAACAATGCCAACATTATCGCATTTGGTGCCAGAATCGTCGGAACAGAGCTTGCGAAAGATATCGTCAGGGCATATCTGGATGCAGAATTCCAGGGTGGAAGACACCAGACCAGAATCGATATGATCCATGAGATTGAGAGACACAACGCATAAGGATACCGTGTGAATCAGGTTCAAAGCAGATTAAAAAGTGTGTAAATTCGCATGACACATTGCGGTATATGAAAAAAAGCTTGAAATATAGCGCTGTTTATTATAAAATAGAAAAATCAGAGAGTAAAACTCGAGCGTATTTTTAAGGAGGAAATTTACATGATTTCAGCAGGCGATTTCAGAAATGGTATTACCATTGAGTTAGAGGGTAATATCTATCAGATTATCGAATTCCAGCATGTGAAACCAGGAAAAGGTGCAGCATTTGTAAGAACTAAGTTAAAGAATATTAAGAGTGGTGGTGTGGTTGAGAAGACATTCCGTCCTACAGAGAAATGTCCGACTGCCCGCATTGACAGAAAAGATTACACTTATCTGTATGCAGATGGTGACTTATACAACTTCATGGATGCAGAGACTTATGAGCAGATCGCACTCTCCAAAGATGACATCGGCGATGCGCTGAAGTTCGTGAAGGAGAACGAGATGGTGAAGATGTGCTCTCACAACGGAAGCGTATTCGCAGTAGAGCCGCCTCTGTTCGTAGAGCTTCAGATCACTGAGACTGAGCCGGGCTTCAAGGGCGATACCGCTACTGGTGCAACCAAGCCGGCAATCGTCGAGACAGGAGCTACCGTATATGTACCTCTGTTCGTAGAGCAGGGCGATGTGATCAAGATCGACACACGTACAGGCGAGTATCTGTCCAGAGTATAATTGAAAACGGACTTCGGTTCAAGATGAGAAACACAACCCCCGGAAATATCAAGTTCCGGGGGCTTTCTTTATGTAACGTTTTGTTTTTCTAATTTAGGAGCTTTTGTTCTTATTCCGTCAATGTGTTCGTATAAATCGTCTCGTATTGGCGAACGCATTGGGTCTAAAATGAAATCAATACCCTCTCGTCGGGCATTCTTGGCGGCTGGTACAAAGTCACTGTCCCCAGAAATTAAAATGATTCTGGCAGTATTTGGTGGAGATGGAAGATGCGGCAGGCTTTCTGGTGGATACCAGCGACAACATGATTTTAAGCCACCGGAGCAGTGCGCTGGTGGGAAGCACATTGGAGAGCGCAGCTTCCGATCCACTGATGCAGAGTGTTGCGGAAAAACTGGATGCGGGAGACCTGGGGACGACCATTTTAAACGGTTATCAGGTGGCGTTCGAGCAGGTTGATGCCTCCAATGTGCGCGATTACGAGTAGCAGCGCGTGGTCAGGCATTAAAATGTGTCTGGCGCAGCAGAATTCCGATGGAGAGGAGAGCCATGACGGCCTGACTGATGAGAAGTCCGCACAGATAGCCGCGGATGCCGTAGACGGGGAGGGCAAACAGCACAAAGAGGATGCGGATGCCGCAGGCAATCAGATTCAGCACGAAAGTGATGCCCGGGTAGCCGAGCCCGTGCAGAATACTGCTCAGCGTCACGCCGAGGTACAGGAAAGGACAGATCCAGCCGAGCGTCCGTATAAATGTTCCGGCGAGCGCGTTCCCAAAGAGCACATTCCCGATAAAGTGGCCGGTAGCAAGAAAACCTGCTGTACAGAAAAAGCCCCACAGAAGACAGACCCGGATGGTTTTTAAGACCGCGCGCCGTATGAGCGCATCGTTTCCGCCGGCTTTGGCTTCTGAGATGGCGGGCATAAGAAGCACCGAAACGGAGTTGGTGATGACGGACGGAAACATGATGACGGACATCGCCATGCCGGTTAAGATGCCGTAGACGCCAAGCGCCTCGGAAGCCGTGTAACCGAACAGGCGCAGGCGGCTAGGAATCATGATATTTTCAAAACTGGAAAAGAGTGTTAAAACAACCCGGTTTGCCGTGAGCGGAACCGCCATGGCAAGGAGATTGCGCGTGCCGCATTTCACGGAAAGCGCCGTGTCCGTTCCATCCGGAAGTTTTGCGACGCTGACGGAGACGAGCGTGCTTACCACTTCGCCCATCACAGCGCCCCACATTGTGACGGAGAGCGGAACGGCGGTCTGCTCCCGCATATGGATCTGATAGAGCAGCCAGACCGTGCCGACGCGGGCGATCTGTTCTGTGAGCTGTGTGAGAGCGGGGACACCCGTCTTTTTCTGTCCATAGTAGCAGCCGTTGATGCAGGCGTGGATACAGCAAGGGACAAAGGAGAGGGAGATGATCTTAAGGAGCGGGATGCACCGCACATCCCCGAGCATGGAAACACCGATAAAGTCTGCGTATTTCCAGATTACAAAGCCGGTCGCGGCAGATAAAAACAGCGACAGCAGCAGGCCGATCCGAAAATAGAGCCTCGCACCCGCGGGATTGTTCTGCGCAAGCTCGGAGGAGACGAAGCGTGAGATCGCAGTCTGAATTCCGGCGGCGGTGACGGCGAAACCGAGCGCCATCACCGGGGACAGCAGCTGGTAGATCCCAAGACCTTCTGCACCAATCAGCCTTGAGAGGAATATTCTATAGAAGAAGCCGATAATCCGTGTGAGCACACCGGCGAGTGTGAGCAGCAGTGTGCCGGTGATCAGGGAATTTTTCAGAGAATTTCCAGAAACGGAATTCATGGGAAAATGAATGTCTGGCAAGTGTGTCTCCGGGAATTGGAATCTTTTTATTATATGTAAGGTGTGGGGGAAAAATGTGCGATCAGGAATATAAAGCAGGTGTGGTCTATCTGGATAATGCTGCAACGACGCGGATGGCGGAGGAGGCCGAAGCCGCTATGCAGCCTTATCTGGTGGAAAAGTTTGGCAATGCGTCAACGGCTTACGGTTACGGGGAGGAAGCGCAGGCGGCGATTGCCCATGCGAGAGAGGTGATTGCAGCATCACTGGATGCCAGACCGTCGGAAATCTATTTTACATCGGGGGGATCGGAGGCAGACAACTGGGCCATCAAGGGGGTGGCGGAGGCGTATGGAAAATACGGTCGTCATATCATTACCAGCAGGATTGAACATCACGCGGTCCTAAACTCCTGCCATTATCTCGAGGAGCAGGGCTACGAGGTGACTTATCTGGACGTCGATCAAAACGGAATGATCTCGCTGGAACAGTTAGAGCATGCCGTCCGGGAGGATACGATCCTGATCTCAATCATGTTTGGAAACAATGAGGTCGGAACGATCGAACCGGTCATGCAGATCGGAAGGTTCGCAAGAGACCATCAGATTCTGTTTCATACGGATGCGGTGCAGGCGTATGCCCAGATTCCGATCTCGATGCAGCAGTATCACATCGATCTGCTGAGTGCGAGCGCCCACAAATTTCACGGACCGAAAGGCGTGGGATTTTTGTATGTAAGAGACGGGGTTACGATGCCTTCCTTTATCCACGGCGGCAGCAGGAGCGTGGAAAACGCGCGGGAACGGAGAATGTGCCGGGGATCGTCGGGATGGGGAAAGCGGTGGAACTGGCATTCTGCAATATGCGCAGAAGAATACCGCAGGGAGATGATGCTGCGCAATTATCTGATTGAAAAGATCATGCATGAGATCAAGGGGGTCCGCCTGAACGGACATCCCACGAACCGCCTGCCAGGAAATGTGAATGTGAGCTTTTCCGGCGTGGACGGTGCATCGCTCCTCATTCTGCTGTATGAGGATGGAATCTGCGCCTCGGGCGGTTCTGCCTGCAACACCGGTGAGGAGCGGGTCTCCTATGTAATCGGGGCATTGGGTGTGCCGGACGAATATGCAGCGGGTACTGTGCGCATGACGTTGTCGGGAGAGACGACAAGGAAAGAGATCGACCGCGCCGTGGAGGCTCTCAAGCAGAATCTTAGGAAACTGAGAGATGAAAAATAGTTTTCTCTGGGGAAAAAATATGTGAAAATATTACAAAAACGAAACGTACCTTTGCAGGAAATGAGAAAGTGTGCACAAGAATAATTATGCAGTTTGCTTTTTGAGAGAAAATCGCAAAAAGAGATTGCAAAAAACGGCAAAAATCGGGCACAGAAATGAGCAGATTGCCCGTACTTTCAAGTGGTTTACCGGTTGCGTCAAATTTGACAAAGAAAAAAAAATATGCAATAATTGCGCGGAAATCAGAGAAACACGTTTGGTTTATAGTAGGAAAGGATGAATAATATGATAGAGAGAAAAATCAGATTGTCTGACACGGAGGAAGTAAAGGAGTTTGTGAGAGCTGCCGGAAAATGTGATTTTGATATCGATGTTTGTTATAACAGAGCTGTGATTGATGCAAAATCACTGCTCGGAATGCTGTATCTTGGACTCAGCAAGGATCTGACCGTAAAATACGGCGGACAGAACACCGGGTTTGAGAATACGGTACAAAAATATGCAGTCTGCTAGTCAGACAGACGGAGACAGGGCTGCTGCCGGAGAGAAACCTCTTCGTGCAGCAGCCCTGTTTTTGTGTTACACTGTATGATAAGAAACCGGAAAGTAGGGAGCGCTGCCGTATGGATGCACAGCTGGAAAAAGACGAAAAGAAAATCATAAAGATCTCGGTGCGGAATCTGGTGGAGTTCATTCTGCGGGAGGGAGACATTGATAACCGCCACGGGAGAACTGCGTCCCCGGAGGCCATGTGGAGGGCAGCCGTATCCATAAGCGCATTCAGAAGAGCAAAGGCGCGAATTACCATGCGGAGGTGCCGCTTAAGATCGAACTTAGCGAGGGAGATTACACGCTTGCCATTGAGGGACGGGCGGACGGAATCGAGATTACGTGCGACGGGGAGAGACAGCTTGATTTTTCGGATAACTTCAACCATCTTACGGTGGAGGAAGACATGCATGTGACGATTGATGAGATCAAGGGGATCTACATGAATCTGGATGCGCTGGATGAACCCGTGGGCGTGCATCGCGCGCAGGCGATGTGTTATGCCTATATCTATGCCTTGCAGCATGATCTTGCAGAGATCTCCGTGCAGCTGACCTACTGCAATCTGGATACAATCGAACTGACAAAGACGGCGTTTCTGGGGAATCTGAAATACTTCCGGGAAACATTTTCGTTTGCGGAGCTGGCGGAGTGGTTCACCCGGCTGACCGATGAATACAAAAAGTGGGCGGATTTTCAGTTCGCCTGGCAGAATCTGCGGCAGGCTTCCATCAAAAAGCTGGAGTTTCCCTATGCATACCGGAAAGGGCAGAAAGAACTGGCATCGGACGTATACCGCACGATCGCGCGCCGGAAGAATCTGTTTATCCAGGCGCCCACCGGTGTCGGGAAGACCATTTCGACGGTCTTTCCGGCGGTGAAGGCGGTCGGCGAGGGACTCGGGGACAAGATTTTTTATCTGACGGCGAAGACGATCACGGGCACGGTGGCAAAGGAAGCATTTGAACTTTTGCGCACCAGGGGGTATCAGGCGAAGATCATCCAGCTGACGGCGAAGGAAAAGCTGTGCCTGTGCGAGGAGATGGACTGCAATCCTGTACACTGTCCCTATGCGAAAGGACACTACGACCGCGTGAACGATGCGGTGTACAATCTGTTGCAGAAGGAGGATGTTTTTACCAGGGAAGTGATCTTAGAGCAGGCGCGGGAGTACCGGGTCTGCCCGTTTGAGATGTCGCTGGATACGGCGACCTGGGCGGACGACATCATAGGGGATTACAATTACGTCTTTGATCCGAATGTCTATCTGAAACGCTTCTTTGGGGAAGGAACGCGCGGGGACTACATTTTTCTGGTGGATGAGGCGCACAATCTTGTGGAGCGGAGCCGGGAAATGTACAGCGCATCGATCTATAAGGAGGATTTTCTGGCAGCTAAAAAGCTGTTGAAACCCTATCAGGAAAAGCATGACAGACGTGCGGAACGTGTGATCCGGCATCTGGAAAAATGCAACCGAATTCTCCTTGGGTACAAGCGTGAGTGCGAAAACTATGTCGTATATGAAAATATCGGTACGCTGATCTTTGCACTGACGCGCCTTGCGGCAGATCTCGATGAGTATTTGCAGAAAAGTCCCGATTTCCCGGAGCGCAGGAAGTAAATGAATTTTACTTAAACCTGCGCAATTTCATGAATATCTACGAGCTGGTCGACGAGCATTATGTCGTGTATTCAGAGCATGAGGAGGACGGGCGCTTCAAGCTGAAGTTTTACTGTGTGGATCCATCCCTCAATCTGCAGGAGCGCATTGACAAGGGAAATGCGACGATCTTTTTCTCGGCGACGCTGCTTCCGATCCAGTATTATAAAAGCCTGCTGTCCACCCGCAGGATAATTATGCGGTCTACGCGCAGACGGCGTTTTCCGAGGAACAGCGCCTGCTGCTGTTTGGAAATGACGTCAGCAGCAAGTACACGAGGCGTGGCAGGGCAGAGTATGAGCGGATTGCATTATATATAGAAAAAACAGCGCGCGCGAAGCAGGGAAACTATATGGTGTTCTTTCCGTCCTACCGGATGATGCAGGAAGTCTACGATGTGTTTTTAGAGGGCGGGGAGACGGATGAAATGCGTCCGCAGGAGTATTTTCCGGAAGGAGCAGAGAATGCAGAGATTGTGGAGCATCCCGAAGATGCAGAGATTGCGGAGCATCCCAATGATGCGGAAAATTCCGGAAATGCAGAGCCGCGTCTCTGGTGCATGATGCAGCAGACCGGGATGCGTGAGGCGGAGCGCGAGGCTTTCTTACAGGCATTTTCCGGTGAGACATCGAAACGGCGCGGCGGTTCACTGGTGGCATTCTGTGTGCTCGGAGGTATTTTCGGAGAGGGGATTGATCTGAAAAAAGAACAGCTCATCGGGGCGGTGATCGTGGGAACCGGACTGCCGCAGATCAGCAATGAACGCGAGATTTTAATGCATTATTATGATGAGAGAGCGGGGGCAGGCTTTGATTATGCGTACCGCTTTCCGGGAATGAACAAGGTATTGCAGGCGGCCGGACGCGTGATACGGACGACAGAGGATGTGGGAGTGATTGAACTGCTGGACGAGCGGTTTTTAAAGAGTGATTACAGAGGCTGTTCCCAAGGGAATGGGAACAGCGCCGGATATGTAACGTAAATGAAGTAGAACAGATGTTAGCCGAGTTCTGGGAGAGACGGCAGGAGCTTTAAGAATTCTTCCGTAGACTGCGCGATTGGAAGCGTGGGGTTGACTGCGGCGACCATCTGGCGCGCCGGGAGCTTTTCCCTGATCTTCACGATAAAAAGCTCTCTGGACTCGCGGTTTAGGCAGTAGTCCGGAATAAACGCGATTCCCAGGCCGATGCGTGCCAGATCAATCAGAAGATCGTTGCTGCTCAGCTCGATCTGCGGCATCAGTTCAAGCTGGTGCTGCAGAAAGAGGTTATGCAGAAATTCGCTGGTGGTGCTCTTGCGGTCGAGCATCAGGATCGGGTACTGCTGCAGATCCTCTAAGGCAATCTCCTGCTGCTTCAGATTATAATAAGCAGGGTTGGCGATAAAGACGTCGTGAAAGCTGCACACGGTCTTGCGGATGTAGGACTGGTTTAAATTAGAGTTGGGAAAATTGGTCACAATCAGATCGACTTTTCCCTGTTCCAACAGCTCCACACAGCTGAGGGAGGTTGAGTTTGTCACCTTGATCGGGACATTCGGGAACTTCTTGTGGAACTGCTTTAAATACGGCACGAGAAAATAGCGGCAGATGGTGTCGCTCGCGCCGATGTGGAGCTGCCCCAGACCGAGGCTGCCGGAATCTAACAGCTGGCTCTCACCGCGCCGGATTAAATTCATGGCAGGTTCAATATGCTTGAGCAGAATCTTTCCTGCCGGAGTCAGCTGTACTTTTTTGGTACTTCGGATAAAAAGCGGCTGCTCCAGCTTTTTCTCCAGCGTCTTGATTGACTGGCTGACGGCGGACTGGGAGATATAGAGCTGCTTGCTCGCCTCGGAAAAGCTGAGGGAGGTTGCAACATAATAGAAAACTTTATACAATTCGTAATTGATATCCATGGTTCCTCGTTTCTGTCGGAGCGCTGCTCCGAACCGTTCTGTAGCGTGTTAGCTATAATTATAAGACCTGCTTATAAAACTGTCAAATAAATCTTATGTGATATATTAACCATAATAATAGAAGAGATTAAATATATTAATTATGCTTATTTGTTCGCATATGCTATACTTCATATAGAAAGTAGGATAAGATAGAAATACAAACGATCAGTAGTTTCGCCGATGGCGTGCGCAGATGGAGGGAAAATATGAGCAACGTAAGACGCGTATATGTGGAGAAAAAACCGGCATTTGCTGTCAGAGCAAGAGAGCTGGAAGCAGAGATCAGAAATTATCTCGGTATCAGTGACGTGAAGGGAGTGCGTGAGCTGATCCGTTACGATATGGAGCATGTATCGGAGGACACCTACCGCAAGGCTCTGGTTACCGTTTTTTCCGAGCCGCCGGTGGACGATGTGTACGAGGAAACTTTTGAGTTAAATGGCGCGAGAACTTTTTCCGTAGAATTCTTGCCGGGACAGTTTGACCAGAGAGCGGACTCTGCTGAGCAGTGTGTGAAGCTGTTAAATGAGAACGAGGAGCCGCTGATCCGCACGGCTGTGACCTATGTGATCGAGGGAGAGATCAGCGATGCAGAGTTTGAGGCGATCAAAAAGCACTGCATCAACCCGGTTGACTCCAGAGAGACCGGTCTTGAGAAGCCGCAGACGCTGGTGCAGACATTCCCGGAGCCAGAGGATGTAAAGATTTTCGACGGATTTTCTGCGATGCCTGAGGCAGAACTGAAGGAACTTTATGATTCCCTCGGTCTGGCGATGACATTCAAGGACTTTTTACATATCCAGAATTATTTTAAGAATGAGGAGAAGCGCGACCCGTCCATGACGGAGATCCGCGTATTGGACACCTACTGGTCCGATCACTGCCGTCATACGACGTTTTCCACAGAGCTTAAGGACGTAAGTTTTGACGACGGCTATTACCGTGCGCCGATGGAGGAGACCTATCAGGATTACCTCGCCACCCATAAGAATCTTTACGCAGGACGTTCAGACAAATTCGTGTGCCTGATGGATATTGCCTTAATGGCGATGAAGCGCCTCAAAAAAGAGGGCAAGCTGATGGATCAGGAGGAGTCCGATGAGATCAACGCCTGCTCGATTGTCGTTCCGATCGAGGTGGACGGCGTGACTGAGGAGTGGCTTGTAAACTTTAAGAACGAGACACATAACCATCCGACAGAGATTGAGCCGTTCGGTGGTGCCGCAACCTGTCTGGGCGGCGCGATCCGTGACCCGCTTTCCGGACGTACCTATGTCTATCAGGCAATGCGTGTGACCGGTGCGGCAGATCCGACGGTTTCCGTGAAAGACACGATCCCGGGCAAGCTTCCGCAGAAGAAGCTGGTGCGCGAGGCGGCACACGGCTACAGTTCTTATGGTAACCAGATCGGTCTGCAACCGGTTATGTCAAGGAGGTATACCATCCGAATTATGTGGCGAAGCGCATGGAGATCGGTGCAGTGCTCGGTGCGGCTCCGAGACGTGCGGTGCAGAGACTGACCTCCGATCCGGGAGACATCATCATTCTGCTTGGCGGTCGTACCGGTCGTGACGGCATCGGCGGTGCGACAGGATCTTCCAAGGCACATAATACAGAGTCCACTGCAGTCTGCGGCGCAGAGGTGCAGAAGGGTAATCCGCCGACAGAGCGCAAGATCCAGAGATTATTCCGCCGCGAGGAAGTGGCGCATATCATCAAGAAGTGTAATGACTTCGGTGCGGGCGGTGTATCGGTTGCCATCGGAGAGCTGGCAGACGGACTGCGCGTGCAGTTGGATAAGGTGCCGAAGAAATACGCGGGACTTGATGGAACCGAACTTGCAATCTCAGAGTCCCAGGAACGTATGGCGGTCGTAGTGGCACCGGAGGATGTACAGAAGTTTCTTGCATTTGCGAAGGAGGAGAATCTGGAAGCTGTCGAGGTTGCGGTTGTGACCGAGGAGCCGCGGCTGGTGCTCACGTGGAGAGGAAAGGAAGTCGTAAACTTATCCCGTGCATTCCTGGATACCAACGGTGCACATCAGGAGACCAATGTGGCAGTGGATATGCCGGACCCGAAGGAAAATTATCTGAATAAGATCGATACACCGGCGGTTTCCGAGGCGTTAGCAGCAGGCGATATGAAGAAAGCATGGCTCGCAGAACTTGCCGACTTGAATGTGTGTTCTCAGAAGGGACTGGTGGAGATGTTCGACGGTTCCATCGGAGCGGGAAGCGTATACATGCCGTTCGGCGGGAAATATCAGCTGACCGAGACACAGTCCATGGTGGCAAAGATTCCGGTGATGACCGGCAAATCCGATGCAGTCACGATGATGGCATACGGCTTCGATCCGTATCTGTCTTCCTGGAGCCCGTATCACGGTGCGGTGTATGCTGTCCTCGAGTCCTTATCAAGAATTGTGGCTGCCGGCGGCGATTACAGCAAGGTGCGCTTTACCTTCCAGGAGTATTTCCGCAGAATGAGCGAGGAGCCGAAGCGCTGGAGTCAGCCGTTTGCCGCACTGCTCGGCGCATACAATGCACAGATCGGATTCGGGCTGCCGTCGATCGGAGGAAAGGATTCTATGTCCGGAAGCTTCAACGAGATCGACGTACCGCCGACACTGGTATCCTTTGCCGTGGATGTGGCAAAAGAGGGCGACATCATCACGCCGGAGCTTAAGGCAGTGGGAAATCAGCTGGTACTTTTCTCCATCGAGAAGGATTCTTATGATCTTCCGGTCTATGCGCAGGTAATGAAGCTCTATGCGGTGCTGCATGAGCTGATCGGAAAGGGTGCGGTCGTATCCGCCTATGCGCTGGACGGAAAAGGACTTGCGGCGGCAGTCAGCAAGATGGCATTTGGCAATAAGCTTGGTGTGACGATTGAGAAGGAAGTGTCGGAAGAGACACTGTTTGCACCGGGATTTGGTAATATCGTGTCGGAGGTTCCGGTGGAGAAGGTTGGTATTGTCAAGGAGGCATTAAAGGCAGCGGGACTTTCCGGAAATGAGGAGCTTGTGGGTTGGGTAAATGAGGAACAGAGCTTCTGCTACGGCGGCATGAAGCTTGCACTCGACGAGGCGATCGCGGCATGGAGCGGCACGCTGGAGAAAGTATTCCCGACCCGCGTGACAGATAATAAGGACGAACTTGACACCGGCATCTATCAGGCAGACAGTATCTATGTCTGCAAACACAAGGTGGCAAAACCGACCGTGTTTATACCGGTATTTCCGGGAACGAACTGCGAGTACGACAGTGCGAGAGCATTTGAGCGCGCAGGTGCGGACACGATCGTAAAGGTCTTCAAGAACCTGAATGCAGAGGACATCCGTGATTCGGTTGAGGAGTTCACAAAGGCGATCGATCGGGCACAGATTATCATGTTCCCGGGCGGATTCTCCGCGGGAGATGAGCCGGAGGGCTCCGCGAAGTTCTTTGCGACCGCGTTCCGCAATGCGAAGATGACAGAGGCGGTCATGAAGCTTTTGAACGAGCGCGACGGACTGGCGCTCGGTATCTGCAACGGTTTCCAGGCACTGATTAAGCTGGGCTGGTACCGTACGGAGAGATCCGTCCGCAGACCGCAGATTCACCGACAT
>ENA-OQDW01000569-OQDW01000569.1-human-gut-metagenome-genome-assembly--contig:-NODE-569-length-14984-cov-3.143434_pt1 | contig 14984 bp, 16 predicted proteins | sample MGYA00242784_ERZ504613 | MGnify/ENA primary metagenome ERZ504613 (study PRJEB26092, sample SAMD00036330) | human gut metagenome | host: Homo sapiens | study: EMG produced TPA metagenomics assembly of... | reverse complement strand
GACAAGAGAACATACCATGTAGATGAAAACGGTGTGATGAGCACCGGACTGCAGAAGATTGACGGAACGCTCTACTACTTCGAGAGCTGGGGCGGAGCCGGATTCCAGGGCTGGAAAAAAGTCGGCGGAACATGGTACTATCTGAATGAGGACGGAAGCCTCAGAACGAATCAGTGGTTTGTGCATGATAAAAGAACGTACCATGTAGACGCAGACGGTGTGATGAGTACCGGCTGGCAGACGATTGACGGCGTTGATTATTACTTTGAAAGCTGGGGCGGCATGCGCGTGAACGCCTGGGCGGCCAAGGGCAGTGACTGGTATTACATGGACAGCAACGGAACCCCAAAAGGGGAAGGCTGGCTGCTGTATGACAAGAACTGGTATTATCTGAGGCAGGACGGCAAAATGATGCACAGTGAATGGCTGTGGTATGATAATAACTGGTATTACCTGCAGAGCTGGGGCGGCATGTATAAGAGCCAGTGGGTAACGATCAAAGGCGCAACGTATTACTTCAGGAGCTGGGGCGGTATTTACAAGAACGGCTGGCAGGAAGTGGACGGAAAAACGTATTACTTCCGAAGCTGGGGAGGCATCTATAAGGATACCTACATCGACGGCTATTACGTTGATAAAAACGGTGTCCGCCGGAACAGCAAAAATATCTGCGTGGCAATCGACGCAGGACACCAGAGAAGAGGAAACAGCGAGAAAGAGCCGATCGGACCGGGATCATCGACCTATAAGGCGAAGGTTGCTTCCGGAACATGCGGTGTGGCAACCGGCATCAATGAGTATGAGCTGAACCTTGCGGTATCCTTAAAGGTACGCGATATCCTTGAGGAGCGCGGCTACGATGTTTACATGATCCGCGAGACGCACGACGTCAATATCAGCAACTCCGAGCGTGCAAAACTTGCCGCGCAGAACGGAGCAGACATTCTCGTGCGTGTACACGCGAACGGCGATTCGAACCAGTCGGTTTACGGAGCACTCACGATGGCACCGAGCAGCAGAAATACGTATCTTTCCGGTGATGTGATCAGCAAGAGCCAGAAGCTCTCCCAGAAGATGATCGCAGCATTCTGCAAAGACACCGGTGCGAAGAACCGCGATGTGATTTACACCGATTCCATGAGCGGCATCAACTGGAGTACCATTCCGGTCACGATCATTGAGCTTGGCTTCATGAGCAATCCTTCCGAGGACCGTTTGATGGCAACCGAGGATTACCGAAACAAGATGGCACAGGGAATTGCGGACGGAATCGACGCATATTACGAATAATCAAAATTGGTCCACTGGACCAATTATTGATATGCCTGGCAACAAAGGGACCTGCCTGAAATGGGCGGGTCCTTTTTGCATGCAAAAAAAGAAAGCGGAGCGAGTCCGCTTTCTTTTGGGAATCCATAGGAACAGATCTTATTTGTTGTTGTTTTTCTCCAGCTCCTGCATTTTCATCGCACGAACCTTCAGCGGCAGACCGAACAGTGTGATGAATCCGTCTGCATCGTGGTGATCGTAGAGATCGCCGGTGGTGAAGGAAGCAAGAGACTCATTGTACAGGCTGTACGGAGAAGACTCGCCGGCTTTGATGATGTTTCCTTTGAACAGTTTGAATTTTACTTCGCCTGTTACGTATTTCTGGGTTACATCAACGAATGCCTGGATTGCCTCGCGCAGAGGAGTGTACCATTTTCCTTCGTAAACAACCTCAGCAAGCAGGTTTCCGAGATCTTTCTTTGTTTTCAGGTCTCACGGTCGAGAAATCAGCTCCTCTAACTGCTCATGTGCAGCCATCAGGATAGTTCCGCCAGGAGTCTCATAAACACCGCGGGATTTCATGCCGACAACACGGTTCTCAACGATATCAACAATACCGATGCCGTGTTTTCCCCCCAGCTTGTTCAGCTCGGTGATGATTTCAGAAACTTTCATTTCTTTTCCGTTTAAGGTCTTCGGAACGCCGGCCTCAAAGGTCATGGTTACGTACTCGCCTTCGTCCGGAGCTTTTTCCGGAGGAGTGGTCAGTACGAGAAGATCGTCGTAGTTCGGCTCGTTGGACGGATCCTCAAGCTCAAGTCCCTCATGGCTGATGTGCCACAGGTTACGGTCACGGCTGTAGCTGTGGTTTGCATCAAACGGAAGGTCGATGCCGTGTGCTTTACAGTAAGCCAGCTCGTCTTCACGGGACTGCATGGTCCATACATCGGTCATTCTCCAAGGAGCGATTACTTTGATATCCGGAGCAAGGGCTTTGATGCCGAGCTCGAAACGGATCTGGTCATTTCCTTTACCGGTAGCGCCGTGGCAGATGGCAACAGCACCTTCTTTTCTTGCGATCTCAACGAGTTTCTTTGCGATAACCGGACGTGCCATGGAAGTACCGAGCAGGTATTTGTTCTCATAAACAGCGCCTGCTTTTACGCACGGCATGATGAAGTCTTCACTGAACTCGTCGATAACGTTTTCGATATATAATTTGGAAGCGCCGGAAAGTTTTGCTCTCTCATCGAGGCCAACCAGCTCGTTTCCCTGGCCGCAGTCGATGCAGCAGCAGATTACTTCGTAGTCAAAGGTCTCTTTCAGCCACGGAATAATGGCAGTAGTATCAAGTCCGCCGGAATAGGCAAGTACAACTTTTTCTTTCATAATGTAAGATCCTCCTTGGATTTCTCGTGCACCTATATGCGCGGTGCATCGTCAATGACTAAAATATACATCATACGACAGGATTATGCAAGCTTTTTTTCAGAAATTCAAAAAAAACTTGCATAATATACATTCAAGGTGTATACTTATGCAATCGACGGTATATGACAGCAGAAAACAAAGATTTTTCATTGAAAAAAGAAAATAATTGAGCTATCATAAAGAGAAAAGAAAAAATGTCCGGCAAGACAAGAAAACGGGCGAAAGAAAAAAGGAGAAAAAGGTATGATCAGAGCAGGAATTATCGGTTCTACAGGATATGCAGGAGCGAGCTGGTGCGTATTCTCCTGGGACACAAAGATGTGGAGATTAAATGGTATGGTTCCAGAAGCTATATCGATAAGAAATATGCGTCGGTTTACCAGAATATGTTTCAATTAGTAGACGATGTCTGCAAGGACGACAACATGGAGCAGCTTGCAAAGGAAGTAGACGTCATTTTTACAGCAACTCCGCAGGGACTCTGTGCTTCCCTGGTAAATGATGAAATTCTTTCGAAAGTAAAGGTCATCGACCTGAGCGCCGATTTCCGTATTAAAGATGTAAAAACGTATGAAGAGTGGTACAAGATCGAGCATAAATCCCCGCAGTATATCGACGAGGCGGTTTACGGACTGTGCGAGATCAACCGTGAGAAAGTAAAACAGGCGCGCATCGTGGCAAACCCGGGATGCTATCCGACCTGCTCAACTCTTTCGATTTATCCTTTATTAAAGGAAGATCTCATTGATGGCAACACCATCATCATCGATGCAAAATCCGGAACTTCCGGAGCAGGAAGAGGAGCGAAAGTGGACAACCTCTACTGTGAGGTCAATGAAAACATCAAGCATACGGCGTTGCCGGCCACCGCCACACACCGGAGATCGAGGAGCAGCTTTCCTATGCAGCTGGCTACCCGATCACCCTGAACTTCACCCCGCATCTTGTTCCGATGAACCGCGGCATTCTCGTAACGGCATATGCATCCCTGAAAAAAGATGTGACTTACGAAGAGGTTAAAGCCGTTTATGATAAGTATTATGCCAACGAGCAGTTTGTACGTGTTCTCGATAAGGATGTCTGCCCGCAGACGAAATGGGTCGAGGGAAGCAACTATGTGGATGTCAACTTCAAGATCGATCCGAGAACGAAACGAATCATCATGATGGGTGCGATGGACAACCTGGTCAAAGGCGCAGCAGGACAGGCGGTACAGAATATGAACCTGATGTTCGGCCTGCCGGAAAACGAAGGCCTGTGCATGCCGCCGATGTTCCCGTAAAAAAGACAGAAGCAGACAACAGACGGAATTTACGAAAAGTGAGGATAAAAGAATGAAAAAGATTGAAGGAGGCATCACTGCTGCAAAAGGTTTTCAGGCAGCAGGCGGCGCAGCAGGAATTAAAAAACAGGGCGTAAAGGATATGGCACTTGTCTACAGCGAGGTACCGTGCGTAGCAGCAGGAACCTTTACTACAAACATCGTAAAAGCAGCTCCGGTCAAATGGGACCAGGAGATTGTATACAACCATCCAACCGCACAGGCAATCGTCTGCAACAGCGGAATCGCCAATGCATGCACCGGCGAGGAGGGCTATGGCTACTGCAGAAAAACCGCAGAGGCAGCATCGGCTGCACTTTCCATTCCAGAGGACTCCGTTCTCGTTGCATCGACCGGTGTTATCGGAAAACAGATTCCGATCGATAAGATCGCAGCCGGCGTGGAAATGCTGAAACCGCAGCTTGCAGCTACAAGAGAAGCCGCAGCTACAGCAGCACAGGCGATCATGACAACCGACACCGAGCCGAAGGAAGTTGCTGTTCAGATCGAAATCGGCGGAAAAACCGTAACGATCGGCAGCATGTGCAAGGGCTCCGGCATGATCCATCCGAATATGTGCACCATGCTGAGCTTTGTGGCAACCGATGCCAATATTTCGAAAGAGATGCTGCAGAAAGCACTGAGCGAAGTCGTACCGGACACCTACAACATGGTTTCCGTAGACGGTGATACTTCCACAAACGATACCGTTCTCCTTCTGGCAAACGGTCTTGCCGGAAACCCGGAAATTACGGAAGAAAACGAGGATTACAAGATTTTCAAAGAAGCACTCTTTGAAGTCAATAAAACACAGGCGATGCACATCGCAGGCGACGGCGAGGGCGCAACCGCACTGTTCGAAGTGACGATTCAGGGAGCCGAGAGCAAAGAGCAGGCCGTGACACTGGCAAAATCCGTCATCACATCGAGTCTGACGAAAGCGGCAATCTTCGGCCATGACGCCAACTGGGGAAGAATCCTCTGCGCGATGGGTTACTCCGGAGCAAAATTCGATCCGGAAAATGTAGATCTCTACTTTGAGAGCGCAGCCGGAAAACTGCAAATTATCACGAAAGGTGTTGCCGTTGACTACAGCGAGGAGGAGGCAACGAAGATCCTCTCCGAGCCGAAAGTAACTGCGACCGCCGACATCCACATGGGAGAGGCGACAGCAACGGCATGGGGCTGCGACCTGACCTACGATTACGTAAAAATCAACGCAGATTATCGTTCCTGACGGATCCGGAACAGGCACGGGAAAAGAGCATAAGAGGAGAAAAAATCATGGTAAATCAGATGTATCTGGACAAAGCAAATGTGCTGATCGAGGCACTTCCTTATATTCAGCGGTTCAACCGCAAAATCATTGTCATCAAATACGGCGGAAGCGCAATGGTGGATGAAGAGTTAAAGAGAAACGTCATCCAGGACGTAGTTCTTCTGAAACTGGTCGGCTTCAAACCGATCATCGTACACGGCGGCGGAAAGGAAATCAGCCGCTGGGTCGGAAAAGTCGGCATGGAACCGAAATTCGTCAACGGCCTTCGTGTAACGGATGCCGATACGATGGAAGTGGCAGAGATGGTGCTGAATAAGGTCAACAAAGAGCTTGTCACCATGATTCAGTCACTCGGTGTCAACGCGGTCGGCATCAGCGGAAAAGACGGCGGACTCTTAAATGTAGAGAAGAAGCTGTCCAAGGGCGAGGATATCGGCTTCGTTGGAAATATCAAGAACGTAAACCCGAAGGTGCTGTACGATCTTCTGGAGAACGACTTCCTTCCGGTTGTCTGCCCGGTAGGCATGGATGATGATTTCAATACTTACAATATCAACGCAGACGACGCGGCATGCGCCATGCTGAGGCGTTAAATGCAGAAAAACTGGCATTCCTGACCGATATCGAGGGTGTCTACAAAGATCCGAAGGATCCGGAGAGCCTGATTTCCGAGCTCCACGTACAGGAAGCAAGAGATCTCATCACAAACGGAAATGTCGGCGGCGGCATGATTCCAAAACTGCAGGGCTGCATCGATGCGATCGGGAACGGCGTATCGAGAGTCCACATCATGGACGGAAGAATCCCGCACTGCCTGCTGCTTGAGATCTTTACGAACAAAGGAATTGGTACGGCTATTTTAGGGGAAAACAAGGAGAAATTCAATCATGAAGACGAATGAGTATATGGAACAGACCGAGCAGTACGTGCTCCACACCTATAACCGGTTCCCGCTTGTGATCGACCACGGCGAGGGCGTTCATCTGTATGACACCGACGGAAAAGCATATCTGGACTTTGCGGCAGGTATCGCGGTATATGCGCTCGGCTACAGCAATGACGATTATAAAAAAGCAGTGAAAGACCAGGTGGACAAAGTCATCCATGTTTCCAACCTGTTCTACAATGTTCCGATGGGCTCCGCGGCGGAAAAGCTGGCGAAGGCATCCGGCATGGATAAAGTATTCTTTACGAACAGCGTACGGAGTCGATCGAGGGAGCCATCAAAGTAGCGAGAAAATACGCTTACTTAAAAGATGGCAGCAACGATCACGAGATCATCGCGATGAACCATTCCTTCCATGGAAGAAGCCTTGGAGCGCTTTCTGTAACAGGAAATACGCATTATCAGGATCCGTTCAAACCGCTGATCGGCGGCATTAAATTTGCGGATTTTAATGATCTGGAGAGCGTAAAGGCACAGATTACCGACAAGACATGTGCGATCATCATGGAGACTGTACAGGGCGAGGGCGGTATCTATCCGGCAACGAAAGAATTTTTACAGGGCGTGCGCGATCTGTGTGACGAGCACGACATCCTGCTGATTCTCGACGAGATCCAGTGCGGTATGGGAAGAACAGGAAAACTGTTCGCATGGCAGGATTACGGCGTACAGCCGGATGTCATGACGTGTGCAAAAGCACTTGGCTGCGGCGTTCCGGTCGGCGCCTTCGTGCTGAATAAAAAGACGGCAGAGCATTCGCTCGTTCCGGGAGACCACGGAACGACATACGGCGGAAACCCGCTGGCCTGCGCGGCTGTCAATGCTGTATTTGAATGCTATGAGAAACAGCATGTCGTAGAGCATGTAGCAGAGACGGCTCCGTATCTGGAGAAAAAGCTGGACGAGCTGGTGGAAAAATATGACTGCCTCGCAGCACGCCGTGGAAAAGGCTTTATGCAGGGCCTTGTCGTAACGGGACGTCCGGTCGGAGAAGTCATCAACCGCGCGATTGAGAACGGACTTCTTGTGATTTCCGCCGGAAGCGACGTTCTTCGTATGGTACCGCCGCTTGTGATTACGAAAGATGACATCGATGAGATGATTGAAAAACTGGAGAAAGCATTACAGTAATGTGAAATAGACAGCCGTCTGGTTTCCTAGGCAGGAGACCGGTCGGCTGTTTTCCTGCTGTCCCTGAGTTCTGTATAAAAACGGGGAAAAAAGGAATAGTATAAAATGTACTCTCGGAGCCTTTCTGCACTTGCTTTTACGGCCGATTTTCCGCCAGCTGCACCCAAATTTCATCAACGTACGCACCGCGTACGCCTCAGAAATTTGGGCACAACTGACAAAAAATCTTCTCGTAAAATCAAGCGCAGAAAGACTCCGAGAGTACATAAAAAAACAGCAGGAGGAAAAATCAATGGCGGGAATTTTAACAGCGCTGCTCTCCGGAGCGCTGATGAGTATTCAGGGTGTTTTCAACACGGAGGTGACGAAGCAGACGAGTACATGGCTGGCGGCCGGCTGGGTGCAGATCAGTGCGTTTGTCGTCTGTCTTGCGGCGATGGTGCATTACCGGGAGGGAGCCGATCGGGGATCTGTTCCGCGTAAAGCCGTGGTATCTGCTGCTCGGCGGTGCAATTGGCGCGTTTATCACGATCACGGTTATCTGGAGTATGGCAGGGCTCGGCCCGGCGAAGGCGGCGATGCTGATCGTCATTTCCCAGCTCGCAGCGGCGTGGCTGATTGAACTGTTCGGCCTTTTCGGTATGGAAAAAACGGATTTCACCGTGCGCAAGCTGCTCGGCATGGCAGTGGCAGTTGTGGGAATTGTAGTGTTTCAGTGGGAATAACGATTAAGATTTCTACTTGTATTTTTATGGTTTCTTCGATACAATAGAAACGTAGTTATGCGTACACAAGGGACCCTTGCGCGTCAGATGCGAAGCGGAAGGGAGTACACAGCATGAAATTGAAAAAACAGCAGGACAGAGGCAGAAAACATGCAAAAATACTGGCGGCGATGCTGGTTTTTTTGCTCTGCGGATGCAACCACAGGGATACAGAATACAAACTGTCAGATAGCACAGGCGGGAGCACGGCGGAAACCGTTTTCGGGAATCAGAAGGAAGTGGATGAGGAGCAGACGGTTTCCGAAAAAAGCGCCGGAGAAACCACAGGCATTCCGGAAAAACGTGAGGCACAGGAGGCAGCACCGGAAGAAACGGTGCAGGTTTATATCTGCGGTGCGGTCGCTTCCCCCGGTGTCTACACGCTGCCGGGCGGAAGCCGCGTAGTGCAGGCTGTGGAAGCGGCAGGCGGATTTCTGCCGGATGCTGAAGAAAAAATCCTCAATCTTGCACGGAAAATCGAAGACGGAGAGCAGATCACCGTCTGGACGCGCGAGGAGGCAGAAAACATGGAAATCACGGAAACGCCGCAGCAGAATACGGGCGGCACGGAGCAGGCTTCCGGTTCCGGCAAAGTCAACCTGAACACGGCCGGAAAAGAAGAACTGATGACACTCTCCGGCATCGGAGAGAGCCGTGCGGATGCCATCATCGCCTACCGCGAAGCAAACGGCCCGTTTGGTTCGATTGAGGAGATTATGAACATTGAGGGCATCAAGGGAAAGATGTTTGAAAAGATAAGGGGTTCTATCGAGGTTTAGAACAAGAAGGAGAAGAAATGGCAAAGAAAGTTCTTGTAGTTGATGATGAAAAACTGATCGTAAAAGGAATCCGCTTCAGCCTGGAGCAGGACGGCATGGAGGTTGACTGCGCATACGACGGCGAGGAAGCACTCTCCATGGCAAAAGAAAAAGAATACGATATGATCCTTCTGGATCTGATGCTGCCAAAGCTGGACGGATTGTCCGTCTGCCAGCAGATCCGTGAATTTTCCAACGTTCCGATCGTTATGCTGACCGCAAAGGGCGAGGACATGGACAAAATCCTGGGACTGGAATACGGCGCAGATGATTACATCACAAAGCCGTTCAACATTCTGGAAGTAAAAGCACGCATCAAGCCATCATGCGCCGTGCGGCCCGCCAGGAGCCAAAAGAAGAGAAAGCAAAAGTCGTACAGGTGAAAGACCTGCGGATCGACTGCGAGAGCAGAAGAGTCTTCATCGGAGACCGCGAGATCAATCTGACTGCGAAGGAGTTCGATGTGCTCGAGCTTCTCGTCTTCAATCCGAACAAGGTGTACAGCAGAGAGAACCTGCTGAATATTGTCTGGGGCTATGAGTACCCGGGCGACGTGCGCACCGTAGATGTACATATCCGCCGTCTGCGCGAAAAGATTGAGAAAAATCCAAGTGAACCGAAGTACGTTCACACAAAGTGGGGAGTTGGTTACTATTTCCAGGCTTAAAAACAAAGAAAAATGGAAGTTTCTGCGGAGTCTGCGCTTCCGCATCACGGTGATTCTTGTGATCATCGGCATTGTACCGTGTGTGATCCTTGAGAAGAGCATCGTAAACAGCTATGAGGACCGTGCGGTATCGGTGCGCAGCATTACCGTAAAAAATCAGTGCGATATTATCTGCAACCAGCTCATCCAGCAGAATTACATGGAAGATCCTGGATCGGATGTCATCAACGGACAGCTCAGTATGCTGACGAATATCTACGGCGGCAGAATCCTGATTATCGACCAGGATTTCCGCGTCATCAAAGATACGTACGATATGGACCGCGGAAAGGCGATTATCTCGCAGGAGGTCATCCAGAGCTTTCAGGGCAAGGAGACGAGCCAGTACGACCGGAAAAACAACTATCTGGAAATGACGGTGCGGATTCAGAATACCGAGACGAAGGAGACGCTCGGCGTTATGCTCGTCAGCATTTCGACGGATGAGATCCGTGCGAATATGAAAATTCTGGAGACGAAGGGAATGACGATTCTTTCGATCATTACGCTTCTCGTGCTGGTCTTTGGCTATCTGCTCGCGGGCATTCTGATGAAGCCGTTCCAGAAGGTCACCCGTTCCATCGAGGACATCACCGACGGCTATCTCGACGAAAGCATTTCTGTTCCGGATTACCTCGAGACAGAGCTGATCACGGACGCATTCAACAAGATGCTGACCCGCGTCCGTACGCTCGACGATTCCCGCCAGGAATTTGTTTCGAACGTCTCGCATGAGTTAAAGACGCCGCTTGCGTCCATGAAGGTTCTGGCGGATTCGCTGAACGGGCAGGAGGGCGTTCCGGTGGAACTTTATCAGGAGTTCATGCAGGATATTACCTCGGAGATCGACCGCGAAAACCAGATTATTACCGACCTTTTGTCGCTGGTCAAGATGGATAAAAAGGTGGCAGACCTCAATATCACCCAGGTCAATATCAACGAGCTGTTAGAGCAGCTGCTGAAGCGGCTTCATCCGATTGCCGCACAGAAAAATGTGGAGCTCATTCTCGACAGCTTCCGCCCGGTCAATGCGGAGGTGGATGCGACGAAGCTCTCGCTGGCGTTCTCGAACCTGATCGAAAACGGCATCAAGTACAACAACGAGAATGGATGGGTGCGTGTATCCTTAAATGCGGATCACAAATATTTCTACGTGACGGTGGCAGACTCCGGCATCGGCATCCCGGAGGAGTCGATTGCGCATATCTTCGAGCGTTTCTACCGCGTGGATAAGTCCACTCGCGGGAAATCGGCGGAACCGGCCTTGGCCTTGCGATTGCGCGGAGCGCGATTGTCATGCACCGGGGAGCGATCCGTGTATACAGCAAAGAAAACGAGGGAACGACATTTTCCGTGCGGATTCCTCTGAATTACGTGATGTAGGAGGTGGCGCACATGAAACGGATACTTGGCGTACTGCTGGCTGGCGTGCTGCTTCTTAGCGGCTGCGGGCAGTGGCAGAAGAGCAGAAGGAGTCGGCGTATCACCTGTACTGCCTGGACAAAACCGGCACAACACTGGTGCAGGAGCCGTATGAACCAAAAGAAGGAACGGATCAGAAACTGATCAAGGAGCTGGTTGACGCGCTGCAGGAGAAACCTGCCAGGGACGGAAACCAGGCACTTCTTTCCAATGGGATTTCCATCAAGACGTATACGCTGGAGAACGGGCTCCTTACGCTGAACTTAAGTGGAGAGTACGGAGAGCTTGCGCGGCCGCAGGAGGTTTTGGTGCGTGCAGGACTGGTGCGTACCTTTGTGCAGGTTCCGGAGGTGGAGCGCGTGACGCTTCTGATCGACGGGGATCCGTTAAAGGATTCCAAAGGACGCGAGATCGGAACGATGACGGCGGACAGCTTTCTGGAAAATTCCGGAAGGGAAATTTATCAGTATCAGTATGCGACGCTGACACTGTATTTTGCAAATGAAGCAGGCGATCATCTTGTGAAGGAGACGCGGCGGGTGCCGTACAGCACGAACATTCCGCTGGAGCGGGTCGTGGTGGAGCAGCTGATGAAGGGACCGAAAGAAGACGGCCATTATGCAGTGCTGCCGGATACGATGAATGTCTTAAGTGTCACGACATCCGATCGAATTGCCTATGTGAATTTTGACAAATCTTTTAAGGATTCTGCGCTTTCGAGTGTGGCGGAGCAGATTCCGATTTACGCGGTGGTGGATTCCATCACGGCGAACTGTAAGGTGGATAAGGTGCAGTTTTCCATCAACGGAGAGAGCGATGTAACCTTCCGTGAAACGATGAAACTCAATCAGTTCTACGAGGAAGACCTGTCTTATCTGGAGGAAAAAGATACATGAGAAAACGGCCCATGTGCCTGGCGTGTCTTGGATTCATGCTGGTGCTTGTGCTGCTGCGGATTGCGGGCGTGCCTCTTGGCACGCCTTTTTCTGACCCCAAATACGAAAACAAAGCGCAGCAGGGCAGGAAGGTGTGGATTGCAGGGACAATTGAAACGTATGAGAAAAAGAGCAGCAACAACGGGTATGTGCTGCGTGGGGAGGGAAGCAAAGGGAAAATTTATCTGCTCGCAAAGCGGGGAGATCTGCCGGTCGGAGCCGCTGTGCGGGTGTACGGAACTGTAAAAAGCCGGAAAGCCCGCGCAATCCGGGGATGTTTGATGAGAAAACATATTATGAGGGAAAAGGCTGTGCGTTCTACGTGATTTCGGAACGGGAGGAAGTTGTGGATGTCGGGCGGTGGAATCTCGGCGAAGCGCTCCGGCTGGAGCGGGAGCGGTGCTGTGCCGTTTTAAAAGAAATGATGCCGGAGGAGGAGGCAGGTGTGCTTTCTGCGATGCTGCTCGGGGAACGGTCGGAACTCACGGAGGAGACGTATCTGGCGTATCAGCAGAGCGGTCTGCTGCACCTGATTTCCGTTTCCGGCATGCATCTGATGCTGCTCGGCATGGCACTCCGACGGCTGCTGATGGCACTGCATCTGCCGAAAACTCCCGCATCTCTGGCAGCGGCCGCCGGTATGGTGCTGTATGGCATGTTTACCGGCAGCGGAACGGCGACCGTGCGTGCAGTGGTGATGTTTGCGGTGCGGATGGGAGCTGTCGCAGTGGGAAGGACGTATGATTCCTTAAGTGCGCTCTCTCTTGCGGCAATTCTGATGCTGGCGGAAAACCCCTCGTATCTGGAGCAGAGCGGGTTCTGGCTTTCGTTTGGAGCAGTAACAGCCATTTCCGGGGTTTATCCGGTTCTGGCGGGGGAGAAGGCGGAACGGAAGAGACGCGGGGAAAAAACGGGGTTGGAAAAGCTTGCGGCGAAAGGAAAAGAGGCTGCGATGGTGTACCTTTCCCTGCAGCTTGTCATGATCCCGCTGCAGGCGTGGTATTTTTATGAGATTCCGCTCTTTGCGTTTCTGCCGAATCTGTTTGCAGGAGCTGTCATGACGGCGGTGCTGCTGACGGGTGCTGCGGGGCTTCTGGCGGGACTGGCAAGCGTGAAAGCGGGAAGTGTTGTTCTGCTTCCGACGCGGTTCCTGCTCACACTTCTGCGGCAGATGACAGCGGCGGTCGCACAGATTCCGGGAAATGTGTGGATCTGCGGTCAGCCGGAAAAATGGCAGATGGCAGGATATGGAATCATTCTGACCGGTCTGCTGGTGATACTGTATGTGCGAAAACGAAAACGGGAGATGAATCCGGATGGGGCAAAACGAAAAGGTGCGCAGGCACGAAAGCGGGAGCGGATGCTCTTTGGTATTACCATGTTTTTTGCCTGTGTTCTGCTTTTTTACCGTCCCCGGGAAACGTTTTCCATTACAGCGCTGGACGTCGGCCAGGGCGATTCGCTGGTGGTGGAGAGCGGCCGTTTTGTGATGCTGAATGACGGCGGGAGCAGCAGTGCGTCTGCGGTCGGGGAAAAAAGGATTCTCCCATATCTGAAACAGCGCGGCATTGCCGCTCTTGATGCCGTTGTTGTCACGCACCCGGACGCAGATCACACGAACGGAATCCTCGAACTGCTGGAGCTGATCGGGGAGCAGAAAACGGCGCTTCGCATCCGCCATCTGTTCCTGCCTGTGTGGATGAAAGGAAGCGAAAAAGAAAATCCTTTTATTTTAGCCGCACAAAAAGCGGGAATTATGGTAGAATATCTAAAAAAGGGAGACGAGATCCGTGCAGGAGAACTCACCGTATCGGTACTTCATCCGGGAGCGGGCGAAGACTATACGGGAGAGGAAAACGCCGGAAGTGTTGTATTACAGCTTTCCTGCGGTGCCTGCCGCGCACTTCTGACGGGAGATCTGGAGGGAAGCGGAGAAGAAGAGGTCCTGGGGGCGGCAGAGCGGTGCCAGATTTTAAAGGTGGCGCACCACGGCTCGAGAAATTCAACGAGCGAGGCATTTCTGAACCGCATACAGCCGCAGATCAGCCTGATTTCCTGCGCGTGGCCGGGACGGTACGGCCATCCGCACCGGGAGCTGCTGGAGCGGCTTCGTGCCTGCAAAAGCCATATCTACGGAACACCGGTGGATGGAGCCGTGACAGTACAGCTGAAGCGTGACCGCCTGGCGGTTCACGGATACCGGTCGGATGTGGAATTTCCCGTCTCCTGAATGGTCAAAAGCTCCGGCTGCTGCGGCACTGCGCAAACGTGCTTCTGCCGGAACAAAAGAAAGAGGATGGAATGAAAAGCATTTTAGAAGATATCAAAACGCAGAATTTTAAGCAGGCCTACCTGCTCTACGGAGAAGAAGCCTATCTGAAGCATCAGTATAAAAACAAGCTGAAAAACGCACTGCTGCCGGAGGACGACACGATGAATTTCTCCCGCTTTGAGGGAAGAGGAACCGAGATTCCCAAAGTGATTGACCTTGCGGAGACGATGCCGTTTTTTGCGGACCGCCGTGTGATTCTGCTGGAAAATACAGGATTTTTCAAAAACAAAGCCGACGCGCTGGCAGACTACATGGGATCCCTGCCGGATTATCTGGTGCTGATCTTCGTGGAGGAGGAAGTCGATAAGCGGAACCGTATGTACAAGGCGGTGCAGAAGCAGGGAAGAGCAGTGGAATTTGCTCGTCAGGACGAAAAGACGCTGATGACCTGGGTACTCGGCATGATGAAAAAAGAGGGAAAAAAGATCACGCGCCAGGATATGGAAGATTTTCTGGAAAAGACGGGCACGGATATGGGAAATATCTCGCAGGAGCTGGAAAACTGCTCAGCTATACGATGGGAAGAGATGTGATCACGCGGGCGGATATCGAGGCAGTCTGCACAACGACAAGATTGACGAAACCGGATTTTCCGAGATTGACCGGCGCGGGAAACGGAAGAAGAAACGA
>ENA-OQDW01000568-OQDW01000568.1-human-gut-metagenome-genome-assembly--contig:-NODE-568-length-14995-cov-2.102838_pt1 | contig 14995 bp, 27 predicted proteins | sample MGYA00242784_ERZ504613 | MGnify/ENA primary metagenome ERZ504613 (study PRJEB26092, sample SAMD00036330) | human gut metagenome | host: Homo sapiens | study: EMG produced TPA metagenomics assembly of... | reverse complement strand
ATCAGGCGTCGTAACAGAGACAGAGAATGAGAAAGCATCGTGCTTGAACTGCGCGTTGCGCAGTCCGACATGGGCAAGGTAATCGGCAAACAGGGACGCATTGCCAAGGCAATCCGTTCTGTTGTGAAGGCTGCTGCCTCAAAGGAAGAGAAGAAGTTATTGTAGAGATCATGCAGTAACAGGTCAGAGGAGCTGTCGCGCCAGATAATGGGGTGGCAGCTCCTTTGTTCATATTGCGGCTACTGCGGATATCAGAGACAGAAACGGAGGACATGCATGGAAGATTTATTGCAGGTCGGTGTCATCACGACGACACACGGGGTGCGTGGGGAGGTCAAGGTATTTCCGACGACGGACGATCCAGCGCGCTTCAAAAAACTCAAAAATGTGATTTTGGATACCGGAAAAGAAAAATTAGAACTTGAGATTGCAGGCGTCAAGTTCTTTAAAAATATGGTGATTCTCAAATTTAAGGGAATTGATGATATCAATGATGTGGAAAAATATCGCAAAAAGAGCCTTTATGTGACGAGAGAGAACGCGGTAAAGCTGAAAAAGGACGAATACTTTATTGCGGATCTGATCGGATGAAGGTGTCGACGGACGAGGGTGAGGAATTGGGAACGCTGTCGGATGTGATGCAGACCGGCGCGAACGATGTCTATGTGATCTCCATGACAGACGGAGAGGAAGTGCTCGTTCCGGCGATCAGGGACTGCATCCGTGATGTGGACGTAGAGCAGGGACAGATGTGCGTGCATCTGCTTCCGGGACTGCTTGACATCAACCGAAAATAGGAGGTACAGCATGAATTATCATATTCTGACGCTGTTTCCGGAGATGGTGACGCAGGGACTCTCGGAGAGCATCCTTGGACGTGCGGCAAAAAGGGACTGCTGTCCGTGAATGCAGTCAACATCCGGGATTATACGGCGGATAGACATAAAAAAGTCGATGATTATCCTTACGGCGGGGGAGCCGGCATGCTGATGCAGGCACAGCCGGTCTACGATGCATGGAAGCAGCCTGCGAGGAAATCCGGAGCAGGCAGCCGGAGGAGCTGCGGGACAGACCGGTGCGCACGGTGTATGTGACGCCGCAGGGAGCCGTGTTCAACCAGCAGATGGCAAAGGAGTTCGCGAAGGAGGAAGATCTTATTTTCCTTTGCGGGCACTATGAGGGGATCGACGAGCGTGTATTAGAGGAGACTGTCACAGACTACGTGTCGATCGGCGATTATGTGCTGACCGGCGGGGAACTTCCGGCGATGGTGATGATAGACGCGATCTCACGGATGGTGCCCGGGGTACTGGCGAACGGAGAGTCCGGGGAGACGGAGTCCTTCGAGGGCGATCTGTTAGAGTATCCACAGTACAGCCGCCCGGAGGAATGGCACGGAAAGCAGGTGCCAAAGGTGCTGCTGTCGGGCAATCAGAGAAAAATTGCCGAGTGGCGCAGACAGGAGGCGGAGCGCCGCACACAGGAGAGGCGGCCGGATCTCTATGCAGGCTACGAGAGACTGATGTCCTGCAAAAAGGTGCTTGCTGGGGACAAGCTGCTGCATGTGGATATGACCGAGCTGATTGCGCGCGGGCAGGCGCGCCTTGTTTTGCAGAAGGGAAAAATATCTGTCTGCAGGATAAAGTCAGCGGGGCGTATTTTCATACGGCGGAGGACATCAAAGCCGGCTGCAGGAGCTTGAAATCCTGCAGGAGGACGCCGGGGAGGGGAGCGGTCTTCTGGTGCTGCATCAGGAGTTCATGACGGAACCGGCAGAAAAATATCTGGGATTTCGCACGGCGATGACCTGCAACCAGATCGTGTATACAAAGCACGAAAAGCTGCCTGTCACCGGACTGTACCGCATGGACGGCAAACCGGCCGAAAACGGCGTGGTCATCCGCCCGCTTACGATGGAACACTTAGATGCGGTGGTGCGCGATTACAATACGATGTCGGATGAGGCGTATGTGACAGACCGGATCAAAAAGGGGGCGCTCTTCGGTGCGTTTGTGGACGGGCAGCTTGCGGGCTTTATCGGAATGCACGCGGAGGCGGCATTGGGATGCTCTTCGTCTCGCCGGAGTACCGCAGACGCCGGATCGGCATGGCACTTGAGACGTATATGATCAATCTCGGATTAGAGCGTGGCGAGAGACCTTACGGTCAGGTTGAGATCGGCAATGACGCATCCAAGGGGCTGCAGGAGACCCTGGGACTCTGTTTTTCCAGGGGGCGCATCTACTGGATGGAGCGTGACGGGAGAGAATAAAATATTTGCCGAAAACACTTGCAATCCGTACAATCTGTGTTATACTGGAATAGTTGTGAATAAATAGATGGTCCTCTGTTACGAATCGACGTATTAAGAACATCCAATGAATCAGGAGGTCACAAAATGAACGCAAGTGAAATCATTAAGAGCATTGAAGCAGAGCAGCTCAAGGCAGAAGTACCGCAGTTTAACGTAGGTGATACGGTAAAGGTTTACGGTAAGATCAAAGAGGGTAACCGTGAGCGTATCCAGGTATTCGAGGGAACTGTTTTAAAGAGACAGGGCGGAAGCAATCGCGAGACTTTCACAGTCAGAAAGATCTCTAACGGTGTCGGCGTAGAGAAGACCTGGCCGTTACATTCTCCGAACGTTGAGAAGGTAGAGGTTGTTCGTCAGGGTAAAGTCAGACGTGCAAAGTTATTCTACTTAAGAGACCGTGTCGGCAAGAAGGCAAAGGTAAAAGAGCTTGTAAAATAATACAATGCAGCGCTAAGAAGCCGGGACATATTTTGTATGGAACAGGATTCCATATGGAGTGTGTTCCGGTTTTTTCGCATTGTAAGGCACCAAAATTAAATTGCGAAGCCACAGGGTTTGTGTTAAAGTAAAGCAGGAATCGTGTGCGGCGGGCACATGGCACATGGAGGATAAGAATGCGCAGACGTAGAAGCGGACTGAACTTTGGCAGACAGAAGAAAAAAGTGAATATGTCGGTCGTGAAGGAAGGGTGTGTGTGGATCATTGAGATCGCGATCACGCTTCTGGTAGCGTTTACACTGGTATATTTTGTCGGACTGCGGACAAGTGTTGTGGGACAGTCCATGGCGGAGACGCTAAACGGCGGCGATGAGATCCTGGTCAACCGTTTTATATACAAAGTTACCGATCCCGGGCCGAACGATGTGATTGTATTTTTGCCGAACGGCAATGAAAAATCACATTATTACATCAAGCGCGTCATAGCGGTGCCGGGGGATACGCTTCAGATTAAGAACGGCGAAGTGTATGTCAATGGCGAACTGTTTGCGGAAGATGTGGATGTGGCGCAGATGGAGGATGCCGGACTGGCGGCGGAAGAGATCACGCTGGGTGAGGACGAGTATTTCGTGCTTGGCGACAACCGCAATAACAGCGAGGACAGCCGCTATGCCAACATCGGCAACATTAAGAAGGAATATATTATCGGAAAAGTCTGGTTCCGCGTGGCACCGTTTAAGGACTTTGGATTTTTATAAAACAGACAGTAAGAGAATGGAGAGTAATTATGCAGTTTCAGTGGTACCCAGGGCATATGACGAAAGCAAAGCGTCAGATGCAGGAAGATATCAAGTTAATCGATCTGGTCATCGAGCTTGTCGATGCGCGGATTCCGCTCAGCAGCCGGAATCCAGACATTGACGAACTGGGCCAAAATAAAGCGCGGCTGATCCTCATGAACAAGTCGGATCTTGCAGACGAGGAAGCGGGAAAGTTGTGGAGTGCGTATTTTCAGAAGAAGGGTTATTATGTGGTAAGCTGGATTCGAGAAACAGAAGCGGCATGAAGCAGGTGACGGCGGTCGTCATGGAGGCGTGCAAGGAGAAAATCGAGCGCGACAGAAAGCGTGGCATCATGAACCGTCCGGTGCGGGCGATGGTTGTTGGAATCCCGAATGTGGGGAAATCCACGTTTATCAATTCCTACGCCGGAAAGGCGTGCGCCAAGACCGGCAACAAGCCGGGCGTTACAAAGGGCAAGCAGTGGATCCGGCTGAACAAGAATGTAGAACTTCTGGATACGCCGGGAATCTTATGGCCGAAGTTTGAAGACCAGACGGTCGGATTAAACTGGCGTTAATCGGTGCCATCAAGGATGAGATTTTAAACATCGACGAGTTGTCCCTGGAGTTGATCAAAGTGCTGACCTCCTACTATCCGGGAGCGCTTCAGGCGCGCTACGGAACAGAGGAGCAGGCCATCGACGAGACGGCGGCGCCGGCAGAGATCCTGCGTGGGATCGCGGAAAACCGCCGCTGTGTGGCAAAGGGCGACGAGATTGACTACAGCAAGGCGGCGACGCTTCTGATTGATGAATTCCGCAGCGGCAAGCTTGGCAGGATCACACTGGAGCGGCCCGACTAGCACAGGCAGCGGGAACATACGGCGGGAGAGGAAGCAGATGGAGACGAAAAAGATCGGAGAAATCAGGGAAGAATTCAAGGCGGCAGAGGAGACCATGCTGCCTTCTTTTATCGAAAAATACAGGTCGGATGAGCGCGCGGGCGTACAAAAGCTCATCGAGCAGGCGAACGGACGCCTTGCAAAGCTGGAGGCGGAGCGTGCAAGGATCGACCGGCTGTGGAAGTACGAGCGCGAGTACGGGATGTATACGCGTATCTGCGGGATTGATGAGGTGGGGAGAGGCCCGCTTGCCGGCCCCGTTGTGGCGGGAGCGGTCATTTTGCCGAAGGACTGCGACATCCTCTATATCAACGATTCCAAGAAGCTCTCGGCGGCAAAGCGGGAGGAACTGTACGATGTGATTATGGAAAAAGCGGTGGCGGTCGGCATCGGCATGGTGGGACCGGAGCGCATTGATGAGATCAACATTCTGCAGGCAACGTACGAGGCGATGCGGGAAGCTATAAGCAAATTGGGCGATGCACCCGATATATTATTAAATGATGCGGTGACGATACCCGGGGTTGCGATACGGCAGGTGCCGATTATCAAGGGAGATGCCAAGAGCATCTCAATCGGCGCAGCAGCATTGTGGCAAAAGTGACCAGGGACCGGCTGATGGTGGAGTACGACAAGATCATGCGGGGTACGGATTCGCCGCGAATAAGGGCTACGGCTCGGCGGAACATATTGCGGCGCTGAAAAAATACGGACCAACGCCGATCCATCGCCGGAGCTTTATTGGAAATTTTGTAGAGGTATAGACGGGAAGAGGGAACATACATGCAGATATCGGATCTGGTAGGACAGTACAGCCGGAATGTGGCCAACGGAACGGAAGAATTGCATGGGGCGCAGAGCGTTCAGAAACTGGTGTCGACGATCGGGGATCTCTCCGCGGGAAGTATTTTCGAGGGGACGATCAACAGTGTGCGCGGCGGAAAAGTGACGCTGGCGCTGGGCAACGGACAGACCATCACCGCACGGCTGGACGGAAAAATGGATTTACAGCAGGGCTCGAGCATGTTTTTCCAGGTGCGCGCCAATGACGGGCAGACGATTGCGATCCGTCCGTACACCGAGCTTGGAAATGTCAGCAATCCGATTCTGCTCAACGCGCTTTCGGCGGCGCAGGTGCCTGCGACGGACCGGACGCTTGTGATGGTGGATACGATGATGCAGGAGCAGATGTCGATCGGCAGACAGAGCATTCTCGATATGGCGAAGCTGGTTGGCGCGAATCCGGATGCCAATGTGCAGACCATCGTGCAGATGACGAAGCTCGGACTCCCGGTGACGGAGGAGATGGCGGCGCAGTTTGAAAATTATCTGTCCGACCGGCAGGCGCTCGTGGGAGAGATGGATCTGGCAGCGGGGCATATGATGGAACTGCTTTCGGACGAGGCACTCTCGCCGGAGACGGCATTTTCCCTCTATGGGAAAATGCTTGATATCTTTATGCCCGGGGCGGAAGCGGCAGATGCCGGAGTGACCGCGGCAGCGGGACAGGAATCTTCCGCAGCAGAGGCAGGCGCCGGAGCAATCGCGGAAGCAGTGGGACAGGAAAATGCAGCTACGGTGGCAGAAGCAGAGGCGGGCGCGCCCACGGCGGCGGAACAGGGAACCGCAGCGGCATCGGCAGTAGCGGAGGAGGCAGGTGCCGCTTCGACCGCGGAGACAGCGGGACAGGGCGCAACGGCAGAAGCAGAGGCAGGGGTCGGAGTGACCGCGGAACTGACATATGGAAGGACGGCAGAGACTCCGGGGACAGTCGGGGAACTGTTGTCGAAGGAGCAGATCGAGCATCTGGGAAAAATGCTTCGGAACATTCCGGCTCTGATTGGCAACGAGGAGATTTTTGCCGGCGGAGAGCAGGAGGAAGTCTTTGTGGATACGCTCTCGGAAGAAGGTCCGGAGGTGGCGAAACTGATGGCGCAGGAGGAAGCGGCGCAGGAGCAGCCGGTCTTGAATGAAAAATTGACGGCAGAACAGTTTTTGCAGAAGCTCGGCAGAGCGCTCGCACAGAACGGCGGGTTCGGCTTTGCGGGAATGCAGAAGCTTTTTGCCGGAAAGGAATTTCAGACCATTTTCCGCAGTGTGATCGAGAAGCAATGGCTTCTGCAGCCGGAGGAATTAAAGCAGGAGCATAAGGTGAGCGGGCTGTATGAGCGCTTAGAGCAGCAGCTTTCCCAGATGGAGGAGGCGGTTCGGGCGACCGGAAGCACGCAGAATACGTTCTTGCAGACGGCATCGCAGATTCACGGCAATCTGGAGTTCATGAATCAGATGAACCAGATTTATCACTATGTGCAGCTGCCGTTAAAGATGTCCGGACAAAATGCGAACGGGGAACTCTATGTCTATGCGAACCGGAAGAATCTGCGCGATCCGGATGCGGAACTGACGGCATTTTTACATCTGGACATGGAGCAGCTCGGCTCCACGGACGTCTCAGTGCGGATGCAGAACCGCAGCGTACGCACCAATTTTTATCTGGAGGATGATGCCTCCTATGATCTGGTGGAAAAGCACCTGGAAGTGCTGAATAAGCGTCTTAAGAGCAAGGGCTACCAGTCTTCCATCACGGTCACACATGAGAAAAAAGACATCAGTTTCAAGGAGAATATCGTAAAGAAAGGAAAGGCGACGGTGGGAAGCCTGCACCGCTATTCTTTTGATGTAAGAGCATAGGAAAGCAGGATTCTTTGAAGGGAGGATGTGGCGATGGCGGAGAACAAGCATATTGCAGGAAAAGAAAAGACGGCGGTCGCCGTTGCCTACAATCCGGGCGAGGTGGCGCCGAAGATCCTCGCAGTCGGAAAAGGCGAGGTGGCGGAGCGCATCATTGAGACGGCAAAAGAAAACGATGTTCCGTTTTATCAGGATAACAAGCTGGCGGAGACCTTATCCAGACTTCAGATCGGGGATACGATTCCGCCGGAACTCTACGAGGTGGTCGCGGAGATCCTTGTCTTTGTGGACGATATGGACCGCATGAAGGGAAAACTCAAAGAATCCGGCTTACTGTAGGCAGATGACAGATGCGTGATGGTAACAGAAGGCACGGGAAGAACCCGGACGGCGGAACGTGGTGATGGATCGGGCGAAAGGCAGGGAGAGAGGATACCGGATGAACAGGCGGCAGACGGGAACAGCGTATGAGAGACGGGCGGGGAAGTATCTGAAGGAACAGGGATACGAGCTGATTGGATACAATTTCAGATGCCGGCAGGGAGAGATCGACATCATCGCCCGCGATGGCAGATACCTGGTGTTTGTGGAAGTGAAATACCGCAGAGACGGGCAGACGGGCGATCCGCTGGAGGCGGTGGACCGGGCGAAGCAGCGCCGCATCAGCAGAACGGCGCAATATTACTGCCTGACGCACGGATACGGGGAGACGACGCCCTGCCGCTTTGATGTGGCGGCGGTGCTTGGAACAGACGGGGAAGTGCGGCTTGTGAGAAATGCATTTGAATTTCAGGGATGACGGGAGGATGAGACTTGACAGCGTTTGTGAGAAAAGCAGCAGAGGATGCGGTTTTGCGGGAGGACTGGCATGAGAACGAGGACGGCAGCAGGCTGCTGCTGTTAAAATATCCCCTTTTGGAGCGCACGGGGATCGTGGAACATTGTTTTACGACGAGGCTCGGAGGCGTCAGTGCGGATATTTTTTCCACGATGAATTTAAGCTTTACCAGAGGCGATGAGGAGGCTGCGGTGCGTGAAAATTACCGGCGCCTGGCGAGGGCACTCGGGGCAGAGGTGGGGCAGTTTGTCTGCTCGGATCAGACACATACCGTCAATGTGCGCCGCGTCACGGCAGCGGACGCCGGAAAAGGACTGACCAGAGAGCGGGACTACCGGGATGTGGACGGACTGATTACGGATGAGCCGGGACTTGTCCTGTCGACGTTCTACGCGGACTGTGTGCCGTTATATGTGGTGGATCCCGTACACCGCGCCATCGGAATGAGCCATTCGGGCTGGAGAGGCACGGCGGCGCGCATGGGAGCGGTCACTCTGTCTGCCATGCAGGAGGCATACGGCACCAGACCAGAGGATGTGGTCTGCGCGGTCGGTCCGTCCATTTGCAAGGACTGCTATGAGGTGAGCGCAGATGTGGCAGATATTTTCGCGGAGGAATTTCCCGGGCATGAGCAGGAGATTCTGGCAGAGAGTGAGAAGAACAGCGTCGGGATGGCTCACGCAGACAAAAAATACCAGCTGGATCTCTGGAAGGCGAACGAGATCATTTTTCTGGAGGCGGGCGTGCGAAAAGAGCATCTGGCAGTGACGGACATCTGTACCTGCTGCAATCCGAAGCTGTTGTTTTCCCACCGCGCAAGTCATGGAAAGCGCGGAAATCTGGGCGGATTTCTGTACCTGAAATAAGGATGTATAAGATCGTCCTCCAGGTATGGTCTGTAGATAGAATCAAATAGAAAGCGGAAAAGGAGAAAAAAGATGAAGACAAAAAAATACGTGGAATATATGGTCGAGGAGACAAAGAAGATTCTGGCAATCGACAGCCCGAGCGGATATACCGCAGATGTGGCGGATTATGTGATGAAAGCGTACCAGAAGCTCGGTTATGAGCCGAAGCTGACCACAAAGGGCGGCGTGCTGGTAGCGCTTGGCGGCAAGGACAAAAAGAATGCCGTGATGCTCGAGGCACACATTGACACGCTCGGCGCCATGGTAGCGGAGATAAAGTCCAACGGCAGACTGCGGGTAACACCGGTCGGCGGAATGAACGCCAACAATGCCGAGGCGGAGAACTGCAGAATCCATACCCGCTTCGGGGAAAAGGTCTACGAGGGAACCCTGCAGCTTGCCAATGCATCCATCCATGTCAACGGCGATTACAATGACAAGAAGCGTACATTTGACGAGACGGAGATCGTGCTGGACGAGAAGGTACATTCCAGAGAGGACGTGGAGGCACTCGGCATCATGACGGGAGACATCGTCTGCTTTGATCCGCGCACGACCGTCACAGAGAGCGGCTACATCAAGAGCCGTTTCCTGGACGATAAGTTAAGCGTCGGCATCCTGCTTGGCTATGCGAGATATTTAAAAGAAGAGAATGTCACACCGGAGCGCATGATCTACCAGCACATCACCGTCTTTGAGGAAGTCGGACACGGCGGAGCCGCTTCGATTCCGGAGGGTGTGACTGAGGTTATTTCCGTTGACATGGGCTGACGTTGGAGACGGTCTTGCCTGCGAGGAGACACAGGTGTCCATCTGCGCGAAGGACAGCCACGGACCGTATCACTACGACGTCGTGACGGGACTGATTGCGGCGGCAAAGCGCGAGGAACTTGACTTTGCGGTGGACGTCTACCCGCATTACGGATCGGATGCGGATGTGGCGCTGACGGCGGGCTATGACGTGCGCCACGGACTGATCGGCGCGGGCGTGTACGCGTCGCACGGCTACGAGAGAAGCCATGTGGACGGCGTGAAGAACACCTTCAAACTCCTGTGTGCATATCTGGCTGATGCCGAAGTTAAACAAAAGTTAATAATTTCATAGGATTATCTTTATTGTATGAGGGAACCTTCCATGCTATAGTAGCTGTATTAAGACAAATAGTACAGTTGGTACAGATGGGAGGTTATGATTTGATTCAGTTAAATTACCGGGATTCCAAACCGATTTATGAACAGATCAAGGATGGCTTTCGGAAGCTGATTATCACAAATTCTCTTTCGGCAAACGAGAAGCTGCCGTCTGTCCGCGAACTGGCGTCCGGACTGGCGATCAATCCCAATACGATTCAGAAAGCGTATCGCGATCTGGAGAGCGAGGGATATACATACACGGTTGCGGGAAGGGAACGTTTGTGGCGGAGCACAGGGAAATCCTGAATACGAGACAGCATGAACTGCTGGAAGAGTTCGATGAAGTGGTGGAGGAGCTCTGTTTCCTGTCGGTGAGCAGGAGCGATCTGATCACACGGATCGAGCATGCGGCAGAGAGAGGAGAGAAGGTATGATTCAGGTAAACGGATTAAAAAAGGCATTTGACGGATTTGTGGCATTGGATGGTGTGGATATGCATGTGGAGAAAGGCGCAATCTATGGCCTTGTCGGACCGAACGGAGCAGGAAAGTCCACACTCATCCGCCACCTGACGGGGGTGTACCGTCCGGATCAGGGAGAGGTGCAGATCGACGGGGAAAATGTATATGAGAATAAGGCGGTCAAATCAAAAATCGCGTACATACCAGACGAACTGTTTTATTTCATGCAGGCAGACACGATGGAGATGAAGCTTTTTATGAGGGGATCTATCCGTCTTTTGATGGAAAGCTGTTTTACCGGATGCAGGAGTTTTTCCCGAATATTGATGTGAAGCGCAATATCAGACGGCTGTCGAAAGGAATGCAGAAACAGGTGGCATTCTGGCTTGCCATCTGCTGCAAGCCGGATATTCTGATTCTGGACGAACCGGTGGACGGACTCGACCTGTGATGCGGCGTCAGATCTGGAGCATCATATTGTCGGAGGTCGCAGAGAAAGAGATGACCGTGCTTGTATCGTCCCACAATCTGCGTGAACTTGAGGATGTGTGTGACCATGTCGGTATCATGCATCATGGAAAAATCATGATCGAGCGTTCGCTGAGTGATCTGCAGGGAAGTGTGTCGAAAATCCAGGTGGCGTGTCAGAGCGGAATGCCGAAGCTTCCGGAACATTTTCAGGTGCTTCACATGGCAAATACAGGGCGTGTGTATACCATGATCGTAAAGGGAGATCCAAAGGAAGCAGAGGCGGCACTGTCATATTGCAATCCGACGATTGTGGATGTACTGCCGCTGACACTGGAAGAAATATTTATCTACGAGATGGGAGGGGCAGATTATGAAGTCAAAGACATCCTGTTTTAACCGCACGATATTTAAGAAGAACTTCACGCATTTCTGGCCGCTGTGGCTGCTTTACCAGATATATCTCCTTGTGGTGATTCCCGTATGGGTGTGGCAGAAGGCTGCCAGTCCGTACTACTATTATGGAACGGGGAACGAGGACACAACCTACCGCATGTATCAGCTGGTGGAGCTGGCAGTACACCGGATGATCCTCCTCTGCCGGTCTTTTTCTTCGCAGTGGCAGCGGCGCTGGCAGTGTTTTCCTATCTGTATTCGGCAAAAAGCGCCAATATGATGCATGCGTTGCCGGTCAACCGGCTGGAACTTTATGTGACGAATTATCTGTCAGGACTCATTTTTCTGATCGTGCCGGAGATCATCACATTCTTTATCACAGTGCTCGTATGCCTGGCAAACCAGTTTACCTGTATACAGTATCTGTTCGCTGCGCTGTTGGCACAGGCTGGTGTGACATTTTTTGCATACTCACTTGCGGTTTTCGTGGCGATGTTCACAGGGCAGGCGTTTGCAATGCCATGCTATTATGTGATCGTCAACTATCTGTATGTGGGATGCATGTTTATTGTTGCAAAGGTGATTGAAACCATCAGCTACGGGATTGAGAATGCATGGAATCCGGGAAAAAGCTGCATTTTATCGCCACTTTATTATCTGAACAATAATCTTCGCAGCAGTCTTATCTACACGGAGAACGGGAATGGAATTACCGGCATTAAGATCACGGGCATGCCGCTCACCGGAATCTATGCGGCGGCAGCAGTTGTGCTTGTCGTGGCGGCTTACCAGATGTACAAGAGACGGCAGATCGAGACGGCGGGTGACTGGGTCAGCATCGGGATCATCAAGCCGGTATTCCGCTGGGGAGCGGCAATCTGCGGAGGTCTGGTCGTCGGTGTCACGGTCATATCTATGCTCACGGATCTGCCGCAGCTGCGCAAATATCCGTGGCTGTTGCTCTGCAGTGTGGTGATGGGTTTCCTCTTTTTCTTTGGAGCAGAGATGCTGCTGGAAAAGAATTTCAAGGTATTTCGCAGAAACGCGTGCTGGAGTGGGCGGCGACTGCGTGATCACAGTGGTGTTTGTATCCCTGTTTGAGATGGATGCGTTCGGTCTGGAGCGCTATGTGCCGGAGGTGGCGGATGTGGAGACGGCGTTTGTCTACATGGACTATCCCGTGCAGGTAAAGGATGAGGCTCTTGCGACGCTGACCGAGATGCAGCGTGAGATCATTGCGAATAAGGAAAACAATCAGGAAGTAGAACGTACCGGTTCGGGATTTTATTATACAACGTTCCTGTATTATATGCAGGATGGTTCCAAGGTGGAGCGGCGGTATGCACTTCCGCTGCCTGAGGCGGATGGGGGTGCTGACAGTACACCGGCAGAGCAGATCCTTGCGTGGGAGAGCGAGCCGGAGAATCTGGAGCGTGAGATTTTTGGTATCGGAAATTCAGAGTGCCGGTTTACCTCTGGATATATGGATCTGTATACTTCTACGGGGCTTAACAATACGCACATGTTTTCCGAGAAGGAGATTGAGCAGATCTTAAAGGCCATCCGGGCGGATATCGAGGATGGAAATCTGGCGAAGTATTATCAGTATTGCGAGCAGCCGGAAGACACGTACTACAGCAACATTGAACTGGAATATTATAGTACAGGCAGGTATGTTGACAACTGGATGTATTATTATGACTATCACAACAGTTTAGAGGAGCTGGAAGGAAAAGCCGTGGACGGTCAGGAAACGACGGTGGGCGGCAATCTGTATCTGACGTTCGGACCGGACTGCGTGCATATCGTAGAGACGCTTGAGAAACTTGGCATCACAAATGACGAGTGGAAGCTGATGACGAACCAAGAGATGATGCAGTAGAGATACGGCAGGAAGAGGAACTGCCGCACGATATGCTTCGTCGCGGCAGTTCCTCTTGCCTGCCTTTGTTAAACTGCTTTACAAGTCGGGACAGATATTGTAAAATCAAGCGGTCAGGATTATGATAGGGACAGGTGAAGTCTGCCTGTCAGTAAGAAGATGGATGATATTGTTTTGTATAGAAAGGAAAGGTCAGATAGATGAGTAAACCCGTAGTAGCGGTTGTAGGGCGTCCGAATGTTGGAAAATCCACACTGTTCAACGCACTTGCAGGAGAGCGAATTTCAATTGTAAAGGATACGCCGGGAGTGACAAGAGACCGTATCTATGCGGACGTCAACTGGCTGGATTATCATTTTACGATGATCGATACCGGCGGTATTGAGCCGGACAGCAGAGATGTCATTCTCTCGCAGATGAGAGAGCAGGCGGAGATTGCCATTGCGACGGCGGACGTGATTATTTTCCTCACGGATGTCAGACAGGGACTGCAGGATTCGGATTCCAAGGTGGCAGATATGCTCAGACGTTCCGGCAAGCCGGTCGTGCTTGTGGTCAACAAAGTGGACAGCTTTGAGAAGTTCATGCCGGATGTGTATGAGTTCTACAATCTCGCATCGGCGATCCGTTCCCGATCTCGGCGGCATCCATGCTGGGACTTGGAGATATGCTGGATGAAGTGGTCAAGCACTTCCCGGACTATGCGAAGGACGAGGAGGAGGACGAGCGCCCGAAGGTTGCGATCATCGGTAAGCCGAATGTCGCAAGTCCTCCCTCATCAACAAGCTGGCACAGGAGGACCGTGTGATTGTCTCCGACATTGCGGGAACCACGCGCGATGCGATTGATACCGACATTACCTACGACGGAAAAGAATATGTCTTTATTGATACCGCAGGCTTAGACGGAAGAATAAGATTAAGGAAGAGATCGAGCGCTACAGCATCATCCGTGCGGTGACAGCGGTGGAGCGGGCGGATGTCTGCATCATCGTGATCGATGCGACGGAGGCGTCACGGAGCAGGATGCCAAGATTGCCGGAATCGCACACGAGCGCGGAAAAGGAATTATCATGCGGTCAACAAGTGGGATGCGATCGAGAAGGATGACAAGACGATCTATCGTCACACGGAGAAGATCCGCCAGATTTTAAGCTTCATGCCGTATGCCGAGATTATTTTTATCTCCGCAAAATCGGGACAGCGTTTAAATAAGATTTTTGAGCTGATTGATGTGGTCATTGCGAACAATAGCATGCGTGTGGCGACCGGTGTCTTAAACGAGATCGTGACAGAGGCAGTTGCCATGCAGCAGCCGCCGTCAGACAAGGGAAAACGTCTGCGCATCTACTACACGACGCAGGTTGCGGTAAAGCCGCCGACCTTCGTGATTTTCGTCAACGATAAGGAATTGATGCATTTTTCCTACACCAGGTATCTGGAGAACCGTATCCGTGAGACGTTCGGTTTCCGCGGAACGGCACTGAAATTCATTATTCGGGAGAGAAAGGAAGAGCAGTGATGATAGGAGCAAGGGTTATTGCATTGGGAATCGGGTATTTGTTTGGACTGTTTCAGACGGGGTATCTCTACGGAAAAAGCCAGGGGATTGATATCCGCAATGAGGGAAGCGGCAACGCGGGGACGACAAATTCCCTGCGCGTGCTTGGAATCAAGGCGGGACTGATCACGTTGCGGGAGATCTGTGCAAGGCAATTCTGGCGGTTCTTCTGGTGAAGTTCTGTTCCGGAACGGTCTTACCCGGATGCAGTCAGGATTCTGGA
>ENA-OQDW01000567-OQDW01000567.1-human-gut-metagenome-genome-assembly--contig:-NODE-567-length-14996-cov-2.972964_pt1 | contig 14996 bp, 14 predicted proteins | sample MGYA00242784_ERZ504613 | MGnify/ENA primary metagenome ERZ504613 (study PRJEB26092, sample SAMD00036330) | human gut metagenome | host: Homo sapiens | study: EMG produced TPA metagenomics assembly of... | reverse complement strand
GGATTTCCGGCATGATACATCTGATTGTTTCCCACATAGATTCCCACATGGGTAACATAGTCACTGGTATTATAAGTGGAATGGAAAAAGACCAAATCGCCAGCCTGTGCCTGTGACAATGGGATATGCTGGGTTGCGTCATACTGTGCCTGTGCAGTTCGTGGCAGGCTGATTCCGGCTTTTCCGTAGCACCACTGGGTAAGACCAGAACAGTCAAAAGAGGTGTTCGGGTTACTGCCACCGTAGACATATTTCCAGCCTTGATACTTCAACGCTTCATTCATAACCGCCTGTACCGTTTCGTTGCTGAACTGCTTCACGGTCAGATATTGGTTGACCAGCTCTACATAGAACATATTTCCGTAGTTATAACGCCAGCCACCATTTTACTGACCGCTATCGGGTTCGTATAGGTCACTTTTGTACCGCCGGATTTATTCTTTGCGAAATTCTCTGCAAGGTTGAAGCTGTGCTTTTTCCCGTTCTTCGCAACATAGTCTGCATAGCCACCACCATAGTTATAAGATTGAATGACCACGTTAATGTCATTCATACCTTTGGCTTTACAGGAAGAAAGCAGGGACGCAAAATATTTACACCCCTGCTTAATGGATTCTTCTGTACTTAATGAGTTTGGCGGTAGTCCAAGACTTTCGCTGGACTGCATGACATCGGTAGCCGTACCGCCACTTTCCACCTGTATGATGGCAAGCAGGACGTTCACATACTCCGAGATACCGTTTTCTCTGGCGTATTTTTCTACCATTGTCTGATGTTTGAGGACATCGGCTGACAGGTTCATGCCAGAATAGACAGGCGAATAACTGTTGGAACTGTCGTCATCTTCGCCGGAAATCAGTATCCCGAAAAAGAGGACGATGGAGAAAAGGACAGGAAATATCGCACCTATGATAAGGATACGTTTTAATCTCATTTCTTCCGTCCTTTCTCTGAATGTTTCGTAACAGTTTTACGGGCAGATTTTCCATTGACCTGTGTTTTCTGTACCGTAGATTTCTTATGATTACTGCTGGATTCCGCTACGTTTGGCTGATTCGCTCTGGCAACAGCTTTGACCTGCTGTTCCTGTCTGATATTGGTTCGGACAGTTTCTTTTCCAGCCTTGACTTCTGCATTTTTTATCACAGGAGAAGTAGCAGGACGTTTCATATCCGGCGTTTTGACCGTATCGGTCTGTGCAGGTTTTGGAACAGGTGTGGCAACAGGGCGTTCATGGCTTCTGGTAGCTCCGGCTGTCGCTGATCCATTCGCATGAACTGTCTGTTTTGCTTCCTGTGCTTTCTGCAATTCCTGTTTTTTCTGTGAGATATTTTCCCTGTGCAGATTGCGTTTCTGTGTACGCTGTTCCTGTCGGTTTTCCCGTTCTTCCACAACGCCACGCTTAAAGTCTGATACATTATCCTTTGCTTTCTGTTTTGCAGAGTGGACAGCATAACCAGCCTGTGTCGGCAAGTCTTTCACATTTTCTTTCAGAGAGGAAGCACTGTCACGGACTTTATTTTTCGTATCCATCACAGCACCTACCGCAGAACCGACACGGCTTCCCATGCTGGCAGAGGTATTTTCCCGTTTCTTTGGTGGTTGGTTCGTTGCTGGCTTTCCGGCTCTGGCAACACTTGCACCAGCCACCGCACCTGCAACACTTCCAGCACCGACAGCCCTTGCAATCCTGTGTTCCATACGTCTTGCCCTGTGTCGCATGAACACCATCGGTCTACGGAATATCCGGCGACCTATCTGCTGGCTATCATTCGCATTAAGGCTGAACATACTCATTAGTTCTCCGAGCTTCATATAGATTCCGGCAAAGCAGATTATCTGCAAAAACGCCACCATGAAGAACGGATAGTCCGTGGAAATGTTGTAGAACATACTGGAAATCGAAAATACTACGGTCACAATCAGAGTGATTCCGGCTCTTGTCATAATGGCATTGAACACACGGACAACTGCCTGTTTTGCCATATTTTCATAGGTTGGTATCATGGACAGTAAGAAGCTGATAGGCAGAAACATGGCATATATGATAAAAAGTATCTGGGAAAATAACATCATGCCGGTAAGCAGGAAGATAAAGATTGTGATACCGAGATTAAAAATGAGCAGGAAGAACACCATGCCAAGACGGTTGACGACCTGTGGAATGGTAAGGTTGTCATTGTCGTTATCCTCAATCTCTGTTTTCACAACATTTTCCCTTGTTTCCCCATCTTCATCGGACGGGCTGGAAGATACCAGAGCTTCCACACGGTCAGCACCGATTTCTTCGGTATCGCTGTTCCCGAACTGCAATAACAGCCACGGTTTTTCTACCTGTATCGCAAACAGGCTGTCACGAATAAGGTCTACGCTGTCTTTCCCTTTGCTTTGTGAATCGGGGAGCATGATTTTTGTCCCCAAATCCAGAGAAGCGGTGCTGATGTCTGAACTGAAATCATTGATTTTCTGGATATAATTGGGAGCGTAGGCAATAAAGGACGCAGACACGATAAATACCACCACAAAGTTGATAACGGCGTGAAGTGCCTTGCTTGTTTCCCGTTTGAGAAGCCCTGTATAGGCGGTATAAACACCTACAATCAAAATGATAATGAGCAGGAATCCCACATAGAATCCACTGCTGGAAAATCCGTTTTCGGTCACTCCGGCAAGTGTCTGGATACTTTTCCCGATACTGTCTGCCATGTCATTGATGAAGTCCAGCTTATACGCCTGTTGCACCACATATCCTGTGGCATTGCTAAGATACAGGCTGATTGTCCAGACAAAATTTGTGATACAGTAAAGCCCGTACTGCACCGATTTTCCAATGCCGTCCAGCCAGTTCCACGGTAGCCAAGACCAGCTATTGTCCACATAGAAATCAAGCTGATAGTTGGAAAGCGGATACTTTGAATACAGGTTGTCTGCATTGACCGTATCATCGACCAGTCCAGACGCATGAGCTACCGTCCAAGCAGGGACAGCAGTACCAGCGTAACGGTCACGGCAAGCAGTACCAGTTTCAGTACATGGAATACCTTTTCTCTTGTGATAGATTTCATCATTCCAAATCCACCTCACTTTTTATCGGCGGTCTGGTATCAAAGGCATGGAGCAGTTCTACAAAGACAGGGTGTATCTGTACCACACCGACACGTCCGTATAAATCCTGCATTAAGCATTGTCCGTTCTCCAAATCCCTCAACCGTTTCTGGTTATTTTCGTCCTCACTGTCCAGCCCGAAAAACTCTAAGGTCTGCTTGATTTCATTGGTATCTGTGGAGCGGAACGCAAACTTTAAGCCGATGTTATTTTTCAGACTTTCTTTCGATACGTCCCCAGAGCTTTGTGTCACGAAATAGACTCCGGCGTTCATGGCTCTACCAGCACGCACCAGCTTATTTGAGAGTGTTTCGCCCTGTGCCACATTTAAGAACGCCCATGCTTCGTCCAAGTCCACGATTTTAAAAATGCTTCGGTCACTGTGAATGAAATCAAGGGCAAAGGTGCTGATAACAATTAAGATGGATACCGACAACAGTTCAATGGTCGTGTATTCCTCAAAGGTAGTATCCTTATCCGGCAGAACCAAATCTGCAACCTGTATGATGTTGAGCTGGTTATCCAGACTGATTGCATTTTCCACCGAACCGTCTGAGAACAAAAGCTGTGCAAAATCATAGTCCGTAAAACTTTCGATATGGTCTGCAATGTTACGGGATACGGCGGTATCCTCTTTTCGCAGTTCCTCAATGACCTGCAACAGCCCGTGATTCTGATTCTGGGATACCGTGCGGACAGCTTTTCTAAGGACAGGGAACTTTTCGCCGTCACGACTGCTGATACCTGTAAGGAATGTCAGAATGTCGATGGCAAGGCTTTCAGCGTCCTTGACATCTTTCATAATCACATACGGGTCTAACAGCCTTGATTGCTGGAATCACTGGTAATGTTTACAATGTTGATTTCCTCCGCAATTTCCGGCAGTGTTTCTTTCCAGTTTCCACGCTATAGCGATAGGTAACTTTTTGATGTTATCTCCAAGTTTTCCCCCGCTTCACACCGTACATGAAACTTTCGCTTCATACGGCGTTCCATCATATCCAAATAGATTTATAAGTTATTTCCCAGTTATTGTCTGGTATCCGTAATTCGTCCGTATTCTGTTCAGTTTTTTCTTCTGCTGACTATTAAGAACATAACCTTTTAACAGTGATTTTGCTTCGTCTGCTGATTCTGTTAGGATTGCCTTTGCAATGGGAATTTCCACAAATGCCAGATTAGAATATCTGTCAAGGTTATCTCCTTTGTCTGATTTGTGAATACATATCAGAGTGGACGGAGTTCCTCGACGATTCATTACATAGCAGTTGCCTTGTTGTGCGATATATGCCGAAATACGATTGTCGTTAAACTCTACGCTATCGGCAGGGTTTTCATTTTCCAACAACGCTCGGATTTCTTCTTTTGTTACAACTACAACGTCCTCATGCACCTTGTTTCTCCCTTGCTTTGTAAAATTACAAATATCTTGCGAGAAATTCATAGGATTTTTGTGTTGTACTCCTTGAATCGGCAATAGCGGATTATCCGCAATCATCACTATTTTTGTTTTTGGTCTGATTCCTTTTGTCCTGCTCTGAAATTCTGAACTTGTACTTTCAAATGGAACTGATTTTGCAATGTTCCTTAAACGGATTCGTATGGTCGGTAAGAGAGCGTAACTTACTTCTGTCAGGTTGTTATATACGTTAGTTGCTATGCAGTAGTAATTCTGCATACCGATAACTGTCAGATTATATCTGCTGATATTGAAGCCAGTCGTATGTCTGGCTATATCTTTTACCTTTAACTTTAGATTTGTTTTCGCTTTCTTTAATGCTTTTTGGTTCATATCTGTTTTGGCAACATAACCGTGTTTCGTTCTTCCTTTTGGAATGACTTTGATTTTGAACCCCAGAAAATCTGATGAATTTTTCTTCAGATTTACTACCTTTGATTTCTCTGGACTGATTTCTAATTTCAGCCTTTTATTAAGAAAATCTACGGTACTGTGGTAAAATCTTTGTGCTTCTCCATAGGTTGAACACATGATTTTAAAATCATCAGCGTAACGTACAATAAAACCGCTTTTCAGTTTGGTATATTTCTTTGCGTATTGAAGCCACCCATTTTTACTGCGGTTCTTCGGCTGGAATGTTTCCCACTGACTGCTTACCCACCAGTCTAATTCATTAAGGACTATGAGGGAGAGCAGTGGACTTAACAGACCGCCTTGTGGCGTTCCTTTTTCTGGGACACCCTCGCCGTCAATTTCGGCTTTCAGCATTTTGCTGATAATGCAAATCAATCTTTTATCCCGAATACCAAGTGTCCAGATTTGTTTTAATAGTTTTCCATGATTGACATTATCGAAAAATCCTTTAATGTCTACGTCAACACAGTAATGATATTTTGATAAATTTATCAGTGTCGTTACTCTGCTGACTGCATGGTGGGCACTTCGATTCGCACGGAATCCATAGGAATGATTATGGAACTTTGGTTCGCATATCGGCTCTAGGACTTGCAGGATACATTGTTGTACCAGCCTGTCCCAGATACACGGAATCCCCAATGGACGCATTTTATCGCTCCCAGCTTTTGGAATGAAAACACGTCTGACTGATTTGGGGCGGTAGTTGCTAAGGCTTTCCCGAACGGTAGCAACAATCTCAGCATTGCTGAGTTGTTTTATATCGTCTATCGTCATTCCATCCGTTCCAGCCGTTTTACTGCCACTGTTTGATTTCAGATTACGGTAAGCTAAACAAATATTTTGTTCCGAACCAATAATTTCAAGTAACTTATAAAAGTTATTACCGTTCTTGCTCTGTGCGTATAACTCGTCATAAATATGTTGCATATCATAATACTCGTTATAGCGGAGCTTGTTTTTCTTTAGCATGGTCTGTACCCTCCTTGTTTGCAGGAGCAAGTACATCTCTTAGTCTTACTCGAACCCATACCATTTTTCTTAGTAATTCTATTCTTCATATGACTAGTGGCTATCCCTCCACCGCTTGTTATCACGGTTTCATAGGTACTGTGCCACCACTCTCACTGACATTAACACACCTTATATCATTGCTAATCTCACAATAACTTTCTGATGTGAACACTTCACAGACAGTAAAATCTCCATGTTGTCAGCTTTCAACGTTCCAAACACACTATCTGTACATATATCCTTAGGTTTCCTCTATAAGCCTGCTACCTTGATAACGCCTTTAACGTTATATGGATTTTCATAAATGCGGAGTCTTACTCACCCACAGTAGCGACACTGTTTGTGTCACTGGACATTTCTATCCAGCCCCGATATAGACCTGTACATTCAAGGATTCGTCAGTAGACCTCTCATCTACATTCTAACCATAGATATTTTATAGACTTCCGGCATATAGGACACAACGCCCACCTCTGGGAATCTTTCGTCAGCATTATCTGTTACGGTGTCTGTCTGCCGACTTCACCGAGCTTCTGACAGAGCCTTGTTTACTCAAGTTTCTGCCAGTCGGAGTATTAAAGTAGCCTTTCAGGGCGTTACCCCGTCATTCGACTATTCGTGTGTTTAGTTCTCCAACACACATTAAATATTGATTTAATGAAGTGCTGTGCCTACTCTTTTCAAGTAGGAACGTTTCGCACCCGCTTTCGGGTCAACAATGAGAGCCTGTGCCCCAAATAATACGGAATAATAGACAATCATGTTGTTACTGAATGATTTTCCACCGCCGAGGGAGCCGACAAAAGCGGCAGCAAGGGCGTTGGTGACGGAGCCTTTTACCCCTTGACTGGCAAGGGCAGGCTTTAAGTACACGTTTCTTCCTGTATCAAGCTGTACCCGATATAAATGCCCTCCGGCTCCCCCAACATCTGGGTTGCCCCGAAGCCAAGACCAGCGAGGAAGTCACTGGTGACATACTGGATGTAATCGTTCAGATACCGTTTGCTGGCAGGGAGAAATTCCCCATGCAGCCCCAGCATATCCCCAAAGGGGCGAACCAGCTTCACGTTCAAATCGTCATAAAAATCTTTCACCTCATTACAGCGGCGTTTCAGTTCTTCCAAGTCGGGAGCCGTCACACGCACCACATAGGACAGCTTATACATGGATTCCTTGCTCTGGTCTAAGGTGGATTCCAACTCATTCACGCTGTCTAAAGCGTCCACCACGTTTGTACTGGTTTCACTGTCATTCTGCCATGCGTGATTGTCCAAATCTTTCAGCTCTTTTTTCTTGTTCCGCACCGTAGAGAGGGCTTTCCGGTTTGTGACAATCTCCACATTCATAGAGGTATCAATGGGAAAGGTAAATTGCTGCTGCTGATAGTAAAAGATTTCCGAGGATGGGAAGTCCAGTTCCCCCACAATGCTGTTGATAGTAAAGTAGGCGGCATAAACTGTCCCGTCTTCCTGTTCGATTTTCAGATACCGCTGGTTTTCCTCTATCAGACAACGGGTGGGTTTGATGAGGTCATAGTATTTCACCAGCGTTTCCTCCTGAAACCGTTTCTTCGGAAGATAATACTCATAATCTTCGTAGGCGGTTCCGGTCTGCCCGTATAAATGCTCAATCAGATAGCCAAAATCGTCCTTGTTAAGCCGCCGGACTTTGAAGCGGCGTGAGATTTTACTTTCCAGCAGCTTTTCCATCTTCTGAAACCGCCAGATTTCTTCATTGCTCATGGAAACAAAATCCCCCATGAGTTTGTGGTTGACTTCATGGAGGAAGTCGGAAACAGCGGTCTTTGCTTCCCTGCGAAACTGTTTCATGGTGACTTCCTGCTCATTGACAAGCAGCTTGAAGCCGATAAAAAAGCGGTAGTCCACCTGATTTTCCCCTATCATGGAAATCAGGGCTTCGGTCTGTGCGTCAATCTTTGCACAGGCAACGTCCTTTAACTTGCCCGTCACTTCCTGTTTGGAGCGTTCCTGTGCCGCCCGTATGCTGGATTCCGTGCTGATTTGCAGGGCGTGAATCTTTCCGTCCCTGTTCTGGGCGATAAGCTGACGGAAGGAATCGTGTACCTGATATTTCTGTTCGGGGCTTAAAAAGGAATAGTTGTAGGGAAGCAGCTCATAGTAAGCGAAGCACTCCCCGTCATGGTTGAACACAAGGTTATTTTCGATATACTTAATCGGATATGCCATAAATATCACTCCTTACTGCCGTGATAGGCTGTGCCGGATATTCCTTTTCCAGCTTCACGGGCTTTCCTGCATAGGTCAGTTTTGGGCGTACCAGATATGCCAGTACGGATTTCAGGAAGCCGTAAGGCTTCTTCCCGTCAAAGGTCTTCTGGCACATGAACCAAGTGAGGGCAAAGGGTACGCCGAAGTATTTTAAAAATGCCCCGTCAATGAACGAAAGGGGAGGGAGGTTCCCCAAGAGCATAACTGCAAACACCGATACCACGAACCACGCCATCTGTGTGAACGTGATGGGGAATGGCAGCTTAAAATCATTGATGGAATAGAGTACCTTTTCCACCGACCAGATACTGGTATAGCTTCGTATTTTCTTCATAGTGTCTGTCCTTTCTAAAAGATGGGGCAGCAAAAGCCGCCCCTGAAATAAAAAAGCCGCCTGTACTTCCAAAAAGAGATACAGACGGGTCTACCGTATGATTTCATATACGCCGTGGTTCGTGACAACAAAGGTTCCCTCCAATTCCATGTCACGCCCATAGGCTGCATAGTCGATATAGTTTTGTAAGTGTGCCGGAAGTTCGCCAAGCTGTCCGCTTTCTTCCAGATAGTAGCGAGCCACATCCGCCATATCGTCACAGCCAGAATGACAGATAATATCGTCTTCATGCTCACAGAGTTCTTCGATACTGCCAAAGTAGGATTGCAGCTCTGATAGTTCCTCCTGAATATATTCCGGTAAGTCCTCCACCATTTCACACAGGCGGTTGACTTCCTCAATGGGGGTATATTCGTCAATCTCAAAGGGCAGCTCATAATCATGGATGGCGTATTCCTCATATTCATCATTCAAACCGATACGTTCTTTGACTTCCTCAAAGTCCACAGGCGGCGCGAACCATGCCCCTACCAGTTCGCCCTCATTGTATTTGCCTAAGTTGGCAATGTAAATCCGCATTTCTTCCAAGTTACTCCACCTCCTTTTAGCGGTAATAAAAGATACCATTGTCCGTAAACAGGTAGTTTTCGCTGGTTTCCAGTTCCCGACCAATGGAAGCGTAGTCGATATGGTTCAACAGGTCTGGATGTACTTCTCCAAATAGCTGTACCTCCTGCACCAGATAACGGGCGAGGGATTCTCCGTCCTGCACCGGATAGCAGTGTATTTGGTCTTTGTGGTCGATAAATTCCGTAAAGCTGGGAAACCACCGCTTTTGTACCACATCCATTTCATAATAGAGGGGCGTTCCCTGCATTTCCTGTATCATCCGGCAAAGGGCGGTGATTTCCCAGAGCCTTGTGTTGCCCTCCAATGGAAACGGCAGCTCATAGTCTTCAATTTCGATTTCTTCCTCACTCTGAACCCCAAGACGTTCCCTGATTTCTTCAAAATCCACAGGACAGGAAAACCATGCCCCAGGATATTCCTCAAAATCTTCATGGTAAAACCTTGTGGTGTTCAGGATGTAGATTTTCATTTCTTCAATCGGTATCACGTCCTTTCTGATTTAAGGTATATAAAAAACAGCTAATTCAAATAAGAATGAGCTGTTTCAAATATATCCACTATAAAATCACCATTTTTCAGGTATTGTAAAAGTTACAACCACATTAGTTTCTTTTGACAGATTTTCAATGGATTTCTTAAATCCACTTCGAAACTGTTTCATAGCTGAATCAAAATTCAAATCAGCCCATCTATCATTTTCTTTGTAGATAATGTGTGGCAGATTGAGTTTATTCAAATTATCCAGATATTTATTACATATTTGTATCAGTTGACGTAGTTCTTTTTTTACATTAGAGCTAAAATCAAAGTCTTTGGCTATATTAACTAATTCAGCTTTTATTTCCAATACTGAATGTACGCATTGGTCTGGTAATTCCATTTCAATCGGATTTGTTAATATGCGTTTTGACTCTAAATAAAAAAACAAATATTCAATTCTATCTTTTTCAGTTGTGTACTGTTCCCAAGATATGCCACCAAAAGGAACACTTATACTATTTATTCTATATTTCAATGTGATTACCTCTTTCTAAATTTTTTGAAATTATAACACATTTAAAATATAGATACAATTTGTTTTTGGGGAGTTACGCTCCACAAGCCCCTAGTGGACTTCCGCTATGAAGCAATCAGAGCTTGCTCCATAACGGGAAGTGTAAAATGGGTTCCCTATGCACCGATAATCTTATTGAACAGTTCCAGTAAGATATCCTTTACACCGTCTGCATTGAAGACCAGACCGACCGCTACAAGGGACACCACCAGAAAGCCGATAAGTTTGGAAAATTCCCTCTTAAATCCAAGGTACAGTCCAATCACCACGATTGCCAGCAGTACAAGGGACTGGGCGTTGGATAAAAACCAGTTGTAAAGATTCTGTCCGAAATTCATAAAAGCTCCTTTCTTTGCTGTAAGGTTCTTAGGTTCTAAAATTGCCGCCGTTAAAGCACCACCTCCTTTGCAGCGGCGGCTTGCTGCTTCAGGATTTTTTCGTGCTTCTCCGTCAGCTTTGCATGGGTGATGATGTCATGGACAATCTGGGTGTGGTTCATCTTATCCAGACGGAGAGCCAGCTTTAACGTGGGGGCTACCTGATGGGAGAGCCAGTGCAGGGTGCGTTCAAAGGAATAGGGTTCCGGTTTGGTTGTCAGTTTCAGACTTCCCCTGTGTTCCCCTATAAACCACGCCCATTCCTCATTGATACGCCAGTCAGAACGGGGCTTTGCATTGTCCCTGTCCACGAACCGGACATAGCGGTTGATGATTTGAAAGGCTGTCCGTTCTGGATTGTCATGTTCTAACAGGTCACGGATGGCGTAAAAGGCACGCTCATTTTTCAGCCGGATTTCAAAACGATTCTTTACCTCTGCGTCTTCAATGGGAATATCATGCTTTTTGTACTGCTCATAGTCTTTTTCGTAAATGCAGAAGTACACCTCACTTTGGAGGGAGCCGATATACAGGGTGTTCCCCATACATTCTTTTTCCTCACGCCGTACCAGTTCGCCGCTGCGGTAGCTTTTGAAGCTGCGGAAGACCGAGATACATTCCTCATTCCGGCACTTCTCTGTCAGATGGGGAATGTTCAGGATTCCCGTTTTATCATTGATGGCAAGGTCAAGCCGCTTCATCACGCCGTCCTCCATGAGAACATCCATAAAAAATTCATACCAGCTCCGTTCCTGTGCCAGCAGATAGCTTTCAAACTGGCGGCAGCCACGCCCTTTCAGTTCCAGCAGCACCCCTTTTTCCAGTTCCGGCGATACCAGAACGAAAATATCACCCAGATAGTAATGCTCCGTGTACGAGTAGAAGCCGTAGTCTTCATGGATAAAGTAGGGCAGCTTTAGCCGCAGCACATCTTCCACGATATGCTTTACATCCGTAGTGGGGAAGCGAATCCGCACATAGTCAAAGAGCATTTCAAGGGGAGCGTCTGGATTGAAGCGTTCCAGAGCTTCCGTGATGGCTTCCTGTAATGCTTCGGATGGATGAGCCTTGCCCGTTTCAATATCGCTCAGATACGGACGGGTAATTCCGGCAGCTAAGGCAAGTTTCTGTTGTGAGATACCGTAACTTTCCCGTTTCTCTTTAATGTCCCGTACCCATGTTTCTTCATTCAGTGAAAATCCCTCCTGTCTAAAAAAGCGTATGTCAACTTTCAGAGCCTTGTTGACACACGCCGGATATGGGGAAAATCCCTTGTGTACCGTGGGATTTTGCCCTGTTGTTTGGTTGTTGCCTGTCGATTTGTACCCCTCTGTTAGATACGAGGGGTTCCTGCTGGCGTGCCTTGCGGCACACCAGCCACAGCAGGTCAGTCCGTTTCTGCGGCTTTCGCTTCGCACGCCGCCTGCACTTCCTGCCTGCTGTCTATCAGTTTTTTTATTTCTTTGAGGAAATCGTGTCCTTTTGGGACAAGGGGCGTGTAAAACTCCGAGATAACGCTGGTTCCCACATCCACATAGCCACGCCCTTTTATCTGCTTGAGGAAGAAGTCCTTTGTGGTTTCCCCGAACATCATTCCATAACCCATTTCCGACATTCGCCCCAGAGCTACACGGAAATTAAACTGGTCACGGATTCCGTCCCCCAGATACTTTGCGTCCGGACGCTGGCAGGCGAGAATCAGGAAGAAACCAGCCTGCCGCCCAAGCATAACGATTTGCTTTAATTTGTTGAGGACAGCGGCGTTTTCCTTTGTGCCGAGCATTTCCATAAATGCTACATATTCATCAAAGATAAGGAAATTTGCAGGAAGCCCCAAGTAAGCGTAGTTTTCCCCTGTCCGGTAATTCTCCATGAGCTTCATGTCTTCGCTGCGTTTCATCATTTCTTCATAGAAACGGTCAATGCAGGCGAGCATATCTTCCTTTTTGTAGTACACATCCGGCATAACCGCCTGTAAATCCGCAAGGTCGGCGTTCTTCGGGTCTAACACGAACAGGACGGCGTTGGTGCGGAGCAGGGCTTCAATAAGAGTCAGGATGAAATAAGTCTTTCCGCCGCCGGTTCCTCCGGCGATGAGCATATGGGGGAGCTTGTCATACTCCCACCAGACATTTTCCATGAGCCGGAGCCTGCCGTCCTTTGCCTGTACGTCCTCAATGGAGATACGGTTGGCAATGGTATCATAGAGCAGGGTGTACTCCACGTAGGAATCCTTTAATTCTTTATCCGTCAGCTCACAGTACAAGCCGCTTTCCAGCTTTTTCTCCAAGTTTAAGAGCTGCTCCTGATATTTCCCCAAGGTGATTTCCACACAGATATGGAGCAAGCCCTGTTTCATCCGGTAGTAGATTTTTGGAAAGTAAGTGATGGTTTCTTTGGAACGGCTGGAAGACAAGTCCTTGAAAAAAGCGTCTTCCTTTTTTTGCTCTGATTCATACCACTTGTTTTCCAACACCATCCTTGCCAGCTTTTGGCGGTGGATGAGCTGCTTTACTTCATCCCTGCGGTATCGCCAGAACAGAAGAACTGCTGTAAGGCACACCAGCCCTGCCACGCCCATGCTGAATAACAGGTAGGGGATATTTACATCCTGTATTATCTGGGAGAGGGACACTTCCTGCCAGTTGGTTCCGGCAATCTGCCGGATATGAAACAGCAGGACAACCAGCAGGAAGACAGGGAACAGGGCGGCAAGGGCAGTATGGAACACAAGGTCTTTATCCGTGGGACGGATACGTTTTCCACGGGGGAAAAGCTGCTTCATGGGAACAATCCTCCTTTCGCTTTTCTCTTATTTAGCTGCTATTTTACAGGGGGAACGTCTTTCTTCGGTGTCTGGGGATTCATGGCAGCCCCTTTTTTCAGGACAATATCCTCTGCTTTGATGTACCAGTCCACCTCTGCTCCCTGAAAGGTAGCCGTTGCCACGGTATCTGCCACTGGATTGATAAGTTCCACCTCTGCGTTGTAATCGAACTCCTTTAACGGCACGCTGGCAGGGATAGAAACCTGAATCATACGCCCCTGTCCTCTGGATTTTAAGTCATAGGTACGCTCCTTGATTTCTTCTGATACCGAGCCGTCTTCATTCTGGAGGTGAACCTCACGGCGGAGGGCAGAAAATTTCAATGCCCCGAATGTTGCTTCCTTGTCAATCACGATTCCGTTTGCTAATCTCATAGTCTGATGTCCTCCTTTTCCTTATGCTTTTACCATATCGTCAGCGTGTAAAATGTAGTTGGTAAAGCCCCTTGTGCCGATTTTATAGCCCTCTGCGGTGATACGGGGATTGACGAGCTTCACACGTTCCTCAAAGTCAAAATGTTTTTCTCCGGCTTCGGCAGGGAGGATAACCACAATATCATCCGCCCTCTGTACGTCTGAATAAAGGTTGAAGCTTCGGGAGAGTACCGCCATGCGTCCGTTGATTCTTCTCTGTTCTGTTTTGTCTTCTCCGGCAAACTCCAAGTTGCCGAATGTCTTTTCCATGTTGGGGATAACGAATTTTAATTCCATATAGATGTACCTGTCCTTTCTGAATGTTGTGTTTAATGGTTGGCTTCGGGTTAGTTGGTTGAGCGGAGGGGAACGCTCCGGCAGTGGTGATTTCTTCGTGGTATCACATCCTTTCTGGGACTATTGAAGAAATTACAGGGTTGTGATATTATCTAGGTGTTAAAAATTAAATAGTCATGGTTAGAATTGTTAGCTTGTGTTTTTTCATGTAGCTCTGTCATGTACTCCAAACAACTTAAAAGTAGATTTCAGTGGAGATTTATAATATCAGGAGGTACGCTTATGACAATAATAACAACTGTAAAAAGCATTATGGTGGGCGACGGAATTTATGGGAATTTTTGCTAAAGTGTGCAGGGGCAATGGAAAAAATTACGGCTGGCATGACATGAAGAATCCGGGAGGGTCAAATCTCCAATTCCCATCGGGCTGTTTTCAGCCCCATTTAATTTTGAAACAAAAAATAGACGCTCATTGTTGAACGTCTATTTTTGGATGATATTGAGGTTTGCCGGTCTATCTTATAAAATCTGAATGTACTTCGATTGCATTTTTATTGCATTTTTAATTTTTTTCATATAGATTTTAGTGGTTGATAGTTCCTGAAAATGCCTTAAAATCAATGATTTTCACTTATATGGCATACTGTCTGTCTGGAGTGGGAATAGTAAGCCCCGCCGCCTCTCATAAGAAACCATATAATCACAAACATAAAAGCTGGGAATCCTGAAATGCAGGAAACCCAGCTTTTTCCATTCGTATTTATATGCCAATAGTATTTTGTCAAGCTGAAAATGAGATAAATTTTAAAAAAGTATAAAAT
>ENA-OQDW01000566-OQDW01000566.1-human-gut-metagenome-genome-assembly--contig:-NODE-566-length-15000-cov-1.684058_pt1 | contig 15000 bp, 15 predicted proteins | sample MGYA00242784_ERZ504613 | MGnify/ENA primary metagenome ERZ504613 (study PRJEB26092, sample SAMD00036330) | human gut metagenome | host: Homo sapiens | study: EMG produced TPA metagenomics assembly of... | reverse complement strand
TTATGGGGTAAGGGGATGGTATGCGCATTGAAACGGACGCGAGGACTTAATGGTTATCTTACGAATCAAAAGTCCATTTCTCTTTATGTAGGTAGCACTTCGGGAATGGAGTTGCGGATTTAAGGTTATAGAATCTTTTTGCATATTAAAATATGTTTTTTTATCTTTGCACCGAACAGATAGGAGTTGTGAAACTCCCCCAATAGAATAGTTTAGTTAAGTCTAGTTTAGTTTTTGTGTGAAGCACTTCCTCCGTAAGCGAACGTTGGAAGTGCTTTTTACATATCAACACTATTTAATCCACAAGCAGAAAAATTATCAAAGCAAATTTAAAAAACTATATATAACTACATATCAAACACCAACATAACATTCATTTTCTTATCTTTAATACAGAAACAAGTGGGCACGCATGTTTTATGATTTTACTAATCACATCTGTATAATGTTAGTTTCGCGACAACCATTATACGGTAATAATCTTGTAAATTATGGAAATCAAGAAAACATCCAAAGCAAGCCTGGAAAACAAGAAGTCAAGTTGGCTACTTGTAGGTTATGTAATTGTGCTGGTCTTCATGTTCGTTGCATTTGAATGGTCGAAGCGTGATGTTAGGATTGACATGAGCGGTGCTATTACCGAGAACGTATTTGAGCAGGAAATTGAAATTCCTATCACGGAGCAACCCGAATTAGTAGCTCCACCACCCCCTCAAGCTCCTGCAATTGCCGAGGTATTGACAATTGTGGATGATAATGACAATGTGAAAGAAACAGCCATTGCCTCTTCCGAAGAAATCGGTGAAGCTGTAATCATCAAAACCATATCTCCAACCGTAGATGAAGAGATTCCGGTAGAGGATGAGATTTTTGAAGTTGTAGAGAAGAATCCCGAGTTTTCTTATAATGGCATGAGTCTGATGCAATATCTGGGTAAGAGTATAAAATACCCGACTATTGCACAAGAGACCGGAACCCAGGGCGCGTAATAGTACAATTCGTTGTCAACAAAGACGGCAGCATCGTAGATGTAAAAGTAGTAAGAGGCGTAGATCCCTATCTGGACAAAGAAGCTATCCGTGTGATTTCCACCATGCCCAAATGGAAACCCGGTGAGCAACGAGGCAAACCGGTCCGTTGTAAATTCACAGTTCCCGTAATGTTTAAATTACAATAGCAGACATGCCAGTGTCCACTTTCCACTTGTCTTCATAAGGTAATCTCCAATATCCGAGGGCGTGTCAAAACTGGTATTCACCACAGATTACACAGATTTGCACAGATAAGCATCTTTGATTATCAGTAGATTAAGCTCATTCTGTGTTAATCCGTGTAATCTGTGGTGAATTTTGACACACCCCCATTTTTTAAGTATCAACACAGCCATTTCCTTCTTCCATATTTTTCTTTCCACAGAAAAACAAAAACATTCAGCCTCTCAGACTGTTACATAGAAAAACAATATATCACTCCTGATAAAACCACACGATAATGAAATCACAACTCTTTGACATCAGAAGAGAATATAAGAAAGGCAGGCTGACACCGGTAACCTCAACGACAATCCCTTTGAGCAATTCGACCATTGGCTGAACGATGCTATCCATAGTGATGAGTACGAGCCCACCGCCATGACGGTAGCTACAGTCTCGACAGACGGGCATCCTTCTACACGCACAGTGTTGCTGAAAGGGGTGGAAAATGGCCGTTTCATCTTCTTCACCAACTACGAAAGCAGGAAAGGCCGGCAACTGACTACAAATCCGTATATATCCTTATCTTTCGTATGGCACAAACTGGAAAGGCAAATACACATTGAAGGAAAAGCTGAAAGATGCGCTCCTGCCGATTCTGACGCCTATTTTGCAAGCAGGCCTTACAAAAGTAAAATCGGGGCGAGGATTTCACCCCAAAGTCACGTCATCGGCAGCCGTATGGAGATAATGCGCGCGTTCGTCCGCGAAGCGGCAACATGGATAGGGCAAAGTATCAAACGTCCCGACAACTGGGGAGGTTTTGCCGTCACCCCTTTCCGTTTTGAATTCTGGCAAGGACGGGAAAGCAGGCTACACGACCGTTTCCTCTATTCCCAACAAGCGGATGGCAGCTGGAAAAAGGAGAGGCTGGCTCCCTAAATACGGACAGGGAAACACTTCTCATCACAAATAAATCTTAAAAGGAGGAACAAAGCCACAGAAACGCTGTTTGAAGGGGAAACTCTAAAAACAACAGTTATGAATTACGGTATCAGTATTCTTTTCAGGGCTATACCCTTGTTGATGGCCCTTTTCTGTTTCGGCTACGGAGCTTTGTGCTCCACGAAGGACTGGATTCGGCAAAATTTGTGGCCGGTCCGGTAGTATTTTCCTTAGGGATGATTTGCATTGCCTTGTTCGCCACAGCGGCAACAATCATTAGACAAATTATTCATACCTACAATCCGATAGCCAGATACGCACTTCCGGTTATTGGTTACCTGGCAGCCGTACTCACAGTAATCTATGGTTGGAATTATATGCACGAAGCTGCCACGGCAAGCAATTTCGTGGCAGGACACGTGATTTGCGGAGTCGGTTTCATCACAGCTTGTGTAGCTACCACAGCCACAGCCTCCACCCGCTTCACCCTCATTCCCGCCAACTCGGAACGTACCGACCAGCTACAACCTGCCGATGCATTCAATTCCTCCCAGGGATATATCCTGATAGCAGTTGCCACCCTTATGGCAGTAATGGCATGGATATGGGCCTTCTGGCTATTGTCAAAAAGCAGCGAGCACAATGCATATTATGTAGCAGGCCATGTCATGGCAGGACTTGCTTGTATCTGTTCCAGCTTTGGTGGCGCTGGTTGCAACCATCGTCCGCCAGATACGCAACAACTATACAAAGTCTGAACGGAAACAATGGCCGGCCCTTGTTTTGATAATGGGCAGCATAAGCATTCTCTGGGGACTTCTGGTCTTGGCCAACAGCAATCCGGCACTCTCCTCCACAGGATATATTATGATAGGCCTGGGACTGGTATGCTACAGCATTTCCAGCAAAGTCATACTACTTGCCGCCATCTGGCGGAACACTTTCAAGCTGGCCAACCGCATCCCGCAGATTCCGGTCTTCACGGCCCTGGCTTGTCTGTTTCTCTCCGCCTTTCTGTTTGAGATGGCAAGCCTGCACAATGCCTATTTTGTCCCTGCACGCGTACTGGCTGGTTTGGGAGGCATCTGCTTTACATTATTCTCCATCGTAAGCATTCTGGAGAGCGGTACATCTAAGTAGACATTTTCCCCGCCATTGGCCTGAGCATCGAGGAACAATTCCACACGCTCGGCATGGTGGGCCACATAAGCTGCCGGACCGGTATCCCCGGAATCAAGAATATCGCGGACCACATCCGCCTTATTCTTGCCGGTAATAAAGAAAATAAGATTCTTCGCAGCAAACAAAAGGCAGCCGGTCATGGCTATGCGTTTCTGCCCATTATAGGGATTGACACTCACCTCATAAGGATGAAAGGAAGAAAGCAGATATTCCTGCCCCGGAAAGATAGAGGAGGTATGCCCGTCGTCTCCAGCACCGAGCAAAACGACATCGAAGGCCGGGAAGCCACCCCAAAGCGGAACCGTGCGGCAAACCAGCGTCGAATAGTTCTTTGCTTCAATCTCCGGGCGGTTCACTCCATAAATAGGGTAAACGTATTCATCGGGCATGCTACTTCATCCAACAGCAAACGGCGCATAGTACCATAATTGCTCTCATAATCCTCTGCCGGCACACACCGTTCCATCCACCCAATAAATCCGCATCCGCATCCAAGGAGTCACCTCCTTGTACTCGTTGGCCCAAATGTCAAACATCAGCGAAGGAGTACTTCCCCCACTGAATGCAAAATAAAAGGTCTTTTCCGGCTCACGCTCCATCATCGCAATCAAATGTTCAATCAACGCATGTGCCGTAGCTGTAGCCGAATGGTAAACATAACTTTTCATAACTCGCAATATTCATCTGTATTAGTCAAATTCTTACACGGATTAGTCCACTCAGCACCATGTTCGTGCATCATCGCTTCACTTTCCAAAGGTCCCCACGTACCTACGGGATACCCATATAAAGGAGCATCCGTATGCTCTTTCCAATAACGCAACACGGGATCGAAAAAGCGCCATGAAGCCTCTACCGCGTCGCTGCGGGTAAAGAGTGTAGGGTCACCTTGTATGCAATCCTCTATCAGACGGGCATAGGCATCGCCGGTAGGCAACCCGCCCAACTGGTCATAACTGAAGTCCATCATCACCTGCTTCACGTCAAATCCCGGTCCGGGAGTCTTCATGCCGAATTTCAGCACAATGCCTTCATTGGGTTGCAGGCGGAGAATCAGCTTATTCGCGCGGGGACAATGTCCACCCTCGCAACGAAACATCTGATGGGGCGTCTCACGGAAATGTACAACAATCTCAGTCACCTTTGTCGGCATTTGTTTGCCGGTACGGATATAGAAAGGAACACCCTTCCACCGCCAGTTGTTAATACCGATTTTCATGGCAATATACGTTTCGGTACGCGAATCAGGTGCCACGTTCTTCTCTTCCCTATACCCGGCTTTCGAGCCCGAAGCCGTATATTGTCCGCGGACAATGTGTTCCTCCAAATCCTCCTCTGTCAAGGGGGCCAATGACTCATAGACCTTCACCACCTCGTTGCGGAAATTATCGGCATTGAAAACGGCAGGCGGTTCCAATGCAGTGAGCGCCACAAGCTGTATGAGGTGGTTTTGTACCATATCGCGCAGGCTCCGGCACCTTCATAGAATCCGCCACGTCCTTCGATACCCAGATTCTCTACGGCTGTAATCTCCACATAGTCTATATAATTACGGTTCCATAGCGGTTCGAAGATTCCGTTGGCAAAACGGAAGGCGAGAATGTTCTGCGCCGTTTCCTTACCCAAAAAATGGTCGATGCGGTAAATCTGATGCTCCTTGAAAACGGAAGCATAAATGCTATTCAGCTTTCTGGCTGACTCCAAATCGTAACCGAACGGCTTTTCAACGATGATACGCGTATCAGGACGGTTCAGACCGGCCGCCTTCAAGTGCAAGGGAATGACACCGTACAAGGAAGGTGGAGTAGCCAGATAGAACAGCAGGTTGTCCGGTTTCTGCTCACCGGTAAACTCTTGTAAACGTCCGTCCAGCAGATGATAGCCTTCAACCTCGGCGGGATCCAATGTCTGGTAATGCAGATGGCTGCAAAAATCCCTCATTTTATCTTCCACCTGCTCTTTGGAAGCTACGAACTTACTCAATTCACTCATTATATATTCTTGGTAACGGGCATCCGTATACTCGGTGCGTCCTATCCCCAGAATGGAGAATCCTTCCGGCAACCGCCCGCCACTATATAAAGTATAGAGCGCCGGCATCAGTTTGCGCTTCGTCAAGTCACCCGAAGCGCCGAATATAACAATCACTAATTTATTCATCATCTTCTCCCCCTTTCTCACACATTGTACGTACCCGATTTCGTATCTCCTCCGTGTCCCGTCCAATTTTCATGGAAAAACTGTCCACGCAACTCGTCTGTCCTTTCAAAGGTATGCGCACCAAAATAGTCACGTTGCGCCTGAATCATATTGGCAGGCAACTTGGCAGACACCAGCGAATAGAAATAATTCAAGGCGGACGAGAATGCAGGCACCGGAAGTTCCTCTTTCATGGATTGTGCCACCAGATGTTTCCAGCCGGAAAGCAACAGCTGCATTTCATTTTTGAAATAAGGACCAACAGCAGATGTTTGGGCTTGTCTTTTGCCTCGAAAGCCGTAGCTATGTCGTTCAGGAAAATACTACGGATGATGCAGCCGCCCCGCACATGCGTGCGATGGATGCCAAATCGAGGTTCCAGGCAAAAGCGTCGGATGCACGCTGCAACACGGCGAATCCCTGAGCATATGACACTAATTTGGAAGCATAGAGTGCGGAATAGATATCCTTCACCATCTCCGACTTGTTGTACACCGCCTGCGAGCGTCGGCATACAAATTGCTTGGAAGCCGTTTCACGCAAGCCCTTCTGTGCCGACAAACTACGTTCGAACACAGCCGTAGCAATCAGCCCAACGGCATGCCCAGCTCCATCGCATTGATAACGGACCACTTGCCCGTACCTTTCTGTCCGGCGGTATCCAATATCTTATCTATCAGGTAACCTCCTGATTTGTCCTTATGACGCAGTATGTTGGCGGTAATTTCAATGAGATAGCTACGCAACTTACCCTCATTCCAATCAGCAAAGATTCCGCCATCTGTCCATTGTCCAGACCAAGCAGATTCTTCATCACCCAATAAGCTTCGGCAATAAGCTGCATATCTCCATATTCGATACCGTTATGTATCATCTTGACGAAATGACCGGAACCGGCAGGACCAATCCACTGGCAGCACGGGGTACCGTCAGATGCTTTTGCCGCAATACTCTGCAGGATAGGCTTCACCTCAGGCCAGGCACTTTCAGATCCTCCGGGCATGATAGACGCGCCGTTCAGCGCTCCTTCCTCTCCACCGGAAACTCCAGCTCCCACAAAACGGAAGCCTTTCTTTTCGGCCAATGCCACACGCCGGTTGGTGTCCTCATAATTGGAATTACCACCGTCAATCAGGATATCCCCTTCGGACAAATGGGGAAACAGCTGTTCCATCAGTTCATCCACCGCACTGCCGGCACGAACCATCATCATTATTTTGCGGGGTATGGCAATGGAAGTTACAAATTCGGCTATATCTGTATAGCCTTCAATTTTTTTCCCTTTGGCGCGGCCGTTCACAAAACGTTCCACCACCCCTTCTTCCACTCCCGGAACCGTACGATTATATACCGAAACATTCCATCCCTTATCTGCCATATTGAGGGCCAAATTCTCGCCCATCACGGCCAGACCGATAAGTCCAATGTCTGTTTTATTTAAATTCTTCATATTCATGTAAATTTTGTCTTTATATGGAAACAAAATGCTAACAGCATTTGTTCGTATGAATTACGAAAATAAAATAGTACTTTTGTCAGCGAAAGCCTATTTTTCAACCAGACAGAAAACCAATGCTCATGAAGAACTTCCACATCGGACTATTGCCACGCATCATCATTGCCATTATCTTAGGTATACTTTTCGGAAATTTCCTACCGGCTTCGCTGGTACGGCTGTTCGTAACATTCAATGCCATTTTCAGTGAATTCCTGAACTTCTCCATCCCCCTCATCATTGTGGGACTGGTCACGATTGCCATTGCCGACATCGGCAAAGGAGCCGGACGGATGCTGGTCGTCACGGCGCTCATTGCTTACGGAGCTACCTTATTCTCCGGCTTTCTCTCCTATTTCACCGGTATGGCGGTATTTCCTTCCCTCATAGAAACCGGGGTGCCGTTAGAAGAAGTCAGTGAGTCTCAAGGTATTCTTCCCTATTTTTCCGTGGGCATCCCGCCATTGATGAATGTTATGACCGCACTCGTACTTGCCTTCACACTGGGGCTGGGCCTGGCTCATCTGAAAAGTGAGGTACTGAAAAATGCGGCACGCGATTTTCAAGAGATTGTCATCCGCATGATCAGTGCAGTGATATTGCCGCTGCTTCCCATCTATATTTTCGGCATTTTCCTCAACATGACACACAGTGGACAAGTATTCGGCATCCTGATGGTCTTTATTAAGATTATCGGTGTAATCTTCCTGCTTCACATCTTTCTCCTGGTATTCCAATACAGCATTGCGGCACTGTTTGTCCGCAAGAACCCTCTCAAACTACTGGGACGAATGATGCCTGCCTACTTCACGGCTCTAGGCACTCAATCCAGTGCCGCCACTATCCCCGTAACATTGGAGCAAAGTCGGAAGAACGGCGTCTCTGCCGATATTGCCGGATTCGTCATCCCACTTTGCGCCACCATCCATCTGTCGGGCAGCACATTGAAGATTGTGGCATGCGCCCTGGCACTGATGATAATGCAAGGCATGCCCCATGATTTCCCTCTATTTGCAGGATTTATCTTCATGCTGGGCATCACTATGGTAGCCGCTCCCGGGGTACCGGGAGGCGCCATCATGGCATCACTGGGCATCCTGCAATCCATGCTGGGCTTCGACGAGTCGGCACAAGCGCTGATGATTGCACTATACATAGCGATGGACAGCTTCGGTACTGCCTGCAATGTGACGGGCGACGGGGCAATCGCACTGATTATCGACAAAGTGATGGGAAAGAAATAGTTTATATTTTGCCATCTCGTGGAAAATAACGAATATTGCAGTCCGAAAAGACATAATAACAAGAAGCATACATTATGAAGAAAGCCCTTATCTCCGGCATTACCGGGCAGGACGCTCGTTCCTTGCCGAATTCCTCCTGCAGAAAGGATATGAAGTGCACGGTATCCTGCGTCGCTCTTCCTCTTTCAACACCGGCCGCATCGAACACCTCTACTTCGATGAGTGGGTACGCGACATGAAACAGAAACGTACCATTAACCTGCACTATGGAGACATGACAGACTCCAGCTCTCTCATCCGTATCATCCAGAGTGTGCAGCCGGACGAAATATATAACCTTGCCGCCCAAAGCCATGTCAAAGTATCCTTCGACGTGCCCGAATATACCGCCGAAACCGATGCCGTAGGCACCCTGCGCATGCTCGAAGCCGTACGCATTCTCGGTATGGAAAAGAAGACACGCATCTACCAGCCTCCACTTCCGAGCTCTTCGGAAAAGTGCAGGAAGTGCCGCAAAGCGAAACGACCCCGTTCTATCCCCGCAGCCCCTATGGCGTAGCCAAACAGTATGGCTTTTGGATTACAAAGAACTACCGCGAAAGCTATGGCATGTTTGCTGTAAACGGCATACTCTTCAACCACGAGAGCGAACGCCGAGGTGAAACCTTCGTGACAAGAAAAATCACACTGGCGGCTGCCCGCATCGCCCAAGGCTTCCAGGACAAGCTGTATCTGGGCAATCTGGATGCCCGGCGCGACTGGGGATATGCCAAAGACTACATCGAGTGCATGTGGCTCATCCTGCAGCACGACACCCCCGAAGACTTCGTCATTGCCACCGGAGAAATGCATACCGTACGCGAATTTGCGACACTGGCATTCCGAGAGGTAGGCATCACTCTGTGCTGGGAAGGCCAGGGAGTGGATGAGAAGGGTATCGACACACAGACCGGAAAAGTCCTCGTGGAAGTCGACCCCAAATATTTCCGGCCTGCCGAAGTGGAACAATTGCTGGGCGACCCCACCAAAGCAAAAACACTGCTGGGATGGAATCCGAGGCAGACCAGTTTTGAAGAGTTGGTACGCATCATGGCAGAGCACGACATGAAATTTGTGAAGAAACTGTATTTAAGAAGCAAAGAGCTTTGAATGAACTATTAAACTTTCAGACAACAATGTTAGACAAAAATGCCAAAATATATGTAGCAGGCCACCGGGGACTGGTAGGTTCTGCCATCTGGAAAAATCTTGAGGAGAAAGGATACACCAATCTCATCGGCAAGACCCACACAGAACTCGATCTGCTCGACGGAGTTGCCGTACGCCGCTTCTTCGACGAGGAACAGCCCGAATATGTATTCCTTGCCGCCGCCTTTGTGGGTGGCATCATGGCCAACAGTATCTACCGTGCCGACTTCATCTACAAGAACTTGCAGATACAGCAGAACGTCATCGGCGAAAGCTTCCGCCACGGAGTGAAAAAACTTCTCTTTCTGGGCAGCACCTGCATCTATCCCCGTGATGCCGAACAGCCGATGAAAGAAGACGCACTCCTCACTTCTCCGCTGGAATACACGAACGAGCCCTATGCCATCGCCAAAATAGCCGGACTGAAAATGTGCGAAAGCTTCAATCTTCAATACGGTACGAACTACATTGCCGTGATGCCCACCAACCTTTACGGTCCCAACGACAACTTCGACCTGGAACGCAGCCACGTGCTCCCTGCCATGATACGCAAGATACACCTCGCCCACTGCCTGAAACAAGGCGACTGGGATGCCGTACGCCACGACATGAACCTGCGTCCGGTGGAAGGCATCAACGGCGACAGCAGCAAAGAGGACATTCTGAATATCCTCCGGAAATACGGCATCAGCGAAGAAGAAGTGAGATTATGGGGTTCCGGCACCCCCTTGCGCGAATTCCTCTGGAGCGAGGAGATGGCAGATGCCAGCGTCTTCGTCATGGAACACGTCGACTTCAAAGATACCTTCGAGCCGGACGACAAGGAAATCCGCAACTGTCACATCAATATCGGTACGGGCAAGGAAATCACTATCCGCCAGTTGGCAGAGCTGATTGTCAACACCGTAGGCTATCAGGCCGGTTGACCTTCGACACTTCCAAACCCGACGGCACCATGCGCAAACTGACCGATCCCGGTAAGTTACATACATTGGGATGGCATCATAAGATTGATATCGAGGAAGGTGTGCAACGCATGTACCGATGGTACTTGGGAAAGTAATTAGTGACGTCTGATTAGCCATGAATGCCATACGGTACAAGGTGGAAACTGTATTGTTTATATTGCTGATACTTTTATCAGGTATCAGCCCAACCATGAATGCCATGATAGCTCCCGTGACCTATTCCGTTCGCGGCAAAGTCATCGACAGACAGTCCAGACAACCCGTGGCCTACGCCAACGTTTTCGTTGCCGGCATCCCCGGGAAAGGGGCATCCACCGATTCACTCGGCACATTCAAGATAGAGCAGGTACCTCCGGGCATCTATAGCCTTGAGGCATCCTGCATAGGATACCAGACTGTTTCCACCCCCGAATATATCGTTTCAGCCTCAACCCCGTTCATCGAGATAGAGATGGAAGAGGATGCCAATCTGCTGAACACAGTAGTGGTGGTGCCTTCCCCCTTCCGGCGAAGTATCGAAAGCCCGGTCAGCATGCGTATCATCGGCTTGCAGGAAATAGAGAAAAGTCCCGGAGCCAACCGGGATGTTTCGCGCATCGTACGCTCCTATCCCGGCGTCTCTTTCTCTCCTATCGGCTATCGCAACGACTTGATTGTTCGGGGCGGTTCTCCTTCCGAAAACCGCTTTTATATGGATGGCATCGAAATCCCCAACATCAACCACTTTGCCACTCAGGGTGCATCCGGAGGACCGGTAAGTATTGTCAATGCCGACCTGATACGCGAGATTACATTTTATACGGGCGCTTCCCCGCCAACCGCTCCGGAGCCTTGAGTTCCGTCCTCGACTTCCGCCTCAAGGACGGAAATCCGGACAAGCAGGCGTTCAAAGCCACCATCGGCGCATCGGAAGTCTCGCTCAGCGGAGCAGGCCATCTGGGGCAGCGCACCACTTATCTGTTCTCCGCACGCCAGTCCTACCTGCAACTTTTGTTCAAGGCTTTGGGACTGCCCTTCCTGCCCAATTTCATTGACGGACAATTCAAAACAAAAACCCGTTTCAACGAGCACAGCGAGCTGACCCTGCTTGGTCTTGCAGGCATTGACAAGATGAAACTGAATACCGATGAAAAAGGAGAAGATGCCGAATATCTGCTCAGCTATCTCCCCACTATCCATCAGGAAACATTCACTCTCGGAGCCTCTTACAGACACTACAATGGAAGGCACGTACAATCCCTTATACTGAGCCATAACTACCTGAACAACCGCAATCTGAAATACCGCAACAACGATGACTCTTCCGAAGACAACCTGACCCTGCGCCTACGCTCCACAGAACAAAAGACCACCCTGCGTTTCGAAAACCAAACGCGCTTGGAGCATGGACCCTAAAAGAAGGAGCAGAACTGAACAACTCCATCTATACAAACCACAGCAGGCAAAGACTATACGGCAGTCATTCGGGTACGCTTTCCATCTACGAAACCTCACTCGACATCTTCGGCTGGGGGGCTTTCTTCTCTTCCAACTATACCACCGCCGACAAGCGTCTGGCCCTTTCTGCCGGTATCCGTATGGATGGCAACACTTACAACCGAAAGATGCGGCAGCTATGGAAACAGTTCTCCCCACGCCTCTCTGCATCCTACAAACTCTCGGAACAATGGACCCTGAGCGGAAGTACCGGCCTCTACCACCAATTGCCTCCCTACACCGCTTTGGGATATAAAGACAATGAAGGGCAATATCTCAACAAAAACTTGAAGTACATGCAGGTCTTTGAAAGCAGCCTCGGTGTGGACTGGCACCTGCAAGACCGGTTCATGGTTCTGCAGAAGGTTTCTTCAAGCGTTACAGCCGTATGCCACTTTCCCTCCAAGACAACATTCCGTTGGCATGCAAAGGAAACGATTACGGTGTCACCGGCAACGAAGCACTCGCCCCTACAGCCAGCGGCAGGGCCTACGGACTGGAAACCATGTTCCGCTGGCAGGCATCCGGCAAGTTCAATCTCGTATCCTCCTTCACCTTATACCGCAGCGAATACCGCAACCGTCCAGATGGAGACTTCATTCCATCTGCCTGGGACAACCGTTTCATACTCAACATGAGCGGTACATACAACCTGCCCCGGCGCTGGAGCATAGGAGGCAAGCTAAGCTATATAGCGGCAGCCCCTACACTCCCTATGATGAAGACAAATCATCACTCGTAGAAGCATGGGATGCCAAAGGACAGCCCTACTACGACTATGCGTACTATAATACCGGGCGGCTTCCCAACTTTGCCCAGTTAGACTTGCGTGTGGACAAGTCCTTCTACTTCCATCACTGCATGATAGGAATCTATCTGGACATACAGAATATCACCGGCAACAAACTGAAGCAGCCGGATGTGATAATGAGTACGGGCATCATCGAAAATCCGTCTGCTCCTGTTGCCGAACAGCGCTATAAAATGAAATACCTCAAGCAGGAAAGCGGCACTATCCTGCCTACTTTAGGTATAACTGTCGAGTTTTAGCAAATAGCTGCCATAAAAACTATTTTCCCTATAAAAGTTTGCTTTCTATATATAAACCCTTATATTTGCACAATTTTCAACCAAATGTGCAATTAATATCATGGAACAAAGTTTTATCGCCTATATAGAGAATAGCATAAAGGAAAATTGGGATTTAGACGCTCTGACCGACTACAAGGGAGCAACTCTACAATATAAGGACGTAGCCCGCAAAATAGAAAAGCTGCATATCATTTTCGAGGCAAGCGGCATCAAGAAAGGCGATAAGATTGCCGTCTGTGGCCGCAACAGTTCCCACTGGGGCGTAACGTTCCTCGCAACATTGACCTACGGTGCGGTAATCGTCCCCATCCTTCACGAGTTCAAGCAGACAATGTACACAACATCGTGAACCATTCCGAAGCCAAACTGCTTTTCGTAGGCGACCAGGTTTGGGAAAACCTCAACGAAAGTGCCATGCCGCTGCTGGAGGGCATCATGATGATGGCAGACTTCTACATTCTTGTCTCCCGCAGCGAAAAGTTGGACTATGCCCGCGAACATCTCAACGAAATGTTCGGTAAGAAATACCCCAAGAACTTCCGCAAGAGCATGTCAGTTATCACAAGGACCAGCCCGACGAACTGGCGGTCATCAACTATACATCCGGCACCACCAGTTACTCCAAAGGAGTGATGCTGCCCTACCGCAGCCTTTGGTCAAACACCACTTTTGCTTTCGAAGTATTGCCGCTGAAAGCCGGTGACAAGATTGTCTCCATGCTGCCAATGGCACATATGTACGGACTTGCATTCGAGTTTCTGTATGAATTCGCCGTAGGTTGTCACATATTCTTCCTCACTCGTATGCCCAGCCCCAAAATCATTTTCCAGGCTTTCACCGAAGTGAAGCCTAACCTGATTGTGGCTGTTCCGCTCATTATCGAAAAGATTATAAAGAAGAGCGTACTGCCCAAGCTGGAAACTCCCGCCATGAAGCTGTTGCTGAAAGTACCCATCATCAATGACAAGATAAAGGCGACCGTACGCGAACAAATGATTCAAGCCTTTGGCGGAAACTTTGCAGAAATCATTGTAGGAGGAGCTGCCTTCAACCAGGAAGTGGAGCAGTTCTTAAAGATGATAGATTTCCCCTATACGGTAGGCTATGGAATGACGGAATGCGGCCCCATCATCTGTTACGAGGATTGGACCCGTTTCAAACCCGGTTCATGCGGAAAGGCCGCACCGCGTATGGAGGTGAAAATCCTATCATCCGATCCCGAAAACATTCCGGGAGAGATTGTCTGCCGTGGTCCCAATGTCATGCTGGGTTACTACAAGAACGACGAGGCCACCGTACAGGTACTCGACAAAGACGGCTGGCTGCACACCGGAGACCTTGCCCTGATGGATGCCGAAGGCAACGTAAGCATCAAGGGACGCAGCAAGAACATGCTCCTCGGCCCGAGCGGTCAGAATATCTACCCGGAAGAGATAGAAGACAAACTGAACAATATGCCGTATGTAGCCGAAGCATCATCGTGCAGCAGAATGAGAAACTGGTAGGTCTGGTTTACCCCGACTTCGATGATGCCTTTGCCCATGGGCTGAACAATGACGACATCGAACGCGTCATGGAGGAAAACCGTGTGGCACTGAATGCAGAACTGCCCGCATACAGCCAGATATTCAAAATGAAAATCTATCCTGAAGAATTTGAAAAAACGCCGAAGAAATCTATCAAACGCTTCTTGTATCAGGAGGCCAAAGGATAATGTAAAAAACAATTAAACTACAACCTATCTAACCCTTTCTAAATTATTATCTAAATGAGAAACGAATTATTATTATCCGCCATGCTTCCGATATGCGGAATGGCGGGAGAAGCGTATGGCATGCCGCCTGGGGATGCCGTACCTGTTCCAAAAGAGCAGCCAAACATCATTCTGTTCCTAGTGGATGACATGGGATGGCAAGACACGTCCCTCCCCTTTTGGACACAGCGTACCAAGTACAACGATACGTACCATACTCCCAACATGGAACGGATGGCTACACAAGGCAAAATGTTTACGCAGG
>ENA-OQDW01000565-OQDW01000565.1-human-gut-metagenome-genome-assembly--contig:-NODE-565-length-15006-cov-1.815445_pt1 | contig 15006 bp, 21 predicted proteins | sample MGYA00242784_ERZ504613 | MGnify/ENA primary metagenome ERZ504613 (study PRJEB26092, sample SAMD00036330) | human gut metagenome | host: Homo sapiens | study: EMG produced TPA metagenomics assembly of... | reverse complement strand
TCAAGTCAGCAACGGAATAACCTGTAACTTTGTCTACATATTCAATTTTCAAAGCAGCCACCGTAAGATGGCTTTGTTGTGATACGATTAAGGTAATGGATAACCTCTACTTTTCATTTTCAATCTTATCTCCCTCTATCTTCGGATGGAAACGGCCATACGGTGATAGGTATGGCGGATTCCACGGATAACCTTTCCGTATTCCAAAATATTTTCAGGCAAAGCCATTCCGCCATATCCCGCATCTCCAAGATGATGCAGATCTGTTCCTGTCATTTTACACATTAACGCAATTTCTTTTATCGTATCTGTGTCCGCTCCCTCCTGAGAGGTTCCGATTGCTGTCAGTGTCATCTTCCAAGACTGTGCGCGCACACTACTAAACTCCTCACATATTCCATCGTAATCCCCGGCACTGTTCCAGGCGCCGGAAGCAAGATAATATCAGCTCCTGCCTCTGCGAAAGCACGTACATCTGCTTCCGTTAAAATATGTTCTCCACACTCAGATAAAATTCCGGACGCATGCATTTTTCCGGCAATCAGCACCACCTGTTCTCCCAAATGCTCTCTGTAAAGCTTCAAGGTATCCGTAATCGCCGCATTTGTGACCCCAATTCCCGGATTTCCGGTTAGCACAATGAAATCCACGCCCATTTCCACTGCTGTTTTTGCATTTTCAAGTGTCGCTACACGTCCGCCGGAAAGTTTCCACATCTCATTTGTCTCAACACTGCTTTCTTTTCCTTGTTCCAATGGCTCCAAATTAATTCCGACAGGTCTTCCCGTCAATTGTTTTATTTTTCGAATAACTTCTCTATCCTCTGTCTTAGGCAATCCCTGAATCACTGGATGATTGACATCAAACATATTCAAAAGAATCATATCTGCTCCCATCGACGCCACAAATTCTGCGTTTGTCACATCCCCCAGCATCGGTTGTAATATCCCGATTGTCTCACACACAAGAACTCTTCCCTCACTTGCGGAAATTGCCTCAAGAAGTTCTTTCTTCTTCATATTCTCAAAATCTGATGCCGTACAATCTAAAAATCGTTTCATAATCTTCACCATTCCTCTCGTTTTAATTCATAGTCTATAATTATTGCATTTCACCAGCCCACTCAAATCCTTTTTTAGCTGCAATTACAGCGATGATTTCATTGATTACCGCCGCTGCCGCAATTGTTCCCTGAATAATTTTCGCACAGTCCGGTGCCAGTCCTGCTAATACAGACACTGCAATTCCAGTAAACACAAGCGATACTCCTGAATGCGGCAAAAGGGTAAGTCCAAGCTATTTTTTGACACTTTCAGGTGATTTTGTAACACTCGCTCCAAAATATGCCCCAAAATATTTACCTGCAGCACGGACAATGATATAAATCGCAGTAAACATACCTGCACCTAAAATCAAATGATAGTCCAAAGGAGCTCCAAGATTCAAGATCACAATAATCATCGCAATTCCTAAAATCGGGTTGAATCCCTGCATAATCTGCTCCAGTCTCTCCTCTGTAACCATATTGGAAAATGCCGCTGAAAAAGCCATTCCCATCAACATAAAGTTCAAAACCGGGCTTGGCATCACGAAATGGTTAAACACAAATCCAACAGCCGATGTCACTAAAATCATCCCGATTAAGGTAGCCATCGTTGCAAATGCATTCTATTCTCTTTTCAATAGCATTCCTGCAAAAAATCCTATCACCGCTCCTATTATTAACGGAAGGATCACAACCAAGGCAATCATATACGCCGGAAGTTCACCTGACGACGGATTCCCCACAACGATTGCAATTGTCGTAAAGAACACAATACATCCTACAATATCATCCAGCGCAGCCATCGGAATCAGTGTTCCGGTAACCGGTCCTTTTGTGTTAAACTCTCTGACGATCGATAATGCCGGCGCCGGCGCAGTCGCCAACGCGATTCCTCCAAAAATAAACGCCAGATAGACCAGAATATCCGATAAATAGAATACCACGCCGAATACCAACGAGACAACAAAAAATGTTCCCAGTGACTGCGTAAGTGTTGTGATGACAATCGATTTTCCGGAACGTTTGATTTTGTTCCAGACAAGTTCCGTTCCTATCATAAGACCGACTGCACATTCCAATACATGTACGACAATCTGATACCAGCCTGCATCCAAAGTTTCCTGATTCATCACTGCAAACGCATGCGGTCCGAAAACCATCCCCGTAATCAGCCATCCCAAAATGGACGGCAATTTTAATTTGGAAACCAAGCTTTCCGATGCCCAACGCAAGAATTACCATAATCAATAAACGTAAATATTTGTAATCCACTCCTCCTGTCTTCTTTTGTCGATTCCATATAACATAATGTTCAGCATTTGTTCTAATTTTGATTCATGATTTTCTATAACCGATTTTATTTCATTGTCTTTATCCGATTTCTCGCGGAAATATCTGTTAAACATTTCTTGAAACATAATAAAATATTCTAGCGCAAAATCTTCTGAAATTCCTTCTCTCAGTTCCAGACGCCCGAGCAGATTTCGATACCGTTTTGCAAGATACATGTCATATCCCTTTTTCAACTGCCGGATATCCCCTTGGAGATGCTTCGGAGGCTGCAGGATACTGTCAAAGGATATATTGCAGCAATACGGATTCTCTGCGAAAAATACTTGTCTGGAATGTAATATTTCCTGCAATTCACTTTGTACGTCCGTAAAATCGTCCTCTGTCCTTTGTAAATATTCCGTCATCTGTGCATAACACTGCCCGACACATTGCAAATACAGCTGATCTTTATTCTTAAAGTTGTGATAAATCAAACCTTTTGAAATCTGATTTTCAATGCACATCGTATTGAGCGATGCCGCATCATAGCTTTTTGTTCCAAATTCTTCCATTGCAGCCGCCATAATTTTTTCTTTTGTTCGTTTTGTTTTTTCACTTTGTTTCAAAATAATCCCTCCAATAAAATAAACCATATAGTCTATTATGCAAATAATATATATGGTCAATATATTGTCAACTATTTTGTCACTACTCCATCACAAAACTTCCAAGATCGTATACCTCTATCTCGCCATCTGTTTCAGACTGTAAAAATCTTACTTTCTGGTTCAATTTCTCACTGTATACTCTTGTCGTCATCACTTCCTCACCATCATTAATAAAAATCTCAATGGCAGAAGTATCTGAATACACAGTCATATTCTTAAGACTGTCCAGCTTCACTGTGCGCTGTTTTCTTCCATGCCCGCTTTTTCCAAGTTCCAGCTTCAGAATGTGATCCTTGTAAGTCAAAGTCACATCGTCCCTGAGACCGAGTATCATCGCAGCATTCTCATCGTCTCTCTTTACAGACAACTCAAAACAGCAGTCTGTCGTCGTCCACTCACCAAAAGATGTAATACTTGTGACCATTTTATTTTTTCTCAGACTTTTTAATTCTTCTAATGGCTTCTGTATTAGCTTTCCATCTTGATATGTTAAAACTCTCGGCATTGTCAGTGCATGGATCCAATCATATTCCACTGTTGCATCATTGTCATAATCCGCATCAGGAATTCCCATCCAGCCAATCAGAATTCTTCTGCCGTTTTCATCAAGAAACGTCTGTGTGGCATAGATGTCAAACCCTTTATCCAATTCATGAAATTCCCCAAGTTTATATTTCTTATTTTCAAAATCCATCTCAATCGGGAAATATCCGCATTGATACACATTCTGATAATCATGTCCGCTCTTTGGAACCCCCTGCGGGCATGCAATCAAAATTTCCTGTCCATCTACTTCAAATAAATCCGGACATTCCCACATATAGCCGAATTTTTCTTCTGGCGCAATCCGGTCAAAATACTTCCATGTCATCAAATCTTCTGATTCAAACAGAAGCACACAGCCTTTTGACTCACAATCCCTTGCTCCCTGAACCATATAATATCTGCCGTTCTTCGCAAATATTTTCGGGTCTCTCACATGCTTTGACATATCTGCCGGATAGTCTGAATTCGTCATCACAAGTTGTTTTTCACCTGCATGCACGCCATCCTCACTTACCAGATGAATCGTATTCTGCTCTCTTCCTTCTAATATATAATCGTAGTCCTTGTCTTGCAATTTTACATTTCCGGTGTAAAAATAATGGATTTTGTCTCCGTCCACAAATGCCGACCCACTGTATACACCGTCTCTGTCCCAGTCACAATCCGGAAACAGGAACGGCTCGCACTCCTGAAAATGAATCCAGTCTGTTGTCGTATAATGTCCCCATAGTTTCGTTCCCCAGCCTGCCAAAAACGGGGTGTATTGGAAGTAAATATGATTGATGCCCTGAAACTCACACAAGCCATTTGGATCGTTCATCCAACCGGTCGGCGGCATCAGGTGAAAATGTAAGCGGTTCTCATCTTTCTTCACCGTCTCTCTCATATATTGATAATCCGGTATTTGCTTTACATAATCTTCTCTGTTCATCATAATATATAACCTTCTATTCCTTCTACTTTTATCTTATTTGTGACTCTTTTTCCATGCTATTTTTCCAAAACAGATTGTGCAGATCGCTCCGATCGCCAATGCGATCAAATGTGCGATAATATAGTTCAGATATCCGTGATTTGCCGGGTTTGCAATCGCAATTCCCGGAACAGCAGTTGTCCCGAATCCAAATGCCGTCAATTTTGAGAAATACACATACGCACCTGCCGCAGCACCGCCGATACATCCTCCAATCAAAGGATAACGATATCTTAAGTTTACCCCAAAGATTGCCGGCTCACTGATTCCAAATAACGTAGAAAGGAAACTTGGAATACACAATTCTCTGGCTTTTAAATTTTTCCAGTTTACTGCCAGATATCCAAGCACAGCTCCACCTTGTCCCATCAGGCAACTGACATCAGTGGATTGATAAAGTTCGTTCCCGTACTTGCAATGAGCTGCGCTTCCACGGCGCCGATAATATGATGCAGTCCCGTAATAACTACCAGCTGCTGAATTCCTGCAAACAGTGCATAACCGAATACTCCAAGGTTGTTCGTTCCCCATACCATTGCATCTGTAATTCCATTAGAAAGAATTCTTCCCACCGGTCCGATAACTGTAAATAACAGAACGGTAGAAATAAACACCGTCAGCAATGGCGCAACTAAAAGTTTGATCACATCCGGTATCTTTTTGTTGAAAAAGACATCAAGCTTTGCAACCACATATCCCATCATAAGCGCGATAATAATTCCGCCCTGGAATCCCACCAATCAATCTTGAATCCAAACAAACTGATGATTTCCGCTGCGCCAATCCCTGTGCTGCCTGATATGCATTTGCCAAAGATCCATCTAACATAATCGCTCCTACAACCATACCAAGCACCGGATTTCCGCCGAATCGCTTGGTCGCTGAATAGCAGACTGCCATCGGTAAAATAGAGAAAATTCCGTTGGATGCGAGACTCACCAGTTTATTGATCGCATATAGTGTATCGTATTTTTGAACAACTTCCAGACCTCCAAGCACACCTGTCAGTCCCATAAGAAGCGCTGCCGCCAACAGCGCCGGCATAATTCCGATAAATACATCCGACAATGCCTTTACCACTGCCTGAACCGGGTTTTGTTTCTTTGCACTTTCTTCTTTTAATTCCCCAAGAGACATATTTTCTGTATGCGTATATTTTGCAAACACTTCATAGACATCGTTTACCGTTCCTGCACCGAAAATAAGCTGCAGCTGGTTTCCTGCCACAAATGCCCCTTTTACTTTATTGATATTTTCTAATTTTTCCATATCCGCTTTATCATTGTCCTTCAAGACAATTCTAAGTCTTGTTGCACAGTGTGCAGAGCCTTGGATGTTATCCATTCCTCCTACACCATTCACAATTTCTTCCGAAATTTTCAGATACTCTTCTGATTTGTTCATTTTATTACCTCCTATGTTTTGGAACCGGTTTCTTTTATACATATTATATTTTCTACATTAACAAATGTCAATAAACATATATGATAAAAAATATTTTTGGAATCGGTTCCAAAAATACACTCTTTTTTTGTATAAAATACACAAAAAGAGTTCGAACCCGAACTCTTTTCACACAACCTATCTTGCCTGTTTTACACTTTTTCTTTCTACCAATGATACGGTATAATCTGTACTCTGCTCACCGGTTTCCCCTGTATCATCTGAATGATCGTCTCCGCACTGACTTCTCCCCAGTTCTCCCAGTCAAATGCAACGGTAGTCAGCGGCGGCGTCAGAAGCTCACTTGTCTCATAATTGCCAAATCCCATAACCGACACTTCTTTTCCGATCGCAATATTTCTCTTTGCCAGCGCTTTGTACACTCCCTCTGCGATTCTGTCTGTCGCACAGATAACTGCATCGGGAAGTGCTCTTTCCTGTAATAATCTTTCCATATTTTTCACTGCATCCTCATAGAAAAACGTCGTCTCCACCAACTCGATCTGTGGAACCTGGCATGACTGCAGTCCATCTGTCACACCTTGTTTTCTCTGTTTTCCAACAGCAGGGTCTTCTTCTCCCACCCAGAATACAACTACATCCTGAACTCCTTTGCTTCCCAGATATTTTCCCGCATCCAGACCTGCATGATAATCATCGTATACAACTGAACTCCCATATGGAAACCGTTGCCCCAAAAACAGGATTGGAATCTCCGACTGTTCTACAATCTCCCGATGCCGGTTCGTGATACCGGTTGACAATACCATCATCCCATCTACATTCATTCTTTTGAGTCTTTCCATACACCGTACTTCTTCTTCTAAATCATTTCCTGTATGCATGATCATCGGCGTATAACCTGATTTTTTCAAATATGCCACAATCACTTCTACAAGACGCGGTGTTGTAACCGAGTTAAATCCCGGCACAACCAGTCCGATAATCTGACTGTTCTTTGCACTCAGTCTTGCAAATACATTCGGCTCATAGTGATTCTCCTCAATTACTTTCTTTATTTTCTGACCGGTCTCATACCGTACGCTTCCACCATTTCAGGTAACGAGAGACCGTACTTTTTGCCACCCCAGACAGCTGCGCAATATCATTGATTGTCATTTTATTTCCCATCTCTATCCGATCCTTTTACATTTCTATTCTCCCCCTATTATACACACTTTTCCCTTGTTATTCTATATAAAATTGTCTATAATAATGACATCACTAGAAAAGGAGATGTATCACAATGAGAGCTTACGAGCGACTTTTAAAATACGTCGTAGTACGTACACCAAGTGATGAGAACAGCGAGACCGTTCCTTCATCACAATGCCAGTTCGATTTGGCAAATATTTTAGTAGAAGAGTTAAAGGCACTTGGCATCGACAATGCGTATGTCGATGAAAAATGTTTTGTCTATGGAAAATTAGCTGCTACACCGGGTTACGAGAACGCTGTCAAACTCGGATTTATCGCACATATGGATACGGTATCTGATTTCTGCGATCACGATACCACACCTGTTATCACAGAGAATTACAACGGAGAGGACCTTGTACTCGGAGCAAGCGGTCGCGTATTAAGCGTGAAAGACTTCCCTCACCTTCCTTCTTTAAAAGGGCGCACTCTGATCACAACAGACGGAACAACCGTCTTAGGAGCAGACGACAAAGCCGGTATCGCTGAGATTATGACTATGTTAGAGCGAATCATTACAGAAAATATTCCACACGGACAGATCTGTGTTGCATTCACACCGGATGAGGAGATTGGTACTGGCGCACAAAGCTTCAATGTAGAAAATTTTGATGCAGACTTTGGATTTACTTTAGACGGAGACACAGAAGGTGAGATTCAATATGAGAACTTTAATGCCTGCAAAGCAGATTTTGAAATTACAGGCTTTAACGTACATCCAGGTTCCAGCAAGAATGCCATGATCAACGCAAGCCTTGTTGCTATGGAGATCAATTCTTTGCTTCCTGGCACAGAGACTCCTCGTGACACAGAAGATTATGAAGGATTCTATCATCTGATGAGTATGACAGGAGAGGTTGCCTCTGCATCACTGCACTATATTGTGCGCGACCATGACGCTTCTCTGTTCGAGGCAAGAAAGAATACTTTGAGACATATTGAAAAGATCATGAACGAAAAATGGGGTGAAGGAACTGTGCGTCTGACACTCACAGAGCAATACCGCAATATGGCAGAAGTGGTCGCAACCTGCATGCACCTGATTGAAAATGCCCAACTTGCCGCAAAAGCTGCCGGAATCACACCACTTGTAATTCCAATTCGCGGCGGTACAGATGGATGCCAGCTAAGTTTCCGAGGACTTCCTTGTCCGAATCTTGGAACAGGCGGTCACGGATATCACGGACCATATGAACACATCACAGTTGAAGGAATGGATCTCGCAACAGATATGGTTTTAGAATTAGTAAAATTATATGCAAAATAAAAACAACGACGGGGAAGCGTGACGCTTCCCCGTTTCTATATTATCAATGCGGTTTGAATCCTTCCCCGCGCACTTCATTTGATTCCATCGTCACTAAGAATGCCGCTCTGTCCACTTCTTTTACCGCTTTTTGTACCATGTGCATCTGCTTGCTGCTGCATGCACACATCACAACTTGCTTTTCTTCTTTTGAGTAGCTTCCTACTCCTTTTAGCAGTGTAGAGCCTCTCTGTGTCAGTTCATCAATTTTATCCGCAACTTCCTGACCATGTTCTGTCACAATCAATGTCAGTTTTCCCGCATCCATACCATACATGACCTTATCGACTACTACCGACAAAATATAAGTCGAGATCAAACCATAGATAATCTTATCCACATTTCCACCGATCAGCACACCACTTGTAAGTACAATGGCAAAATCCAATACAATAATAATCTTTCCAAGTGACAGATGTGGTCTCAAAACTCGAATCGCCATAATGACGAAATCTGCACCACCTGTGGAAGAATCTCTTAGATAAATAAGTGCATATCCAAGTCCTGAAAAAATGCCCATGCAAATGCAGGAAAGCATCAAGTCTCCCTCATATACCGGAAACATCGGAGCGACAACGTCCATAAAAATCGTAGAAATCACCATCGTCTTTAAGGATTTCAGCAAAAAAGTCTTTCCCAACAGCTTATAACAGATGATAATGATAGGAATATTTAAGACTGCCGTCATAACACCAATCGGAATCCCAAAGAATGATAAAATATAATCGCAATACCGGAAATACCTGCTACCGGAAATCCGGACGCGACCGCAAAATTATAAACCCCCACTGCAATAAAAAAACTTCCTACTATATCTGCCACTATATCCAATCCAACTTCTTTTACTTTACCCGGTCTCATATAACTCATACCGCCCCTTTCTATATCATATGTCATCTTTTAGCATTTTTTCCCAAACAAAAAGCACCTACGAATCATACAGATATAATTCGCAAATGCTCTTCTAAATATTACTATACTCTTCTATAAAAAACTGTCAATACTATTACGCCTAAATTATGGAATTTTTAAAAGCCAAAATCATCTCATTTGTCAGACTGATATTTCTTTCTGTCACAGGAATCTCTTCCCGCTCGAACCATTCCGCCAATGCCAGCTCTTCTTGGTCCAATGTAATTTCCGAGTCTCCGTCCAAATCCGCAAAAAATCCCATCAAAAGCGTATCCGTAAAGGACCATGGCTGACTTTTGTAAAACCTGATATTTTTTACTTTCAGCCCGACTTCCTCCATCACCTCACGTTTTACCGTCTCTTCAATCGTCTCTCCAATCTCGGTAAACCCTGCAAGCAATGCATATTTTTTATAATCACGGTCCGCATATTTTGACATCAAAATCCGATTCCCATCTGTGACTCCGACAATGACCGCCGGCGAAATCTTCGGATATTCCATCTGATGACAATTCTCACAGTATAACATCCGCTCTTTTTGATCTTTCTTCAACGGTTTTCCGCATTTGCCACAGTATTTTCTGCTTTTATACCAATTATAAAGCTGGAATCCCGTAATTCCTGCAAATGCCAGATGCCGTGGTTTTGCATGTCTGAACTGCTCCTTATGTATCATCTGAAAATTACCTGCTGCATCATAAGTGAGATGTTCTGTCAAATAAAATCTCATCTGGTCAATTGAAAACAGATACGTATACTGCTCATAAATATCTGGATTTAATTTTTCCAACTCACCAAATGTTGGAAATGCTATCTCTTTCCCTTCATATTTCACAAGCACTTCCATATCGTGACAGTAAAGCACAAAACTGTCTTTATCCGGTGCTTTTGGATCATATGCATTATTATAAACATATGGTTCTATATCTTGTATCATCTTTTCCTCAGCTCCTTTTTGTGTTCTAAAAGTCCATAACAATTGTATCACACTTCCTCCCAATCGCAAACGGAAAAATCATTTTGCATTTTCCCGATGTTTTTTCTATAATAAATAAAAACGACCAAAACAGAAGGAGGAATATTTCCATGAAAATTGTTTTTTTAGATGCGAAGACGATCGGAGACGATATCGACTTATCCGGATATGAGGAACTGGGCGAAGTGGTCAAGTATGACTTTTCTTCCTCAGAAGAAGTCCCTGCGCGCGTGATCGATGCAGACGTACTCGTCCTGAACAAAGTTCAGGTGAATGAGCATACCATCGGCACTGCCCGCAATTTAAAGCTCGTCTGTGTCACTGCAACCGGAACCAATAATCTCGACAAGGATTACCTTGACAGACGCAATATTGCATGGCGCAATGTTGCCGGATATTCAACAGAATCCGTTGCGCAACATACATTTGCCATGTTGTTCTATCTTTTAGAAAAGCTCAGATACTACGATGATTATGTAAAAGAGGAAGCTACGTTGGCGACACCATTTTTACCCATTTTGCAGAGCGTTTCTGCCAGATTCATGGAAAGACCTGGGGAATTATCGGACTTGGCAATATCGGACGAAGGGTCGCAGATATTGCAAAGGCATTCGGTGCAGATGTAATCTATTATTCTACCTCCGGAAGCAACACTCAGGACGGATATACACGGACAGATTTTGACACACTCCTTGCCACCTCCGATATCATTTCCGTGCATGCTCCACTCACTCCAAACACAGAGCATTTAATTGATGCGAAAGCGCTTTCTAAAATGAAGCCTTCTGCCATCTTTCTGAATCTTGGCCGTGGTCCGATTGTCGTGGAAGAAGATCTTGCTGATGCTCTGGAATCCGGTCAGATTGCAGCCGCCGGTCTGGACGTGCTCTGCACCGAACCAATGTGTGCAACAAATCCGCTCCTTCGGATCAAAGACAGTAAAAAGCTACTGATCACACCGCATATTGCCTGGGCGAGCGTGGAGGCGCGCACCAGTCTCATGAACATTATATTAGGACAGATTCAAGACTGGAAGAAAGAGACAGAGGCGATGTAGCATCGCCTCTGTTTTAATCACTGTTCCGAATCCTTTCTACCAATGCCTCTTTTTTGAAGAAATAGAATACAACTCTCGACACAATAATCGGAATCACTACAAGCAGGACCGTATACACAAGAAAATACCACAGTGGGAAATGATAGTGCATATATTCCGCTTCAAAATGTCTCATAATCTCAATCATACCGATTCCGCCAAGTGTTCCTCCCACCAAGGTGAGCAGGACATTTCCGCCAGCCAGCAAAATTCCTTCACTCTGTACCATCTGATATAATTGTTTTTCCGACATTCCGATGGACTGCAGCATCGCAAATTCCTGTTTTCTTGTGACCATATTGGTGATCAGTGTATTCAAAAGATTTAAAAGACTGAATAAAATAATAAACGCAGACAACCCAAGCATCGTTCCATGCAGCATGTGGAATTGTTCTTCCACTTTGTCTCTTTCCTCCTCGATTGTCTCCATTGCAAGTAGCGGATTCTCCTCCACAAGTTCCCGGATAGCTTCCCCACCGCTTTTCTTTCTCTTTTTCCGTAGATACACTCAACAAATCTGTGAGATTTATGTTTCCCATAATCTCTTTCACACTTTGTTCCGGCAGAATCAGCCACTGCCACTTCGGAGATGGCTCCTCATAATCACTTGGCAGAATCCCTGCAACGGTAAATTCCTCCGTGACATTTTCTGTCCCATTAAAGAACGTAATTTCTATTTTATCCCCGACTGCAAACTCCCATCCGAATAATTCCTGCACTAGATCATTCTTGTTTATGATCAGTTCTTTCTTTTGTGCCATCTCGGCATAGTCCAAACTGGTTCCCATTGCCCGATTCATATCTTTTAATATCTTTTCAGAAAAGGTGTTTACCGAATCATCCACATTTTCTCCGTTTGCCTCCCATTTTACCTCTGCCCGCTCAAAACGATGTACTTTTTTCACCCCTTCAATTTGTTCTATCTGTTTGATAAACTCTAAGCTCAATGGATTTTTCATCTGTATTCCGGTTCTTCCATGTGCCATCGTCTCTACCGCATTAGAGGAAAAACCAATCTGATACTCTCCATAAGAAAATTCTCCGCTTCTTGCGTACTCATCCAGACTGGTTCCCTCTATAAACGTGGCTCCCAACATAAACAAAATACCGCCCACTCCGAGTGAAATCATCGTCAACATTGATTTTTTTCGGTTCCTCTCAGAATTGAGTTTTGCAAGCCGTATGGGGCTTAGCTTTCTGTAAAGTTTTTTTGTCTCCTTTTTTCCCTGTTTTTCGGTCTCCCCGGAATATTTTGCCGCCTCTATTGGAGAGATCGCAGACGCAAGCTTTGCAGGTTTCCGAATAGAAATCAGCACTGTGATCAGATCAGCAATCGTGACACCTATGGCGGTCACAATGGTGTTCTTCCAATCCCATCCATCCCTTTGTGCCAAGTACGCCGCTGCTGCCCCTAATAAAAGACCAATTGGAATTCCACGCATACTGAGCAAAATTCCTTCTCTTCGAATCATTTTCCGAATCTGCTTTCTTGTCATGCCAATCGTAGAAAGCTGACCGAATTGACGAATTCTTCCGATTACCGACAGATAAAATACACTGTAGATTACAAGAACGCTGACAAATAAAATTCCGATACCGATCACTATAACCATCACAGTCTGCTGCAAAGCATTGGAATCTCCGGAAAGTGTGTTTAAAAATGCATTGTTCTCATTCACCTGTTTTCGCTCAATTCCATACTTACTTGCGAGGTCACGAATCTCATTTAAAAATCCGGTCTGATCGTATTGTTTTGCATTGTGAATCCGTACAAGTGCTGTATATGGTACTTGCGAGAGCTGCGAACCATTCTCTGCGTACTGCTCAGATAAAACAACGGAATATACTTTTGACTTTCCTTGCTCTTTCAAAAATCCTGTGACAGTGAATGTCTCCGTCGTTCCATCTAAAAAGTAAAAGAAAGCTTCGTTCCAAGCTTTTCAAGCTTTCCAATCCTTTTTAAGTATGATTTAGGAACCGCAATCTCATCTTCTTTCTGCGGCATCTTTCCTTCGGAAAGTTTCAGCATCTCAAGCTCTTTGCGGCTTTCTTCCATATACTGAAAGCTTAAAATATAGTCTTCCACTTCAATACTTGGTCCCGTCTTCATTTTTGCTACACAAGATACCTGCTCATCCTTTGCAAGATTTCTAAGCTGCCATCTAACCATTCACAACTCCACAATAAATGTGTATCTGTATTTCCAGATCCCAGATAATCAATTTTTCCAGTTGCCTTAGCATCCCAAAAAGAAATCGCCTCTATTTGATAATCAATTATATTTTCTTGTTTTTCGCTACTTACCAATAAATCTTTTGCACGTCTGACACTCTCCAGGGCTTCTTCTCGATATCGTTCCGGATTTGGCAATACTTCGTTTGTATCATATAAGCACAATTTATTGTCTGTATATAAATGTGGTATACAAAGTTCTTTTTGATCCTCGATATAAATTTCTGGAAATTCATAAGGATAATATTGTGGAAATTTCATGCGTAATTCATACTGGTTTCCTTCAGTTTGAATGAAAATCTTTATTTGTTTTTCTTTCTCCATATATTCGCAGGAAATTCCACTTTCCACTAAATATTCATATACATCTTTATGCAAAATGTTTATCCTCGTTCCCTAATTTTATTGGTCCTGCCGTACTCTCTGCTATATCTTTATCGGCATCTTCTCCAGTTGGAAATCTTTCACCAAAAACTTTTTGAAGAATATCTGTCGCTTCCTTCTCGTTACTCTTTTCATTTATTGCAGCATCTAATTTCTTTTTTAAATTATTAAGTCCTTTTAAGATTTCATTTTTTGAAGTCTCACTAACATCTGCAAACAAATCCTCATCAGTAGGAGTAACTGGTTTATAACAATGGAAACTATCCTCTAAAAATCAATAATATTCGTAACAGTGTCCAATAAAGATAAATCATCCCGTTTTTCAGTCACACTAAAATTATTGCATACTAAAATTGTTATTGCCATTCCTTTAATATCAATGTTCTTATAATCTTTCCATGCTTTCAAGTATTTTACCATGCGACGGATTTCCTGCCCATTTTCATTAACATATCCCTGAAACCAAGCTGTAAATGCTTTAGGATCGCTTTCAATCCACCCTTTAGATTTATGAGCTAAATATGCTATACTATCTCCAGCACTATTCTCACCCATGATATAATTGGTAAATCAATATGATACTTATCTTCATATACAACTCTAATACAGGTATTTTTATCGATTGGTGAATTTGAAGTATGTTTTTCTACAGCCTCTTTTACCCATGTATGTACAGTCTGAGCAGCTGGCCAATCATCCTGATCTGTTGAATATCCTCTCAGATAAACTCCATTATCTAGGTCAAACTCATCGCCATCTAAGGGCATAATAGCTGTTTTCATGGCATAAGATCCCTGTGTACAATGTTGAGGTTTTTTTCTCCCCTTTTCTTCAAACTTGTTGCCAATTTTATTTCTTAACTATAAATGAGCAAATTTGAAAAAATTGCACAAAACTACACTGCGAATTTCATAAATGAATCAAAATCATTACTTTCCTTTGCGCATTGAAAAAGA
>ENA-OQDW01000564-OQDW01000564.1-human-gut-metagenome-genome-assembly--contig:-NODE-564-length-15007-cov-1.902218_pt1 | contig 15007 bp, 17 predicted proteins | sample MGYA00242784_ERZ504613 | MGnify/ENA primary metagenome ERZ504613 (study PRJEB26092, sample SAMD00036330) | human gut metagenome | host: Homo sapiens | study: EMG produced TPA metagenomics assembly of... | reverse complement strand
AGTAAAACTAAGGAGATCAAACGATCATGGCAAGAAAGAAAATTATCGCCGGAAACTGGAAAATGAACATGACTCCGAGCGAGGCAGTAGAGTTAGTTAATACATTAAAACCACTGGTGGCAAATGACGACGTTGACGTTGTTTTCTGCGTACCGGCCATCGATATCATCCCGGTTGTAGAGGCTGCAAAAGGCTCCAACATCCAGATTGGTGCTGAAAATATGTATTTTGAGGAGAAAGGTGCTTTCACAGGCGAAATCTCCCGGCTATGCTGACAGACGCTGGCGTGAAATACGTTGTACTTGGCCACTCTGAGAGAAGAGAATACTTCGCAGAGACAAGCGAGACCGTAAACAAAAAAATGCTGAAAGCTTTCGAGCACGGCATCACCCCGATCATGTGCTGCGGAGAAACTCTGGAGCAGAGAGAGCAGGTGTAACGATGGACTTCATTCGTCAGCAGGTAAAGGTTGGATTCCTGAATGTAACAGCAGATCAGGCCAAAACAGCCGTTATCGCTTACGAGCCAATCTGGCAATCGGAACCGGCAAAACTGCTACAACAGAGCAGGCTGAGGAAGTTTGCAAAGGCATCCGCGAGTGCATCGCTGAAATCTATGATGATGCAACAGCAGCAGCTATCCGTATCCAGTATGGCGGCTCTGTAAACGCAAAAACCGCACCGGAACTGTTCGCACAGGAGAACATCGACGGCGGTCTGGTAGGCGGAGCATCCCTGAAACCAGATTTCGGAGCTATCGTAAACTACAATAAATAATTGATTTTGTACGAAATCAATCAATAAAACGGGCTAAAACGTCACCAAACACGGTGAATTCGGCAGAAATGCTGAAGGTGAGGTGTTTGGTGGCGTTTTGCTGTTTTTTATGCAACATATAACCCTTGATTTAGCTATAGAGAGTGCCAGTTTGTGCAAAAAGAAATCACTTCGTTTCTGTGTTTTGAAGCGGAGTGATTTTTTGCGCGGATTGAAAAATTCACGTTTTCGTGATATGCTTGTTTTATATCTGTCGACCAGCCGTCCAGAGAGTTTCTGGAAGAAGTAATCAAGGATTATAACAAAATGTTCCATACGAACTACGATACCTCAAGTGATAAATTCCAGAATTACTATAAAGATGTGTCGCTTCGCATGAAGAACAAGGAACTGGATATCCTTATCGTAGTAAATATGTTCCTTACAGGTTTTGATGCTACAACCATAAATACACTGTGGGTAGACAAGAATCTGGAAAATGCATGGCTGATACAGGCATTTTCCCGTACCAACCGTATTCTGAATTCTATCAAGACCTTTGGAAATATTGTATGTTTCCGAAATCTGCAAAAGCGTGTAGATAGTGCCATTTCTCTGTTTGGAGATAAGAATGCAGGGGGTATTGTACTGCTGCAGAGCTTTAAGGATTACTATTACGGATATGAATCCGTAGATGGTAAGCCAATGCCAGGGTATGTGAATCTGATGGAGGAATTGAATCATAAGTTTCCGCTGTCAGAACCGCAGATTGTCGGAGAGCAGAACCAGAAGGATTTTATTGCTTTGTTTGGTGCAATTCTTCGTATGAGAAATCTTCTACTTTCCTTTGATGAGTTTAAGGGGAATGAGTTGATTTCCGAACGTGATTTACAGGATTACCTTGGACGCTATCAGGATTTGCGTGATGAGTGGAAACGCAAGCGTCAGGAAAGCACGGATATTACAGATGATGTAGTATTTGAGATTGAACTGATCCGGCAGATAGAAATCAACATCGATTATATCCTTATGCTCGTAAAGAAGTACCATGATACCCACTGCGAAGACAAGGAAGTGTTGATAACCATTAATAAGGCAATCGATGCCAGCCCGGAGCTTCGCAGCAAGAAACAGCTCATTGAAACCTTTATTGCAGGAATCAATGATGTAGATGATGTCATGAATGAGTGGCATGAGTATGTGGTGGAACAGCGAGACCATGACCTTAATGCGATTATCACGGAAGAAAAGTTGAAGCCGGAAGATACACGGAAGTTCATGGAGAATGCGTTCCGTGACGGAGAAATTAAAACAGCCGGAACGGACATAGATAAACTTATGCCACCGATTTCACGTTTTGGTGGTGGCAACAGGGCTAAGAAGAAACAAGAAGTTATTGATAAACTGAAATCCTTCTTTGAAAAATATTTTGGTATTGGTGGTTCGTCAACCTTTACTGAGTCAGAGCATGAAGTGGTAACCTATGATATGAGTAATCAGGAGAAATTATCGATGGTAGCCGAATCAAAAACACCATATGGAGAGTAAATTATAACTACAGCAAGCTACATTGGATATAATCCTTTGTGGCTTGTTTTGAAGTTGAGTAATTGAATTTTATAACTTGGGATTCCTTCGTCTCAGTTTCCGATGTTCTTTTGCAGGCTTAACTAATGCTATAGAGCCTTCGGACAGTGGGAATAAAACCTGATGTTCGTAGGCTTTTTGTTTACAGAAAATTTTTTTGTGGATATAATAAACATGACATATAGATGTCGTGTTGTGTTAGATATGATATGTATGGAGAGTGGAATTATGAAGATAGATAGGCTTATTGGGATATTGTCAATCTTACTGCAGGAAGAAAAGACAACGGCTCCTGAACTGGCAGAAAAATTTGAGGTATCCCGCAGGACAATAAACCGGGATATTGAAGACCTTTGCAAAGCAGGTATTCCAATAAGGACGGCACAGGGAACCGGTGGCGGTATTAGTATTATGGACGGATATCGTATGGATAGGACGATACTGACATCCAAAGATATGCAGATGATTCTTGCGGGGCTGAGGAGTCTTGACAGTGTGAGCGGAAGCAGATACTACAGTCAGCTGATGGAGAAAATCCAGACCGGATCATCAGAGTTCATCAGTGGAAGAGACTCTATGCTGATTGACTTATCTTCATGGTATAAGGGTTCCCTTGCTCCAAAGATCGAGGTAATACAGAGTGCAATAGAAAACAGGCGCATCATACGATTTAAGTATTATGCTCCGTCCGGAGAGAGCAACCGAAGGTAGAACCATATTATCTGGTTTTCCAGTGGTCGAGCTGGTATGTATGGGGGTGGTGTTTAGAACGTAAAGATTACAGGCTGTTCAAACTGAACCGTATGGATTGTGTTGTTGAAACAGACCGTGGATTTCTGTGCAGAGATGTACCAATGCCGGATTTGTCAAATGAGAAGATATTTCCGGGTGGGATAAAGGTAAAAGCTCTTTTCACATCGAATATGAAGTGGCGGCTGGTTGAAGAATTTGGACCGAACTGCTTTACAGAAACAGACGATGGAAGGCTGCTCTTTTCAGCAGACTATACGGATATGGAAAACCTTGTGACATGGCTTATGACATTTGGAGCAAAAGTAGAGGTGCTTGAACCAAAAGAAGCACGGGACATTATCCGCAGGAATGCGGAAGAAACATTAAAAATCTATGGAGGATTAGGAAAATGACATTTGATTATAAAAAAGAATATAAAGAATTTTATATGCCGAAAGGCACACCGTCTATCGTAACTGTTCCGAAAATGAACTATATAGCGGTAAGGGGAAGCGGCAATCCAAATGATGCAGACGGAGAATACAAGCAGGCTATCGGACTTCTGTATGGAATTGCATTTACGATTAAAATGAGCAAAAAGGAAGATCATCAGATTGATGGATATTTCGATTATGTCGTGCCGCCATTAGAGGGATTCTGGTGGCAGGGGGAGCGGCGTCCGGGGGACGCCATGCTGCGAACCGACCGAGCCGGCAGGCGAGACGGCGTATCCGGAATTGATTATGCTCGTAAGGAAGATTTTAAGTGGATTTCTGTTATTCGCTTGCCAGATTTTGTTACCAGGGAGAATTTCGACTGGGCTGTCAGAAAAGCTACGGCAAAGAAAAAACAGGATTTTTTTAAGGTTGAGTTTTTTTCCTATGAGGAGGGCTTATGTGTACAGTGTATGCATATCGGAGCGTATGACGATGAGCCTGCTACGGTAGATGCAATGCACAGATTTATGGAAGAACAGGGATATACACTTGATATAACGGATCAGAGGATGCACCACGAGATTTATCTGAGTGATGCGCGGAGAGTGGCACCTGAGAAATTGAAGACTGTGGTCAGACATCCGATAAGGAGGGCTTAAAGGTATGGAATATATTAGAGTTACGAAAGAAAATCTTGAAAAGGAGCACATTTGCTGTGCCATTTCCGACAATAAAGATATTCAGGTATCATCAAAGAAGGCATGGCTTGCGGATAGATTTGATGAAGGTCTTGTGTTTCTTAAGAGCGTAGAACGCGGCAAGTGCTTTATTGAGTACATACCTGCGGAGTGTGCATGGAATCCAATCGAAGCACCTGGTTATATGTATATTAATTGTTTGTGGGTGTCCGGTTCTTTCAAAGGTCATGGATATTCAAGTGACTTACTTTCCAAGTGTATTGAGGACAGCAGAGAAAAGGGGAAGGAAGGCCTATGTATTCTTGCGGCAGCAAGGAAAAAGCCATTTCTGGCTGATCCGAAGTTTCTAAAATATAAAGGATTTGAAGCTTGTGATGAGGCTGATAATGGAATCCAGTTATGGTATCTGCCATTTGAAGAGAAAACTGAGCCACCGGTGTTCAAGGAATGTGCAAAACACCCTCATATAAATGAACGTGGCTATGTTCTTTATTATACAAACCAATGTCCTTTCAATGCAAAGTATGTACCAATCTTGGAAGAAACCGCTCAGAAGAATGGCACTCCATTCAAGGCGGTGAAGATCGAAGTAGGAAGGATGCTCAGAATGTACCAACGCCGATTACGACTTATGCACTATTTTGTGATGGGGAGTATGTTACGAATGAGCAGATGAATGATAAGAAATTCTTAAAGCTGGTGGGAAGATAGGAGAAAACAACATGGCATCAACAAAGGTATATTTGAATTTTGTTCTGGAACAATTATCATTTTGTAATGGAAATAGACACAATTATTCACAAAACTGTTATTATCCTTCCTATTGAAAGAAATGCTGCGGCATGATAGAACGACTGTATAAACGGAAATAAAATCAATAAATAACGGATATATAACATAGCGGAGGAACATACATGATTATCAGTGAAAGAATTTTTTACATAATGGAGCAGAAGAACATGAGCCAGTTGGCACTGTCGAGAAGAACCGGGATTGCAACAAGCAACATCAGTGACTGGAAAAAGAAAAAGACAAATCCCAAAGCAGATTCATAGCCTTGGAGACGAACATTATAAAAGATTGATATGCTTTACTTTTTTTTACGATATGATGTTGTATCGTATTTTTATTTTTGAGAAAATGCAGATTGGATTTCCATTTCAAAAGAGGTATGGAGATAAAAAGTGTCAGAAATTCAGCATCAGGCATTGCTGACCAAAGACCGTATAGTCCAAACTTCACTGGTAAAATAGTAAGAAATAAAATCAACAATACAAATGAACGTAAAAATGTTATTAGTCCTGACAAATGGCCTTTTCCATAGGACATAAGCCGGATTGCAGAAAAAATATTGATTCCGCTGAATAGGAAACCTAAACCATAAATTCTCATGCCGGAAACAGCAAGAGAGAATACCGGACTGGTTGAATCTGAAAAAAAGGATACTCCCAGTGGTGCAAGACTATAAGTTAATATGTAGATTACGATTGGAGCAACCATAAAAAAACGATAGGCATAACGTTCTAAAATTTTGCAAACATCAACTCTTTTATTGCCATAGGCATAGCCCAGCGGAGTGGCAATCCCCATGGAAAAACCAAAGTAAATGCCTGTAAACAGGAACTGGAGATACATAATGATGGATACGGCAGCTATTCCATTCTCTCCTGCAAAGGAAAGTGCTGTACGGTTAAAAATGATGGTTGTAACGGCAATTGCAAATCTGATCTACAAACTCAGACAAGAATGCCGAGGCATTCTTGCATTTAAGGGAGGCTTGGCAATGAACAAGGATTTTGGATGCTGCTGTGGCATTCTTGCAGACATGATTATTAAATATGCACCAGAGATAAAAGATGCATACAACATCGACACCTTGCAGCAATGTAGGGTGTTTTTCTATTACAGAAGTTCATCGGCTCGCCACCGTGTAAGAGGTGGACATACTTCATAACCGTATGCAAGAGGCAGGAATGTAATTTTTGTCATGGGTTATGCACTTAACCTTTGTAACACACACATTTCTGTTGTACCATATAATTAAAATCTTAGGAAAAGAAGGAATACATATGGCACAGGACAGAGTTCGGATTGCGGATGTTGCAGATTCATTAGGTCTTAGTACTGCAACTGTCTCAAAGGTGATTCACGGAAAAACAGAAAAGATTTCGGATGAGACGGTAAAACGTGTCCAACAGGAGCTGGAGAGGTCGGGATATATCCCGAATATGGCAGCTATTCTGCTTGCCAGGAATAATTCAAGAATCATCGGAGTGGTGGTGAATGATAATGAAAAGTATGAGGGCAGGGTTTTAGAGGATGGATTTGTTATGGCTTCAATAAATGCTCTCTCCCATGAGGTAAATGAAAAAGGATATTTTCTGATGATAAAAACGACATCTGACATCAGTGAGATTCCGGTGTTTGCATCTATGTGGAATATGGATGGGCTGATTCTGATGGGCTTTTGTGAAGCGGATTATGAGGAACTCAGAAATCAGATGAGGATATCGTTTGTAGTGTATGATGGTTATTTTGAAAAATGTTCCAAGGTGGTCAATCTGGTCATCAATCATTATGACGGTGGTTATCAGGCAGGAAGATATTTTAGGGAGCTTGGACATAAAAAAGCGTTGTGCATAGCGGACAATTTTATCTGCATGGATAAAGAGCGCATCGAAGGTTTTAGCGAAGCCTTTGGACCGGGAGAAACATTAAGATGGAAAATACCAAGGACAGAAAAGGAGAGAATGCGTTTTTATGAGGATAAATATCAGGCGCTGTTAGAGAAAAATGTTACCGCTGTTTTTGCGGTATCAGATTTCTATGCACTTGAGTTTATGAGGTTTTTACAGGGAAAGAACATTCGGATTCCAAAGGATATCCAGATAATCGGTTTTGATGACAACATGGCAAGCAGGGAAAGCCATCCTTCTCTAACAACCATTCATCAGGAGGCGTCCCTTAGGGCAGAAACTGCAATTAAGTGTCTTGAGGCAATGCGTAATGGAGCAGAATGTGAGACAGAAATCGTGCTGCCGGTTGAGTTGATTAAGAGGGAAAGTACGGGGGAATTATAATGTCGAAGTTTATGAAATCATTGTGTAAAATAGCAATTCCGGTCACCTTGCAAAGTACGCTGCAGGCATCTTTTTCAATTGTAGACCAGATTATGATAGGGCAGTTAGGAGAGACTAATATATCGGCAGTTGGACTATGTGGAAACTTTTCGCTGATTTTTCCGTGGTGATTGGTGCAGTGAGTACGGTTGCGGGGATACTGATCGCACAGTTTATTGGTGCGGAAGATACAAAAGAGGCCTGGAGCAGCTTGATGTGAGCCTTATTAGCGGAATGGTAATAGCTGCGCTGTTTTTGTTTGCGGCAGGAGTTTTTCCCTCACAGATTCTGGGGCTGTACACGAGAGATGTGAGTATTGTAAATACCGGTGCGGTCTATTTCAGGATAGTAGCGTTTTCCTATATTCCAATGGCGGCCGGTAATATTTTATCCTCATGGCTGCGCTGCAGGGAGCATGCCACAATACCTTTTTGGGCGGGCTTTGGGGCAGTCGCTGTAAACACAGGTCTTAATTATCTGCTGATATTTGGAAAATTCGGATTGCCATGTATGGGAATAAAGGGAGCTGCGATCGCGACACTGATTTCGCAGTTGTTTAATCTGGCATTTATTGCTGTTGGATTTGCCTTATGTATCAGAAAGGATGAAGATAAACCGGTATGGTCATTGCGTTTCAGCAAAATTACTATCAAGGATTATCTGATCATGATTATGCCGATTCTGGTCAGCGAATTTTTGTGGAGCCTCGGACAAAATGTAGAGTCTGCCGTCTATGGGCATCTCGGAATGGCAAATCTGGCGGCATACACACTTACCTGTCCGATACAGGGGCTTATTGTAGGAGCACTTAGCGGATTGTCGGCGGCTGCCGGTGTGATTGTCGGCAAGAGACTTGGCAGGAAAGAATACGATGAGGCTTACACAGAATCGAAGAAAATAATGTATGCAGGCTTGGCCGGAGCGGTAGCCGTATCGATATTGCTTATTCTTCTGGCAGGAGTATATACCGGGCTGTATCGTGTAGATGGCAGCGTAAAAGAGCTTGGAAGATACTGCTGATTGTGTCTGCTTGCAGCGTATGTATTTAAGTGGGGCATAGTTGGTGTGTACACATTGCTTACCACCGAAGAAATATTCAGGCTGGTTGTATCGCTTGTTATTTTTAAGAGGCGTAAGTGGATGATCAGCTTATCGTAGTGTGAGGTGATGGATATGGATTATATAAAAGAAAAATTATATCAGCAGCTGGCAATTGACTATTGCTGTCAGGTTTCGGATATAAAGGATGATAAAAATATTTTACGGAATATGAAAAACTGGAAGGCAGGAGACAGTTTGAAGAAGCGGATGATTGTATCTTAAAGGTAATTACTGTAAACGAGGCATATCTCAGGAAGCTGCCGTATGCGGCGCAGACGTACGCGGGGGTGAGTGCTGATTGATTTTACGGAAAACGGCAGCAGTGCACAGGGGAACCTCATGTATGAGGCGAATCCGGGCGGAGCACCCTGCAATGTGCTGGCAATGCTGCAGAAGTTTGGACATAAGACCGCGTTTTTTCTTTTTACCGGAATCCGGGGACGGATATGATGCTGCGCACAGAGGAGCTGCAGGAGCAGATCTTAAAGGACACCCGCATAATTCATTTTGGCACGCTCTCGATGACGGGTAAGCCGGTGCGAAGCGCCACAAGACATGACATTGAGACCGCAAAGGCAAACGGGGCGCTGCTCTCCTTTGACCCGAACATAAGGGAGCCGCTCTGGCGGTCATTGGAAGAGGCGAAGAGACAGACCGCTTACGGGATGGAAGTGTGCGATGTGCTGAAAATATCAGACAACGAGATCCGGTGGTTTACCGGCGAGGAGGATTTTGACCGCGGAGTGGACATGCTTTGGCGGGAATACCACATTCCTCTGATTCTGTTGTCGATGGGAAGCGGGGGAAGCCGGGCATGCTGCGGCAGCCGCAGAGCAGAACAACCTGCATTTTTACAGGAAAGCACGATCGAGACAACTGGAGCGGGAGATACGTTTGGCGCATGCTGCCTGCACTATATTTTGGAGCACGGCATGACAGGACTTGGCACGACGGAACTGGAAGAGATGCTGCGTGTTGCAAATGCGGCGGCATCGATTGTCACGACACGACGCGGAGCGCTGCGCGTGATGCCGGAGCCGGAGGAAATACAGGAATTTCTTGTGTAATAGGGAACTTCATTCCTATTACACAAAAAAGCTCCGCGGGGATGCGCACCTCGCGGTGAGGTAAATAATGCTTTGCATACCGCATCAGGCAGCCTGCCAAGGCAGGCGCAAGTGTGCGGCAAGCGCACACTTTGTTCCAGAAAAAAGCATTTGAGCGACGCCGTTTCAGGTATCCCTCTGCAGATATTCCATCAGCTTCTGGGCAGCGATGCTCTTCGGACGGCTTGTGTCCCGGATGAGACAGATCTCACGTTCCGGGATCGGCTCGACCAGACGGATGGGAAGCACTTCACCGCGCGCATCGGTTCGGTGGCGAGTGCTTCCGGATAGAGCCGATGCCGAGATTGTGCGCAACCATGGGCAGAATCTGATCGGTCGTGGATGCTTCCATGTCCGGTGAAAATACAAGATGATGACTTAGAAAATACTGGGAATACAATTCTCTCGTGCCGGTTCCGGCTCCGAGAGAGATAAAAGGGACCTCCGACAGGTCGTGCAGACTCTGCATGCGGGAGGCAATAGCGGCATAGGAAGAACCTCCGATCAGGATTCGCGAAAGGATAAAAGCGACGTCTTGTGAAGAGGTTTTTTGATGTCGATCGGGGTCGTCACCACGGAAAAATCGACGGTGCCGTGCGACAGGGCACGAATAGCCTGTGGTGTGGAATGGTTGGAAATCTGCAGGCGCACATGTGATAATTGTGGTGGAAAAGCTCCAGTTTGTTCAAAAGAAACAGGCGCAGAGCCGTCTCGCTCGCGCCGATGGTCACAAGACCGCTTTCGAGGCTTTTGTCTTTTAAGATTTCCTGTTCCCCGAGCATCAGCTGTTCGTTGGCGATAGCGACATGGGAGAAGAGGCGTTCTCCCTCCGGCGTCAGGCTGACACCGCGGTTGGTGCGCACAAGCAGCTTGCAGCCGAGCTCGCTCTCGAGCAGATTCATGCAGCGGGAGAGATTCGGCTGGTTGTTCCCAAGAATCTCAGCAGCTTTGGAAAAGCTTTGATATTGTGCAACATAGTAAAAAATGCGGTAGTAATCCAGCGTCATGATCCGTGCCTCCTTTTGCACTCTTCGATATATGATATTGATATATCCAATATATAAAATATACTTTTTACATATCTGTTTTCGGTCAGTATAATACAGAAGGATCAAGAAAGCAAGAGAGTTTGGAGTGATACAGGTGAAAAAGGGAAAGTTCACAGGCTGGCTGACACAGGTACTTCCGGAAAAGCAGATGTCGGAAGCGTTTATCAACAGTATCTTCCTTGCAATGTCCGGAGCTTTCAGGATGCATACACCTACTTTACCAGAGACAAGGTGTTCTCCAACGCGCAGACGGGCAATGTGGTGTTGATGAGCCAGCATTTTATGATGGGAGAGTGGAAGGACGGGATGAAGTATCTGCTGCCGCTTCTGGCATTCGCGTTTGGCGTGTTGGCGGCGGAACGGATACAGGCGCAGTTCCGTTTTGCCAGGTGGCTGCACTGGCGGCAGGGAATTCTGCTGCTGGAAATTGCAATCCTTCTGATTGTCGGATTCCTTCCGCAGACCCTCAACATGACGGCGACCATCCTGGTGTCGTTCTCCTGTGCGATGCAGGTGCAGGCATTCAGGAAGGTGGACGGCTATTCCTACGCCAGCACGATGTGCATCGGCAATCTGCGGAGCGGTACGGCGTCGCTTTCCATGTATTTCAGGGAGCGCCGCCCCGAGTTTTTGAAGCAGGCTCTTTATTATTTTGGCATCATCCTGTTTTTCGCGCTGGGCGCCGGGGCAGGCGGCAACTTATCGGTTCGTTACGGGGTACATGTGATCTGGGTATCAGGCGGACTTTTGATGGTGAGCGTGCTGTTAATGTTCCTGGAAAAGCTGCGTGTATGGAACAGGTGAGAACAGACAGAAAGGGGAGAGTGTAATGGCAACTATTTTTCCAAGGGAAGAAAAAGCGGAGCAGTTGTTTGAGAAGATTCTGGAAAATCCGGATGCGTGTGAGCGGCTGAAGGATACGTTTTATGAACATTTTCCGGAATCGGAGGATATGGATGCGCAGATGCCGGCGGTATCGCCACAGACTTTTACGAGGGCGCTGTTTCAGGCATACCAGAACAAGGATCTGTCGGCATTTCTGATGGCGATCTGCGGAAACAGCATGTTTGACCTGCTGCGCAACTCTTTTCTGATCCCGATCCGGTTTGACGACAAGGGCAAGACCAATCCGATTCTTTTGACTGATGACCAGGGAATCTTAAGAGAGAAGCTCCCGGTGAACGTCCCGGACAAGGTTTACCAGAAGTTCAGCAGAATCTATCAGCACAGGGAGCCGATCCCACAGATGCGGGAATATCTGGCGTACGGTTTCCGCGAGGAGCACCGCTACGGCGAGGAGGATCTGTCGGTGGAGAGCGTGGAGATCGGGCGACATCTGGGAATCCTGCTGCTCTATGCCATGCCGGAACATTTGCAGGAGTATCTGACGGATGCACAGGTGTATGTCCATGTATGGGACGCGCTGATGCGGCTTGAAGATGTGCTGCCGCGTGCCTTTATGTATTACGGGAAAATGCAGGTAAATGGGCAGGAGACCGGAAGCGAGGAACTGGGAATTTTCCTTCCGCTGCGTCATTTTGGCGATGCCATGGAGCGCAACATTGAGCAGGCAAACGGGATTGCGCTGGGGTTTCGGGAAGAGATGGAACGTTATGCCAGAAGTGTCTGAAAAGGGATGAGAAACATGAAAAAAAGTATGCCGCGCATTGGCATGAGGATTATAAAAACATCGATAGCGGCTTTCCTGATATTGTTGATTTTTACTGCGGTAGGGGCAAAGCGGTCGCCGTTCTACGTTCTGATCACGACGATCATCTGTATCCAGCCGGATATTGCAAACACAAAGGACACGGCATTCAACCGTGCGATCGGAACATTGATCGGCGCGGTCACCGGTGCGGTGGCGATGTTTCTGGAAATGCCGGTCAAGGGTCTGCCTGGAGGCGAACTGTGGTGGGATCTTTTAAACGCGGTAATGATCTGCATTACCATTTATCTGACGGTGCTGCTCGGCAAACAGTACATTGCGTTCATGGCGTGCGTGGCGTATTTAAGCGTTGCGGTCATCACACATGAAGGAGTATCGCCGTATGAATTCCTGTTTTACAGGGTGGTGGATACTTTCCTCGGCGTGGGAATCGGCAGTCTGGTCGGCAGCTTTCACACACACGGGAAGAAGCGCAACGATGTGCTGTTCGTGGCGGAGCTGGATGACGAGCTGCGCAGCGCACACCGGCAGATCAGTGAATTTAACAAGACAGCATTAAATCATATGATTGACGAGGGCGCACTTTTTACCATGATAACCAGACAGACACCGGCATCCTTGATCGCGGAGGTCGAGCACTTAAAGCTGCGCCTGCCGGTGATCGCCCTTGACGGAGCGGTTCTGTATGATATTTATCAGAACAGGTATCTGCACGCATGCCTGATGGAGCACGATATGGGAATTCGTATCCGGCAGCTTTTGACGGAGCAGAACCGCGCATTTTTCACCAATGTCATCGTGGATGACGTGTGGGTGATTTACTATAACGATCTGGTGGACGAGGACCAGAAGGGATACTTAAAGAAACTCCGGACTTCGCCTTACCGCAACTATATGAGACGTGCACCGCACGATGAAGATCATATTTTGTATTTCAGTGTTCTGGACACGCATAACCGGTTGATTATGCTGGAGAAGCAGCTTGAGGAGATGGGATTTGCCGGGAAGTTGAAATTCCTGTTGGAGGATCACGTATACGGGGAGAAGAGTCTTCTCAAGATTCTGTCGATTGAGGCAAGCCCGCGGAACATGCTTGACCGGCTTATGAAGATGCTGCATGTGCATCACAGCATTGTCTATGGAGACAAAGATTCGGAGACCTGCTGCGATGTGGCGGTGGCGGACAGTGATTTTAACCGGATCGTGCAGAATATCCGCGCGGACTATACCGGAAGAAAAAGAAAGACAAGAGTGTCCAAGAAGCTGGAGGACATCCGCAATTAGAAAGAGAGGCAATTATTATGTTAACATCAGTGACTGGAATTAACTGGGGCGATGAAGGAAAGGGAAGAATCGTGGATCTTCTCACAGAAAAGGCGGACTATGTTGTCCGTTATCAGGGAGGCAATAACGCCGGGCATACGGTGGTGACGGATCAGGGAAAATTTGTGTTGAATCTGCTTCCGTCCGGTATCCTGCATCCGACGGCAGTCTGTGTGCTGGGAAACGGTATGGTGATCGATCCGGATCATCTGCGCCATGAGATTGCAATGATGCAGTATATGAAAGTAAAAGTGGATGCGTCGAATCTTAAGATTTCAGATAAGGCGACCATCTGTATGCCGTTCCATGTGAGACAGGATGTGCTTGAGGAGGAGCGGCTTTCCAAGACGGGTTCTGCATTCGGATCCACCGGAGGGGCATCGCCTACGCCTACGGGGATAAATATATGAAAAAGACGCTTCGGCTGGGCGATCTGCTGGAACTGGATGCGCCGTCCGTGCAGCATCGTTTAAAAGTTATCATCGACAGCAAGAATCTGGTGCTGGAGAATGTATACAATCAGGAGCCGCTCTCCTATGATGAGATTATGGAGTGGTGCAGAAGCCAGGCAGAATTTTTCAAGGATTATATCTGCGATGTGGGAACACTGCTCGGTGCTGCTGCCGATCAGGGGAAAAATATTCTGTTTGAGGCGCAGCTTGGAGCGCTCCGCGATATTGATTATGGCATTTACCCGTTTACATCCAGCTCCAATACGATCGCAAGCTATGCGCCGATCGGTGCCGGTATTCCGGGCTGCGCGCTCGACAACGTGGTAGGTGTCATGAAAGCATATTCCACATGCGTCGGCGAGGGACCGTTTGCAGCGGAGAAGGCGATGGGCGAAGCCTGGAATGAAAAATTGCGGGAGAGCGGCGGGGAGTTCGGCGCAGCGACCGGCAGACCGCGCCGTGTCGGACCGTTTGACGCTGTTGCAAGCCGGTACGGCATCCGCTGCCAGAAAGCACAGGATATCGCACTGACCAAACTGGATGTGCTTGGAGCATTTGATAAAATTCCGGTAATTACGGGATACCGTCTGCACGGTGTGCTGCTAGATTCTTTCCCGACGGACAGCAGACTCGAGGAGCAGAGCCGGTGATCGAGGAACTGCCGGGCTGGGGATGCGATATTTCCGGCTGCAGAAGCTGGAGGGATCTGCCGGAAAATGCCAGAAAATATGTGTGTACACTGGAGAAACTCGTGGATCATCCGATTTATCTGGTATCTACGGGAGCAGAGAGGGATGCGTACCTGCTGCGTGAGTGACAAGAACGCCTGCGAGGGCATTTTCGATATCCGGTTTGTTTTTATTTCATAGGAAATACCGTGATACATTCATGTGTGAAAGTGGAACTTTCCTATGAAATAAAAAACGCTCCGACGAAGGATGCGCAGCTCGCGGTAAGGAAAATATCGCTTTGACAGAAC
>ENA-OQDW01000563-OQDW01000563.1-human-gut-metagenome-genome-assembly--contig:-NODE-563-length-15024-cov-3.272068_pt1 | contig 15024 bp, 18 predicted proteins | sample MGYA00242784_ERZ504613 | MGnify/ENA primary metagenome ERZ504613 (study PRJEB26092, sample SAMD00036330) | human gut metagenome | host: Homo sapiens | study: EMG produced TPA metagenomics assembly of... | reverse complement strand
TTTCCTAATTCATAATTTGTAGGTATTCTTTAAATGAGGAAAAAATTACGGTGATCACCCGGATGAAAGAGAGAGACCCTGCTTCTCCAAGCGGGAGACTGCCGGCTATTATTATAACATTTTTTTTACTGTATGGTTCTTTTTTTCTGATATTTCTTGCTGTGTTTGTTTCTAAGGCTTAAAAAGCAGGCTTTTCATGCGAGTTTGAGCGGGGAAAGCTGCCGTCAGCCGATGGATTTACAATGAATTTGTTTCTAAATTGTGAAAGCACTTGTTTTTTCGAATTTGCTAGGTTATAATACGCGTGAAGAAAGGGACACCGTGTGGTTCCTTTTTTGATAAGGCAAACACCGTTGGCCGACCGGCCCCCCAATATCCGGTTTGCCATGCGGTAAATGGCGCAGTCATTGGCCGCACAGCTTGCTTGATGTTGCCAGGCGCGTGCCATGTTATATTTTTATGGAGAGGTGTGTGGCCATGAGAATCAGAAAACAGCCGCTCGGCGATCGTAATATCGTCGGAGCAAAAGTGGAGCAGTCCCGTAAGGCAATCGGCATGAAGCAAAAGGATCTGTTGACCCAGCTTCAGGTGCGTGGCATTGATCTGAATGCATCCGGTCTTTCAAAGCTGGAGGGCCAGCTGCGGTATGTTACGGATACAGAGCTTGTCGCATTGAGCGATGTGCTCGGCGTATCCATTGATTGGTTGGTAGGCAAAGAGCAATAACCGCATGTATAACGGAAGCAGGCGTGTATCAGGTACACGCCTGCTTTTTGTTTGCGGCAGGCTTTGGCTTTGCCAATTAACCAAGAGCAACCGAAAAGGACTGAATAGAATTCAATCATATATCAGAGATTCTATAGAAAATATTGCTATTTTTTAATCCTCTTGTATAATAAAATTGTTTTTTCTTTTCATCTGTTTCCGCGTCTGCGTATAGAACTGGTGAAACCGTCAAACGATAATCTTATTTGGAACTGGAAAGGAATGATCGGCATGAGACAGATAACAACGCTCTCAAATGGCTGGCTGTTTACTCAAATGGCGCAGGAGGCGCCGCCCGCCCTGTTGCCGCAGGATTGGGAGGAAGTGACGCTTCCCCACACTTGGAACAATCTCGACGGACAGGATGGAGGCAGCGACTATTACCGTGGTCCCTGCTGGTACTGCCGCGCGCTTTCGATTCCTGTGCCGGCGGACGGTGGGCGCATCTATCTTGAATTTCAGGGTGCAAACAGCATCTGCGAGGTATATCTCAACGGGCAAAAGGCTGCGCGACATGAAGGCGGTTTTTCGACCTTCCGTGCGGATATTACGCCCTATCTGAAGGCGGATGGGGAAAACCTTCTAGCCGTCATGACCGATAATGGATCAAACGACACGGTCTACCCGCAGATGGCGGACTTTACGTTTTTCGGCGGGCTGTACCGGAAGGCGAGCCTCATTACGGTGCCGGAGAGCCATTTCGACCTCGATTATTACGGCGCGCCGGGCCTGCGCGTGACGCCGCTTCTCAAGGACGGCGCGGCGGATATCGCGTTGGAAGCGTATCTGACGAATGCGCGCGACGGGCAGACGCTGCTCTTCGAAATCTATGATAGTGGGGACGACTGCATTGCCCGTACGCAAGTGGATATTCATCAGGGTACGGCTTCCATTCGCCTGGAAAACCCGCATCTGTGGAATGGTGTGGAGGATCCGTATCTCTACAAAGCTTGCGCGAAGCTGCTGGAGGGCGGCGCGGAGCTCGACGCGGTTTGTGCGCGCTTTGGCGTGCGTACTTTTGAAGTGCGTCCGGACACGGGCTTTTCTCTCAACGGGAGGCCCTATCCGCTGCACGGTGTTTCCCGCCATCAGGATCGGCTGGATAAGGGATGGGCGATTGGCGAAAGGGAGCATGAGGAGGATATGAAGCTCATCCAGGAGGTGGGCGCGAATACCATCCGCCTTGCGCACTATCAGCACGACGCTTATTTCTACGATCTGTGCGATGAGGCCGGCATGGTTGTCTGGGCGGAAATCCCGTTTATCTCGATGTTCCTGAATACGCCTGAGGCGCGTGAGAATACGCTCCAGCAGATGCACGAGCTCGTTGTGCAGAATTACAACCATCCCTCCATCTGCTTCTGGGGAATCTCCAATGAAATCTCCATCGGCGGCGAGAGCGAGGAGTTGCTTTCCAATCTCCATGCGCTCAATGACTGGTGCATGAGCTTGATCAAACAAGGCTCACTACCATGGCGAATCTTTCGATGGTCGAAAACGACAGCCCGCTCAACCATATTACCGATGTGATTTCCTATAACCACTATTTCGGCTGGTATCTCGGCAAGGTGGAGGACAATGCTCCCTGGCTGGATACCTTCCACGCGGAAAACCCGGAGATTTGCCTCGGCATTTCGGAATATGGCTGCGAAGGCATCACAACGCTTCACAGCGCATCCCCTAAGGTGCGGGATTACAGCGAGGAATACCAGGCCTATTACCATGAAAAAATGCTGGAAACCTTCGCGCAGCGGCCTTATCTGTGGAGCACGCATGTTTGGAATATGTTTGATTTCGCGAGCGATATGCGCGATGAGGGCGGCGTGCAGGGGCGCAACAACAAGGGCCTCGTCACGTTTGACCGGCAAACGCGCAAGGATTCTTTCTATATCTATAAGGCGTATTGGACGAAAGCGCCGTTTGTCCATATCTGTTCGCGCCGGTTCAAAGAGCGGGCGGAGGAAACGGTGCAGGTAAAGGTATATTCCAATTGTGAGCAGGTGTCGCTCAAGGTAAATGGAAAGAAAACCGGCAGCGTTGCGGGAAAGTATGTATTCACCTTTGACCGTGTGCCGCTGACGATGGGCGAAAATATCATTCAGGCGGCCGGGTTCCTTGGGCAGCAGGAGGTTTGCTGCGAGAGCATCCCGCTCGTGCGCGTTACAGAGCCGAATGCTCCTACATGCTCGCGGAGGAGCGAGAAGGCCGGCCAAAATGTGGAGAACTGGTTCGCCGCCTCTGGCGGGGAGGGCGAGGAGCCGCTCCAATTCCCGGAGGTTATTTCTCGATCAAAGATAAGGTCGGGCGCCCTGCTGAAGAACCCGGAGGCGAGCAATTCGTCTCTGAGATGATTGGAAAGGTCATGCCGGGCATGAAGGTGAGCAAAGGGATGCTCAACATGGCAAAGCATTTCACGATTGAAAAGGTCATCGAAATGGCAGGGGATCGAATTACGCCGGAGATGGTGCGGTATTTGAACCAGAGGCTGAATCAGATTAAAAAGTAAGACCAATTTGTTTATCCGGCGGATGCTTTTGCATCTACCGGATATTTTTATTATTTATAAAAGAAACACAATAATATGGGGATTTTGGGAATATAAAAACAATAATTTAATATTATTTTCGATATTTATAGATAAAATATTGAAAATTATTATGAGATAAGTTAATATAAATAAAATAAAGGTGTGATTGTTTTTATGAAATGCTCAAATTGTCACATGGAAATCGGTGGATGGGAAAAGACTTGTCCACATTGCGGAGCTATCCTGCGATTTGATGAATCTGGAAAAATAAGCTGCCAGTCTTGTTTCCATAAAAATGACGTTAGCGCACATTTTTGTGTGAAATGTGGTCAAAGATTAATGACGGAGGAACCTGTTTTTCAGCCTGATGAAAGGGAAGATGGACTAAAGGATATTATGCAATATAAATCCCGTTTGGATACAAAGGATATACTAACGGCTCAAAAACGGCAGACAGCGCAAGCGCAACAGGAACAGTGGCGGAAAAAGGGTGAGGAAAGTACGAGGGCTAAATGTCCTTACTGTGGAAGTGAGTCACTTTCGGCCAGCAATGAATTCAATTATCAGGCGGCGGCTTTTGGGTATGGTCTGATGGGCGATGCCGGATATTTAGCGGGAGGGCTAGGTGGCTCCAAACATGTGATGGTGACCTGCTTGAAATGCGGGTACAGATATCGAATTTAGAAGGGTAGATGTGAAATGAAGTATTGTAGTAAATGTGGAAATGCACTCAACGACGATATGGCTTTTTGTCCGAAATGCGGTGAGGCCTGCATAGAGCAGCCAACTAGCCCAGCTGATCAGAAGTTGCGTGACTTGGAAAGCATACATATCATATTACCAAAAGAAGAGTTATCCTGGGAATACATACGCACTCATAAAGATATTGGTGCTATTTTTGCAAAACAAGAAAAGTTAGCTCAGCAAGCGGTGGAAATCGGCAAGGAATGCATGACTCTCGCCTCAATGGATGAATATAACAAGATTCAAGAAGGAGTTTATCGATTTTATTTACAGAATGCATATGCTTTGATTGATTTGGCGGCATGCTCTATGAAGATAGTACAGAACTGGATGCTATGTGGAATGAATTCAAATCTTTGGTTGCTAAAGGCCAATTGGATGCGCAGAAATTTATAAATGATATGTCGTCCACGGATGCGAATTACGAGATTTATGCTGGTCTTCAGATACTTTTATCTTCTTACTTCACAGAAGCTCTAGACAGCTCTGTTGTAGCAGATAACGAAAGTTATCAGCAGGCAGTTGTAGATATTCTAAAAAGATATACAGAGGCGCTCTCGCTTTATTTAAACAGGCTGAAAAGTCATTCTTGGGCTCCGCAACCCAGCTTCCATGACAGCCACAGGGAGCTGTTTGATAAAATGCTCGCTAAACTTCCGCCTAACAAAGCGAGCAGTATAGATCAAAGCGTTTTTTCTGAAATTAAGCAGGATGCTGCAAAGGCTGTTTCTGCTAACGGCTCCAACAATTCTAAGCCTGCCGGCAAATCGGGATGCTATATCGCAACGGCTGTGTATGGCTCTTATGAAGCACCGGAGGTGCTCGTCCTGCGGCGTTTCCGGGATGAGGTATTATCGCAGACGCTTTGGGGCCGAGCTTTCATCAAAGCATATTATGCGATTAGCCCGCCGGTGGCGGAGTGGTTGAAAGGGGCGGATACAATTAACCATTTGGTGAAACAAGCTTTGGATAAATGGGTGTCCAGATTGAATAATCAATCATAAATATAAAAAATAAAAATGTGGCAGGCTGGCCGGTTCGAATCGAACTAGACAGCCTGTTTATTTAATGATTCATAATTTTAAGCCCTGGAAGGGCATTGCGTAACCAAGTGGGAAGAGCCTGTGTACTGTTTAGGCTTTCTACTAGCTTTAGCTTGGCAAATACAATGTGGGATAAACGATATAATTACCAGAATATATATAACTTTCGGCGATATTTCAGCCATCAAAATTTTTAAAATTCGATTCGATAAAATACTGTCTGCAATCCATCGTCCGCCGCCCGATTTCCTTGACCTTTCTTATGAAAATTGTTAAAATATACTCCATATTAACAGCTGGTTTTCAGCCGTTTCAGGAGGATCCTCTTATGATGAAAATTTCTCCCTCCATCCTCTCCTGTGACTTTTCGCGCATGGGCGAGGAGTTTGCCCGCATGGAAAAATGCGGTGCAGATTGGCTGCATATCGATGTGATGGATGGGCATTTCGTCCCAAATCTCACGCTTGGCGCGCCCATTGTAAAGGCGCTGCGTCCCTACGCCTCCATTCCGTTTGACGTCCATTTGATGATCAGTAATCCGCTCCAATATGTGCCGGATTTTTTGAAGGCGGGTGCGGATATCCTGACCTTTCATATTGAGTCCGATTCTCCTGTGGAGGAGACGATCGAGCTGGTCCGCGCGGGCGGCTCGGTTCCCGCTTTGAGCCTGAAGCCCAAAACGCCCGCCGAGGCGGTGTTTCCGTACCTCGACAGGCTGGGTATGGTGCTTGTAATGACAGTGGAGCCGGGCTTCGGCGGGCAATCCTTTATGGAGGATATGATGCCGAAGGTTGCGGCGATCCGCCGCGAAGCGGACAGGCGCGGCTGAACCTCGATATTCAGGTGGATGGCGGTATCAGCGAGAAAACCATTGCCGCGGCGGCGAAGGCCGGAGCGAATATCTTCGTGGCGGGCAGCGCAGTGTTCGGCGCGACGGACGCGGCGGCGATGATTGCCTCCTTGCGCGTCAAAGCGGAGCAGGCAGCGCAGTGATCAAATGGCCCCGCTGATTTGCTCCAGCGCATTGCTTTTGCATATGCTCTGCCAATGCTCGCGGGTAAAGGCGGCGGGGAGTTCTCCCCGTGCGCAGGGGGCTCCAAATTCGGAAAGCGCAATTTCCAGCAGGTCGGATGACTCCTCGGATGAAACGATCAGGCGGTAGCAATGCTCCTGCCGGTATAATTCGCTTTCTGCTGGGAGAGCGTTCAACCGGCGGACGTTTTCGGCGGCGTCAAGCAGCTTTGCGCGCTGGTAAACTCATAGACGATTGGAGTTCTCGATTTTTTCATGGTCAAGTGGCGCTGCGGCTTATGCTCCTGCTCAAGGACGGTAAATTGAAGCACGCAGCCTCCCTCACGAGCGGGTAGCGCCTCAATGAGCATTCGGCCGGATGGATCAATATCGCGGCCAAGTTCTGCGGGCTTCATCCAGCAACGTCCAGATAACGCGGCGCGTTTCAATATTGGCGTAGTCCATCTCCTCATATGTAATGTGCAGCTTCGTCATGTCGTCCGCTGTCAGCCGGACTACGATTTTATTCTCTTCAGGCGCCTCGATCTTCAAAGGCACATCCCTCCCCAATCAAAATCAGTTTGCTCGATTTCCTCTCTCTATCATATGCCCAGGCGTAGTCATGCGCAATGCATAATTTCTGGCAAAAGGCCTACAATGAATTTACAGGAAAGGCGGTGAGGCGCTTGTCCGCTTCGGGAGAACAGATCAGGACGCCTTCTGAAAAGGCGTTTCGATCCTATACCATTTCAACGCTCCTTATGCTGATTGCTCCGGCGGTGATGGCGTTTTATTATTACCGGTGGAGGGTGCTCCTCCTTTTGGCGGTTTCCATTTCTATAGCGGCGCTCTGCGATGCTGCCGGCGCGGCATTGATGCGTAGAAAACCGGGGATGGATCCATTATATGCGGCGCTCACCGGCGCTATGATTGCGCTGCTGTTGCCCGCGTCCGCACCGCTGTGGCTGCCTGCCGCAGGGAGTGCGTTTGCAATCGTGGCGGCAAAGCTGCCTTTGGGAGCGCAGAAAAGACGCCGTTTGTCCCCGCCGCGGCTGGTATCGCCTTTTTGTGCGTCTGCTGGCCGGAGCTCGTTTTTACCTATCCGGCGATCGATAGCTCGCTGCCCATGGCAGTGACCGGCTCGGAAGGCTTTGTGCAGGGCGCCTCGTTTGCTCCATGCTGAAAGTGCATAATTCGATTGATGGCAATATTTTAAGCTATTTCAACGCGGTAATCGGCAAGGTGCCCGGCCCGATGGGCGCTACCTGTATGCTGGTCATGTTTGGCACGGCAATCGCGTTTTTTATTTTCCATTCTTCCCTTTGGCTCAGTTCCGCGGGCTTTGTAGCGGTGTGCTCCGTATGTTCTGTTCTCTTCCCGCGGATTTTGACGGGGCGCAAGCTGTCCCTAACGATGGAGATTTCAGCGGGCATGCTGGTGTTTACCGCGCTGTTTCTTTTGCCGAATCCCGCCACGCTTCCCAAAACCCATTTACAGCGGCTGCTTTACGGCATGGCGGCGGGTGGGATTTGTATGCTGCTGCGGTATTTCGGCGCTTATGAAGAAGGCGCATGCTTTGCGGTGCTGTTGATGAATGCCGTTTGGCCGATGGCAGACGGGCTGATAAAAGGCCATAAGGAAAAGCAGCAGGCGGCCGCCTCGGCCACGGATATGAAGAAGGAAGGGGGCGGTATGAATGCGTGAGCAGGAGATGCAGGTTCTTTCGGCCAAAGAGGCCTTTCGACGTGGCATTCTGCGGGGCAATCCGGTTTTAATGCTGTGCCTGGGCCTGTTTCCAGCGATTATGCTTGCCACCACGCTGAAGGCGGCTGCAATCGTAGCAGTGGTATCAGCCGTCCTGCTGATGATCATGGAGCTCTTGACGGCTCTCGTATTAAAGAGGCTGCCCTTTTGGCTGCGTATCGGAATATACGCCTTGCTCAGCTTCGGCCTACTCGCGGGCGGACTGTTTGCGTGCGAGCGCTTTTTCCCGGATTTTCTGGGCACGCTGAGCGGCTATCTGCCACTGCTTGCGGTCAATGCGATGATTGTGTTCCGCTGCGAAACCTGCGCTGCGCATCAATCCCTCCGTGTGAGCCTGATGGATGCGCTGGGCGCCTCCCTGGGCTATGCGATCGTGTTGCTGCTGCTCGGATTTGTCCGCGAGTTGTTGGGAAGCGGCTCTATTTTAGGACGTTCTTTTCCAACTCTACCGAAGATTACGGGCCTATTGATGCCCTTTGGAGGTTTTTTGCTGCTGGGCTTTATGGCTGCCGCCGTAAGTGGATTTATCATCTGCGCCATTCTGGAGAAGAGGAATTGGCAACTCCGGTTGCCCATGTGGATGATGAGGATGTATCCGTGATTGAGCCGCTGGCGCGCCTGTTCCACCGGAAACGAAGCGCTGTGCAGGAAGAATCCGCACCAAAGTCAAAGAAAAAGCCGGAGCAATGGCCGAAGCATGAAACAGATGCTTTGGCTAAGAAGAAATCCGTTCCACTGCCGCATGAAAAGAAGCCCAAAAAGCCGGTGAAGAAAAGCAGGCCCGCGAAATTGGAGCATCAAAAGCCGGGCGACGTGCCGCCTACACAAGAGCCGGCCTCAAAGCATCCGCCCACGAAGAGGAGTAGCTCCGTGGAGAAAGCGTTGAAAGTAGAGAAAGTTAAAAAAGAAGCGCCCTTGTCCGCGCAGAAACGCCCTGCGCACAAGCCGGCAGCCTCTGACGCACAGCCTGATTCGGCACGCAAGCCGAGGCAGGATGAGGAAATGGAAAGCTTTGCGGACGTATTAGCAGCGCTGAACCGGCGGCGTGCAGAGCAGGAGAGTAAACTGCGGGCGGATAATGTCCAGGATGCAAAAGAGAAAGGGGAGCAGCCATGAACGGATTTGTCACGCTTTTGGTAACGGCGCTCTATGCCCTACTGTTGCAAAATCTGGTGTTTACAGGCGGATTCGGCGCAAGCGAGGCGGTCAGAATCTCTTCCAAGCCGCGTTATGTGCTATCGTTTGCCTTGTTTATCACCGTGTTTTCCGCTGCAACCTCGATTATCTGCCGCGCATTAGAGCTGCTGCACAGGTGAGCCTTGCGCATACGCTTGTACGGCTGCTCATATATATGATTGTGCTGTTTGTATTGTATGTGATCGTAGTGCTGGTGTTTCGTTATGCGTTGCATGCAAGCGACAGCATCCTTCGGAAGATCGGCATGGCGGCATTCAATACGCTAGTGCTTGCGATCCCTGTGATCAACCGCAGTGCCGCTTATACGGTGGGCGAATCTCTTGGCGCGGGCCTTGGGGCAGGCGCGGCCTTCGCTCTGGCCGTGTTTCTGATCCATGCGGGGATTCACGTGTTGGATCGTAACGATAAGATCCCAAAGGCCTTTCAAGGAACGCCGGCGCTTTTTATTTATGTTTCTTTGCTGGCGCTTGCGTTCACTGGTTTTTCCGGCAGATCCCTGTTTATATAATTGCAGGACGGTGCCTGAAGCGCTCTGTTTTTACCAATGAAGGGTGCGAATTCCACGAAAGGATGGCTGTTGTATGGGAAAAAAATATAAAGTAAAAAAAGACTACGGCTCCGGGCAGCGCTCCAGCTACTACGGCTTTCGGAAAGATTTTCCGGAAGGGGGGCGCAAAGGCCGCTTCCGCAAAAGTGCCAGCCGCTCAGAGCGCGGCAAAAGAATTGCTAAGATCGCGCTAATGGTGTTGGGCTTTGCCGCAGTAATGGTGCTTGCCTTTTTATTACAGATTTTGCTTTGAATTTATCCAATAAGCCCGCTGTTACCAAGCCGCCTCAGGTGGAAACAGGCAGTGGCGGGCAAGGATCGGATGCGCCGCAGGAGCCGCAGTCAGAGGGGCCTGTAGCGCAGCAGCAAAAAGCAATTGCGGCGCTCTGGCTGCCGGAGAGGACGCTTCGCAATGCATCTGCCCTAGATAGCTTCCTTGCTGTTGCAAAGCAGAGCGGTGCATCCGCTGTAATGATTGACGCAAAGGATACTGACGGCACGTTGTTTTTTCCCTCCGCATTGGAGCAGGTGAAGGTAACGGGCGCCGCAGAGGGGCTTATTCGAATTTTGCACAAGCGATTCAAAAGATTCATGACAATGGCTTGTCTGTGATTGCGCGGGTGCAGTGCTTCCGTGACCCGTTGGCCGCCAGAAGGTTGGGGGAGGGTAGCGCGGTATGCTACCAGCGGCCCGGCACGCTCTGGCTGGACAACAGCGCGGATAAAGGCGGCAAACCATGGGCAAACCCCTATTCGGAAACAGTGCAGAGCTATCTGACCGGTTTGATCGGTGAGCTGACAGCCATGGAAATTGACAGCATCCTGCTCGATAGCGTGCAGTTCCCCAGCGGATATGCGCTGAATAAGACCTATTATATAGGAGAGAGCGAAAGCGGCGTATCCCGAAATGATGTTTTAAAGAATTTTGTTGCCAGTGCAAAGCAGGCGGCTGGCAGTAAAAATGTGATTTTGATGCAATCAGGGGAAGGGGCCCTCGGCGGTGGAGAAAGCCAGTATCATGGCAGTCTGTTTGGAAGCGGCGCCGATGTTTATGCGCCGGATTTGCGCCTGTCTGGGCTCAAAGGAAGCATTACAATCGGCGGAGAATCATTCTCGCCCGCAAAGGATCCGTCCGTTTTCCTTGCGGCCGCTGGGAAGCAGCTGAAAGCCGCGGCGGGAAATGCCACCCTGATGCCCCTTTTGAATGCGAGCTCTGATGTGAGCGAGCAGGTGGCAGCCCTGAAAGCGGCAGGGATTGAAAGCTATATTCTATACAATGAGGGCGGTAGCTATACTGCGGTTCAATAAGGAAATCAAAGAAAGGCGTCCTGTCTATTCAGACAGGACGCCTTTTTATCAGATTCTGTTGCTCAGCTTAATAGAGGAATTGGGAGGACCAGCCGCATAAAATCAAGCCTTTGGATTAACAATATCGCGCCAATCAAGGTCTCCACGGTCGAGGCTGTGAATCAATGCCTCCGCAGTTGCAATATTGGTTGCAACCGGAATATTATGCACATCGCACAAGCGAAGCAGATTGGCTTCGTTGGGCTCATGTGGCTTCGGGCTAAGGGGATCGCGGAAAAACAGGAGTAAATCGATTTCATTGCACGCGATCCTTGCAGCAATCTGTTGATCGCCGCCCTGTGAACCGCTTAGAAACCGCTGGATGGAAAGCCCAGTTGCCTCAGAGACAATTTTGCCCGTCGTGCCAGTGGCGCACAGTGTGTGGCGGCTGAGTACGCCGCAGTAAGCGATACAGAATTGCGTCATAAGCTCCTTTTTCGCGTCATGGGCAATTAGTGCGATATTCATATATGCAGCTCCTTTTTTATGAGAGTGTTGATTCAAAAATAACAATTCTTATTCCTATCATAACAGATAAATTACATTTTATCAAGATGTTTTAACGGGATTTTCTCTCCTTCGATCCTTTTTGCGATTCGAAGATACGCGCTGCCCGCCGGGCAATCAAAGGGCACTGGTTTGCCCATCGCCGCACGGTACGTAACATTCGGATCATCCGGCACAATGCCGAGCAGACGGCACCCGCGCTGTCGATCACCTGGTCGATATTGAGCAGCTGGCGTTTTGAAACGGGCTGAGCCTTAAAGCGGTTGATAATGAGGTGAATCGGCGCGATGTCCATCGCATACAGCGCGTCTACAGCCGCGGCGGCGCTACGAACGCAGACCGCATCCGGCGTGGAAACGACCACCGCTTCCTGCGCCGCACTGGCAGCCAAGCGAAACCCCCGCTCGATCCCTGCCGGCGCGTCAATAAGGATATCATCAAAAAAGGCATCGTACTGTGCGGTAAGGGAGTGCATGGCACCCGGGGTAAAGGCGGGAGTGTCGCGCAAAGGCGCGGCGAGAAGATGAAGGCCGCCCACCGATAAGGGCGCTTTTTCAGGCGCGCAACGGCCCAACAGGACATCCGCCCAGTCGTAAACTGTGTTTTCCGCGCATCCTAGGATCAAATCCAAGCTGCGCAGGCCGATATCGCAATCGATTAGGAGGATGTGTTTGCCCATGCCTGCAAGCGCTCCGCCGAGCCCGGCGGCCAAAGAGGATTTCCCCGCGCCGCCCTTGCCGGAGGCGATCACAATTTTTCTAGCCATGGTGTTCCACTTCTCCTTTCAAGCGTTATTGCAGAAGGGTATTGCCTTCCTGCGGAAGGTCCATTGCGCTTTCGCTGCCGGAGAAATATTGGTTGTAGATTTCTGCTGCGACCGGCGCGCAGTCAACGCCAGTGTCCCCGCTTTCAATGACAATCCCTATGGCAATTTCAGGGTCGTTTACAGGAGCGTAAGTAATTAGGACAGCGTTATAATCATTCTGCCATTGGCCGTTGATTTTGCGCTTCACCTGGGACGTGCCGGTTTTAGCGGCGGCCTTGACGCCATTTTTAATTTTGGAGAAGGAGCGCGCGCAGAAGCCGGTTCCGTCGCCCACGCGCCGCATCCCTTCATGCACCAGATCAATCGTGGATTTGCTGATATTCAGATTGGCGGAGACGACTGGTTCCTTCTCCAACACCGTTTTGCTGTAATCATAGGATTTAATGGATTTGACCAAATGTGTTTCATAGCGCGTGCCGCCATTTGCAATAGTGGCAGCATAGTTTGCAATTTGGAGCGGAGTAAACAGGTTGTAGGATTGCCGATCGCATACTGCACCGTATCGCCGGGGCGCCATGGAGTGCCAATCGATTCGGCATATTCCGGCGTGGCAAGCGTGCCGGTTTCTTCCGCGATCTCAATGCCTGTCGGCTGGCCCAGGCCAAATTTTCGGGAATACTCATTCATTTTTTCAATGCCGATCTGATATCCGGCCTCAAAGAAGAAGTTGTTGCAAGAAATCTCGATGGCATGCACAACGCTGATATTGCGATGCGTGCCTGTGCTGCATCCGAGCTTTAGCTCGCGGTATCTTTGGTACCCCCCCCGGCCGCCGCAATAATAGGTAGTGTTTGCATTAAAAACACCTTCTTCCAGGCCGGTGATGGCGATGCCAGGCTTCATGGTAGAGCCGGGCTCATAAGCGCTCATCATTGCACGGTTCCACAGAGGTGCATTTTCCGCCTTAGAGAGCTCGTCATAATTTTTACTGTAGGTAGAGATATCATAGGTAGGGTTTGATACGGCGGCAAGTACCTCGCCGGTGTGAACGTCGATTACCACGGCGGCTCCGCAGAAGGGGTGATCAGGCTGCTCGGCTTTGAGCTCTGCAATCCGCTTTGCAAGGGCTTCGTTCGCAACTTTTTGGAGGTTTTTATCAATGGTGAGAATGATCGTGTGTCCCTGCTCCGGCTCCTTGACGTATTCTGTTGTGATATTGCCGTCGTCGTCCTTTGTAGTGCGTTTCACGCCGTCTGTGCCGCGCAGGTATTCTTCCATTGCCTTTTCGATGCCGTTTTTGCCGATGGAATCGGTTTGGAGATAGCCTTTCTCTTTATATTTTTCATATTCATTTTCACTGATTGCGCCGACCATGCCGAGGATATGGGGAGCAAGCGCGCCATCCACATATTCGCGGTATGGTACGACCTCAATCTCAACGCCCTGATAAAAATCGCTTTTTTCTTTGATTTCCGCTACCGTTTGGGTGGAAACATCTTCCGCGAAGGTGTATGGCGTGCGCTTACTGAACATCAGGCGGTGCATCTCATAGTATACGGAAGCAATTTTGCGCGCCTGTTCCGGCGTATATTCCTGGAGGCTGTATTTTTCAATGAGCGCATCCAAACAATTCTGCGCGGTTGCATAACTGTTAACATGCAGGATTTCATCTGATTTTAGGTAGGCCACATCACTCTCCCGATTCTCCGGGAAGGCAATTTTGCCGCTTTCATCATAAATCAGCGGAAGGTTGTCAATCCATTTTTCCCCTTTGGATTCCAGCAGCTCAATGAGGCTGTTGACGAGCTGATTACGCTGCGCAATCTCATCTTTATTATCAGCAGGGAATTTTTCTGCTGTGAATGTGATCGAGTTGCCCTGCCGGTTGGTCACAAGCGGATTGCCGTTGCGATCCAAAATTTCGCCGCGTGCCGCCTCCACCCGCGTGCTGGCGGAGCTGATGGACTTACCTTGTTCGGCATATTCGGCGCCGTGGACAAGTTGCAGCTGAACAAGGCGGCCTGCAAATAGAAGCAGGAATACGCCCAGCAGACAGACAGAGATGATAACGCGGGAGGTACGTTTGTCCTGATTCATCGGTTCGGCCCATCCTTTCATGCTCAAAAATGTTTTCGTAAAAAATCGTAAAAGACACAGCGGTTAGAAACTGCTGTGTCAAAAATGCTCTGTTCATGGAAACCGCCGTTTTGGTGGCGATTGAGTCAACCATCTGGTTGGCGCTCATGCAGCGCGTCGGATGGAAATCATGCCATCTAGAGGATTACGGACGGCTCTTCATTTGTAGAAAGCGGGTTTTTCAGCTTCCTGCCGAGCGCACGTAGGGGGAAGAAAAAAAGGGGCAGGAACAGCACCGCATACAGGCTTGCGGGCAGGTAAAAGCGCACAAGGGCGCTCACAGCGCCATCATAACCCGGAATCACCAGAAAAACCAGCCAATAAAGCAGGTTGTGCACCAACGCCGCGCATGTGGACAGGAGCAGTGCCGTGACAAAATTGACCCGCATCAGGTAGTGCAGCAACAACCCGCAGATGCAGCCGATGATGAGCAGAACAACGGCGTGGAATCCATCTCCACGCGTGCCCACGGCATCCCAAAGCATACCGGCAAACATGCCAAAGCATGCGCCTGCCATTTCACGCTCCAACATGGCAATACAAACCACAAGCGGAATTAAAGGCATCGCGCTGACGCTATAATATTCTAGGCAACAGACCGCCCGTGTTTTGCAGCAGGGATACGAGCAGGATGATTACAGCGAGAATTCCCCATCGCAGGTAGACCTGCT
>ENA-OQDW01000562-OQDW01000562.1-human-gut-metagenome-genome-assembly--contig:-NODE-562-length-15046-cov-4.498425_pt1 | contig 15046 bp, 14 predicted proteins | sample MGYA00242784_ERZ504613 | MGnify/ENA primary metagenome ERZ504613 (study PRJEB26092, sample SAMD00036330) | human gut metagenome | host: Homo sapiens | study: EMG produced TPA metagenomics assembly of... | reverse complement strand
AAAAGAAAACAGAAGCAAAGCCTCGTTCTGCATCTGCGGTGATGCGTCGCCGGTCGGCGGTCTGCATGACCATTCTGGTGGTCTGCGGTGCAGCAGTTGCCGGAAAGCTGCTGAAAGTTTCGGTGGTGGATAACCAGAAGTACGAAACGCTGGCGAACAACTACCATTTCGGTACCATGACCTGCGGGCGAACCGCGGTGCCATTTATGATGCCAACGGCACGGCACTGGCGTGGAGTGCAACGGTGTACAACGTGTACATCGACCCCAAACAATATCAGGACGAAATGGACGCGATCGAAAAGGCAAACGCCAAAAAGGAAGAAACTGCGGCGAAGAATAACGAAGAAGCGGCAAATCTGGTGGACGTGGATCAACTGAAGCAGTCCATCACCACATTTCTGGTGGAAACGCTGGGCATCGATCGGGCTGAGCTGGAGGAATCCTATACCAAAAGCGGCCGCTACTACGTGCTGAAAACCCAAGTGGAAAAAGATGTGGCGGACGAGATCACCACATATTTCGATAAACTGAAGCTGTCCTTTATCGGCGAGGAGGCGACCACACGGCGGTACTATCCCCAGAATGAACTGGCAGCCGCGGTTATTGGTTTCACCAACGGCGACGGCGACGGACAATATGGTCTGGAATATCAGTACAACGACTACCTCTCCGGCGTGGACGGCAGAATCATTTCGGCACAGAGTGCCAACGGCGAGGAAATGCCCTACCGGTATTCCACCACCTATGATGCGGAGGACGGTGCGTCCCTGTATCTGACACTGGACTCCACCTTGCAGTACTATCTGGAAAAGAGCATGTCGGAAATGGTGGAGAAGTTCGAGGTCAACGACCGTGCCACCGGCATCATCATGAACCCGAAAACCGGTGCGATCTACGCCATGGCGACCTGCCCGTCCTTCGACCTGAACAATCCCTCGGAGATCTACGATCCGTTGTGGCGGCACAGCTGAAAGAACTGCCGGAATCGGAGTATCAGGACGCGTATCTGGAAGCCAGAGAAAAACAGTGGCGGAACAAGTCGATCAGTGAGATCAACCCGCCAGGTTCTACCATTAAAATTGTGACTTCGGCATCGGCATTTGAGGAAAACCTGATCGATCTGAACAGCGACACGTTCTTCTGCTCCGGCTATTTGCAGGTACAGGACGCGAAAATCGGCTGCTCGCTGCGTTCCGGTCACGGTTCGCAGACGTTCACACAGGCACTGACCAACTCCTGCAACCCTGCCTTTATGGAAATTGGTCTGCGGCTGGGCGTGCAGAAGTTCAGCTATTATTTGCAGGGCTTCGGTCTGACGGAAAAGACCGGCATCGACCTGCCGGGCGAGGTTTCCAGCGTGGTCGTGCCTGAGGATAAAATGACACAGGTCGATCTGGCTTCCGGTGCATACGGACAGACCAACGAAACCACGGCGTTGGAACTGATTACCGCGTACTCTGCGGCGATCAACGGCGGCTATGTGGTTGAACCGTATGTGGTAGATCATGTAATAGACAGCAGCGGCAATACCGTGCTGCAAAATACCAGAACGGTGAAGCGGCAGATCGTTTCGGAAGAAACCTCTCAGACCATGCGGGAACAGCTGGAGGCAGTCGTTTCCTCCAACCCCTCTCACAATGCCTATATTCAGGGCTATCGCATCGGCGGTAAGTCCGGTACAGCGGAAATTCGTGCCACCAGAGACATCGAAGATGACTATGTGGCATCGTACTGCTGCTTTGCACCGGCGGAAGATCCGGAACTCATTATGCTGATTCAGGCGGACTATCCGAATCCGGAAATCGGCTACTACGGTTCCAAGGTCGTAACGCCCTATGCACAGGAGATCATGGAAGAAATTCTTCCGTACATGGGCTTCTATCCGGAGTATACCGACGAGGAAGCCAAGGAAATGAACGTCAGTGTTCCGCTGCTGCAAGATGCAACGCTGGATACGGCGAAATCCACACTGGAACAGCTGGGGCTGACATATGAAGTTGTCGGCAGCGGTTCCTCTGTGGTTTCCCAGTCCCCGACTACCGGCACCAGCGTAGTCAAGGGCGGTAAGGTGCTGCTGTATACCGAGCAGAATGCAACGCCGGATCTGGTTTCCGTACCGAATCTGGTGGGCATGACGGCTTCACAGGCGAATGAAACCATGGCATACTATGGCTTGAACTACGCTCTGGTGGGAGCTTCTGCCAGCAGCGAGGGTGCACTGGTCAAGAGCCAGTCTGTACCGGAAGGCACCCAGATCCAGCGTGGTTCGTCAGTGACTTTGACACTGTCCGCCGGTGAGGCAACGGACTGATCCTATAGAGGTAATTTGAGGCAATACTGCACAGAAAGGATGAGAGAAATGCAATTGTATACGCTTTTGGAAGACAATGCGAAAACCAGTCTGGAGAATCTGGAGATCACCGGACTGACGGACGATTCCAGAAAGGTGCAGTCCGGCATGGTGTTCGCCTGCATTCGGGGTGAACGCTTTGACGGACACACTGCCGCAGCGGAGGCTCTGGAAAAGGGAGCCGCGGCGGTTCTGGTAGATCATGATCTGGGACTGGGCGACCGGCAGATCCTCACCGAGGACACCCGTGCCCTGTACGGAAAACTCTGTGCCGCATGGTTCGGGCATCCGGAACGGAAAATGCGTTTCATTGGTGTCACCGGTACCAACGGCAAGACCACGATCACCAATCTCATCAAGCATATTCTCACGGAAAACGGCAGAAAAGTGGGCTGATCGGTACCATTCAGAACGAGATCGGGGACGAGATCGTCCACACCGACAACACCACGCCGTTTGTCTACGACCTGATGGCTCTGTATGCGAAAATGGCAGAGGCTGGCTGTGATGATGTGGTCATGGAGGTTTCTTCTTTCGGGCTGGTGCAGCAGCGGATCGGCGAAACCCATTTCGCGGCGGCGGTGTTTACCAACCTGACGCAGGATCATTTGGACTATCACGGTACCATGGAAAATTATTATCAGGCAAAGAAACTGCTGTTCAGCCGGTGTGATACGGCAGTGATCGATACAGACGATGACTACGGCAAGCGGCTGTACAGCGAAGTGACCTGCCCGAAGATCGCCTACGGCAGCAGTAATCAGGCAGATTTCTACGCCGATGCCATTAAGCTGCGGGCAGACGGCACCAGCTTCTGGCTGTGCTGCGGCGGAAGTCTTATCCGGTAGACCTGCACCTGACCGGCATGTTCAATGTGTCCAATGCACTGGCAGCGGTGGCTGCATGCTGTGCCGTGGGCATGTCGGTGGACGATGTCCGCAAGGCTCTGGAAACCTGCACCGGTGTGCGGGGCCGCTGCGAAGTGATCCCCACCGGACGGGACTTCACCGTGATTTGCGACTATGCCCACACGCCGGATGCTGTGGAAAACATTCTCCGCAGTGTCAAGGAATACACCAAAGGCAGACTGATCTGTCTGTTCGGCTGCGGCGGCAACCGCGATGCCACAAAGCGTCCGAAAATGGCAAAGGCTGCGGCGAAGTATGCCGATTTTCTGGTGGTCACTTCCGACAACCCCAGAGATGAGGAGCCGGAGGCGATCATTGCCGACATTCTCGCCGGACTCACTGACAGCGATGTGCCCTATGAGGTCGTAACAGACCGAAAGGAAGCCATTCTGCGGAGCATGCAGCTGGCACAGCCGGAAGATGTCATTGTGCTTGCCGGAAAAGGCCATGAGGATTATCAGGTACTGAAAGGCGGCGTACATATTCATATGGACGAACGGGAAATCGTGCGGGAATGCCTGCCGCTGGTACCGAAGCGATAAATAGGACTGGGGGATATATTGTACATGAAACCTTGGAAATTGTCAGAGTTGGAAGCGGTGCTGCACTGTGCTGTGCCGGTAGAAGCAGAGATCACCTGTGTCAGCACAGACACCCGTGACCTGCCGGCAGGCTGTCTGTTTGTGGCACTGCGTGGGGAAAAATTTGACGGCCACGCTTTTGTAGAACAGGCGATCGCGGCGGGAGCTGTGGCAGCCGTCACAGACCGGCAGGTGGGGGACTGTCCCTGTCTGGTGGTGAAGGACACCGGTCGGGCATTGCAGCAGATCGCACGGTTCTATCGGGAGAAATTTCACCGATTCTGGTGGGCATCACCGGCAGCGTGGGAAAGACGACCACCAAGGAAATGATCGCCTGCGTACTGGAATCCCAGTTCTGCACCCTGAAAACACAGGGCAATCTGAATAACGAGATCGGACAGCCGAAAACACTGCTGGGGCTGGAGGACTGTCATCAGGCGGCAGTCATTGAAATGGGCATGTCCCACTTCGGCGAGATCAGCCGCATGGCACGGACAGCCGAACCCAGCATTGGTGTCATTACCAACATCGGCTATTCCCACATCGAAAACCTCAAGACACAGGAGGGGATCCGGCAGGCAAAGCTGGAGATCCAGGACGGCATGGCGGCAGATGCTCCGCTGGTGGTCAACGGCGATGATCCGCTGCTGGCACCGCTGAAGCGGGAACTCTCCCGTCCGGTCATCACCTACGGCATGCACAGCGAAAAGGCTGATGTCCGTGCGGCAGACGTGGAGCGAAAGGCACAGTCCACCAGCTTTTCCATTCTGGCACAGGACGGCAGCACCTATCCGGTGGAACTGCCCTGTGCCGGCGACCACAACGTAATGAATGCTCTTGCGGCGTTCTGCGTGGGACGGCTGGCAGGCATTGCACCGGAACAGATCTGCAAGGCTCTGGAGCAGTATCACACCGTAGGACTGCGGCAGAATATTTACCGGCGGGGTGCATATACCATTATTGCAGACTGTTATAATGCCAGCCCTGACTCCATGAAAGCGGCTCTGACTGTGCTGCGGGATCTGCCGTGCAAGGGCAGACGAATCGCCGTGCTGGGGGATATGCTGGAACTAGGCGAAATGTCCCGCCAGCTGCACACACTGGTAGGCGATATGGCAGCAGAAAGTGAAGTGGACGCTCTGTTCTGCTATGGGAAAGAATCTTTTTATCTGGCACAGCGTGCCGCAATGCAGGAAGTTGCCGTGTATCACACCGAGGACAAACGGGAACTCTGCCGCGTGATCCGGCAGTATCTCCGTCCCAATGATGTGATCTTGTTCAAGGCAAGCCGCGGCATGCACCTAGAGGATTGTATCGATGTGATTTTTGAGCAGGAGGAGGACGCAGATCATGCCGTTCTGGATTAACATATTGGTGGGACTGCTGGCGTTTGTCGTGGCAGCCCTCGGAGGAAAAGCACTATTGCCGTGGCTGCACAAGCTGAAATTCGGGCAGCCCATTAAGGTGGACTTCGGTCCCAGCTGGCACGCCAACAAGCAGGGAACGCCTACGATGGGCGGACTGCTGTTCATTTTCGGCAGCATCATTGCCACCGCGGTGGGCTATGCCCTGTACCGCTTTTTCGGTACCACCGATTTCGTTTCCACATTCAGTAATCGGGAGGCACTGCGGCTGTTGAGCTGCATGATCTTCTGCCTGCTGTTCGGCGTGATCGGCTTTATCGACGACTTCGCAAAGGTTGCCAAGAAGCAGAACGAGGGCTGAAGCCTATGCAGAAGATCGTACTGCAAGTGGTGGCAGCAGTGCTGTGGCTGGCGGCAATGTACTGGCTGGGCGATCGGGACACCCACATTGATCTGGGCTTTGTCCGGTTCAACATCTCGTGGTTTTACTATCCGCTGATGGTGCTGGTAATTCTGTACCTGACCAATGCGGTGAACCTGACTGACGGCGTGGACGGTCTGTGCGGCACGGTGACACTGGTGGCAATGCTGATCTTTACCCTGATTTGCAGCAAGCTGCAAATGGGCTGCTACACCCTGTTTACCATGGCACTGGCAGGCGGCTGTCTGGGCTTTCTGGTGTGGAACCTGCACCCGGCGAAGTGCTTCATGGGGGACACCGGCTCGATGTATCTGGGTGCCTCTGTGGCAGCTATCGGACTGGCAAGCCACCAGCACCTGAGCATGATTCTGGTGGCTCTGGTGTACATTCTGGAAGCACTGTCCGTTATGATCCAGGTGACTTATTTCAAGTATACCAAGAAGAAGTACGGCGAAGGCCGCCGCATCTTCAAGATGACACCGATCCACCACCACTTTGAGATGAGTGGATTCAGTGAGTATAAAATTGTGATCACATTTTCGCTGTTCGGTGCAGTTGCCGGACTGTGCGGACTGCTGCTGGTACTGCTGTAAGGCAGAAGGAGGTTCTATATGGCGGAAAAAGAAACTGCCGGAAAAAAACGCAGACTGGGGGATATGCAGCTTTTCTGGAGGCGTGGGGTACAGTACGGGGAAGTCGATCTGCCGTTTTTCCTCATTGTCATTGCACTGCTGGTCATGGGCATTGTCATGATGTTCTCCGCCAGCTATGCGTGGGCAATTGCCGAGGGAAAAGAGGGTTCTTACTATGCCGTCAGCCAGATGAAAAATGCCGGACTGGGTCTGGTGCTGATGCTGTTTTTGTGCATGGTGGACTATCATTTCTTTCAGAAAAAACTGATTGCGATCGGTGCATATGTGCTGCCGCTGATCCTGCTGGTCATGGTGTTTATTCCGGGAATCGGCGTTACTGACGGCGGTGCGACCCGCTGGATCGCCATTGGCAGTTTCAACTTTCAGCCTTCGGAAACCATGAAGATTGGCATGGTGATCTTCTACTCCTATGTCATCACCAAGAACTATGACAACATGCGGTATTTCCTGCGGGGCATGCTGCCGATGCTGCTGGCACTGCTGGTACCTGCGGCACTGCTCATCAAGGAACCGCACATCTCTGCAACGGCTCTGATCGTCATGACTTGTATCATTCTGATTTTTGTGGGCGGTGTCAATCTCAAGCAGTTTCTGCTGATCGGCGTTATCGGTGCGGCAGGTGCCTGCTGTTGGTTTCGCTCATGTCCCGCAACTACGACTACATTCAGAAGCGTATCCAGTCATGGGTAGATCCGTTTGCAGACAGTCAGGGCAATACATGGCAGACCTGTCAGTCCCTGATCGCCATCGGCTCCGGCGGACTGTTCGGTCTGGGACTGGGGGAATCCCGCCAGAAGTATCTGTACCTGCCGGAAACCAAAAACGACTTTGTATTCTCTATCGTCTGCGAGGAACTGGGGCTGGTGGGAGCACTCACAGTAGTGCTGCTGTTTACCCTGCTGGTCATTCGCGGATTCTATATTGCCATGCGTGCCAAGGATAAGTTCGGCATGTTAATGGCAATTGGTCTGACATCTCATATCGGACTACAGGCATTTTTCAACATTGCGGTTGTCAGCAACCTGATTCCCAATACGGGCATCAGTCTGCCCTTTTTCAGCTACGGCGGTACGGCGTTGATTCTACAGCTGGCGGAAATGGGCATTGTCCTGAACATCTCCCGTGTACGGTATCAGTCGCCCCAGCGGGCACCGGCGGCGGAGAGAGCACCACAGGCAGAAGTACAGCTGCAGGGAGGTAACGCGTGAAAGTATTATTAGCAGGAGGCGGCACCGGCGGTCATATCAATCCGGCACTTGCCATTGCCTCAATCATCAAAAAACATGACCCGTCCGCAGAGTTCCTGTTTGTGGGAACGCCCAACGGCATGGAGCACGTCTGGTGCCGGCGGCGGGGTATCCGATGGAAACCATGCATGTGGCAGGCTTTCAGCGGAAGCTGACGCTGAAAAATATTCGTCGGAACTGTAAGGCGGTGTACTATCTGGCAACTTCGCAGCACCGTGCCAAGCAGATCCTGAAGCAGTTCCAGCCGGACATTGCCATTGGCACCGGCGGCTATGTGGCAGGACCGATCCTCCACGCCGCGGCCCGCATGGGGATTCCCTGTGCCATTCACGAGCAGAACGCATTCCCCGGTGTCACCAACAAGATGCTGGCAAAGGAAGTAGACCACGTGATGCTGACTGTGGAAAAGGCGTTGGAATTCTTCCACCTGAACTGTCCGTATACCGTCACCGGTCTGCCGGTGCGTGGCGGCATTTCCGGCATGGACAGAGCCGCAGCACGGAAGCAGCTGGGCTTTGATGACGGCATGTGCATTCTCTCGTTCGGCGGCAGTCTGGGAGCAGGCTGCATCAACGAAGCGATGGCAAAGGTGATTCCGTGGCACGTGCAGAAGGGGCTGCCGATCAACCACATTCACGGCTACGGCGGCATGGGAAAGGAAACCTTCCCCAAGGCAATGGCTGCGGCAGGCATTCCGCTGAAAGGCGACCGTCTGCGAATCACGGAATACATCAATGACATGGACGTTTGTCTGGCGGCGGCAGATCTGGTCATCTGCCGTTCCGGTGCGTCCACGCTGGCGGAACTGGAGGCTGCCGGACGGGGTTCCATTCTGATCCCGTCCCCCATCGTCACCGGCAATCACCAGCTGCACAATGCCAACGTGCTGGGCGATGCCGGTGCGGCTGTAGTCATTGAACAGAAAGACGCTTCGCCGGAACGCATCATTGCAGAAGTGGAACAGCTCTATGCCGATCGGGAACGCCTGACGGAAATGGGGCACAAGGCGAAGTCGCTGGAAATTGCAGACACGGACGACCGTATCTGGAACGTGGTCGCCCAGCTGTATCAGAAAGCGAAATCCAAATAAGACCGCGGGAAACACTGTAGAAAGCCTGCTTGCCTGCACATTTCACCAATTCTGTCGAAACTGCATACACTGAAAATAAAAAGAGGTGATGCAGTTTGCAAAAACTGGTGATTGAGGGAGGCAAACCGCTGGAGGGAGAAATTTTTCTCCATGGGGCAAAAAACAGTGCCCTGCCCATTCTGGCGGGAACGCTGCTCTGTGACGGCGAAACGGTTCTGGAAAATTGTCCCCGCCTGACAGATGTATTTGCGGCATGCCGGATCCTGACACACCTGGGCTGCCGGTGCACCGTGCAGGAACATACCGTGACAGTACAGGTGCGGGACTTGTGTGCGGATACGATCCCCGAAGTGCTGATGCAGGAGATGCGGTCTTCGATCATTTTTCTGGGGGCTGTGCTGGGACGCTCCGGCAGCTGTCATCTTTCCTATCCCGGCGGCTGTGAGTTGGGTCCCCGTCCCATTGATATGCACTTAGATGCCCTGCGGCAAATGGGTGCACATTTTTCTGTACATGGGGGACAGCTGGACTGCACCGCACCGGAGGGACTGCACGGAGCAGGCATACACCTGCCGTTCCCCTCGGTGGGAGCCACGGAAAATGTCATGCTGGCGGCGGTGCTGGCGGAGGGCAGAACGGTGCTGCACAATGCGGCAAGAGAACCGGAGATCTGCGATCTGGCGGCATTTCTGCGGGGCTGCGGGGCAGACATCTCCGGCGACGGCGAAAGCACCATTGTGATCTCCGGTGTCCGGAAGCTGCGGGGCAGCCGTCACACGATCATGCCCGACCGCATTGCCGGCGTGACCTATCTGGGGGCGGCGGCAATTACCGGCGGGACGCTGTGCCTGCGTGGTGTCAGCACCCAGCCCATGGAGAATATGCTCCCTGTGCTGGAACAGACCGGCTGTCGGGTATTTCCAGAACCGGATCGGCTGCACCTGCTGGCACCGCGGCGGCTGCGGGCGGTGCCGTTTCTCCGCACCATGCCCCACCCCGGTTTTCCCACCGACGCACAGGCGATCTTCATGGCAATGCTGAGTCTGGCGGACGGTGTCAGCGTGCTGGAAGAAAACATCTTCGAGAACCGCTATCGCCATGTGGACGCTCTCGTGAAAATGGGGGCGAAAATTCGCGTGTCCGGCAGGATTGCCGTAGTTACCGGTGTGCGTTCTCTTAGCGGTGCTTCCGTTGCCGCCACCGATCTGCGGGGCGGAGCCGCCATGGTGCTGGCGGGGCTGGGAGCACAGGGGAAAACAGAGGTGCGGCAGATCGCACACATTGACCGCGGATATGAGGCGATCGAGCAGGCATTGCAGGGTGTTGGGGCAAAAATTTCCCGCGTGGAAACTGCCCCTGTATCGGAATCCGCCGGCAGAACAGACACCAAAGCGTGCCGGATAGAAAAGAAGTGAGGAGCAGAAGTCATGCAGGACGTGGAAAAAACAGAGATCCAGAGCCAGACCAGTTCAAAACGCCGCCGCCGCCGGAATCGGTTCCGACCGCTGTACGGGCTGCTGGTGGCGATTCTGGTGATTGGTGTGGGTGTGTCGCTGTCGATGACAGTGTTCTTTAATATTGAGCAGATCGTCGTTGCCGGAGATGCCAACCAGCCGTATCAAAAAAACGACGTGGTGAAGGCTTCCGGTGTACATACCGGTGACAATATGATGCGGCTGAACCGCGAAACGGTCAAGGAAAACATTCTGAGCCGGCTGATCTTTGTGGACAGCGTTTCGATCCAGAAGGACTTCCCCGACCGGCTGGTCATCACCATTGAACCCAGCAAGGCGGCGTTTAATGTGACGGATTCCAGCGGTACGCTGCAAGTCAGTGCCGCCGGAAAAATTCTGGTCAGCGGTCCGGACAGTGATCCGTCCCTGCCGACGATCACCGGCTTCGAAGCTTCCGTGCGGGAGCCGGGGAAAACGCTGGCATCGCGGGACAGCCAGAAGGACAAGATCTTTCAGTCCCTGTCCGAACGGATCGCCAAGGGGCTGGACTGTCCGGTGACTTCCATCGACCTCACAGATAAATACAACATCAACCTGATCTTTGACGGCAGAGTGTCCTTTCAGCTGGGAAACTGGAGCGATATGGACTATAAGATCACGCTGGCGGAAACTGTGCTGGGGCAGCTGTCCTCCGACAAGGTGGGCTATCTCTCCATGGTGGGCGACCACCAGTGTTCCTATCGGGACAAGGAGGCGGTGGAACAGCAGACCACGGCACCGCTGCAAACCACTGCAACGGACGAATACGGAAATCCTGTGACGGAAACCGACGAATACGGCAATCTCGTTACCACAGAAACCCAGACAGAAACCACCACAACAGCGGCAGGCTGGCAGTAACGAAAATGTTCTTGCGGAATCTGTATGAAATTGTGAAATTCAGGCGGATTTTCCCTTAAAATCTTGTGGGAAAGGGAAAAACCCGATTTATTTCAAAAAAAAGCTTGCAATGCTTTCGGAAATGTGTTAAAATAATAAGTGTATTTCTAAAGAAGGTATCCGTATGTGCGGAAGACGGACGATGCGGAAAATATACAGCGTACCACAGAAGTTCTTGTAGGAGGAAATGTTGAGATGACTGATTTTATCTATGAAGATGCGTTTGATCCCGATGTAAATATCAAGGTGATCGGTGTCGGTCGGCGGCGGCGGCAACGCCCTGAACTGCATGGCATCTTCTGATGTACATGACATCGAGTATATTGCAGTCAATACTGACGCAAAAGCATTGAATAATTCCAAGGCAACCACCAAGATCCAGATCGGTTCGAAACTCACCAGAGGCCGCGGTGCCGGCAACAAGCCGGAAGTCGGACAGAAAAGTGCAGAGGAAAACAAAGACGAGATCGAAGCAGCTCTGAAAGGTGCTGACATGGTATTCATCACTGCCGGCATGGGCGGCGGTACCGGTACCGGTGCGGCTCCGGTCGTTGCACGTCTGGCACAGGAAGCCGGCATTCTGACTGTCGCAGTTGTCACAAAGCCGTTTGCGTTTGAACGGGAACAGAAGATGTTACAGGCAGAAAGAGGTATCGCAGAACTGCGGAAGTATGTGGATTCCCTGATCGTGATCCCGAACGAAAAGCTGCTGGAAGGTCTGGACAAGCCCCTGACCATGCGGGAATCCTTCGCACTGGCAGATGACGTGCTGAAGACTGGTGTCAAGAGCATTTCCGATCTGATCGTAGAAGAAGGCTACATCAATCTGGACTTCGCAGACGTTTCCACCATTATGAAGGGTGCCGGCTATGCCCACATGGCAATCGGTCACGGCTCCGGCAAGGACAAGGCAAAGGAAGCTGCCAACGCTGTTATCGCAAGTCCGCTGCTGGAAACTTCGATTGCCGGTGCAAAGCGTCTGTTGATCAACATCGCAATGAGCGAGGACATCATGTCTACCGACGTAGATGTTGCCACCAAGATGATCACCGACAAGGCAGCAGAAGATGTGGAATTCATCTTTGGTACGGCATTCAAGGAAGACATGCAGGACGAAATGGTGATCACTGTAATTGCGGCTGGTTTCGATATGGTAGATCCGGACGCTCCGGAAGAGGAAGAAGCACCGGAGGAAGGAGCTGCTCCGGCAGAAGAACCGATTCCGGTAGATAACCCGCTGGTAGATGACGTTAAAGTCAGCGGCAGCACACCGAATTCGGCACCGGCACAGCCGGCAGCTGCTCCGAAGCAGGAAGCACCGCAGCAGCAGTCCAAGCCGGTAGATGACGACCTGATGGCAATCTTCAACATTCTGGATCGCCGCTAAGCATAATTGGATACGATTTACAAAATCCCCGCTGTGGAAAAGCAGCGGGGATTTTTTGGCTTTGTCAAAAACGCCCGAAAAGCAGTGACCTTTCGGGGCGTTGTTTGTAAGGGCAATACCGCACAAAGATTGTGCGACAGATGCGTCGTCAAATTTTCCGTCAGATGAAACAAAAAGCGGAGTGAATACTTGCTGTATTCACGAGCATTTTTGTGAAATATGACGGAAAATTTGCAAGCAGATGGCGTGCAAAGTCGCCAGACGCTCTTTGTGCGGTATTGCCTATGATTGAAAATTGCCTTTACTTGGCGGCAGCTTCCTGTCCTTCTTCTACGAGGGCGAAGTCTACGTTGCCGCTGTTGACATCGATTTTCGTGCACTGTACCCGCACGGTGTCGCCCAGACGGTAACATGCACTGCCCTGTTCTTCCTTGAAAGCAATGCTGTCGTCGTTGATCCAGTCGCTTTCCGGCAGGGTGGAAACGTGTACCAGACCTTCTACGGTGTTGGGCAGAGCCACGTAGAAGCCGAAGTCGGTCACGCCGGCAATGATGCCGTCGAAAATTTCGCCCAGATGCTGCTGCATGTACTCTGCCTTGTAGCAGTCGTCGGCGTTGCGTTCAATGGTAATGGCACGTACTTCGGTGTCGCTGGAACGCATGGAAGCTTCGATCACGAAAGCATCGTACTTTTCGTGCATCGCTTCGGCGTTGGGGTTCTCGCAGTAGTTGCTGAGGATCCGGTGAATTGCCAGATCGGGATAGCGGCGGATCGGGGAAGTGAAGTGGGCATAGTCTTTCAGTGCCAGACCGAAGTGTCCGATCGCTTCCGGAGCATAGGCTGCCTTTGCCATGGAACGCAGCACCATGACATTCAGAACCGGATACAGTTCAGTACCCCGTGCGTTGTCCAGAATCTCCGCCAGATGACGGGGCTTGATGTCGGTGAATACCGGCACTTCGACACCCAGCCGCAGCAGGACCTGTTCCAGACGCTCGATCTTTTCCGGAGAGGGCTTGTCGTGCACACGATAGACAAAGGGCAGGTTCTTTTCCCGTGCCATTTTTGCGGCAGCTTCGTTTGCCAGCAGCATCATTTCCTCGACGATGCACTCGCTCTTGCCCCGTTCCCGTGCCACAACGTCCACGCAGACACCCTCGTCATTGATGACCAGTGCACCCTCTGCGGTTTCCAGTTCCGGAGCACCGCGGCGTTTCCGTTCCCGCAGGCGAATGTCACACAGTTCGTCCATCAGCGGGATCATGTGCTGAACAGCCTTGTACTTTTCCAGCAGCTCCGGAGAAGCGGTGCCGGCGAGGATCTCGTTGACCTCGCTGTAAACGCCTTTGACAGCGGAACGGATCACGGTCTTCCGGAACTCGTACTTGACGATCTCGCCGTTTTCGTCCAAGTCCATCAGGGCGGAGAATGCCAGACGGTCTTCGCAGGGGTTCAGGGAGCAAATGCCGTTGGACAGGCTGGTGGGCAGCATGGGAATAACGCGGTTTGCATAGTAAATGCTGGTGCCGCGATCCAGTGCTTCGTTGTCCAGCGGGGTGTGCGGGCGGACGTAGTGGGAAACGTCTGCGATGTGCACGCCCAGACGGTAGCCGGTTTCGGTCTTTTCCAGAGAAACGGCATCGTCCAGATCCTTGGACTTGGCACTGTCAATGGTGAAGATCGGGGTTTCCCGCAGGTCCAGACGCTTTGCATATTCCTCCTGCGGAATGGGAGCATTTGCCAGCTGGTCGGCTTCGGCAACGACTTCTTCCGGAAAGTCCACGTTGACACCGCGAACGGCAACCATTGCTTCGGCACAGACGCTTGCACGGGTGCAGACACCAAAGCTGAACACGATCTTGACCTTGTGTTCGGCATGCCGTTGACCGCGGTAAACCACTTCTGCCAGCACCTTTTCGCCCTCGTGATAGATCACGCTGTCCTTTCGCTGGATCTGAATGGGAGTCTTGGACATGGAGTCCGCACGGAACATCAGCTTGCCATTGTCCTCAATGATAACGCCGGTCATCTTGCTGTCTGCTTCCTCCAGAATCGCCAGCACTTCGCCTTCAGGCTTGCCGCTGCGGGAGGGAATATTGCCGATGAGGACGCGGTCCCTGGTCATGGCACCCTGTAAGAACTTGCCGGGGATAAACACGTCCTGAGCCCCTTCTTCTTCGGGACGGGCAAAGCCGAATGTGCGGCTCAGCCGGACGATCGTTGCCGGATAGTAGCCCATGTTTGCGGAGGAAACATAGCCGCGGCGGCGTTCACAGATCGCACCCTCTTTGCAGAGTTCCTGCACCGCCTTGCGGAAATTGGCAGCCCCGCCGCGGTTGGTGCGGCACTTGGTAGCCAGATCGCGGTCGCTGACCGGTGTGCGGCCGCTTTTCTTCAGGATCGTCATGATCTTCTTGCGGTAGCTGTCGATCGTTTCAGCCCCGCCCAGTTGGGTATTAGCCATAAAATAAAAATCCTTTCACATCTGCCGCCCTGTGCGGCTTTCTCATTGCTGTTGTTTTTCTGAGGCAATACCGCACAAAGAGCGTCTGGCGACTTTGTACGCCATCTGCTTGCAAATTTTCCGTCATATTTCACAAAAATGCTCGTGAATACAGCAAGTATTCACTCCGCTTTTTGTTTCATCTGA
>ENA-OQDW01000560-OQDW01000560.1-human-gut-metagenome-genome-assembly--contig:-NODE-560-length-15069-cov-2.320439_pt1 | contig 15069 bp, 15 predicted proteins | sample MGYA00242784_ERZ504613 | MGnify/ENA primary metagenome ERZ504613 (study PRJEB26092, sample SAMD00036330) | human gut metagenome | host: Homo sapiens | study: EMG produced TPA metagenomics assembly of... | reverse complement strand
CACGGCAGGCGTTTGCGTTCTTCTAATTTTTGGCGGGATTGCTGCCACCTATTCGCGCGGCGCATATTTAGCCGTGATCGTCATGCTGGTTGTGCTGATGTTTTTGGGGAAAAAGCAGGCAGTGGGCATTGCCGCCTTATTCGCCGGCATCCTCCTCATTCTGCCGCAAAGCGTATATCAGCGTTTGTTTGCCATTTTGCAGCTTGATGTTTCTACCGTTACTAGGTTGGCTATTTGGGGCGGATGTTTAAAGGTTTTCACGGAAAACCCCCTGTTCGGCGTAGGCGCAGGCACAGAAAATGTGACCAATTTGCTGCAAAATCGCTTTGGAATCAATCAGCCGCATGCCCACAGCCTGTATTTCGAATTGCTCGTTGAGGGCGGCCTTATCAGCATTTTGTTTTTTGTCGCCGTGCTGAGCCTGCTGGTTTACGATTTGTTTTACCTACTGCGAAGCGGTCGGAAATGGCGGAGGATGGGCGTTGCCTACCTTGCCTCCCTGGCGGGATTTCTCGTATTTTCCGTATTTGAGTTTTCGCTCCAACGCCGAAAGAACTGCAATATTTTATGCTGTTCCTAGGGTTGGTTGAAGCATCAAAACGGCTTTGCCAAAAATCTATGGCAGAGCAGAACATACCGCCTAAGCCTTTGGAAGAAACGCCGCCTGCCGTTAAAGAAGAATCCCCTGCATCGTCAGGATCTATTTGACAGAAACTATAGTGTAGTCATTTTCGCAATGAATCCGCTGTGGTTGCTATAAATCACACCGGGCCCGGCCATCCACGCGGGGTATCGCTTGAAACGCGTTGGATGTAAAATCGGGCTCGGTTATTTTTCAGAAAACGAGGAAAAAACAATGCAAAAAATCCAATTCTCTGACATGGAGCTATCCAATGAAATGCAACGGGCCGTGGAGGAGATGGGCTTCGAAGAGCCCACTAGTATCCAGGCGGCAAGTATTCCAATGATTCTTTCCGGCAGGGATGTCATTGGTCATTCGCAAACGGGCACAGGAAAAACAGCTGCGTTCAGCATCCCGGCTATTGAAAAAATCAACCGGCCGGCGGGCGTAAAACCCAAGTGCTGATCCTTTGCCCAACGCGCGAGCTCGCTGTGCAGGCGTGCGACGAAATCCGAAAATTTGCAAAATACAAGCCATTTTTAAAGGTGGTGCCGATCTACGGCGGCCAACCGATCGAGAGGCAGTTCACCGCCCTGCGCGGCGGCGCGCAGATCGTGGTGGGCACGCCGGGGCGCGTGATGGACCATATGCGGCGCGGCACGCTAAAGCTTGACACCCTGCACATGATCATCCTCGACGAGGCGGACGAAATGCTCAGCATGGGCTTCCGGGAGGATATTGAAACGATCCTGAAGGATGTGCCGCAGGAGCGGCAGACCATCCTCTTTTCCGCCACGATGTCGCCTGAGATCATGCGGATTACAAAGCAATATCAAACCGACCCGGAGCTCATTAGAATCACGCGGGAACAGCTGACGGTGCCCAACATCGAGCAAACCTACTATGAAGTGCCCGTCGGCAAAAAAACAGAGGTGCTCAGCCGCCTGCTGGATGTTTACAACCCCAGCCGCTCTATCGTATTTTGCAACACGAAAAAGCAGGTGGACGAGCTTGTGGAAGAGCTTCATGCGCGCGGATATCAAGCGCGCGGCCTACACGGCGATATGAAGCAGGGCGAGCGCACACAAATTATGAACGGCTTCCGCAGAGGCTCCATCGACATCCTGGTGGCAACGGATGTGGCGGCGCGCGGTATTGACGTGGAGGATATCGCGGCGGTATTTAACTATGATATTCCGCAGGATGTGGAGTATTACGTCCACCGGATCGGCCGGACGGGCCGCATCGGCAAAGAGGGCCGTGCCTTTACCTTTGTGACAGGCCGCAGGCAGATTTATGAGCTGCGCGATATTGAGCGCTTTACCAAATCGAAAATCACGCTCAAGGCGGTTCCCTCCAGCAGCGAGGTGAATGAAACAAACGAGCGTAAATTCCTCGATCGTGTACGCGTTGTGTTGGAGGAAGGCGGTCTGGAGGAATACACGCCTTATACCGACGCTTTGCTGGAGGATTATGCATCCCTTGATATTTCAGCCGCTCTGATTAAAATGCTCCTGAAAAAAGAGCAGCGGGGCCGCAGGCCGAGCCGTGCGGATGACGAGCTGTTTGCTGCCGAGAGCAGGCGCAACCGAATGGAGCGAGACCCGCGCCGCCGAGAGCGCGGCGGCAATATGCGCCCCAACGCGGCACGCCGTTCCTCCTCCCCCCGCCGGGATGATGCAAATATGGAGAAGATCAGCATCAACCTCGGGCGGAAGCACCACGTCAGCGCCAGCCATATTCTCGGCGCTGTTGCAGGCGAAAGCGGCCTGCCGGGCAAGAGCTTCGGCAGGATAGAAATCCTAGATAACTGCACGCTGGTCAGCGTGCCGCGCGAGCATGTAAAGCTTGTGATAGACCGCATGAAGGGTTGTAAAATTATGGGCTATCAAACCGTCACCCGCAAATTGACCTGATTGGATGGAGCGCGTTTCAAGCGTTATCATAAATCATCAAAGGAGGCCTTCTCATGGAACCTTACAAAAAGGAATTTATTGAATTCATGGTAGACAGCGGCGTGCTAAAATTCGGCGAATTCACGCTAAAAAGCGGCCGCAAATCCCCTTTCTTCATGACGCGGGCGCCTATGTGACGGGTGCTCAGCTGCGCAGGCTAGGCGAATACTACGCGAAAGCAATTCACGAAAATTTTGGGGACGATTTCGATGTGCTGTTCGGCCCGGCCTACAAGGGCATTCCCCTGAGCGTGGCCACGACCATCGCCTACAGCGCGCTTTACGGCAAGGAGATCCGTTACTGCTCCAACCGCAAGGAAGTGAAGGATCACGGCGATGTAGGCATTCTCTTGGGCAGCAAGCTCAAGGATGGCGACCGAGTTGTCATCATTGAGGACGTTACCACCTCCGGCAAATCGATTGAAGAAACGTTCCCAATCCTGATGGAGCAGGCAAAGGTAGAGGTCAAAGGCCTGATGGTTTCCCTTAACCGCATGGAAAAAGGCTTGGGCGGCAAGGTGAGCGCACTCGCGGAGATCAAAGAGAAATATGGATTTCAAGCGCGTGCGATTGTAACCATGGCCGATGTGATTGAGCATCTTTATAACCGGCCATATCAAGGGAAGATCTATATTGACGATCGTCTAAAGGCCGCAATCGACGCCTATTATCAGCAATATGGCGCTTGACCGTAAAAGCCCAAGCAAGCAGGAAACAACGCCCGCCGCAAATGAAACGAATCATTTGCAGCGGGCGTTATCATTGCCGGTCATTCAGCATTTTAAAATGATTCCGCAGCCGATGCGCTCGCCGCTGTCTCCCGCAGGTTGGGAGCGGTAATCATCCGGCATTTGATGGATGATTACCGAACGGCCAATCACATCGCACGGGCGAAATCGATCTGTATAGACCGTCATATAAGCATAACCGTGGTTGGATAAAAGAACAGGCAGATCTCCCGCATGGAATGGATGCGGCTGGTTCGTCGGGTTAAAATGGCCGCCTGCACAGGTGAAGTCCTTCTCACAGCAGCCCTGCCTCATGGATATGGAGCCAAAAAACGGGCCAGTATCCTCCGCCGGCAGATTCACCACCTCCGCTTTCACCAGTGTTCCGCGCGCCCAAGGATAAAAGCTGACGAAACCACGAAGGCACGGTGCATATGTACCGCCGTGGACCGCGGCCCGCGCATATGGGCATGTGCGCAGGATTTCGGACATGCTTTGACCCTGTACCATCATATGGATAGGAACCACCCTTTCTGTTTGATAGGCCTTTTCAGGCTTATTCTATGTTTGAAGGGGGGATTTGGTTCAATGGGCAGCAAGCCCTTTACAAAAAAGGACATGGCACAACTTAATATACCGCATCCAAATATTTAACTTTATCATACGAGCCCTGCCATCTTTTTATTTTGCTTGTGTTCCTCATATGTAACAGCAGTATATAACTTTCTATCCTTGCCATAACAAAAATATAAAGCGTCCGTTTTAGTTGGATTCAGGACGGCTCGGATCGAAGAACGGCCAGGATTACAAATGGGGCCTGCCGGCAAGCCCGGGCAGGACGCGTTATAAGTGTTATACACATATGCATATTCCATATAGGGCTGATCAAACTTTTTATATTTGCCTGCATTAGTGCTGAGATAATTGATGCAATAATCACGGGTCGCGTCAGACTCCAAATTCATGCCCATTTTCAAACGGTTCAAGAAGATTCCAGCTATGATATTTTTTTCGGTATTGGTTTTCGCCTCCCGCTCCACAATTGATGCAAGCGTTATGACCTCATCCATATTTTTCAAACTACTTCCAGATGCCTGTGAAGAAAAGCCATTCAACACTCCATTGCGCAGGAATTTCCCCACCGCATCCTGCGGCTTCATATTCTTATAAAACTCATAAGTATCCGGGAACAGATATCCTTCCAGCTTAAAGGCGCGGTATTGCTTTTTGGGCATGCTCCCTACCAGCGGATAATAAGAAAAGTCATAGTCTGCGCCGTATTGATAAAATCCGTTGCGCTGCATACGCCGTTCGCCTCCAGCTTTTTTGCAATTTGGATAATATTATACCCCTCTGGGATGGTGACCTTCACCGTACGGGATTCTGGTTCCTTCGCGACTGTCGTCTTATTGTTTTGCTGTGTTGCCTTGTTGGATGCAGTGCTGCCTGGTTTCCCCTGCGTAGCAGACACATTTGGCAAGGTATCAGGCGTGTCCCCGCCTCCGCCAACAGGCTGCACATCGGATTCCTCATCCGGCGGCAAAACAGGCTCTAAGGGTGTGGAATTGCCAGTGGAAAAGCTATCTACTTCTCCCGATGCGGTTTGGCCAGGCGCCAAAGAGTTTTCCTCCCCTGCATCGTCTTTCCCGCAGGCAGAGATAGCCACACAAAGAACGAAAGCCATAAAAACTGCTATCAATCGCAAAAACCAGCTTTTCATATCAATATCCCCCTTTTGACTGAATAATTTTTATTATACGACAATGAGATACAAAATGCAACCGATGGAGAACGACGCTCCTTTTTATGGATAGACACAGAAAATCGCCGGCGGTCAACCGGCGATTTTTCTGAAAATGAGGGGGAAAGAAAGGAGAAAAAATGAAGAAGCAATCTATATAGGAACCTCTTGCGAGGGGATTGTAGGTTGTCTGTCCTCCCCTGCCGGAGGGTTCTGTTCCGGCAGCGGGGACAGTGTGTGAAAAGAGAGGAAATGCATGAAAAAGAGAAACAAAAAAGCTTACCTATCTGTTTGATATGTGTGGGAAAAAAGCAGTTGACCGGCTGGAGCTTTTACATTCTATCATCCCCTTTCGTTTATCTTGGCTTTAGTATAGAATGCAAATATTGCAAGTGTGTGACGCAGAAAATAAGAATATGCGAAATCAATATGAACGTTTCGTAAGGAAAATTTGACCTTATTGTGCACAGGGCTGGCAGACGGGACAAAAATAAATATTCCCGCCCAGATACGCTTGCCGTTTCAGCGGCCCGCCGCAGGCCGAGCAGGGCATAGCAAGCGTGTTTTTGGAAAGAATGACCCGATACTGCCCGCTATGACCGTATAGATCCCGTTCCGTATCCCTCCCGCCGCCTGCCCGCATGGCGCAAAGCGTTTCTTTCACGCTGTGGTAAAGCCTGTCCAGCTCCGCATCACACAACAGGAATACTTTCGATTTCGGATGAATTCGCGCCTGAAATAGGATATCCTGCAACACGCCGTTTCCAAGGCTGGAATACGCTGCTCCGTTGCCAAAAAGGCTTTCACGCTCGCGGATGGTTTCAGCTCTGAAAGCAGGCTGCCAAAATAAGCGCAGTTAAACGCCTCCGCGTAGGGGGTCGGCTTTTGCCGGGCAATTTGGTAGTAGGGATTCTCCTGCTCTCCCTTCCGAAACGCAAGCATCGCGCCATACATCTGCACCGAGCAGACCAGCGAGGTGTGGTCTGAAAATTCGATCCGTAATTGATACTTCATGGGCAGTTTCGCCATGGCCGGAAGCAGCCGGAAATTGACGCCGTCGCCAAATGTCATCCGCATATCTCCCAGCAAGAGTTCCACCATGCCGCCGACAGGGCGCGCCCCGCTGACCTCTAGCCCCTCCAACAGCAGCGGGTAAGTAGCAGGGTCGCCCTGATAAAATGTAAACTTATGGGGTGAATGATCCGCCTCCACCTTAAGAATCCGTTTTCCAGAGAGTGCTTCTCTCATTTGGCCTGCAATAACATGGCTTTCTGGAAGCTCGATCATATGTTTCTGCCCCTTTCTATACAACTTCTGTTGTTTTTATCATACCCTGCAAAAATGACAACAGTATGTCAACATATTAAAAAGAGGCTGTTGCAACATGTAAAGCATTTTGCAACAGCCTCTTTCTTACCACTGGTGAATGATCGATGGATGGGCAAACAAGCGATCCATAGATCGCATAAAGGGCACCAACGCTTCAAAATCAACGGCACGATGGTCAAACGCCAAGCACAAGGGCATCACCTGACGAATTCCAATCTGCTTCACACCGTTTTGATCGGTATAAACGCCAGGTTTTTCCTGCAAAGCTCCGACTGCCACCGCAAAAATCTGCGGTGGGACAATCTCCAACAATGCGGTTGCACCGTGCTGCTCCCTGTAAATGCTTCCGATATTGGATACCGTAACGCTCCCCTGCTCCAAATCCGCTTTTGTCAGGCGGTCGCTCGCCGGTATTTTGCGGTAGGCTTTTTTTGCCTTCCCGGAAAGCGTTTTCACCCGGTGCTTCCCCACCTTGGAGCCGAACAGGCGGCGCAGCACGCGCACGAGGTGCAGCCGCTTGAGATGGCCCATCGTTTCGGCGAAAGCTACCTCATACATTGCCTCATTGAAATCCGTTTTTTTCATTTTGCGGCCAATCTCCTCAATATAGGCCGCAAGCTCATCGAGCGATTTCGAACCGACATCCCGCAAATTGACTGTCATCATCTCGCCATTTGGCAGGCACCACGGAACGGAAATATCGATATGATCCAAAACCGTTACGCTACCACGAACAGTCCTTTCGCGGTAATCAATATGGGCATTAAGGGCCGGAGCGGCCTTCAGGCCCTCTGCAATGGCTTTCAGCATGATTGTATTCACTGTAATCTTATGCCTCCGGCTTGCATCGTGGCTGAGTGCGCGGTATTCCTGCATAAAATCCGTCACGTCCGGTTCATACATATAGGTTACGTGCGGAATAGTTTTCCAGGATTCGGAAGTCATATGGGAAACAATCTTTCTCTGCATACCAAAATGCATTATCCGGTCGTTTTCACGATCTTCCTTTTTTTCATGGGAAGCCACCAGGTTGTGATCCATCGGGAATTCCAGCACCATTGTATCTTGCATCATCAAACACTCCTTTATGCCTTTTCAAGCTGACCGGCGATTTCTGCTTCGGCCTACGTGAATATTCATTCGTAATATCAAATTGTTTTTTGGGGGTGCTTTTCAAAAAGTTTTATTTTTTAAGATAAGCGTAGCGAAGCAACAACGTAGGAGTGAACTGTGTTCGCCCTTAGGCTAGGACAATCGCATGGTGAATCCATATGTATCTCCACAAAGATTAAAATCTGGCGAATGCAGTTCCTTTCTGCGATGCCTTTATTTGTAACGCAGTTTATAATACCATGTCATATAGTGATTGTAAATATAATATGCATTTTAAAAACCCATATCCTTGCGAGCTTATTTTTGAAATTTTTAGATACTTTTCATGCTGAGCGAAGTACATCACAAAACAAAAAGTTTCAAACACTTGCCGATTCAGCAGATCATCAATTTCTCCCTATACGCAAAGATAAGGCTGTTTTTTATTGGAGCAGCACACACGGCCTCCCATAGGCAAAAGGAAAAACTGCCCTGCTGCGATTGCATGCCAGAACAGTTTATGCATCCAAATTTTTATTGTGCATGTCTGATTCAAATTATCTGCCGTATTTTCGCACCATCACCAACACTGCGATCGACAGAATGGCGAGCGTTGCAACTGCTCCGGCAGCAGCAGCGCTATTTCCCTTTTTCAGGCTCATGATTCAACCGGCTCCTTTCATTACATTCCGCATTCCTTTGTTTCCTAATTATATGCCTTTTTGCTCTTGCATGCAAACTATGGTTGCACACAGGAGGATTGATTGACGCGTTGGGAAAGCCACTGCGGCGCCTCTTTTTCTGGAAGAAACAAAACCGCATTTCCCATTTGATCTTCAAATTCTACGAGTATATAATAACCTTCCGTATCCAAAAAATAATGCAGATAGGCATGTGCCATGATCTCTTCGATTTCCTTCTGATCCAGTATGACGCGGGAATGCCGGAATGCCGAAATCGCCGGGCCGTTACTGTAGAAGGATTCATAGCCGGACAAAAGGTTTTTCACCCACCGGCCATGAAATTCCTGGGCAGCGTATCGGATAGAAACATACGGAAACGTTCCACTCGACCCTAAATTTTGCGGAATCATACCATTGGCCTGGATCACCGATAGCTTGCGAATCTCCGGAATTTCCTCCAACAGGTCTGCCACGCCCTGCTGCCGCAGAAAATGAAGCGTATTTGTCATATCTTTGGTGATGGCAATACGGAAGGAACCATAGGAACCCGAAACCTGCCTAACCGGCTGTTTGGAGAAATCGGTTCTTGAATCTGACCGCGCAAACGCAACCGTACCCAGCTCCGGCGAAGAGGGATGATATCTCTCCTGCGCGGTCTGTGCACAAAAATCATCGCTGATGCATTGCAGCAATTCCATACGCTGCTTTTTATTCAAATGCAGCGCCTGCTCCTTTGCCATCCATTTGCCGCTAATTCGTATCAAATCGGAAGCTTGCAGTTCACTTTTCCAGCTATTGAGCCGGTCGAACGCCTCCGGGTCCGGCGCGCCGGTCAGCACCTCCCGAACCATCGCATGGTAACGGTCGCTATCCTCCAACTGCAAGAACTGCATCAACTGGGAAAATGCGATTCTGTCATAATGACGCCTTACCTGACGGCCATCTTTGAGGGTATAAACAAATTGGATCACCGTATGAACGACCTGCTCCTTACGCGGCCCCGTTTCCCGCAGAGGCTGTTTGCCTGATGTAGCCAGATTCTGATGCAGCTTTGTAATCAGGGCGAGATCGTTCGGGGAGGTAAAACCTGGTATGAGATCGCCTTGCAGCAAAGAGCGGTACTCATCATTTCCGCCTGATCCGTTATAGCCCGTTATTTGAATGCTCTGATTGGGCATCACAACCGCTGCGCTCTGCACTTGGGAAACCTCCGGAACATAGCTGCTGAAATCCGCCAAACCCCGTCACAGCAAAAACACCCAGTAATACTATCGCCCCCAAGTGGAGACGGTAGAAAACGCAGCCTTTTGCAGAAAGCGCTTTGCATCACGCGTCAGTGCTAAGTAAAAAAAGCAATAAACGGCCGCATAGGCCAATACGCCTAGCAGCACTGCGACATAGGCCGGCAAGGGGGAAGCCACCTTCAAAACGGCCCCGTAGCAGAAGAAGCCGATCAAACCAACCACGCATACGTTAAGCACCTTGCTTTTGCCCAAGAAGCCACAGATTTCAGCCTTCCTGCGCCGGAACAGAAAGGAACCAAGGGCAGCGGCGCCAATGGCAACCAAAGCCCAAAGTAAAAGCGGAAAAACGTGAGGCGCTCCCCATTGCGCGTCTATGCACTGCTCAAAAGCCTGACCGACGCTTGCTTTCAACAGGAAAAGAGGCTGAACCTGCTGATAACTGGATATCATTGTAAATAGAACGCTATTATATTCCATCGTTTCAAAAGTAGCGCCATACGGATTACCCCAAACGCAGTTCATCAGCCCCTCTGCCCCAGCGAGCAGAATGGTAGGCGATAAAAGCAGAAGTACAGAATATAGCGCCCTCACCAATGGTGCCTACGCAGCTGAACACCAGCGCCGTCACGGCAAAGCTCAGGGAAGATAGGATCACCAAAGCCGCCAATACGGAACCGGCAGCAATCCACAGCCCCCTGCTTGATCCAAAATAGGCCAGATTCAAAAAAACATTTGCAGCGACCGGGATCAAAGAGGCAAGCAGCAGCAAAAGCTCGCCTGCCATATAACGGCACCAAAACAGCGACTGTCTGGAGAACCCCAAGCTGTAATATACATTGACAGTACGCTTGCTCGCCATAAAACGGAAGAGACAAATTCCCAGGACGACCGGCGCCAAAAGCACACAAATTTGCAGGGGCAGCAGACCATCCGATTCAAAAAGAACATAGCGGTATATCGACCGCAAAGTGGGCGAAGAATTTTGCTGTAAATATGGCGCAAACTTACTATCATACGTAAGCACGAACTGAAATGTTATCCCTGTGAACAGGATCAGAATCGATAACAAATATGGCAGCACCGCAGGCAGGCCGGATATCAAAGACCGCCGAATCAAACCGGCACTTGGCGATAAAACGCGTCTCTTCCTCTCCATAACTGCTCTCCCTTCTGGTTTCATACAGCTTTTATTTGAATATATCAGCGTAATCCTGCTCTTCTCCCTCCATCTCATCCATGAAAATCTCTTCCAATGAGAGTGGAAAGCTTTCCAATAAGATGGGGTTCATTGCACGAAGCCGCTCCTCCTGCTCGCGGATATCTCCCTGCACAGTAAAGGTAATCAAGCGGCCATCTTTTGTGAATCGCTTGAGAGAAAAATCTGAAAAATCATCGCGATCCATTTCACGGTTAAACGCTACCCGGAATTTGCAGCGGCTGGCGCTGATATCATCTACCGAGCAGTCAAGCAAAAGCTTTTGACCATCCAGAAGGCCGACATGATCGCAGAGATCCTCTAGCTCGTGAAGATTATGGGAAGAAATAATCACAGAGGCGCCGCGCTCCGCCACATATTCAAGCAGCAGCTTTTTGGCGAGAATCCGCTTTGCTGGATCGAGCCCATCGAAAGATTCATCCAGCAACAAAAATTCCGGACGTGTGGAAAGGCAGAGCACCAGCTCCGCCTGCCGGCGCATCCCCTTTGAAAAGCCATTGATTTTTTCATTTGGATTCAGGCGAAAAAGATCGCATAGTTCCCGAAAGGTGTTCCAACTAAAGCAAGGATAGTAGCTCTCATAAAAACGAGCCATTTTCTTCAGCGTAGCGTAAGCCTGAAAATAGAGCTCGTCCGGCATATAAAAAAGACGCTGCTTCATTTTGGCATTGTCAAAAATATTCTCGGCATTCACCCGCACAACGCCTTCCTCCGGCTGGTAGATGCCCGCAATCGTTTTTAAAAGAGTGGTTTTGCCTGCTCCGTTAAACCCTACAAGCCCATAGATTGACGCTTTATGGACGCTTAGCGAAAGGCCGCTCAAGGCGGTAAAACGACCAAACCTTTTCGTCACGTCGATCACATCAATCATTGGATCTCCCCCTTTGCGTAAATCTCTTTTACCAACTCAATGATTTCCGCCTGCAAAACGCCTTTGGACTGCCCAGAAGAAACCGCAGTGCGTATTTCCTCCAGCGCCTTTTCCTTGATTCGCGTATTGGCAAACGCATTTTCGTTTACATAGCTGCCTTTGCCCGGCATGGAATAAATCACGCCGTCCGCCTCCAAATCCATAAACGCATGCTTTACCGTATTAATATTCAGGTTCAGCTCGCGTGACAGCGCACGGATAGACGGCAGCTGTTCATTTGGGCGAAACACACCGAGCTGGATCAGGCGCATGATCTGCTCCTTAATCTGCTCATAGATCGGCGTGCGGCTTCGCAGGTCGATGTCGATCAAGGCGGTTCCCTCCTCCATATCCTAATCGTAAAACTGAAAGGCAATGCCCCGCCCACAGCAACGGCTATGGGCAGGGCTTACGCAGCCAAGGGTTCTAAACCGATTTCCCTCTTGGAAGCATATGAAAAAGCTTTATTTGACGGCGTCTTTTACATACTGCGGCGCAGCGGATTCGGGCAGGAACATACAGGTGTAACCCTTGTCGCCCGCCAGCTTCACCTGAACAAAGTACCCATCCACCCGTAGAAATAGGCGATATGAGAACGGTCGGCAATTTCCTGCGCCTGCTTGGCATCGGCAATCTCTACAGCGTTTTTGAAGGCCGACTCATAGACGCCGCCCTGTGATTCATACTTTTGCACTTCCTCCGCCATGTATTTGGATGACTGCCAAGAACCAATAAAGAAAAAGGAGTCATAACGCAGATGCTCCGGAGCGTGATTCTCTTCTTCGCGCGCGCGCACAATTTTCACGCTTTCCACTTCGGCGGGCCGGCCGATCGCATTATAAAAGCCGTTGGATTGCAGGAACTGAATGGTTTTTTGCATCTCCTTGGTCAGATACACCGTATACCCGTCCATTGTGCTAACGGAGGGCATTCGCATCCCGCCGCTTCCGCCATAGCCCATGTTTCGTTCACTATCCTGAATATGAATGAGGCCAAGCAGCTGCTGCGTGGGGAAATAACGCTGGTCTGCCTTCTGAGCGGTCAAATCATCGGCAACGCATTGCAGAAGCATCCTCCGCTGCGGCTCAGACAGGCTAAGCTCCGTCTCCTTCTCCAGATCGGGGCTCCACAGGACGATAGCGCCCGTTTTCTGAATAGATTCCTGTACCCAATTATCATACCGCGACGTTAAGGGAGCTGTCAATAATTTTTGAATCTGCTCGCGGCCAGCTTCCGTATCCTCTATATGAAGCAATTGATTGATCGCCTGAACCGGCACATGGTAATAGTGCCGCATGAGCTGCTTTCCGTTTTTGAGCTGATATACCACCTGAATGGTGCTCTCAACAAATTGATCCTCACGAGCAATCCCCTCCTGATTGGCGGTGATTTTCTGATCGCCGGTTTGAATAATCCGCTCATGCACCTGACGGACCAAGCGAAGATCCTCCTCCGCCTCAATCCCCTCCAGCATGTTGCCCAAAGAGCCCCAATTATACTCCGAGCCGTAAGACGAACCTATGCAGCCTGTGCCAATAATCGATTCGGCGGGCACTGTGATAGAAGCGCTTTGAATCTCTGAAAGCTCCGGGATGCGCGTGCTGAAGCCAAACAGGCCCGTCGCAAACACGATGCCGATGATCAGCGTGATGCCGAGATGAATCGGCAGCTTTTTCAACCCGCGTAAAAATTCTTTCCCATTTCGGATCAAGGCAAAATCCACAATGCAGTAGATCACTGTAAACACCAGTAAGCCGACTACGATGGCAAGCGCCATGGGGAGCTTTGCCTGCGTAACATGAATGACAAGCCCAAAGCCGAGGAAGCCGAGCAGGAATGTAATGAAAAAGTTTAAAACAGGATTTGCGCCGAGGAAGCCGCAGATTTCCGCCTTACGCTTCCGAAACAGATACATACCCAGAAACATAACAGCGACAACCGCGATGGTCCAGAAAACCAGCGGTAGGAAATTCGGCTTCACCCAAGGTGCACCCTCTCCGTATGAGCTTGGTATCAGCTTCCCGCTCGCATCCAATGCGGATAGGTTGTTGACGCCATCATAGAGAAACAAAATGGGATTGAACGCCTTAAAAGTAGTAGGAAGGTCTGTGGTGCCATAGCCCATAAAGTATTCCCCATAGGGATTCCCAAAAAGCGTTTCCATCAAATATTGCAGGCAATAAAGGATAATCATCGGCGAGCCGAGAATCACAAATGGGAAAAAGCAGCCCTCTGCCACAGTGCCCACGCAACTGAACACCGCTGCCGTCACCGTAAAAGAAAAACAGGCCAAGATCGAAAAGCTCCAGAAATAATAGGCCGTTGCGCTCCAAAGCTGCCAGGAAGAGCCCAGATAGGAAAAGTTGAGAATGAGATTGAACAGCAATGGTAAAGCGACAGACACAACCAGCATCAGGACGCCTGCCAGATATTTGGATACAAAAAGGGATTTCCGCGTGATGCCGAGGCTATAAAATACATTGACTGTTTTTTGCTGGCAATAAAGCGAAACATCATCACACCCAGCAAAACCGAACAGCCAACCACAGCCAAAATAGCCAAGGGAGCAAATTCGGCATCTCCCATCAGCAGATACCGATAGGTTTCTTTCAAAGAGACTACCGTTTCCCCCTGGCGGGGAGAGGCGGCGGCATTGTTGATCGACAGGATCCTGATCAAGTTCATGACAGGGATGCAAAACGCCAGCGCGGCATATTCAGCAACGGCATTAGAAAATTGGACGTCAGCGCCGTTCGGAACGTATACAGGCGTGGATTAATTGAAGATTTCGGTGAAGTCATAGTCGGTTCCCTCCATTTCATCCAGAAATATTTCTTCCAGTGAAAGCGGCATGCTTTCAAGCACAAGAGGCTTCATCTGCCGAAGCTTTTCTTCAATTGGCGCCCGCTCCCCTGCTGTGGTTAAAAGGATCATGCTGCCATCCTTTTTAAACCGCTTGATTTCCAAACCGGCAAAATCCTGCTGCGTCATCTCCCGGTTAAAGGCCAAGCGGAATTTGCAGCGGTTTTGCTGATCTCTTGAATCGAGCAATCCAAGGCGAGCTTTTGACCATTGATTAATCCTACATGGTCACAAAGGCCTTCTATTTCATGCAGATTATGGGAAGAAACAATGATGGACACTTCTTTTTCCGCCATATATTCCACCAACAATTGTTTGCTCAGGCTCCGCTTGGCGGGATCGAGCCCATCAAAGGATTCATCCAGCAGCAAAACATCCGGATGGGCCGACATACCCAGCACAAATTCTGCCTGCCTCTGCATCCCCTTGGAAAAACCATTGATGCGTTTGCTGGAATCCAAGCCGAATACCTTGGTCAAGTTTTGAAACGTTTTATCACTGAATTTGGGGTAGTAGCCTTTATAGAAGCGCGCCATCTTTTCCATGCTCGCATAGGGCTGAAAATAGAGATCAATCCGGCACATAAAACAAGCGCTGACTTCATTTTTGCATTGTCAAAAATGTTTTCGCCAGCCGTATGCCGCACCTCACCCTCTTCCTGCTTATATACGCCGGAAACGGTTTCAAT
>ENA-OQDW01000559-OQDW01000559.1-human-gut-metagenome-genome-assembly--contig:-NODE-559-length-15089-cov-1.852560_pt1 | contig 15089 bp, 14 predicted proteins | sample MGYA00242784_ERZ504613 | MGnify/ENA primary metagenome ERZ504613 (study PRJEB26092, sample SAMD00036330) | human gut metagenome | host: Homo sapiens | study: EMG produced TPA metagenomics assembly of... | reverse complement strand
AACTTAAAATAATGAAGCAATAATAATGAAGAAGGAAGAATTGTCCTGCACAGCCTTGCTTTTGTCCGTGCGATCCAATTCCTCTTTCTTCATTTTCATTCTTCATTTTAATTTATGAAAGGACTAGTAATAAAAAACACAGGCAGCTGGTATCTTGTCAAAACAGAAGACGGACGTACCATCGAATGCAAGATCAAAGGAAATTTCCGTTTAAAGGGTATTCGGAGTACCAATCCCATTGCTGTAGGAGATTATGTACAAATCATTATCAACAATGAAGGAACCGCCTTCATCAGTGAGATAGAAGACCGCAAGAACTATATCATCCGGCGCGCTCCAACCTTTCCAAACAATCGCACATACTGGCGGCCAATCTGGATCAATGTATGCTGATTGTTACAATTAATTATCCCGAAACCTCAACTATATTCATTGACCGTTTTCTAGCCACTGCAGAAGCATACCGTGTACCCGTCAAACTGATATTCAATAAGATAGACAGGTATAATGAGGATGATACACGCTATATGGATGCTCTGATAAACCTGTACACATACATCGGTTACCCTTGCTTCAAAGTTTCCGCACTGAACAACATAGGTACAGATGAAGTGAAAAAAGACCTGAAAGGAAAGGTCACTTTGCTTTCAGGCAACTCAGGAGTAGGGAAATCAACATTAATCAATGCTATTTTGCCTGAACAAACCTTGAAAACAGGTGAAATTTCCGATTACCATAACAAAGGAATGCATACCACAACCTTTTCCGAAATGTTCCCAGTAGACGGTGGTGGATACATCATCGACACTCCGGGTATCAAAGGTTTCGGAACATTTGATATGGAAGAAGAGGAAGTAGGACATTACTTTAAAGAAATATTTGAATATTCCGCTCAATGCAAGTATGGAAACTGCACCCACAGGCACGAGCCGGATGCGCCGTACGCGATGCAGTGGAGAAACATCTAATCAGCGAGTCACGCTATGCTTCTTACCTGAATATGTTGGAAGACAAGGAAGAAGGCAAGTATCGCGCCGCTTACTAAAAACCACAACTTTATGAAAAAACACCTCTTAGCTATTGCACTGTTTGCATTATGCACCACCGGCTGAATGCCGCTTCTCCTAAAAAAGTAGCTCCTGAAAAAAAAGGAGTAGAAACCATTAACCGTGCCACAGCCGAAGCACATATCGGCTTTTTGGCCTGTGACGAACTGGAAGGACGCGAAGCCGGATGGAAAGGTGGACGCATTGCAGGCAATTATATCATTTCCTGCCTGAAACAGATGGGAATAAAACCACTGCTAGCCGGAGATTATATACAACCCTTTGATGTATATCATGCTGAACGGCAAGTGAAAGGAAAACGCTGGCAAGTACATCCCGAATTCTATTGCGGAACTGAAAAAAGTGGTACATCAAAAATTGGCATTACGTAATATCTTAGGTAAAATAGAAGGAAAGAATCCAAATGAAATTGTCATTATCGGCGCACATTACGACCACATAGGCTACGATCCTATGCTGGAAGGAGATCAGATTTATAACGGTGCAGATGATAATGCATCAGGCGTTCAAGCCGTATTACAGGTAGCCCGTGCCTTTCTTGCTACCGGTGAGCAACCGGAACGTACCGTTATCTTCGCCTTTTGGGATGGTGAGGAAAAGGGATTGCTGGGATCCCGTTATTTCGCCATGAACTATCCGGATATTAAGAAGGTAAAAGGCTATTTGAACTATGACATGATAGGACGTAACAACCGGGAGGACCAGCCCGATTATTTCGTTTACTTCTATACCGCAGCCATCAGGCCTTCGGTGACTGGCTGAAAAAAGATATTGAAGATTACCGCTTGCAGCTATCTCCTGACTACCGGGCTTGGGACAATCCGGTGGGAGGCAGCGACAACGGCACGTTCGCCAAACTGGGAATACCTATTATATGGTATCACACTGATGCCCATCCCGATTATCACCTTCCGGGAGATGAAACACAGAAAATCAATTGGCTGAAGATAGTCGATATAACCAAAGCCTCTTTCCTTGCGATGTGGAAACTGGCAAACGAAAAAAAATATTAAAAAAGAACGTGGCGTTTAAACTGAGCGCCACGTTTTTTTATCTAACCTTACATTAACGTATTTATTTAACCCATATAGAAAGGCACATGAACAAACGAATCAAATGGGGCATCATTATATTAATCGGAGCCGGCTTGGCCGGACTAGGCATCTATCAATTTACCCCTCACGAAAATGAAGAACTGACAGCCGCCGACGCGTTACCTAAAGAAAACAAGCAACGTACATTGAAAGTCAATGCACAAGTCATAAAACCACACTTGCTGACAGATGAAATATTGGTTACCGGACGCCTGGTTCCTGACGAAGAAGTGAGTTTGTCTTTTGAAACCTCCGGAAAGATCACCGATATTTTTTTCACAGAAGGCACATTGGTAAAACGAGGAGAATTACTTGCCAAAGTAAACGACCGGCAGTTACAGGCTCAATTAAAACGTCTGGAAGCACAAATACCTTTAGCCGAAGACCGTGTGTTCCGCCAAAACGCCCTGTTAAAACGAGATGCGGTCAGTAAAGAAGCATACGAACAGGTAAAAACCGAACTTGCCACCCTTAACGCTGATATCGAAAATATCAAAGCCAACATTGACATGACCGAACTCCGCGCACCATTCGACGGTATCATCGGATTGAGACAGGTCAGTACAGGAGCATACGCCTCCCCTACCACTGTAGTAGCCAAACTGACCAAAGTGACCCCATTGAAAGTAGAGTTCGCTGTACCGGAACGTTATGCCCGGGAAATAAAAAAAGGGACTAATCTGGAGTTCAAAGTAGAAGGAAAACTGGATACCTATCATGCACAGGTTTATGCAACCGAATCCAGTATAGATATGGAAACCCATTCATTGAACATCCGTGCCATCTACCCCAACCGCAACGGCGAACTGCTGGCAGGCAGATATGCAGATATTCAATTAAAACAAAAAGAAATAGAAGACGCGATAGCGATTCCATCCGAAGCTATTGTCCCCGAAATGGGTAAAAATAAAGTATTTGTTTATCGTAGCGGAGTTGCAGACCCTGTAGATGTTATTATAGGACTCCGTACCGAAGCCGAAGTACAGATTGTACGAGGATTGTCTGTGGGTGATACCATCCTGACATCGGGTACACTGCAATTACGTAAGGGAATGCCTGTGGAACTTCAGGCCATTAACTAACAACTAAAAAAATACTTTTATGAATATTTCCGAACTTAGTATCCGTAGGCCTGTGCTTGCCACCGTGCTTACCATCATCATATTACTTTTCGGACTGATCGGTTACAATACATTGGGAGTCCGCGAATATCCTTCGGTAGATAATCCGATCATCTCTGTTACCTGTAGTTACTCGGGTGCCAATGCCGATGTAATCGAGAATCAGATAACCGAGCCTTTGGAACAAAACATCAACGGTATTCCGGGAATCCGTTCTTTGTCCAGTGTCAGCCAACAAGGGCAATGCCGTATCACAGTGGAATTTGAATTATCCGTCGATTTGGAAACTGCCGCCAATGACGTACGTGACAAAGTGTCCCGCGCACAACGTTACCTGCCACGCGACTGTGACCCTCCTACTGTATCCAAGGCTGATGCCGATGCAACGCCTATCCTGATGGTAGCTATCCAAAGTGACAGCCGCTCTCTGTTGGAACTGAGTGAAATAGCAGACTTGACCGTAAAAGAACAACTGCAAACCATTTCGGATGTAAGCAGCGTATCTATTTGGGGAGAAAAACGTTACTCCATGCGCTTATGGCTCGACCCCACCAAGATGGCAGGGTATGGCATTACTCCGGTAGATGTAAAGAACGCGATAACCAATGAAAATATAGAACTCCCCTCGGGCAGCATTGAAGGTAATACCGTAGAATTGACCTTACGCACCATGGGACAAATGCACACCGCTAAAGAATTCAATAACATCATATTAAAAGAAGTAGGCGGAAGAGTGGTCCGTTTCAGCGATATCGGTTACGCCGAACTAGGTCCGGCAGATATCAAGAGTTATATGAAAATGAACGGAGTGCCGATGGTAGGTGTCGTTGTCATTCCACAACCCGGTGCCAACCATATCGAAATCGCCGATGCCGTATACCAACGTATGGAGCAGATGAAAAAGGATTTGCCCGACGATGTGAAATACAGCTATGGCTTTGATAACACTAAGTTTATCCGCGCTTCTATTGATGAAGTAAAAAGTACGGTGTATGAAGCGTTCGTACTGGTTATCATCATCATTTTCCTGTTCTTGCGCGATTGGCGCGTGACACTGATTCCCTGCATCGTTATTCCGGTTTCATTGATCGGAGCTTTCTTTGTGATGTACATAGCAGGTTTCTCCATCAATGTGCTGACCATGCTGGCGGTGGTATTGTCTGTAGGTTTGGTAGTGGATGACGCCATCGTTATGACAGAGAATATCTATATCCGCATAGAACGAGGTATGCGTCCGTTCGAAGCAGGAATAGAAGGGGCAAAAGAAATTTTCTTCGCTGTTATCTCCACCACTATCACCCTGGTGGCAGTGTTCTTGCCCATCGTATTTATGGAAGGAACCAGCGGACGTCTGTTCCGTGAGTTCAGTTTCGTTGTGGCAGGTTCGGTCATCATTTCTTCCTTTGCCGCATTAACGTTCACCCTATGCTGGCAACCAAGCTATTGATAAAACGGGAAAAACAGGGATGGTTCTACCAAAAGACAGAGCCTTTCTTTGAAGGTATGAACCGCATATATGCCCGTTCACTGAATGCTTTTCTTAAAAGACGCATATGGGCAATACCTGTTACAGTGATTATGTTGATAGCCATCGGAGTACTTTGGGGCCAAATACCCGCTGAAATGGCTCCTATGGAGGACCGTTCGCAAATAAGTATCAATACACGTGCAGCTGAAGGAGCCAGCTATGAATACATCCGTGATTATACGGAAGATATCAACAATCTGGTAGATTCTATTATACCCGATGCAGAATCAGTAACCGCACGCGTTTCCAGTGGCAGTGGAAATATACGTATCACATTGAAAGATATCAAAGATCGTGATTATACCCAGATGGAAGTTGCCGAACGTATTTCACAGGCCATCCGCAATAAAACGAAAGCACGTGCCTTTGTGCAACAACAGTCTTCTTTCGGCGGGCGGAGAGGAAGTATGCCCGTACAATATGTACTACAAGCTGTCAGTATAGAAAAACTGGAGAAAGTATTACCGGATTTTTTAAGCAAAGTATATGATAACCCTACTTTCCAGATGGCGGACGTGGACCTGAAGTTCAGCAGCCCGGAAATGAGAGTGAATATTAACCGTGATAAGGCAGGCACAATGGGAGCACTGTGCGTGATATAGCCGAAACACTGCAATACGGTCTCAGCGGACAACGTATGGGCTATTTTTATATGAATGGAAAACAATATGAGATTTTGGGCCAGATAAACCGCCAACAACGTAATACACCGGCCAATATCAAATCTATTTACATACGAAGCGACAAAGGGGAAATGATTCAATTGGACAATCTGGTAGAATTTGTAGAATCCGTAGCTCCTCCTAAATTATACCACTACAACCGTTTTATTTCCGCTACCGTATCTGCCGGACTAGCAGATGGAAAGACCATCGGACAAGGTTTGGAAGAAATGGATAAAATCGCCGCCCAGACTTTGGACGAAACCTTCCGTACCGCCTTGTCGGGAGACTCCAAAGACTATCGGGAAAGTTCATCCAGCCTGATGTTTGCTTTCATTCTGGCATTGATACTTATCTATCTTATTCTGGCGGCACAGTTCGAAAGTTTCAAGGACCCTTTCATCATCATGCTTACCGTTCCTCTGGCCATTGCAGGAGCACTGATTTTCATGTATGCCGGTGGCATTACCATGAACATATTCAGCCAGATCGGTATTATTATGCTGATTGGTCTGGTAGCAAAGAATGGTATCTTGATTGTGGAATTTGCCAATCAGAAACAAGAATCCGGTGAAAACAAGATGCAGGCCATACGGGATGCCGCTTTGCAACGCTTGCGCCCTATTCTCATGACAAGTGCCTCTACCGTATTAGGCTTGATCCCGCTGGCATTCGCAACAGGAGAAGGCGCCAATCAACGTATCGCCATGGGTACGGCTGTTGTGGGAGGAATGTTAGTATCTACTTTCCTGACCATGTATATCGTACCGGCTATTTATAGTTATATATCTACCAACCGAAACGTTAAAACAGAAATTGTATGAAACGAATCATTATAACTTTATGTATCTGCACCGCATGGGTGGCTTCCACCTATGCGCAATATCCTTATACGCTGAAAAAATGTCTGGAGGAAGGACTTGCAAACAATTATTCCATACGTATCACCCGTAATGAAGAACAAATCAGCCATAACAATGCCACATTAGCAAATGCCGGTTATCTGCCGACTGTTGATTTGTCTGCCGGATATACAGGAACGTTGGACAATACGGATACCAAGAGTAGAAGTACAGGCACTACAGCCAGTGAACGAAACATCTACGACCAAACCTTAAAGGCCGGACTGGATGTAAACTGGACTCTGTTCGACGGATTCAATATCAGCACCACCTACAAAAAACTTAAGGAATTGGAACACCAGGGAGAAACCAACACGCGTATCACCCTTGAAGATTTCATAGCGGGACTCACTGCCGAATACTATAATTATGTACAACAGGAAATCCGTCTGAAGAACTTCCTTTACGCTGTGTCTTTATCCAAAGAACGCCTGCGCATTGTAGAAGAACGATACCATATCGGTAATTTTTCCCGGCTGGATTATCAACAAGCCAAAGTGGACTTCAATGCAGACAGTGCACAATATATGAAACAACAAGAACTGGTGGTTACCTCACGTATCAACCTGAACGAGTTAATGGCTGTACAGGAAGTCAACCGGCCGCTACGTGTCAATGACTCCATTATAACAGTGAATGATGCGCTGAATTACGATGAATTATGGGAATCCACCCTTAAGACGAATGCCAACCTGCTGAAAGCTGATCAAAATACAACAATTGCCCAATTGGATTACCGTCAGGTTCTATCCCGTAATTATCCCTATGTGAAATTGAACGCCGGTTATGGCTATACATTCAACAAATATGAAACAAACGCCACCAGCCGGAGAAGCAATTGGGGACTAAACGGAGGAATTACCGTAGGCATTAACCTATGGGATGGTAACCGTCGCCGTGAAAAGCGCAATGCCAGCCTGCAAATACGTAACTCGCAACTGGAAAGAGAACAACTGGAATTGGGTTTGAAAGCAGATTTAAGCAATCTGTGGCAAGCCTATCGCAATAATTTACGTTTATTAAATTTGGAACGCCAAAATCTGGTTGCCGCCCGTGAAAACCATGAAATAGCCAAAGAACGTTATCTGTTGGGAGATCTCTCCGGTATCGAGATGCGTGAAGCCCAAAAGAGCCTGCTTGATGCGGAAGAACGTATTTTGTCTGCTGAATATAACACCAAAGTCTGTGAAATTTCCCTGCTCCAACTAAGTGGAAGAATAACGAAATATCTCGAATAATCGTTATAGCCTTTACTTATAGCTTGTAATTCAGGGCAGTTATCCGTACCTTTGCACACAATTATCACTAAATATGTTGTAAAAAGATATGGGATTATTTATCAAGAAGCCTTTTGCTGCATTACAAGCCGAAGCCAATGAATCTGGAAACAAGACCCTGAAAAGAGTCTTGGGACCATGGAGCTTGATCGCATTAGGAGTAGGTGTTATCATGGTGCCGGATTATTTTCCATCACCGGAACAGTGGCCGCAGGATACACAGGTCCTGCCATTACTTTATCTTTTGCCATAGCGGCAATCGGTTGTTGTTTTGCCGGTTTATGCTATGCTGAATTTGCTTCCATGATACCTGTAGCAGGTAGTGCTTATACATACTCATATGCTACAATGGGCGAACTTATAGCATGGATTATCGGCTGGGATCTAGTATTGGAATATACTGTTGCCGCTACTACCGTCAGTATCAGCTGGAGCAGATATCTCGTTGTTTTTCTGGAAGGAGTGGGGATAAATATCCCCCATGCACTTGCTGCTTGTCCCTGGGACGGAGGTATTGTGAATATACCGGCCGCACTGATTGTAGTGCTGATGAGTATTTTTCTGATTCGTGGAACAGAAGGAAGTTCTATTTTTAACGGCTTCATTGTATTCCTGAAGGTGGCAGTGATTCTTATTTTCGTTGTATTAGGATGGAAATACATTAATGCAGAGAATTATGTTCCTTATATCCCTGCCAATACAGGTACTTTAGGCGAGTTCGGATTCTCGGGCGTATTGCGTGGAGCAGCGATTGTATTTTTCGCCTTTCTTGGTTTTGATGCCGTAAGTACAGCCGCTCAGGAAACAAAAAATCCGAAACGGGATATGCCCGTCGGCATTCTAGGTTCCCTGCTGATTTGCACCATTCTTTATATGGTGTTTGCTTACGTAATGACGGGAGTTGCCCATTATTCTGACTTTGCAGGACAACAAGGTATCGCACCTGTTGCCGTAGCGATTGACCACATGGGACATGCAGATGCCACAGGAGTAATTCATCCGGATTATCCGTGGTTGAACCGGGCCATCGTACTGGCTATCCTGTTTGGTTACTGCTCGGTTATTATGGTAACTTTGCTAGGACAAAGCCGTGTATTTCTAAGTATGAGCCGCGACGGACTGTTGCCTCCTTTCTTTTCAAAGATTCACGAGAAATACCGGACACCGGCACACAGTAATTTGTTATTCATGGTCATTGTAGGAGGGCTGGCAGCATTTGTTCCGGCACGTGTAGCCGGAGAAATGACCAGTATAGGTACCTTATTCGCCTTCACATTGGTTTGCGCGGCAGTATTGATCGTGCGTAAAAGTATGCCTGACGTACATCGTGCCTTTAAAACTCCTTTTGTTCCCACGGTACCGATTCTGGGCATCCTTACCTGCCTTTGTATGATGTTGTTTCTTCCGGCTGACACTTGGATCCGATTGGTATTATGGATGCTGATAGGTCTGGATGTTTATGCCTGCTACGGAGTAAAACATAGCAAGCTAGAGCATAATGTAAAACGACGCAAAGGACTCACCATATTGAATATGGCAGGAATCGCCCTGTCTGTACTTTCAGTTATTACAGGATTATGGCATCAACAGACTGTAGGCTGGGAGGAAGACAAGACATTGCTCGCTATTTCGTTCGTCTTTGCGTTCACACATTGTGCATTCTATATGGTACGTATCTGGAAACAGACATCCGAAAAGAAGAAGTAAGCGTTTTCTACACGCTATCTGCTTCCATAACTTTCATTCACTGTAAGGGGTAAATTCAATCACCCCCTACCGTGAATAAAGTTATCATAATTTCATACCCATCAGTCTGAACCCATAATCAAGCCTTATAACCTATGAAAGTCTTAAGTTATCCATAGTAGAAAGAACATTTAAAAAACTTCTTCAAAAAATGTTTTTAGCTACTACCACAGTATTTCCTTCAGGAATTGAGGAATAGAATCCTGTTTCTTTAGTCCATGCTTCTTCCAAGGTATAAAAATCAAGTTCCTCCGGTTGCTTTCCATCCAGGACACAAGCTAAATAATCAAAATAAGCCTTCCATCTCATAAAATAAAAATCTTTCAAAATGCCATTCCATTCTTTATGAGCATAATCACGAAGTCCGCCTTGATCTGCCGCTACACGATTTCCCCATGTAGTAATCTGAACACGTGCATTCCATTCGTATAATGCTTTTTCTTCCTGGGTCTGTCCTGCTGAACGTGCCGCTTCAATCCAAGTTCCAACCTTGAATTCTTTCCGGGTACCCAGCAAGTGGTCTTGCAATAGAATAAGATGCAGAAAATGCTGTGAAGCCAACTCAAATACTTGCTTGTCTCCTGCCCGGAACGCAGCCGTTACCACTTTTTGCATCAAACGCCCCTTTTCTGCCAATGCCTGCCGTAGCACATCCACCAAATCGAACTCAAAATTATTATTACCCTGATATTTATCAGCCACAGAAACCATCAGTCGGGCAGCCTCTATCACATCCTGCGGATTATAGTATTCTTTCATCTCCGACCAACTGGATACCTGATATACATCCAACCCCGGACGAGCACAGAATACAGACTCATGCGTTCCCTGTTGTATCTTCTCCTTGGGACTATTATAAATACCGTTACCTAGTAAATCCCAAGCTTGTTGCAAAGCCTCATCCTCTACCCCATAACGAGCATATACATATCCTTTCAACCACTCATCACGAGTAAACCGATGCTCACGCCATGGCAACTCCATCACCAGCTCATACATAACCGGGTTGTTCTCAATACTTTCCGGAGTCATCCCTACTCCACACAACGTCTTTCCGGCATGGTTATCTGTTTTCGCATCATAAAAACCATTAATTAGCGCGTCCATTTTACCATGCAATCCTATATTACCACCAAAATTCAAAAGCATACAATACACCCACCCATGTTGTCCATATCCCCCTTTGCGACACCATTCTGATGCCGGATCCCCCCATTGCGGACGGCATTCGCTGTGCAAATCCAAGACTAATAAATCTCCTGCTTCCAAATGTTCTATCATCGAAGTACGAGGGTTGTCTTGCCATGCCTGAGCCACCCACACAGCATCCGGATTTGTTTTTTTCATGGCTTTCATGATGGCTTTACCGGCTGCATCCAAATTTACTCCTTGAGTACTTCCCCCTTCATGAAACGGATCAATAGCGTAAAAACCAGTTTTTCCATACAGTTTTGTCAGTTCTTTATAATACAAAGCAGAGATTTCTTCAAAGCGTTCATCCTCCGGCTGTAAAAAGGCAGGACGATGATAGCTGCACCAAAATCCGGGATCAGCAACATTCAATCCTAATTTCTCCTTTGCATTATGGGGAACCATGCCGCAATATCCCGGCAACACAGGTTCGATGCCATATTCACGCATTCTTTTTACGATCTTCTTCTGAAGTTTCTCCTGGCGGATGTACCAGCTTCAGGATTAGGCCTCCCCACCCTTCCAGATTATTCATCAACCACCAAGCTGTAAAACCCGGTCCGGCTACAAATTCATTAATTTCATCCTTAGTATATCCCAGTTTTAGAAGTACATTTCTCCAAACCGACTCAGTCCCTGTCAATGCCAGGGAAAGATTGATACCATGAAGCGCCATCCAATCTATCTCCTTTTCCCAACGCTCCCAGTCCCAAAAAGCCATGGAGTAAGAGAAAGTACAATAATTCAGATCATAACGATAGGGCAGATCCGTTTCATGCCGTTCCTTTTTAGTCACAGGGGGCAAAACAGCAGGCAGTTTTGCAGTCATTCCATTCCAAGAAAGATGTATGCCTGCATAATATTTCAAATACCAATTCAATCCGGTAGCAATATTTACATAATCATTACCCCGGATAATTACTTTATCACCTTTCTGATCGAGTTCAAAAAAATCGGTCCCCGATTTCTGACGTTCGATAATAAATTTGGAGGAAGCTCCTTTGTCGATGCGCTCTAATAATCCTGTAACAGGAGAAGAAAATAAGTTGCTTGTCACCCATAACAGCACAAACAACAATCGTAGTTTTTTCATCATATTATTAAGGTAACGGATAACACCAATTAAATAAAAAACAGAACAGCCCCCTCTCCTTTAAAGGGAGGAAGGCTGTATTAGTATTATTACGAAATAATTAATTATTTACAATTTCCAAGGCAACGCGGCTTCAACTGCTTGAAGAAGTCATTACCTTTATCGTCCACTAAAATGAATGCCGGAAAATCTTCCACTTCTATTTTCCAAATAGCTTCCATACCCAATTCCGGATATTCCACACACTCAATGCTCTTGATATTATTCTGAGCAAGGATAGCAGCCGGACCACCAATAGAGCCCAGATAGAAACCGCCATACTTCTTACAAGCATCCGTTACCTGCTGGCTACGATTACCTTTTGCCAACATTATCATGCTACCACCATGTGACTGGAACAAATCCACATACGGATCCATACGTCCTGCCGTAGTGGGCCCCATAGAACCACAAGCCATACCTTCCGGAGTTTTTGCCGGACCGGCGTAATAGATAGGATGATCTTTGATATACTGCGGCAAATCTTCGCCACGATCCAAACGTTCTTTCAATTTAGCATGAGCAATATCGCGACCTACAATAATAGTTCCGTTCAATGACAGACGGGTAGCTACCGGATATTTGGTCAATTCTTTCAGAATATCCGCCATAGGTTGGTTCAGGTCAATCTTAACCACATCTCCTTCACCTGCTTCACGAAGTGCTGCCGGAATCAGTTCACCCGGTTTATCATCCATCTTTTCAATCCAGATACCGTCTTTATTGATCTTACATTTTATATTACGGTCAGCAGAACAGGAAACACCCAGACCGATAGGACAAGAAGCACCGTGACGGGGCAAGCGGATGATGCGGACATCGTGAGCCATATACTTACCGCCGAACTGTGCACCCAAACCAATCTTATAAGCTTCTTCCAATACTTGTTTTTCCAGTTCCACATCGCGGAAAGCACGCCCGTATTCATTACCGGTAGTAGGCAGCTCGTCGTAATAGTGAGTGGAAGCTAACTTAACAGTCAGCAAGTTCTTCTCTGCTGATGTACCACCGATTACAAATGCAATATGATAAGGGGGACAAGCGGCCGTACCCAAAGTCTTCATTTTCTCAACGAGGAAAGGAATCAATGTAGCCGGATTCAATACAGCTTTCGTTTCCTGATATAAATAGGTTTTGTTCGCCGAACCACCCCCTTTAGTCACACAAAGGAACTTGTATTCCATACCCTCAGTAGCTTCCAAATCAATTTGTGCAGGCAGGTTGCATTTGGTGTTCACCTCATCGTACATAGTCAAAGGAGCATTCTGAGAATAACGAAGATTTTCTTCCGTATAAGTCTTATAAACTCCCAAGGAAGGGGCTTCTTCATCACAATAGCCGGTCCATACCTGCTGACCTTTCTCACCATGGATAATAGCAGTACCCGTATCTTGACAAAGAGGTAATTTACCTTTAGCTGAAACTTCTGCATTACGCAAGAAAGTCAATGCTACATATTTATCGTTATCACTGGCTTCGGGATCACTCAGAATCTTAGCAACCTGTTCATTGTGTGAACGGCGAAGCAAAAAAGAAACATCACGGAAAGCAGCGTTAGCCATAGCAGTCAGACCTTCTTTTTCAATTTTCAAGATAGGTTTTCCTTCAAACTCACTTACTGACACATAATCTTTAGTCAGCAAATAATACTCGGTTTTATCAGGTCCCAACGGGAACATGTGCTGATAGTGGAACGGAGGTGTTGCCATATTGATACTTATTTTTAGTTAAAAGTTATTAGTGTGACAAAGGTAGTAACTATTATCGAAATTTTTCCTTAATTAGCGTGAAAACTTTCAAGGAATGTCCTTACCTTTGCCAACTCATTAAAATAACATCGCATTATACATGAAAAAATTAGGCAAATTATTATTTATTACTTCATTACTGTTATGCTTTCTCATCCCTCGAGGATGGACACAAACCCAAGCAAAAAACCAACCGGACAGTATCGAACTCAAACTGAAGGAAATCTACACAAAACGGGAAGTCATGATTCCCATGCGTGACGGAATCAAGCTTTACACCGCTGTCTACGAACCGAAAGACAACAGCAGGCAGCATCCTATCCTGATGCACCGCAGCCCTTACTCTTGTTCCCCATACGGAGAAGGATTTGACCGTCATTTCAGGACTAATCTGAAAAACTATATAGAGCACCGATATATTATCGTCTTCCAAGATGTACGTGGACGGCATAAGAGTGAAGGGATATTTATCCAAGTACGCCCTCTCAACAAAAACAAAAAGGGTAAGAAAGATAAAAAGAATATAGACGAAGCTACGGACACATACGATACCATAGAATGGTTGATTCACAACACATATAATAACGGAAATGTAGGAACATGGGGAATCAGTTATGATGGTTTCTATGCCACTATGACAGCTTCCTCCAATCATCCGGCTTTGAAAGCTGTTTCTCCGCAAGCTCCCGTCACCGACTGGTTCCGTGGAGATGACCGTCATCACAACGGAGCCTTCACCCTGCTGCAAACCACTAATTTCCTTCCCAGACTGGAAGGACGCCACATAGGGAAAGGAGTGATGAACCAAATTGTAAAGAATGATGTTTACACAGATTTTCTGACACTCGGTACCTTTAAAGAACGTGGACGACTTGGTACGTGATACCACACAGACATTGTGGAATGATATCAAAAACCACCCTGATTTCGATGATTTCTGGAAAGAGCGCGACGCACGTACCTCCTGTTATAACTTGAAGCCCGCCATATTGGTGGTAGGTGGACTGTATGACTCCGAAGACTGTTACGGAGCTTGGAATCTTTATAAAGCCATCAAAGAGCAATCACCGGATACAGATTTATATCTGACATTCGGTCCTTGGTGGCATGGACCTGGACAGTACGCGGGTTCCAAGGTTTCGGTAATCTGTATTTCGGCAAAAGCACTTCGGCTTATTACATGGACAATATAGAATATCCTTTTTTCCGATATTTCCTGGAAGGAAAGGGAGAAAAGCCCAAACATAAAGTAAATATATTCCATACAGGTGAAAACGAATGGAAAACATACAACGAATGGCCTGTACAAAAGACTGCCGGTACACCTTATTATATACATAAGAACGGATCAGTATCCACACAAGCACCGGCAGAACAAGAGTCTTATTCAGAATATATTTCAGATATGTCACGTCCGGTACCCTATACGGCAAACCCTACCACTTACCGGACAAAAGAATTCATGGTAGATGACCAACGCTTTGCCACTTCACGTCCCGATGTCATTACTTTCATGACGGAGCCGCTATGTGATACATTGACACTGGCCGGCCCTATAGAAGTGGAATTAATGACTGCCATTAGTAGTACTGACGCTGATTTTATGGTGAAAGTAATTGAT
>ENA-OQDW01000558-OQDW01000558.1-human-gut-metagenome-genome-assembly--contig:-NODE-558-length-15098-cov-1.636230_pt1 | contig 15098 bp, 19 predicted proteins | sample MGYA00242784_ERZ504613 | MGnify/ENA primary metagenome ERZ504613 (study PRJEB26092, sample SAMD00036330) | human gut metagenome | host: Homo sapiens | study: EMG produced TPA metagenomics assembly of... | reverse complement strand
CGAAGGTTTCGACTGTCCCGATGTGGAGTTCGTGCAGCTGGCACGTCCCACGCTTTCCCTGGCGAAATACCTGCAACAGGTAGGACGTGGTTGAGGAGATCGGCAAACAAGGAGTCCTGTATGCTGATAGACAATGTGGGTCTGTACCGCATCTTCGGTTTGCCTGCCCGGAACCATGACTGGGCGGCGATGTTCGAGGGGCGGATGATTGGCAACGCGCTGTCCCGGGCACGGACGGAAGGCGGATTGTACCTGCCTGCTTTGTCATTGACGGACAGTGGCGGGCAGCAGGAGGAGGTATGGGAGATTGTTATGACTCACGACCGGTTGCTGGAAGCCATCCGGAACCGGGAGGAAGCAGAAGAGGGAAAGGAATCACAAGCCGCCTTGAAATCTTATCCCGACCGGCGGAGTAGCTTGTGGGGGCTGAAGCGTGGAAACAAGATAACAGTGTCTCCCCGTTATCTGCAAGTCTTTGACATTCAGGGAAACCGTGTGGCAGTCCGTTTGAAAGATGGACAGGCAGGAGTGGTGAGTGCCTCCGGGGAGCCGGAAGTGATACTCGGGTATTGTCGGAGATTGAAGTTCCTGAAAGAGGAACTGCTGGCTGTTACGGATACTGCCGGCACGGTTTCCTACATGGACATGAAAACAGGCCGCACTTACCGGGAGAAGCCGGTGGTGTTTTCCTACGGCGGTGTGAAATTGCTGAGGGTAGGGGAGACTTTCCATAGCCGTACAAAAAAAGCATACGCCTCCATGAACGGGTTGCATAAAGACAGCATCTGCTTTTATGAATATTACTTGAAGATACCGGATTATCGCGTACCGAAGTCCTGCAAGCTGGTGGATTCCGTGTGGTCCACGGTGTTTGATGTGTTCGCCTGCTTGTTGGCAGGGGATGACGAGGAAGTTTATTGGTGCTGCGGCCGTCTGGCCGACCGGAGCATCGTGGTGATGGACGGGGCTGGAAGGTATTACCATGTGGAAAAAGGAAAGAGGAAGCGGTACATTGCCACTAACCTTCCCAGACCCGGTGAGCAGGACTTCGACACGGCTGTAAAGAAGCTGAAAGAGGAAGCCGGACAGCGGGCGGAGGAAACGGACCGGCAGAAGAGAAGGAACGAGGAAGTGAAAAGGCGGAAGAGGCTGGAGGAGATAAGAGATGCCCTTCCGTACCGTATGGGCATGAAATGGGGCTTGAAACTGGGGGAACGTATCATCGTTCCTCCCAAATACAGAAAGATTCTTCCTCCTGTGGGCGTTTATTGTGCTTTTGAAGAGAGCGCCTGCCGGTGGGGGGTGATGGCACTGGACGGGAAAGTGATGGTGGAAGCCCGCTACCAGGAGGTGGATATAGAAAACAACGGCACGGTACACCTGACCGTCATTCCCGGCAAAGTGAAGACCGTCAAACTGTAAGTGTTTCCGGAATGAAACACAAATGACGAGAATGACATAAATTAAAAATCAAGATAAATTTATGCCATTCCCGTCATTTGTGTTCTAAAAAAAAGTGAGTATCTGCCTGAGTTTGCACATACATTCAGAAAGGTTTCTATTATTACAGAATTTTTTCCATAATAAGCGCCAATTCTTTCTTTTTTCACATTTTTTTTCTGTACTTTTGCGCTCAAATTTAAAAACCATTTTTTATAACCCAATATGGCAAATGTGATTAAATTACACAAAGGCTTGAACATCAACCTGAAAGGAAAACCCGTTCAGGAGTTCTTTGACGTGAAGCAGCCGGACATCTATGCGATAGTGCCCGATGATTTTCATGGCGTGACTCCGAAAGTCGTGGTCAAGGAACAGGAATATGTGATGGCCGGGGGAACATTGTTTGTTGACAAGAACCACCCCGAAGTGAAGTTCGTATCTCCGGTAAGCGGTGTCGTTACCAGCGTGGAGAGAGGCGAGCGTCGTAAAGTCCTAAGCATCTCCATTGCAGCAGCAAAGGAGCAGGACTATGAAGAGTTTGGAAAGAAAGATGTTTCAACTCTGACAGGAGAACAGGTAAAAGCTGCTCTGCTGGAAGCCGGACTCTTTTCATTCATCATTCAGCGCCCATACATCGTGGTGGCTGATCCGAATGCCCAACCAAAAGGCATCTTCGTTTCTGCATTTGACACTAACCCATTGGCTGCTGATTTCGAATTTGTTCTGAAAGGCCAGGAAAAAGATTTCCAGACTGGTCTGGACGCACTGGCAAAGATGGCAAAGACGTATCTGAATATCAGCGTAGAGCAGAAGAGCCCTGCACTGACCAACGCCAAAAATGTAACTGTAACTGCCTTCGACGGTCCTAACCCCGCCGGAAACGTAGGCGTTCAGATTAACCACATCAGTCCTATTAACAAAGGCGAAACTGTTTGGACGCTCCGTGCGGAAGAAGTGATCTTCATCGGACGTCTGTTCAACACGGGTCGCGTAGACCTTACCCGTACTATCGCCCTGACCGGTTCGGAAGTAAAGAAACCGGCGTATTGCAAGCTGAAAGTAGGAGCCTGCTGACAGATCTTTTTGCAGGACGTGTGAACGGAGGTAAAAACTTACGCTACATTAACGGTAACGTGCTGACCGGAACTTTGGTGAAACCTAACGGATTCCTGGGCGCACACGCTACAAGCCTCACTGTAATTCCCGAAGGAGATGACCAGCACGAATTCTTGGGCTTTATCATGCCGCGTACCGATCAGTACAGTGCCAACCGCAGTTATTTCAGTTGGTTGTGCGGTAACAAGGAATATACACTGGATGCCCGTATCAAAGGTGGCGAACGTCACATGATCATGTCCGGTGAATATGACAAGGTATTCCCGATGAGCATTTTCCCCGAATATTTAATTAAAGCTATCATTGCCGGCGATATTGACCGCATGGAAGCACTTGGTATTTACGAAGTGGCTCCCGAAGACTTCGCTGTATGCGAATTTGTTGACTCTTCCAAATTGGAATTGCAACGCATCGTACGTCAAGGTCTGGCATGCTTCGCAAGGAAATGTGCTAAATAATTAAAAACTAAGAATTAAAAGTTAATGAAAGCGTTAAGAAATTATCTCGACAAGATAAAGCCAAACTTTGAAGAGGGCGGCAAACTCCACGCGTTTCGTTCGGTGTTCGACGGTTTCGAAACATTCTTGTTCGTACCCAACAGCACTTCGAAAACAGGAGTTCACATTCATGATGCGATTGACAGCAAGCGTATCATGTCAATGGTGGTTATTGCGTTGATACCGGCCCTGTTGTTCGGTATGTACAACGTAGGTTACCAGCACTTTCTGGCAGTAGGCCAGGAGGCAGGTTTCTTTGAAAAGTTTATTTATGGTTTCCTGGCAGTTCTGCCTAAGATTATTGTATCATACGTAGTAGGTCTGGGAATCGAATTTGTGGTGGCACAATGGAAGAATGAAGAAATTCAAGAAGGCTTCCTGGTATCCGGTCTGTTGATCCCGATGATCGTTCCTGTGGAATGTCCGTTGTGGATTCTGGCTGTTGCTACTGCGTTCTCCGTTATCTTCGCTAAGGAAGTATTCGGTGGTACAGGTATGAATATCTTCAACCCTGCTTTGATTACCCGTGCTTTCTTGTTCTTCGCCTATCCTACCAAGATGTCCGGTGATGCCGTTTGGGTAAGCACTGACAGCATTTTCGGCATTGGCGGCGGACAGGTAGTGGACGGTTTTACCGGTGCTACGATGTTGGGACAGGCTGCTACAGCCGCTCCGGGTGCAAGCGAACTGATTAATGTGAACGGTACTCCCGCTACCATGTGGGATATGGTTGTAGGTTTGATTCCGGGTTCTATTGGTGAAACCAGCGTTATCGCTATCGCACTGGGTGCCATCATCCTGTTGTGGACAGGCGTGGCAAGTTGGAAGACCATGTTCTCTGTCTTTGCCGGTGGTATCGTGATGGGATTGATCTTCAATGTATTCGGCTCTACAGATAACATGATGGCTCAGTTGCCTTGGTACGAACACATCGTATTGGGCGGTTTCTGCTTCGGTGCCGTGTTCATGGCTACCGACCCTGTAACTTCCGCACGTACGGAAAAAGGTAAGTTCATCTACGGTTTCCTGATCGGTGTGATGGCCATTGTAATCCGTGTGTTGAATCCGGGTTATCCTGAAGGTATGATGCTTGCCATCCTGCTGATGAACATCTTCGCTCCGCTGATTGACTACTGTATCGTACAGAAGAACATCACAGCCCGCGAAAACAGATTAAAATCAACTAACAACTAAAATATCGGACATTATGAATACCAATAGTAATAGTTATACTATCATCTATGCTTCGATAATGGTTGTTGTCGTAGCATTCCTGCTGGCATTCGTTTCTTCTTCTTTGAAAGAAACACAGTATAAGAACGTGGAAATGGACACCAAGAAACAAATTCTGGCTGCTCTGAACGTTTATGATGTAAAGGATGTCGATGCAGAATTTACAAAATATGAGATTAAGGACATGCTGGTTCAGCCGGACGGAACATTGGCTCCTAACGACGGAGCGTTCCAGACTTCTTATAAGGGTGAAATAGCAAACAACCGTCTGCACGTTTTCGAATGTAATGTAGATGGTCAGACCAAATACATCCTTCCTGTTTACGGTGCCGGACTTTGGGGTCCTGTATGGGGATACATTGCATTAGACCAAGATAAAGACACCGTATATGGCGTTTATTTCTCACACGCCGGTGAGACTCCGGGTCTGGGTGCGGAAATCACGACAGTTAAGTTTCAAGACCAATTCCTTGGCAAACATGTGTTGGAAAACGGTATTGTAGCTTTAGGCGTTGAGAAACATGGCAAGGTGGCAAAACCTGACTATCAGGTAGACGGTATCTCAGGAGGTACTATCACTTCTAAGGGTGTAGATGCGATGATTAAGGATTGCCTGAGCATGTACAATTCATTTTTAACTAATAAATAAGAGGAGGGTAAATAGAATATGAGCGCATTATTTTCTAAAAAGAATAGAGAAGTTCTTTTAACCCCGCTGGGTTTGAATAACCCTGTCACCGTACAGGTGCTCGGTATCTGTTCTGCACTGGCTGTAACGGCTCAGTTGGAACCGGCTATCGTAATGGGGCTTTCTGTAACCATTATTACAGCCTTCTCAAACTTCGTTATCTCCTTGTTGCGTAACACCATTCCCAACCGTATCCGTATCATCGTCCAGTTGGTGGTTGTTGCCGCATTGGTAACTATCGTTAGTGAAATTTTGAAAGCGTTCGCATACGATGTAAGTGTGCAGCTTTCTGTATATGTAGGTTTGATTATTACAAACTGTATCCTGATGGGACGTCTGGAAGCGTTTGCTATGATGAACGGTCCTTGGGAATCATTCCTGGATGGTATCGGTAACGGATTGGGTTATGCCAAAATCCTGATTATCGTGGCATTCTTCCGTGAACTGCTGGGTGCAGGTACACTGTTCGGCTTCCAAGTTATCCCGCAGGCTGTTTATGACTTGGGCTACTTGAACAACGGCTTGATGTTGATGCCTCCTATGGCGTTGATTATCTGCGCTTGTATCATCTGGTACCAACGTGCAAAACACAAAGAATTGCAGGAAAGTAATAATTAATCCCCGCTATAAAACGAAAAGAATATGGAATATTTAAGTTTGTTTGTAAAGTCCATCTTTGTGGACAATATGATTTTCGCATACTTCCTGGGGATGTGTTCTTACCTGGCAGTATCGAAGAACGTAAAGACAGCCGTAGGTCTGGGTGCAGCCGTTACTTTCGTGTTGATTGTAACTTTGCCGGTGAACTATATGCTGGAAAATTACGTACTGGCACCTAATGCGCTGGTAGAAGGAGTAGACCTCAGTTTCTTGAGCTTTATCCTGTTTATTGCCGTTATCGCCGGTATCGTTCAGTTGGTGGAAATGGCGGTTGAACGTTTCAGCCCGTCACTCTATGCTTCATTGGGTATCTTCCTTCCGCTGATTGCTGTAAACTGTGCTATCATGGGTGCTTCACTGTTTATGCAGCAACGTCATTTCATCAACATTGGCGAGGCAACAACTTACGCTTTGGGCTCAGGTATCGGTTGGGCACTGGCTATTATCGGTCTGGCTGCTATCCGTGAAAAATGGCTTACTCTGATGTTCCCGCTCCTTTGAAAGGTCTGGGTATCACTTTCATCACTGTAGGTTTGATGGCAATGGCATTTATGTGTTTCTCTGGTTTGAAAATCTAAAAGGAAAGGAATAAGACAATGGATATGAATTTAATATTAGCTAGTATTGGAGTATTCCTTGGAATTATCCTTCTGCTCGTTGTTATTTTGCTGGTAGCTAAGCAGTATCTTACTCCGAGCGGCAAAGTAAAGATAACTATCAATGGAGAGAAAGAACTGGAAGTAGAACAAGGTTCAACTTTGCTGAACACCCTGTCTGTTAATGGTATATACCTGTCATCGGCTTGTGGTGGTAAAGGTTCTTGCGGTCAATGTAAATGCCAGGTTGTAGAAGCGGTGGTGAGATTCTTCCTTCTGAAAAAGGACATTTCAGCCGTAAACAACAACAGGATCATTGGCGTCTGGGTTGCCAGGTGAAAGTAAAAGGGGACCTGGGCATCAAGATTGATGAATCTGTAATGGGTGTTAAGGAATGGGAATGCGAAGTAATCAGCAACAAGAACGTTGCCACTTTCATCAAAGAGTTTATTGTGCTTTGCCGAAAGGTGAACACATGGACTTGTTCCGGGTTCATACGCCCAGATTAAGATTCCTAAATTTGAAATGGACTACAACAAGGATATTGACAAAGACCTTATCGGTCCGGAGTATCTGCCCGCATGGGAAAAATTCGGCCTGTTCGGCTTGAAATGCAAGAATACGGAAGAAACAATCCGTGCTTACTCTATGGCCAACTATCCTGCCGAGGGCGACCGTATCATGCTGACAGTACGTATCGCTACTCCTCCGTTCAAACCGAAAGATCAGGTCCCGGCTTTATGGATGTGAATCCGGGTATCGCTTCATCTTACATTTTCACGCTGAAACCGGGTGACAAGGTAACGATGAGTGGTCCTTACGGAGACTTCCACCCGATCTTCGATTCTAAGAAGGAAATGATTTGGTAGGTGGTGGTGCCGGTATGGCTCCGTTGCGTGCACAGATTATGCACATGACCAAGACACTGCACACTACCGACCGTGAACTTCACTATTTCTATGGTGCGCGTGCATTGAATGAAGTATTCTATCTGCAAGATTTCCAGCAATTGGAAAAAGACTTCCCGAACTTCCACTTCCATCTGGCTTTGGACCGTCCGGATCCCGCAGCCGATGCAGCAGGCGTGAAGTATACCGCAGGTTTCGTTCACAATGTGATGTATGAAACTTATCTGAAGGATCACGAAGCTCCCGAAGATATTGAATACTACATGTGTGGTCCCGGTCCGATGTCTAATGCAGTCGTTAAGATGCTGGATAGTCTGGGTGTTGAACCTTCTTCTATCATGTACGATAACTTCGGAGGATAATATCAGGATCTCCTTTTATTAATAATGAAAATAAGCCCGGTAAAAGTGAACTTTTATCGGGCTTTTTCTTTACTTTTGTATAAAACGAAAATAAATATGATAGAGAACATACTAGCCAATTTGAAAATTGAGCGACTGACCCCGATGCAAGAGGCGTCCATTGATGCTTGGAAAGAGGGAAAAGACTTAATATTATTGTCTCCTACGGGATCCGGCAAGACGTTAGCTTATCTGTTGCCTTTGGTGCAGAGTTTGAAGCCTGGTATAACAGGCGTACAGGCTATAGTGCTGGTTCCTTCCCGGAGCTGGCTTTACAAATAGATCAGGTATTCCAATCATGAATACGTCCATTCAGGCTGTAAGTTGCTATGGCGGACGACCTGCCATGGAAGAGCACCGTACCATCAAAGGGGTGCAGCCATCAGTTATCATCGGTACACCGGGCCGTATGAATGACCATCTTTCCAAACAGAATTTTGATGCAGACACGGTTTCCATTTTGATAATAGATGAATTTGATAAATGTCTGGAATTCGGTTTTCAGGAAGAGATGGCGACTGTCATAGGACAGTTACCCGGTCTGCAACGCCGTTTTCTGTTGTCGGCCACCGATGCGGAAGAGATTCCGCAGTTTACGGGGCTGAACAAGACCATTAAATTGAATTTTTTAAATCCGGAAGAGCAGCTTACCCAGCGACTGCATTTATATAAGGTACTATCTCCGGAAAAAGACAAACTTGAAACCTTATATAAACTACTTTGTACCTTGGGAAGCCAATCGACATTGGTTTTCTGTAATCACCGTGAAAGTGTGGAAAGGGTAGGAAAGTATCTTCAATCCAAGAAGTTTCAATGTGGCATTTTTCATGGCGGCATGGAACAGGATGACCGTGAACGCTCCCTATATAAATTCCGCAACGGAAGTTGCCATGTGCTTATTTCTACCGATCTGGCCGCTCGCGGATGGATATCCCCGAAATAGAGAACGTGGTACATTATCATCTACCTGCCAATGAGGACGGTTATATCCATCGTAACGGACGTACCGCCCGTTGGGAAGCCGAAGGAAATTCATACGTTATTCTTCATGCTGAAGAAACACTGCCCGGATATATAGCCGATGAGCCGGAAGAATTCATATTGCCCCAAGTGCCTCCCAAGCCGTCCTTGCCCGAATACGTAACATTATATATAGGGAAAGGCAAAAAAGATAAATCAATAGATAGATATTGTGGGCTTTCTCTTTAAAAAAGGAAACCTTAATAAAGACGAAATAGGACGGATTGATGTAAAAGACCACTATTCTTTTGCAGCCGTATCTCGCAAAAAGATAAAACAAACTTTGAATTTAATACGAAATGAGAAGATAAAGGGCATAAAAACACTTATTGAAGAAGCTAAATAATGACAATTTGTCAATTCTCGAAATAAAATGATTAAAGAATAATTCAAAAAGATATTTTTTTTATGCTTTAGATCATTGTTTACTAGGGATGTAGTTACAAAATGAAAGCATAAAAATTCAGATTTAACTAATTTGAAAGAAAATTATGCGGAAATTCGTAAATTTATTAGCGATTTTTTTGGAAAACTGAAAATAATGTGTAATTTCGCCCAATGTAAGATATAAACAAATTGTATAACCAAAACAAACTTCAAATGAAAAAGCATAATTTCAATGCGGGACCATCTATCTTGCCTCGCGAGGTAATTGAGAAAACAGCACAAGCCGTTCTTGATTTTAATGGTTCTGGTCTTTCCATCATGGAATCAGTCACCGTGCTAAAGATTTTCAGCCTGTAGTAGACGAAGCTGTTGCTTTGTTTAAGGAACTGTTGAACATCCGGAGTACTCGGTACTATTCTTGGAGGTGGAGCCAGCTTGGAATTCTGTATGATACCTTTCAACTTCCTCGAAAAAAAAAGCTGCTTACCTGAATACAGGCGTATGGGCTAAGAAAGCGATGAAAGAAGCCAAGGCTTTCGGTGAGGTAGTAGAAGTAGCATCTTCCGCTGAAGCGACCTATACCTATATTCCCAAAGATTATACGGTTCCCGCTGATGCAGATTATTTCCACGTCACAACTAATAACACAATCTATGGAACAGAACTTCATGAAGACCTGGATTCTCCGGTTCCTATGATTGCTGATATGTCATCTGATATTTTCTCTCGTCCTATTGACGTTTCTAAATATATTTGTATCTATGGCGGTGCGCAGAAGAATTTGGCTCCAGCCGGTGTTACTTTCGTTATTGTAAAGAACGATGCTGTGGGCAAGGTATCACGCTATATCCCTACTATGCTGAATTATCAGACTCACATTGACGGCGGCTCTATGTTCAACACACCTCCTGTACTTCCTATTTATGCCGCTTTGCAGACTTTACGCTGGATAAAAGCCAACGGTGGTGTAGCAGAAATGCAGAAACGTGCTAAAGAGAAGGCAGACATGCTGTATGCTGAAATAGACCGTAACAAAATGTTCCGTGGCACAGTAACGGATAAAGCCGACCGTTCTTATATGAACATTTGCTTTGTGATGAATGACGAATACAAAGAGCTGGAAGCCGATTTCATGAAATTTGCCACAGAAAGAGGTATGGTGGGTATTAAGGGACACCGTTCTGTAGGTGGTTTCCGTGCATCTTGCTACAACGCCATGCCGAAGGAAAGCGTTCAGGCTTTGATTGACTGCATGCAGGAATTTGAGAAACTTCATTAATAATTATGTTCACCACAGATTATACGAATTACACAGATAGGAACAATAAATGGGATCTGTGATAATCCGTGCTAATCTGTGGTGAATCTTTTTAATACAATAAGACCATGAAAGTATTAGTAGCAACAGACAAGCCGTTTGCAAAAGTTGCAGTAGACGGTATCCGTAAAGAAATAGAAGCAGCAGGTTATGAACTGGTATTGCTGGAAAAATATGGTGAAAAAGCTAAACTACTGGAAGCTGTAAAGGACGTTAACGCAATCATTATCCGCAGTGATATTATTGATGCCGAAGTATTGGATGCGGCAAAAGAACTGAAAATCGTAGTACGTGCAGGAGCAGGTTATGATAACGTGGATTTGGCGGCTGCTACGGCACACAATGTGTGTGTTATGAATACTCCGGGACAGAACTCCAATGCAGTAGCCGAACTGGCTTTTGGCATGATGGTGATGGCTGTCCGCAATTTCTATAACGGGACTTCGGGTACTGAGCTGATGGGCAAGAAGTTAGGTATCCATGCATACGGTAATGTAGGTCGCAATGTGGCTCGTATTGCTAAAGGTTTTGGCATGGATATTTATGCTTTTGACGCTTTCTGCCCGAAAGAAGTAATTGAAAAAGATGGTGTGAAAGCTGTTTCTTCTGCTGAGGAACTGTATGCTGCTTGTAATGTAGTGTCCCTGCATATTCCTGCTACGGCTGAAACTAAAAATTCCATCAACTACGAATTGGTTAACAAGATGCCTAAAGGAGGAGTATTGGTAAATACTGCCCGTAAGGAAGTGATCAATGAAGCGGAATTAATCAAACTGATGGAAGAACGCACCGACTTAAAGTATGTTACTGATATCATGCCGGTTGCCCATGCAGAGTTCTCGGAAAAATTTGCCGGCCGTTATTTCGCTACACCGAAAAAGATGGGGGCCCAGACGGCTGAAGCAAATATCAACGCAGGTATCGCTGCTGCCAGACAAATAGTAGGCTTCCTGAAAGATGGTTGTGAAAAATTCAGAGTAAATAAATAAGTAATCCAATAACCGCAGGGGCGGATTGAATCCGACCGGATGCATATAGCTTATGTTTTCGGGCGAATGCAATTCGCCCCTGCAAGTAAAATCTAATACCTTTATTTTTATGGCAATAATAAAACCCTTCAAAGGCATCCGCCTCCGAAAGATTGGTAGAACAAGTAGCTTCACGCCCATACGACGTACTGAATTCTGAAGAAGCACGTGAGGAAGCGAAAGGTAATGAAAAGTCACTTTATCATATTATTAAACCGGAAATTGATTTCCTGCCGGAACAGACGAACACGATCCTAAAGTATATGAGAAGGCTGCCGAAAATTTCCAGATGTTTCAGGACAAGGCTGGTTGGTGCAAGACGGAAAAGAAAATTATTATGTATATGCACAAACCATGAATGGCAAGACCCAATATGGACTGGTGGTAGGAGCGTATGTTCCCGATTATATGAACGGGGTCATCAAAAAACATGAACTGACCCGTCGTGACAAGGAGGAAGACCGCATGAAACATGTCCGCGTAAATAATGCCAATATAGAACCGGTATTCTTTGCTTACCCGGATAATGCGGAATTGGATGCTATCGTTAAGAAATATACTTCACAACAGCCGGAATATGATTTTATCGCTCCGGGTGACGGTTTCGGACATTCATTCTGGGTGATCGACAAAGAAGAAGATATAACAGCTATCACAAAAGCTTTCAAAGCTATGCCGGCTCTTTATATTGCCGATGGGCCATCATCGCTCGGCTGCTGCCGCCTTGGTAGGTGCCGAAAAAGCGCAGCAAAATGCAAACCATCAGGGAAATGAGGAATACAATTACTTTATGGCTGTATGTTTCCCGGCCAACCAGCTGACTATTATTGATTACAATCGTGTTGTAAAAGACTTGAACGGGCTGTCTCCGGAACAATTCCTGACCGCTGTCAGCAAGAATTTTGTGGTAGAAGAGAAAGGAACTGAGGTCTATAGACCACAGGCTCTTCACAATTTCTCTCTCTATCTGGACGGTAAATGGTACAGCTTGACAGCAAACCGGCACATACGATGACAATGATCCTATCGGAGTATTGGACGTGACTATTTCTTCCAACTTGATATTGGATGAAATATTGGGAATCAAGGATCTTCGTTCCGACAAACGGATTGACTTTGTAGGTGGTATCCGTGGCTTGGAGGAATTAAAGAAGCGTGTGGACAGCGGTGAAATGAAAGTGGCTTTGGCCCTTTATCCTGTTTCTATGAAACAATTAATGGATATTGCCGATACCGGTAATATTATGCCGCCCAAAACAACTTGGTTTGAACCGAACTTCGTTCGGGATTGGTTATTCATAAACTGAGCTGATCAATATAGAACACGGACAGAAGAACAAACCTGCATTTTCCCTCTCTGTCCGTGTCCGTTCATTTCATATAATTTTTTCAGCAGCTACAGGTGATATAAATTCTTTTATATTTGTTGATTAGGTATAATTAAAATAAATAGATGTCAGAGTGAAAGAATAAAGCATTTTTCCTTTGTTTATTGCTGACAAATATCTAATTTCGCGCCGATTTTAAAGCGTGTAATAAAAACGATGACTAACAACAAGACTAAAGGATTTCTCCTTGGGGCAATCGCAGCAGCCAGCTACGGCATGAACCCACTGTTCACCCTTCCTCTTTATAGTGCAGGAATGAGCGTAGACTCGGTATTATTTTATCGCTATGCACTGGCTATAGTTGTACTAGGTATCATGATGAAGATGCAGAAACAATCTTTTGCCATTAAGAAAGCGGATGTGCTGCCACTTTGCATCATGGGGTTGCTGTTCTCATTCTCTTCCCTGTTTCTCTTTATGAGTTATAACTACATGGATGCCGGTATCGCATCCACCATATTGTTTGTCTACCCGGTACTGGTAGCTATTATTATGGCTGTAGTATTTAAGGAAAAAGTATCGCCGGTCACTATGTTTTCCATAGCGCTGGCCTTTGTGGGAATTTCCTTGCTTTGTAAAAGTCCGGGAGGACAGACACTCAGCTTGGTCGGGATTACTTTTGTCTTTTTATCATCCTTAGCTTATGCTATCTATATAGTTGGCGTAAACCGTTCTTCCCTGAAGGATATGCCTATAGCCAAGCTTACTTTCTATGTCCTGCTTTTCGGTCTGTCTGTTTATGTGGTGCGATTGAAGTTCTGTACGGGATTGCAGCTTATCCCTACACCCTTGTTATGGGTAAACGCAATTTCACTGGCTGTTTTTCCTACTGTTATTTCGTTGGTGACTATGACAAAGGCCATACACTACATTGGCTCCACACCCACTGCTATTCTAGGTGCTTTGGAGCCTGTTACAGCTTTATTCTTCGGAGTACTGATTTTTGGAGAGCAGCTGACACCGCGCATTATTCTGGGCATTTTGATGGTGATTACTGCCGTAACTCTAATTATAGGAGGAAAAACATTGCTGAAAAAAAGCAAGATTCGGTTAAGGCATACTGGCAAATAAGATCGGATTTTGTATCTTTGCCCTTGTAATTATAAATTTTCCACTATGAAAAAACAACTGATGCAATGGGCAGGAGTGGGAATGTGGATGGTATTTGGTCTGTCCGCATGTTCTCCTACAAAAACAGAAATCGGAAATCTGAATGTCATTCCGCAGCCCCAAGAAGTAAGTCAAGACATTCAAGCCCACCCTTTTGTTATTAATCCGCAAACCGGTATTGTCTATCCGGAAGGCAATGAAAAGTTGCAACGGACGGCAGAATTTTTAGCTTCCTATATTAAAGAGGCTACGGGAATTACCGTCCGGACAACAACTGAAGCCGCAAAGAAGAATTCCATAATCTTGGCGGTTGACAGTTCCATTACCAACAAAGAGGGGTATCAACTGGAGGTAACTTCTGAAAACATTCATTTGAATGGAGGAAGTGAGTCTGGGGTCTTTTATGGAATGCAAACGCTCTATAAGGCTTTGCCATTGACCAAAAACAAACAGGTATCCGCTGCCATCCCGGTGGGAACTGTTAATGACTATCCTCGTTTCGGTTATCGCGGTTTTATGGTAGACGTGGGCCGCCATTATTTCCCGGTTTCTTATCTGAAACAAATCATTGATATGCTGGCATTGCACAATATCAATTATTTTCATTGGCATCTGACTGAAGACCAAGGTTGGAGAATTGAAATCAAGAAATTATCCCAAACTTACGGAAATAGGTTCGATACGTCCACGTACGTTGATTGACCGTGAAACCCAGACCTATGATGAAACTCCTCATAGCGGTTTTTATACACAGGAAGAAGCAAAAGAGATTGTCAAGTATGCCGCTGACCGTTTTATTACTGTAATTCCCGAAGTTGACCTTCCGGGACATATGATGGGAGCTTTGGTTTCCTATCCGGAATTAGGTTGTACGGGAGGTCCATACGAGATTCCTTGTAAATGGGGGGTATTCCCTGATGTGCTTTGTGGAGGAAACGACCGGGCTTTACAGTTTGCTAAAGATGTATTGAATGAAATTATGGACATCTTTCCATCTCCTTATATCCATATTGGTGGGGATGAATGTCCGAAAGTACGTTGGGAAAAATGCCCTGCATGTCAAGCTAAAATTCGGGAACTGGGTTTGAAAGATACACCAAAACACAGCAAGGAGAATCAATTACAGACCTATTTCATGTCCGAGGTAGGCAAAGTTATTAATGACAGAGGGCGTAAAATGCTGGGCTGGGATGAGATGTTGGAGGGAGGATTGGCTCCAGGTGCACAGTGATGTCATGGACTGGTGTCAAAGGTGGTATCGAAGCCGCCCGTCTGCACCATGATGCAATTATGACTCCTATTCAG
>ENA-OQDW01000557-OQDW01000557.1-human-gut-metagenome-genome-assembly--contig:-NODE-557-length-15114-cov-3.015680_pt1 | contig 15114 bp, 22 predicted proteins | sample MGYA00242784_ERZ504613 | MGnify/ENA primary metagenome ERZ504613 (study PRJEB26092, sample SAMD00036330) | human gut metagenome | host: Homo sapiens | study: EMG produced TPA metagenomics assembly of... | reverse complement strand
CGTCTCCAGCATCATCGGTACGGTGCAGCAGGTGCTGCGTCCGTGCTGCCGGTGCTGTCCTCCGTCATCAGCAAGGTCGGTACAGTGGTCGGCCAGACAGCCCGATCATCGCCAGCGCGATCTCGGCCTTTGGGACGGTCATCACGACCATCGCCCCGGTCGTCAAGACCATTTTTGACGGCATCGGCTCCAAGGTGAGCTCCGTCATCGGCATCATCAGCGACAACATGGGCTGGATCACCAACGTCATCAGCACAGCGGCTCCGTCATCAAGGACGTCCTTTCGACGGCCTGGTCTGTGATCTCTCCGATCATGGACGCCTGCATCAATGTGTTTAGGGTGCTTTTGGGGGTCGTTAAAAAGGTGTTTCCCACGATCCAAAAAGTCATCGAAAAGGTCTGGACGGTCATCAAGCCCATCGTCTCCGGGATCGGCACGGTCATCGGCGGCGTATCCAAGGGCATCGGTTGGATCGCCGACAAACTCGGCGTTGGCTCGGGCGACAAGACGGGCAATAACGCGACCGGCACGCAAAGCTGGCGCGGCGGTATGACGTGGGTCGGTGAGCACGGCCCGGAGCTCATGGCGTTGCCCAAGGGCACGCGCATCCTCTCCAATCCGCAGTCCAAGCGCCAAGTGCGCAGGCGGGATGACGATAAGCCACAGCCGCAGGGCGGCAAGGGCGGCGTCGTCATCCACATCAACATCCCCAAGCTTGCGGATCAGATCATTGTCCGCGAGGAGGCGGATATCGACCGCATCGGCGAGGCGGTCACCAAGCGCGTCGTGCTCGCCGTCCGTAACAGCATCGCATAGGAGGTGAGGCTATATATGCCAGTTAAGAGCAGGACAATTGAGCTGAGCGTTGACAACCGCAAGGAGCGGCTGGTGCTGCCGATCAACCCGCAGGAGGTCGCCATCGACACGGCAAGCCTTAACCAGCACGTGCAGCTGCTCACGGTCGGAGAGGCCAACCTCTTAGGCCCGCGCGGCCTTGCCTCTACCTCCCTCTCCGGCTTTTTCCCGGCGCAGGGGTCGCCGGTTGGCCGCTACGCCGACCGCAGCCCCCAATCCTATGTCAGCACCCTCACGCGCTGGCGGGACGCCCGCAAGCCCGTGCGGCTCATTATCTCGGACATGGGCGTCAATCTGGCGATGGCAATCGAGGGCCTGCAATTTGCCTACCGTGAGGGCAGCCGGGATATCTCGTATTCCATTCAGCTGGCGGAGTATCGCCAGCTGAATGTGCCAACCGTCAAGGTGGCGGTCAAGACTAAGCGGCCCGCCGTTAAGGTGGTATCCCGCACCTATACGGTGCGCACCGGAGACTGCCTGTGGACGATCGCCAAGCGGTACTACGGCAACGGGGCCAAGTACACCAAGATATATAACGCTAACCGGGATAAGATACGTAACCCTAACCTGATCTACACCGGGCAGAGGCTGGTGATCCCCGCATGACGGTTAAGCTGGCGGCGGGCAAGTATGATATATCCCAACTCGCAGACAAGATCACATGGAGCGGCGATACTAAGCAGGTCGCCCGGCAGCTCGCCTTCGCCGTCCCCCGCATGGAGGGCGACAAGCAGCTCCCCAAGGTGAGCATCAATGAGGGCGATCCCGTCACCCTGACGGTGGACGGCAAGGAGCTCTATTACGGGATCATTATGGACGTCGAGCGCAACGTCTCCTCCCATACAGTCAGCTATACGGCGCTCGATCTCTTATGGTACGTCAATCAATCCGACGTCAACCACGTCTACAGCGACACGCCGGAGCGCATCACCGCCAGCATCTGCGCGGAGCTCGGCGTGCCGCTCGGCAGCGCCGCTAAGACCGGCATCAGCGTCTATATGCCGTGCCTGGGTAAAAAGGCGTATGAGGCTATTATGGCGGCCTATACCGCCACCTCCAAGCGCAACGGCAAAAAGTATATCCCTCTCATGCGGCGAGACAAGCTGCAGGTCATCGTCAAGGGGACGTATTGCGGCGTGGTGCTCGACGGCAGCTATAACCTGACGGAGGCAACCTACAAGTCGAGCTACAGCAGCTCGTCAACCGCGTGATCGTAACCGACAAGGACGGCAAGACCGTCGACACGGTGCAGGACGCGGCATCCCGGCGTAAGTACGGCACTGTCCAGCGCGTATATAAGCAGCAGGACGACGTGGACAACGCCGCCGAGGCGCGAGCGCTTCTCCGGGGCCTCGAGCGCTCCGGCAGCGTCACGGCCTCGGCGACGTGCGGGCCGTGTCCGGCTACTCCGTTGCTGTGCAGGAGCCGGTCAGCGGACTGTACGGCAAATTTTACGTCGAGGCGGACACCCATACGTGGGAGGCGGGCAAATACACGATGCAGCTGACGCTCGCCTTTAATAATCTAATGGATGAGTATGAGATCGACAAGCAGGACAAGGATAAGGCCAAGTAAGTCCAATTATACGAGGAGGGATCACATGTCACGATGGGCCGTTGAGCTCGCCGAGGCCCTGCGGGGCCAGAGCGGAGCGGACGGGACGGACGGCGTCACCCTGCGCCGCGCGACCGTTACCACGGTTAACCCGCTGGGGATCAGCATCAACGGCGCTGCCATTACCCGCAACGTCTACTGCAACCCGGCGTACACGCTGGAGGGCTATGACACGGTCGACAAGCTGCGGGAGGTCTTTGCAGACGCGCCGGAGCCCGCCGCCCTCTTTGATTTTCTGGAGGCGTTTCACTCGGCATTTATTTTGCATCCCGGCGACAGCGTCCTCACGGCGCAGATCGGCAACTCGTTTTACCTCCTTGAGCGGGTGGTGAGCAGCGTATGAGCGACGACGTCGGTATCTTTCCGTTCGTCCCCACCGCCGAGGTGGAGGACGTTGCGGATGAGACGGCCAGCGACGCGCTGCCGCTCTACCGGGAGTATGCATACGACTACGAGCAAAACCGCCTCCTGACCGGGCCGGACGGTAACACCTATCTGGTTGAGGGCAACGAGGCGATCAGGATATGGATTTACAAGGCGCTGCGCACGCCGCGTTACGCACACGCGGCCTATGACGACGATTATGGCTGCGAGCTCGGCAACCTCATGGGAGAGCCGATGAGCAGCGAGGTGACGCGCCTCGAGATCAAGCGGTACATCACGGAGGCGCTGATGGTCAATCCATACATCGAGGAGCTCAGCGATTTCCAGTTTACCTCCACGCGCAGCGGCGTGGAGGTCACTTTTACCGTCCGCACCGGCTACGGGACGGACACGATCACAGTCAACGAGGAGGGCACGGTCTATGCCTTATGATTACGACGCGCAGTCAATACTTGCCCGGCTTATGGACGGCCTCCAGAGCGACGCCAATCGCCTGCAGGGCGGGTTTTGCGCGGATAACCTGCAGGCCGTGGCCGAGGAGCTCGCCCGTTACCGGGCGATGATCCTCGAGTACGCAGTCGAGCAGACGATGCTTGACACCGCCGAGGGGGAGTACCTTGACCGCAAGGCGGTGGAGTACAACGAGGCGCGCCTCGACGGCGAGACGGACGATGCATTCCGGGCGCGGCTGCTCGATAAGATCAGGCAGCCGATCACCTCCGGCAATGCCAACCATTACGTCTATTGGGCGCGGCAGGTGCCGGGCGTGGGCGCGGCCCGCTGCATCCCCCGTATGGGACGGCCCCGGCACGGTCAAGGTGGTCATCCTCTCCGCCGCGATGACGGAGCCGGACGACGCTGATCGCCGCCGTGCAGTCCTACATCGAGACGCAACGCCCCATCGGCGCGTCGGTCACGGTCAGCAAGGCCGTGCCCGTGGACGTGACCATCAGCGTCACAGCGACGCTGGAGGCCGGGTATAACCCGACGGAGGTGCGGGCGCAGATTGCCTCTGTAATCCAGTCATATTGCACGGAGATCGCGTTTGATCTGACCACGCTCAGCTACCATAAGCTGGGCGACCTGATGTTTGGCGTGCCTGGGATCGTGGATATCTCCGCGTACACGCTTAACGGCAAGACGGCCTCGCTCACACTGACCGCCGAGCAATTTGCCCGCCTGCGGGAGGTGGCCCTCAATGCTTAACGAGCCGCAGATGCTGCCCGCGTTTGTCAGGTCGATGGAGCAGATGCAAGACCTCCTGCGGACAGAGCAGGCGGAGCTTGACCGCACCGAGGCCGCCATCCGCGACGCCACGGATCAGCTCTATATCAATTCGGCAACATGGACGCTTGCGCGCTGGGAGCGGCTGTTTGGCCTGCCGTCCAACGACAGCGTCCCGGCAGAGCTGCGCCGGGAGCAACTCCTCGCAAAGCGTAACGCCCGGCCCCCGGCCAGCGTCGAGTATATCCGGCTCGCGGCGGAGCAGATGACCGGCCAGCAGGTCACAATCATCGAGCAGCCGGGCAACTACGCATTTATCTTGCGCATCCACCTCAATGATATCTACTCGCTCGACCTTGCCGCCCTGCGGGCGCGCATCGACGAGCTCAAGCCCGCGCACCTGACCTACACCGTGGAGCAGTACGATCCCTCCGGGATCGACGTCCGGCAGCGGTACGCGGTCATGGTCGGCGAGGCCAAGCATTATACTTTATACCCACACCAAGGAGGAGACGGTAATGGCGACATGGGATAACGTTGTATACACCACGCTGGGCCTCAATCTGATGCCAAGCTGCAGACCGGCGCAACACTGGATATCACGCGGGCGTCGGCGGCGACGGGCATACGAGCGCAGACGCGCTGACGGCTTTGACTGAGGTAACGGCCCGGCAAACCCTGACGCTCAGTAATGTGGTCTATAAGGGTAGCGGGCAGGCGCTACTCCCGGTCACGCTGTATAACCGGGGATTAACTGCAGGTTATCCGCTGCGCCAGATCGGTATCTATGCGGCTGATCCGGACGACGGCGAGGTGCTCATGCTGGTCGCGCAGTCCGAGCAGCCGGACACGATCCCCAGCGCGGAGGACAGCCCGGACTTTGTAGCCAATTTTTCCTTTCATATCGCGCTCGGCAATGCCGGGCGCATCAATGTCAGCTACAGCCTGACGGACATGGCCACCAAGGCGGACTATGTGGCATATGTTGAGCAGATTGAGGGTAGGCTCGGCCAACCCTCCGGCATCGCCACTCTGGACAGCAACGGCAAGCTCGCGCAGATGCCCACGGCGGCGGATGTGGGGGCGGTGCGTCAATGCTTACGGATATCATATATGTTGATCAGGCAGACCCAGTGCCGCATTACGATAACCTTAACAACTATATCACGCCGGGTCAGCGTGTCCATATTGCTACCGTAACCACCGCTAGGAGCGTAGATAACTGCCCCGAGGTATCCCCGGGGATAATGGAGGTCGCCGAGTATAACCACAGCGTTAAGACGGGACAAACGCTTGGGATCATACAGCGGTATATAGCGACCAGCGGCAACACGTATACGCGCATCTACACCCCTCAAAATGGATATTGGAGCAATTGGGCCAGTGGCGCGCTTAAACCTATGCAACCGTATACCTCCACCCAGCTAACAGGCAGTGGATATGTGTATTTTGCGTGTTACGGACTGGACGCTGGATCGTACATCTTTACGGCATGCGGGAATTTTAATGCGGGCGGATCTGATCTATACAGGGCAACATATACCGCCATCATCCACATATCGTGCGACTACGATAGTGCCGCGAAACAGGTCATAGCGCGTGTAAGTCATGCACCGTTACTGATTTCTGCCGCCTTTGGAGATAGCTCGGATAGCAAATTTGATGTTGGGTTTAACAATATGGCCAAAACGATGCCGTGGTCGACGTGGCAAAGCGGGGGCGAACCGGGCAAAATCTACATCTCTGCCGCCAGCAGCACATCATCCAGTGTATCCGACTGGTCGTGCAAACTACTCAAATTGATATAAGGAGGCCTAACCAATGTCAATCGCAACCGTTCAGCCGTCATTGACGGCCAAACCTACCATTAACCCTCTCAGATGATGGGTACTATACGCTTAAGGGCACTGCGCCCGCTTTATCCAGCGCCAATGAGCCGGGGGGCTACTATGGCGTGCAAATTATCGCCGCCGATGAGGCGGGTAATGAGACCACGATCAACCAGGAGGACGGGACGTGGGGAGAGCAGCTGCGATTAGTGGCTTACGAGAGCGTCAAGCCCACGGCCACCATCACCTACCCATCGGCGGACAGCCGGATCAATACCTGCACCCCAACCATCACCGCCCAACTGCGAGACAACGATAGCGGCGTTGATCCTGCCACTCTTGACCTGCGTATTAACGGCGGCAGCAAGATCACACAGGGCGCGCCGGGGCTTACTCTGACACCAGTAGAGGGAGGCTATGATCTCTCCTACGCTGTGCCAACGGCCCTAGATGAGGGCCAGACGACAATCTCTGTTGGCGTATCCGACAAGGATGGCAACGCAGCTGACCCCGCGTCAATCACCTGCACAATTGCGGTCACGGCACCTACGCTCAGTCTGTCATCGCCAGCTGATGGCTTATCACCAATCAGGCACGCACCCCGATTATCGGTACTGGATCAGACGATCAGCTCTCCCGGCTCAATTTGCACGTATATACCAATGATCACGATCAAGGGCCTGTAGAGATTGACAGCGTTACAGGTGCGTTTGCGACACACAGATCCCGATTACATGCATGAGGGCATCAACACAATCCGCGTGCATGGCACTGACGCAACCGGACTTGAGGTCGAGATCACCCGCACTGTGACGCTCGACACCATCCCGCCGCGCATTGTCGAGGTTATCGGCGTGACAGACCGCGTACACGTTGGAGCACCGTTTGAGATCCGCGTCAAGGTGGAGGATTGATATGATTACGCGCATTGAGGCATGGCTGATAACCATGCCCTTGTGTTTGCGCCGGGGCAGGACGGGTACTGGACGGCGCAAGTACCTCCTGACTTGGAGGATGGCACGTACTACGTCACCCTTACAGCCTGGGATATGGCGGGCAACAGCACATATTACGCCACGGTATTAATGACAGTGGATATAACCGGTATCCGGTTTGCGTGGCAGGATGGGGATTATCTGCTGGACTGGATGCCGGGATACAACGCGGCGTGGGACGCGGGATATTGTGCAGATTGGGAGGGATGTTAGATGGATGGGCCAACAATCCGGCTGATGCCGGGCGAGCGTAGGCAGCAGCGCGTGCGCATCTATGGATACGATCCGGCTGCACAGGTAATGGTACAGTCGGCTACGTGGGAGCTGCATGATTTTTATGGAGAGGTTGTCGGGCAGGGGTCTTGCGTGGTGTCAGAGGGTAATTTGCTGACGTTTATGCTGACCGTAGACAAGCCTGGACGATACCACCTGCTGCTAACCTGCTCGATCGGGCCGGAGATATACAAGACCACAGGGAGGCTGATTGTGTGTGATTGTCATTGAGAATGTGCAATTAACTCCCAAGCGGGTGCCCGTAGGTGGTAATTATCTGCTGCGCGTAAGAGCACGAGATAATGCGGATGTTTCCTATGCGGATACCGAGATGCTGGAGATGGCCATCAGCATGGTGGCGCAATATACACCCTCTGATTACAAGGACTTTTCCGGCGTTGACGCCGCTGTTGCCGCGGCACAGGCACTGCTCAATGCGAAGCCCACAGTTGACCGGCAGGAAGAAGTTGACGCCGCCGCAATGGCGATCTTCGACGCGATTTCCACGCTCGAATGGGCAGAGGGGCACCGTAATAACCCGATCCCATACCGGCACCTGATGTCGGTGACCGAGGGGCTGTACTACAGCTACAACGGCCACATCTATCGATGCCTGCAATCTGCATCCAGCAGCATGATGGTGCCGGGCACAGCCCCGCGCTATTGGGAGGCGGTTACATGATCTACAGCCAAGCAGCAGCCGCAGCGGCGCATCTATACTTTGCGGCAGCAATCACCATATCGATACTGGCCGTGGCGCTGGCCGCCACGGCTATTATCATAGCTCTATCAATTCACAATGAGAGGAGGTGCAACCAATATGGCAGGAGTATCTCAGACAATTCTCGTGATCATCGTGTGCGCGGCCATCGTGCAGTTTATCGTCGACCGCATCAAGGACATCATGCCAGCTAAGGTGATGCAGTACGTTAAGCCCCCGGTATGGCACTTGTCGTCGGCATCGTCGTGGCACTGCTGTTTGGCCTTGATATTTTCAGCGCGTTGGGCCTTGCGGCTCGTTGGCCAATCGTCTCACAGATCATGACGGGCCTTATGATCTCAGCCGGGGCAGTCCCGGTACATGAGCTGATCGCCAAGCTGCGCGAGTTGCGTAGCGACATCGACATGGCCGCTTAATCATTACATTATTAGGAGGACATCATTATGGCAAGCAAGACTAATACCGGCTCGTGGCTTACGCTAAGGCGCAGGTCGGCAACCCCTACTGGTACGGCACGTTTGGCCAGCTCGCAACCGAGGCGCTGCTTAAGTCCAAGATGGCGCAGTACCCCGGCCAATTTGAGGGCAGCGACCGGCGACGGCACGGGCTAAGCACATTGGCAAGCGCGTGCATGACTGCTGTGGTTGATCAAGGGCTATCTCTGGTGCAGCACGCCCACGAGTGCGCCCAAGTATGTCGCCGCGCAGGACATCAACGTCGGCGGACTCAAGCAGCGCTGTAAGGCTAAAGGCGGCATCAAGACAATCCCAGACATCATCGGCTTGCTGCTGTTTCGAGGCACATCCCATGTTGGTATCTATATCGGCGACGGCTGGGTGATCGAGGCCAAGGGATTTGACCATGGTGTCGTGCGCAGCCGTCTCGCAGATGGTAATTGGGACACATGGGGCAAGCTTGATTGGATCACGTATGAGGCTGCCAAGCCCGTGCAGCCGGACAAGCCCGTCACTGGCAGCATCGTCAAGGGCAGCCGTGTCAAGGTTAAGTCCGGGGCCAAGACCTACGACGGCAAGGGGATTGCGTCGTTTGTGTATGCTGGCACATACATCGTGGATGAGCTTGATGGCAACCGGGCTGTCCTTGATCGTGACGGCGGTATCTGCACAGCCTTTAAGACCGGCGATCTCATCCTCGTATCTGGGGGAGGTACGCCCACTAAGACGGTCACCAAGGGCTGCCGTGTTAAGGTTAAGACGGGGGCCAAGACCTACGATGGCAAGGGCGTTGCGTCGTTTGTCTACGGTAACACGTACACCGTAGACGAGCTCAAGGGTGACCGCGCTGTCCTTGACCGCAAGGGCATTTGCACGGCCTTTAGGGTCGTAGACCTGGTCGTGCAGTGATCCTATTTTGGGTTGACATTGCCGCTCGTTTGCCGTAAGATATGAGCATGAGATGATTCTCATGCCGCCGTCCATTTCGGGCGGCGTGGATTGAAATGGTATCGTATCATAATGTTGTACGAGCCTATTGCTTCGACGGCAGACTGGCCCATTTGGGCCAGTCTGTTATTTTGTGCCTATCCGAGGATGCCCCCTTACAATTTGCATTGAGAGGATAGATCACAATTAACAGTTTTATTGGTTGGATCGGCGGCAAGAGGGCGTTGCGCAAGGAGATTATATCGCGCTTTCCTGCCGGTCAGATCAGCAGGTATATCGAGGTGTTTGGCGGGGCCGGTTGGGTGCTGTTTGGTAAGCCTCAGCAGCCCGGCCAGCTGGAGGTATATAACGACATCGACGGCGATCTCGTCAATCTCTATCGCTGTGTCAAGTATCACTGCGAGGAGTTGCAACGCGAGCTCTCCGGCCTGCCCGATGCCCGCGAGTGTTTCTTCGACATCCGGCATCAGCTTGAGGTTGGGGGGCTTACGGACATCCAGCGGGCCGCGCGGTATTATTATATTATCCGAGAGAGCTATGGATGCGATAAGCAGACGTATAAGACCAGCGAGGTCGTGCTTGATCGCGGTATCAACTACCTCCCGCAGGTGAAGGAGCGCCTGCGCAAGGTCAAGATCGAGCATCGGGACTTTGCGCCATTGATCCGTACCTATGACCGGCCAGACGCATTGATCTACTGCGATCCGCCTTATGTGGATACGGAGCACTACTACGACGCGCCTTTTACCCGCACCGACCACGAGCGTTTAGCATCCGTTTTAGGCGCGGTTAAGGGTCGGTTTATTTTGTCCTATAATGACGATCCATATATCCGACAGCTTTACGCCGGATGTACTATTGAGGGCCTCGTCAGGGGCAATCATCTGGCTGCTCAAGTTAACGCGATCCCTTATAGGGAGATAATCATCCGTAATTATTAGTATGTTTCCCCGGTGTTGTATAGATACCGGGGATTTTATAGGTGTATATGTAATGGTATATCATATATCCCATGTATCATTACATATGTGCCCTCAAATAACGTATTGTGTTATTTTTTCACACTTTTACGACAATCTTGTCAATTTACTATATGATATCACCCGTAAGGGGTGATAAGTATGATTGTCAATCACTTGTCACGCATCCTCGGAGAGCGCAGATGGACTCAGCTACGCCTATCACAGGAGACTGGTATCCGCCCCACGACCATATCTAACTTATACAATGATATCGCGGAGCGGATCAGTTTTGACCAGCTTGACAGGATATGTGAGGCCCTCGACTGTGCTTTGGATGATCTGATCGAGTATGTCCCAATGAGCAACCACGCACTGGTAATCAGCTCATCCGCGAGCAGCATGGCAACAGACGTAAGTAACATTATGATACCAGATCAACGACATCATGATCAGACATAACGAGCCCCCGGTCAAGCATCTGAACGGGGGCTCGAATTATACTCGCAAAATCGCGAAGTAAAATGGCAATTATTCACCGTTTTATAAACGTTTAAACGCTCTGGTTTTTTCGGATTTTAAATGCAATTTTTTCGGATTTCAAATGCAACGCTACACCCGCAATCTCTAATATATGAATGAAAAGGCCGCGTGAAGAGGAAGAAACAGCTTCTCTCCGCGCGGCGACGGCAGATGCAATTTTGGCATGCATCTACAGATATTGGGCAAGGCCTCAACAGGCCTGTCATGCACTCGAATTTTGTAATTCTCTATTATATTGTCCTGGCTTTTACTTCTACCTGTGTAATGATCTCCCGAAGCCGGACACCGTCTATCATATATTCAAGGGCTTCGTCCGCCGTCGCGCACCATTTTTCCGTTTCCGGCTTCCAGGCTTCGCTAATATTTATCATACCTTCCGGATGAGTGATCGTATAAAGAGTTCCCTTCCATTCAAACTCTACCTCTCCCCCATAATCGACACACCATTTAAAGTCGCTGATTGTTTCAAAGCGGTTCTCTTCTGAATTTTCTTTTTTATAAACTGTTTCCATCATTTCTTTCCTCCTAACATACTTAAATTCTGGAATATCTTTCTGGTAATTAATCGGCTTCTGTGGTTTGGGAAATCCATTTTGGTTGTCCCAATGTATCTCATGATCATGAGGATCAGAATGCTTATCGGGTCTCCTGTGATCCGTATAATGCCTCTCTCTGACCGCTCGCCCATCTTCTCCAATTTTAGTAGCATAAAGATCTCCGTTCGGCATCCGTGTTTCTTTTATCACCCCCGGCTTCCCCAAAAAACGCTTGTCCTCTTCCTTCCTCGGCTTCCATTTGCCGCCGTAGGCGCTGCCCATTCCCATCCGGCAGCCATCGTCCCGCATCACATAGCCGCGCTTAATCACCAGTTCGCAGCCCGGCGGCACTGGCTCCAGCCCGCAGATATATTTCGCGTATTTAGACGGCACGTAAGCATCGTCGTCCATATGCCGCCAGGAGCTGAGCTCGTAATCAATCGGGACAATGTTGCCCCGCATCTCCGGGAACGGCTCGTGATAGCAGAGAATCCGCTCCGGCTCCACCCGCCGCAGCAGCTCCTCATAGCCCTTCATGAAAAACGGTTTCTGATCCGCACGATTCCCGTGCTCCGATACCATATAGGTCGAAACCGCCACGGTGCTCCCCTTTGGAATCCCCTCGAAGCAAAAGGCAAAGCTGCGCTCATCCCCCCAGCTCACGGTGGGGATCACACGCATCCCCTCCGAGGCAAAATACGCCCCGCACCAACGGTTGCGAAAGGTGTTATAAAGCTGCATCAGCGGGTGCTCTCATAGGGAAGCGGCGCTTCCCTATATACATACTGAAATCCGGTGAGAGCGCTGCCCGGTACCGTTTGAGCTTTTCGATATCATGATCGGGATCCTTCCACACCCTCTCAAACTTGTAGTCGTAGAGGAAAAAATGGACGATCCGCCCCAAATGCCGTTCATCATCCAGCTTTGTTTTGTCAAAGCCGATCAGCCGCAGATCCCGGAATTCTTCCTCATCAAACGCGGCTTTGGGTATCATCGGGATTTTCCACGCGCCGCTGCCCTAAAATTGATTCCGGAGCAGAAGCTGGCTTGTGCGGTAACGGTAATTTTCTTCTGTCATCTTTGCACTTCCTATTGGTATTGAATTTGAGAAAAACTCTCTACCAATAGGCAAAAACGCAATGTTTGTTGCCCTGCATGATGCAACAAATGCCGGGGTTCACAGAAAGTTTACAATTAGCCTTGTGAAAATATACATTTATTGTAAAATTAAGACAAATTTACTTTTATATTGTATAATTCCATTTTATATCATTCTTTTTTGTGTCAAGCGCACGTTACGGCCGCAGCGCATCCTTCCGGATTCAAACAGATACAAACAGCCGCTCCGGGAAAAGAACAGCTTTGTTTCCCCGGAGCGGCTTTTCGACTGGCGGTAACTTTGCTTGCTTTTTACTCCGCCGAGCAGCTGACCGGCGTATAACCGGCCTGCGTCACTGCGTCCATCATCGCCTGGTCCGGCACAACCTTGGCAAGCGTCACAGTCGCCTTCTTTTCCTCCAGATTCACATCCACAGCGCTCACGCCGTCTATTGCGGCGAGCGCCTTCTGCACATGCATCTGGCAATGCGCGCACATCATGCCTTCGATCAAAATCGTTTTTTTCATTGATGTTACCTCCATTTTTTCCGGCGCAAAGGCCGGGCATTGTTTCTCCTGAAAGCCGGATAGGAACTCCGGCATGGGGATCTTTTTTCGCTTGGTATCCCGCTTCGCAGCGTGCATGTGGAACAGATTCAGCCGCAGCGCGTTCATCACAACGCAGAAGCTCGAAAGGCTCATCGCGGCGGCGCCGAACATTGGATTGAGTTGCAGGCCGAAGATGGGGATCAACGCGCCCGCTGCAATCGGAATCCCGATGCAGTTGTAAAGAAACGCCCAAAACAGGTTTTCGTGGATATTGCGCAGCACCTGGCGGGATAGGCGGATTGCGGCCGGCACATCCAAAAGGCTCGATTTCATCAGCACAACGTCCGCCGCATCCAGGGCCACGTCCGCCCCTGCTCCGATGGCGATGCCGACGTCTGCGCGGGTCAGCGCCGGGGCGTCGTTGATGCCGTCGCCGACCATGGCCACCTTCCCATATTCCGAAAGCCTGCGCACAACGGCTTCCTTATCATTCGGCAGCACGTCGGCAACCACTGCATCAATGCCGATCTGCCCTGCGATCGCCTCTGCCGTGCGGCGGTTGTCGCCGGTGAGCATCACGGTCTGCACGCCCATATGCTTCAGTATCCGGATTGCCTCTGCGCTGTCCGGCTTTACCACGTCCGCTACTGCAACAATCCCGAGCAGCCGCCCGCCCAGAGCAAAATAAAGCGGCGTTTTCCCTTCGTTGGCTAGCGCCTCGCCTGCCTGCTTCATCTGGCCGGTCAAAAGGTTTTTCTCCTGCATCAAGGCGGCGTTGCCGCCGAAAGCGGCTTTCCCGCCAATCTCACCCTGTACGCCGTGGCCGGGCAACGCGGCAAACGCACGGGTAGAATCATATTGCAGGCCGGTTTCGACCGCTCTTGCCCGAATGGCATGTGCCAACGGGTGCTCGCTCTTCTCCTCCAGCGCGGCGGCAGTTTGTAGCAGCTCCGCCTCTGCCACACCGGGCGCTGGGTGAAGATCGGTCACCTGGGGCTTTCCCTGCGTGACCGTCCCGGTTTTATCCAACACAACAAAGTCCGTCTTTCCTGTTGCCTCCAGCGCAGAGGCCGTTTTGAACAGCACGCCCTTTTTAGCGCCTACCCCGCTGCCACCATGATCGCCACGGGCGTTGCAAGCCCCAATGCGCATGGGCAGCTGATGACGAGCACGCTGATTGCGCGCGCCAATGCAAAGCCAAAGGTTTTTCCTGCAATCAGCCAGGCGGCGCCGGCTACCAAGGCGATGCCGATCACCACCGGCACGAACACGCCGGATACCCGATCCGCCACCTTTGCAATCGGTGCTTTCGTCGCGGCGGCATTCTCCACCATTTCAATAATCTGGCTGAGCGTCGTATCGCCGCCGACGCGGGTGGCTACACAGGTGAGCGCGCCGTTCTGGTTCAGGGTTGCCGCGCTGACCAAACTGCCGGGCGCTTTATCCACCGGCAGGCTCTCGCCGGTGAGCGCCGCCTCGTTGACCGCGCTCTCCCCTGCCAAAACCCGCCCATCCACTGGAATGCTTTCGCCAGGCCGCACCAAAAAGGTATCGCCCACGCGCACCTCTTCCACCGGCACGGTTGCCTCCTGCGCGCCGCGCAGCACATGCGCTGTTTTCGGGGCAAGATCCATCAGGCCCTTAATGGCGTTGGTCGTTTTGCCCTTGCTGTAGGCTTCCAGCAGCTTGCCAACGGTGATGAGCGTTAAAATCATTGCGGCCGATTCAAAATACAGCTCATGCGCATAATGGGCCGCCCCTTCCAAATTGCCGCCGAGCTGGGCGCTGCTCATGGAGAACAATATCGCTACACTATAACCAAACGCGGCGACGCTCCCCATGGATACCAGTGTGTCCATATTTGGCCCGCCGTGCATCAGGCTTTGAAAGCCACTGATAAAAAATCGCTGATTAATTACCATAATCAGCCCAGCTAACAGCATTTCATACAGACCGATCGCCATTGGGTTTTCCCCCAACGCGGTTGGAACGGGCCAGCCCCACATTTTGTGACCCATTGACACATACATCAGCGGCAGCAGCAGGCATAGGGAAGCGGTCAGCCTTTTCATGAGCTTCGGCGTTTCATGATCCTCCAACGCCCTCCCGCGCCGCCATTAGGCCTTGGCC
>ENA-OQDW01000556-OQDW01000556.1-human-gut-metagenome-genome-assembly--contig:-NODE-556-length-15158-cov-2.962012_pt1 | contig 15158 bp, 19 predicted proteins | sample MGYA00242784_ERZ504613 | MGnify/ENA primary metagenome ERZ504613 (study PRJEB26092, sample SAMD00036330) | human gut metagenome | host: Homo sapiens | study: EMG produced TPA metagenomics assembly of... | reverse complement strand
GAGCTTTGAAAAAGCAAACGAGACACGGCAAAATAACCTCCAATCGGCTACCGTGTCCCTGCAAGTCGTCATAGGTTTGTGTAAACGCAAAGAAACGGCGGCTCTGAAAATCAAAGCCGCCGTTTCAAATGGGCGTGTCAAATTGTCTGCTCTACGACGGCTTTTTTTCTTTTGCCGTCGTCCGGCAGAGTATTATTCAATATTTAATTCAATGTTTCCAGTGAAATTCTCACATTCAATGCCAATATAATTTCCACCATCAGGAAGTGTAATTGTGTCACTATAAGTTCCGGTTGCTTCAATCAACGTGACTGCTTCATCAGATCCAGAAATCCAAAATACTTTTGCAGTTCCCTCCGTAACCTCCAGCGCGCAGTCAATAGACAGGTCCTTACCAGCTTCACGCTTTATGGAAGTTCCGCCGAACAAATACTCTGTATCTGAAAAATCCTCATAGTTGGCTGTATAGCTTCCTGTATAATCATCAATTCCTTTTTCTTTCGTACCTTGTAAGGATGAATTTCCGGTAAGCGCTATGGAACCAGCAGACTGAACAATATTGTTATACTGATCGAGAAATTCGTCTTTTGTACAACCTGAAAGCACAGAAGCACCCAATAGTATCAGGCATAATGATAAAACTATTTTCTTCACAGCTATCACCTTCCTTTCCTGCGTACAGCACGCTTTCCTTTTCCCTTGGCATTTGCTGTTTACGGGATTTCATTTCTTTTTTGTTACTGGACATCAGTAACAACAGCACCGCCCAGAGAACCATGATGCCAACCCCAATGACCGCCAACAAAGGGGTTGAGGATGTGGTTGTTCCGGCATATTCACTCATGTCAAATCCCACTAAAATCAGCGCAGCAGAGAACGGATAGATGCTGGCAAGGATACCACTTTTGAAAAACAACATGCTGTATCCAAGGAAGAACGCCAGAATGGAACCGCCCAGATATGCCCCTCGGATCTGCCCAAAAATCAGGATCAGCGGCATACAGACCAAATAGGTCGTCAGAGCCGCTAACACGATCTGCGTACCTCCATGAAAAAACACTTCCGCTGTCAATCCCGATAATCCAACCGTCAAACCAGTAATCAAGGTAATGCCAACGCTGTATATTCCCAGCAAAACTGCAAGCATACCGACTAAAAGTAACTTAGCTCCCAACATTTTCGGCATAGAAACAGGAATTGTCATGATGTTTTTCAGTGTATCATGAGTGGATTCTCTGTCTATAAGCCATCCTCCGATCATTACCAGTGAAATTGGAAGGAATATCTGAGTGTTTCCCCAAACAACATTTTCAAATAGTGCAGAAAAATCATAGTTTGGATTTCGGTACTCCGCATCCATAATTAACTGGCTTCCATATTGCACCAAAGGACAAAGTGCAAGCGCTACCAACCCTACCAAAAGGATTTGGCACCGGCGCAGTTTCAATAATTCCGATTTTAATAAGTTCCACATAGTCACACCCCCTTAGATTTCCTGACGCCGGTAAACAAATGCAATCAGCGCAAGAAATACAATGGCTTCTACAATAACCACACCAAATACCTGAACACTATTCAGAAAATACGGACTGACCCGTTCCAACAAATCTGCCAACTCCGCACTGGTCTGGCTTTGGTCATAAAATTGAAATGTCCAGCGGAAGGCCAGCGGTCCCGGGAACAGGGTTCCTATGTTCAAACCAAAAGGCTGTGTAAGAAACATATCGTTCATGGAAAGGATATAATTCGCAATCGTATAGAAAAAGGTAATCACAACAGACACGATATAGTTTTTATTAAGAAGAATAACGAGCAGAATGCAGGGAAGTGCGCCAACCCACATAATCAACCCTTCTTCAATCCCAACGCCAAACAAGGTCAAAAAACCAACCGGCTCCCAACCCTGAAACAACAAAACCGCAAGGTTTACCAATCCTCCAACTGCCATAAAGCCAACGGCAAACAACAGTAAAACCAGCATTTTGGACAGCACTAGCTTGGTTCTATTTACCGGTATGGTAACAAGGTTTTTCAGTGTGTCATTATCGAGTTCCTCAAACAACAGATTCGAAGCCAGTATCACAAGAAGTGGCATCAAAAACAAATATGCACTAAGTTGGAATAGGCTGGACATCACTCCATTTACAGCATCCACATCAGTGTTTACATCTGCCAGAAAGAAAGCATAAGCCAATGGCATGAAAACAGAAAGCAGTAGGGAAATAAATACCAATGGCTTCCGTTTCAATTTCAAAAATTCGCATTTGATTAGTTTAAGCAATTCCTTCTCCCCCTGTCACACGCTTGAAGTAATCTTCAAGACTTTCTTCACAAGTATGCGCCTCCGATACCTCCAATCCATTTTCTACAAAGGCAGTTACAATTTTCCCCACAGGTAGATCAAGGTTGTGCAGGCGCAGATTATGGTCGTCCTGTATGGAGAAATGGTTTTCATGGAAATTGAGTTCCAAAATTCTTGCCGCCTGTGCAGTATCAGAGAGCGTAAAACGGATATGTTTACTGCTTTTTTGCTCCAGCTCAGCAAGGCTTTCTTCTTCCAGCAATGCACCGTGGTCAATAATTCCAATATCGTCAGCCAGCAAGGAAATCTCCGAAAGAATGTGACTGGAAATCAAAATAGTTTTTCCTCTTGCGTCGCAAAGCTCCCGAATAAAGGAGCGTACTTCTGCAATACCGATGGGATCGAGGCCGTTGATCGGCTCATCCAAAATCAAAAGCTCCGGATCGTGCATAACGGCAAGGGCGATGGCAAGCCGCTGCTTCATACCAAGAGAATACTGTGAAAAGAGCTTTTTATCTTTGTAGGGCAGTCCTACCAGATCCAGAGCATCTTTGATAGCATGATTGTTTGGTACGCCCCGCAAAGTAGCAAAGATACGCAGGTTCTCTGTGCCGGTCAGATTGGGATAAAAACCTGGGGACTCAATCAGGCTTCCGATACGGGGCAACAGCTTCTTTTCATTCCCTTGCAAAGACTTTCCCCAGATTTTGACCTCCCCGGAAGTCGGCTTCGTTAAGCCCAACAGCATTTTCATGGTAGTGGTTTTTCCGGCTCCGTTTCTGCCCAGCAGACCATAAATTCTCCCACGCTTCACATGGATATTTAAGTCAGCCACACTCTTTTGTGAGCCGTATTGCTTCGTCAGATTTTTTGTTTCAATGATATAATTTGTATCCATATTCAAAACCTCCTGTTCTGTAAGGTATTCTATCATGCCAACCTTGCATTAACCTTGCCGCAACCTTGCATTAACCTTGCAATTAAGGAATGAATTGCAATGCAAATCCTATTCCGCTACTTCTCAATCCGTTTGGGGATTGAGAAGGTTCCCATGCCATTTTCTAAAAGACTTCTGAAAATAAAGTAAGGCTCCCGCCATAAAGACGGGAACCCGCTTAAATTTCCAAAGGAAAAAGCAAAGTAAATTCCGTTCCTTTTCCCGGTACACTTTCAACTGTTATGCTCCCACCCATCTTTTCTACAAGCTGATGGACAATAGAAAGACCAAGACCGCTGCCTTTGTCAGACCGTCCTTTGTCACACTTATAGAGCCGTTCAAAAATGTGTTTCAAATCTTCCTTCTCAATTCCCACTCCATTATCCGCAAGCAGCAGCTCCATGTTATTTTCCTTCTTTGACAGGGCAATTTTGATTTTGTCTGCATGGCTGTGAGCGATTACATTTTGAATGAGATTATTGACAATCCTCATATAGCTGTCCATATCCAATCTTACCCGGACAGGCTGTTCGGGAATATCGATGTCATACTCAACCTGTTTATCCTCAAAAATCGGTATCCAGTCAATGAGGATATTTCTTGTCAGCTCTGCGGCCTCAACGCTCTGGATCTCCAAAGCAAACTCGTTAGAATTTAACTTGAACCAGTCAAAGAGTACATCAATATATTCTTTCAGATCATGGGCTTTCCGGCGGGCGGTTTCAATATAATCATCCCGGTCTTTTCCTGTGACCAGTCCTTTGTGTGCAGCGTCAAGATACCCAATCAGAGTAGTAAGGGGCGTTCGCACATCATGGGAAAGGCTCGTCATAAGCTGGCGGTTGGTTTCTTCCGTCTGCCGTACAGTTGAAAGTCTGCTTTCATAGGCCACAACGATCTCGTTGATTTCATAAGCAAGAGGTGCTGTCAGTTCATTTGTTGCAGATAGAATACGCCGGTTGCCATTTCCGTTTTTCACATCAACCAGCACATCGGCCATTTCTGCTATTTGTTTTTTTACACGCTGAACGAGAACGATGGAAGTCAATACAGCTACAACAGCAATCACAATGGACAAGAATACAAGGATTTCCATACTGACTACACCTCCTTATTAAACCGGTAGCCAATCCCTTTGACCGTTTGTATATACTTTGGGCTTGAAGAATTGACTTCTAATTTTTTACGAAGCCGACTGATAATCGCCATAATGTTACTGTCATCATAGAAATATTCTTCGCCCCAAACTTCCTCATAAATCTGTTGTTTTGTCAAAATTTTTCCTTGATGCTTTGCACAGTACAGGAGCAGATCAAATTCCTTTGGGGGCAGTTCAAAAGTGCCGTTTGATGTAGTAACAGAACGATTTTCAAGGTCAATTTGCAGTCCGTTAAAATTTAGCTTTTGTATGGCTCCGGCTTGCTGATTAAAGCGAGTGTAGCGGCGTATAAGAGACGCAATACGGGCAATCAGTTCATCCATATCAAACGGTTTTGTAAGATAATCGTCCGCTCCGGCCCGTAAGCCTCGTACTTTAGAAATGCTGTCATTTTTAGATGTAAACATCAAATCGGTAAGCTGTACTCCTTGCGAATTTCTTCCAGCGTTTCAAAACCATCCATGCCGGGCATCATCACATCCAGCACTACAAGCTGATATTCCTGCTCTCTTAATTTTTGTAAACCCTCTTTTCCGGTATTACAAAAATCAGCCTCTATGTTTTCTGCTTGTACGCTACGTTTAATCAATTCACACAGTGCTTTGTCATCATCTATAATCAAAATCCTATTCATGATGCAACTCCTTCCTTTGGGATATAATCATTTCTACATCCTCCACACTAACATTAGTGCCTTTTATGGTAGCATCCAGATCCATAGTAGCTCTGGCATCCAGACCAACCATTGCCGCCACCAGCATTCCACCTTTTAATATAAACTGGTTTTTATACTCTGATAAAGAAATTCGTTCTAAAAAACGTTCCATCATATAATTCCGCATCAAAATCTGTGCATCTGAGGATTTTTATTTGACAGATTACGAACCAAATCCTTTAATTGTCTTGCCGTTGTTATCATCTAAAGTAACACCTCCAAATATGGTCTTAGTATCTTTTCAACATGAAACATAGCTGCGTATTTCATAAGCTCCGTAAGTTTTTATCCTTACGTTTCGCATATTGCTTTAATGCATCTTGGAATACCTGCATTTCAATATTTTTCCTGCTGCGAAGCAGATCGCAAATCGTTCTCTCCATATCATAAACCGGAACGGAATGTCCAAATGATGTCAGCATAGTTGTGATCCCTATTTCATGTAAATCCTTTTTTACTGTATACACTTGAAAACCGTCTTCCTGCAAACGGCTTGGATTATATCCAGTTCTTACTGTTATGGTGTATTTCAAAGGCTCTCTGTCCGTTAAATCATGAAAAAACGATGCAGTTTCGTGAGAAAATACAGCTTGACCACAACGCAAATGCAAAAGGAACATCGCATCTGTCCACGTATCAGGTGATACATACACACCATGAGAAGCTTGCTCTAATCCTCGTTCCTTCACATAGGCATAAAACACAGACTTACTAATTCCATTATTTAGGACTTGAAATGTCTGAATTGTCCCTCCACATTCACGCAATAACAAATCTAATTTTTCAAATTGAGTCATATAGATTCTCCTTTCATGCTAATATGATAATATATATTAGCATGAAAGTAAATATAAATAACGCAAATGAACAAATTAGATTTTAAAAATATCCCCGTTCTTCCTGCCAGTCTTTCACATAACATCGGATTCCAATATAAATAACATGTGATAGTAATAGGAATACCATGAGATTTATCGGAATAGCGTTTTTAATGATCTGGTTTTCCTCCACTTTCCATGAAGCGGAGGATGTCTGTCCGTTTTGAAATTTCTCATCAATTTTTCTGGCATCCGCACCCTCATGGATCGTTGGTATCTCAAATTTTCCCTGCCTTGCATAAGAACGGTGGTCAATGTGATTTTCCACTTTCAAATGAGCATTACATACATTCGCCCATTCACTCCGCCACAGTTCACAATTTTTCGGATTGTTCCACCCGGTAGCATCGGTTAATACACGTTTCCACTGTTTACGGTTCCTTGCACCGACTTTCTGATTGCCATTTTCGTCCAATACCGGGATTCGGATTCCATGACGGTCAGGGTTCTTTTTATCCTGCCACCAGTCCGAATGGGATTCATCCACCACAATATTTCCATTTTCATCTCTGACAAAATCCCAGTCCTTGACTTCTTTGTTTCCCCATGAATGGTCTGGATTGAATGATCGCATCGTCACAAGTAAATGCACATGAGGATTCCCATCGCCTTTATCGTGGATGCTCCAGTCCGCACACATTCCCTTATCTACAAAGGTCTTTTGAATATATTCAGTTGTATAATCAATCTGTTCCTGTCGGCTCCATTCTTTCGGAAGTGAGAACTCAAATGACCTGCCGAGTTGTGCATCCGAGGTCTTCTCAATCTTCAAAACTTCATTCCACAAACGCTGTTTCTGAAAAGTGAGTTTAAATTTTTCCAGTGCGGCATCTTTGTTATCTGCTCTTTTATATCGGACAGATTTCTGGAACCGTCTGATATTTTCAGCAGGTACATTCAGCCATTCCTGTGGTGCATTTTCACACATCAACAGGTTGGTATAAACAACTTCTCTTTTGGAAGTGTAATAACTGATCCTGCCTGTTTCTTCATTTTTCATCACATCGCCATTGAGATAAGCAGATGCCGATATGATGGATTTTCCTTTGCTGCGTCCAACAATCTTTACTGTATAATGAAAAATTGCCATGATCCGTTTCCTCCTTTCTGCCGTATCCGGCTTTGATTTCCGGCAGGTAACGTTTTCCTAAAAGAAAAAGGTATCTGCCGGAACGCCCTCTGCATAAGAGTGCCCTGTGCATAACAGCCTGCATGGAATGCGCCCCTCTGGCGAAGAGTGCCTCCTACGGCATGAGCAGGTCTGCATGAAATGCCCGCCGACGGAACGAGCCCGGCAAGCGTGAGCGCAGACCGGTTGCCACTTGTGGCAAACTTATACGGACGACCTCTGGTTGTCCATAAGTGCGCCCTTCATAAAAAACAATGAAGGGAATGGAAAACCCACTCCCTCCGGCATTACACTTCCTCCGTATTTGCAACTGGCTCTTTCTGCATTGCCTTTGAGAAAAACTTTCCGTTTGCTTCCTGCCTTTTTAAGAAGCCAATCAGCTTCGGGATATCTTCTTCCTCAATTGCAGAACCCAGCACCGATTCCACCGCACCGCCAATCTGGCAGAGCCTGGTTATGCTGTTAATAAAATCGGAGACTTTTGTGTCACTGTAGATTTTCATCCGGTCTGTAAATAATGGGTGGTTATACGCATAATCGGGATAATACTGTCCGGCATTGTTTTCTGCAATGATGGAATACACTGCCAAGTCCAGAAACAAACCGTTGTTCTTTCCAATGATATCTCCCAGCATTTCATCCAGGTGATACTCCGCTATAATCTTACGCAGTACAAAATAGGTACCAGCTCTGAGACACCCGCTCCGGTAAGCACTGCCTTTTGTTTCCGGCAGTTCCTCAGCCGGGAAAAATTTCAAAAAGTTGGTGTTCGGATACATCAGCTCCGAATCATCCTCTGTACACTTTCTAATCGTCGTGTCCTTAGGGACAGTATACCCTTTTTTTGTATTGTAATTATGTTCATATGCATAGTAAATGTAAGTGGTTCCCTTAATTTTTTTACGAGTAATGCCAGCTGATTCAGTTGGTATTTTTACTTGAAAATCGAGATACATGGCGCCGCCTTTCGAGAGTTAATTATTACGGAAGTTCACATTTCTAGTATAACGTAAATTAAATAGCTACTATATATTTTGAGGATAATGTGTGGTATAATAGTGTTATCTAAGAAAGGGATGAACGCTATGAGAAGAACATATCTTACTCTGTCAGAGGAAGACAAAGATTACCTTAAAACATTATCAAAAAAAAGAACAATTCAGGCACAAATTGTAGATCGTGCCAAAATTTTATTATATAAATCTGATGGCATGACTTTCAACGATATCGCTGAAAAACTTGCCGTTAGTTCAGCAACCGTACGGCTTTGTGTTTCTAAATATTACGAGGGCGGTATTGAATTTAATGCCCGTCAAAACCGAAAGCCATAGAGCAATAACTTCTTGGTTTAGAAATTATTAAGGAGAGAGTACATAATGGAAGATGTAAATGCAATACACAGAATTTTCAAAAATTTAAAATATGAAATGGATAATAATGGTTGGGTCTATCAATGGCATTTAGGTGATGAGCCTATAAAAGTAACTCATAAATTTTACCCACCTGTATCCTCCGAAGAATTTCAGTTATTTGAAAAATATTTTCCCAACATGAAACTTCCCGCTTCGTATAAAGCCTTTTTATCTTGTTCAAATGGAATGGAGCTTTTTTGTGGAGAAGAGGGTAGTTCTCTAGTCAGCTGTACCATCTACTCTTTAAAAGAAGCTCTTAATCAAAAAGAGGTTTGGAATAATACACCCATTTTATCTGATCCAGAATTCACCTATCATCTTCCCGTTCTTTTTCTGCAAGATATAGGTGATATAACCATGGATTTACAAGCTGTATTAGAAGGTAGAGAAGATTATTTATGTTATCCAGCTCCTGACACCGATCGTTTTAACCTTCCTTTTAATGAATGGTTGGAGCGCTATATTGTATGCCAGGGACATGAATTTTGGTTTTTCTTAAATCCGTAACTACCAAAATACTTCTCTATATTTTTATTTCAAAATATATGTTTATGAAAAACACTCTGACTACTAATAAGTTGGAGTGTTTTTATAATTCATATTATATTTATAGATTTACTCTCAGTGCTACACATTCCGGGGGTTGAGGCCGTCCCCAAAGTGCGTTTTGATATCCAAACGCTATGCTTGCCAGATACTTCCGAACACTTTTTAAGGAAACCATACCATCCGTCCAACCATTTTATATTAATTCTCATCCATATTATCTTTCTTCTCCATCAGCTGTTTCAGCTTTTTATTTATTTTGCTTCTATTCTCCTCCTGTAATTTTCCGCAGAATAGATAGCAAAATTTCAGTGCAAACCACCAGATATACAAAGCTTTAAAGCTCTGGAATGCCTGATCATCCAGCATTCCATGTGCCACATTGTTGCGCATGTTAAATCCAAATTTTGAACAGAAAATCGTATTTAAAGCAAATATAAGGTCTTCATCCAGGCTTTCTTTTACTCCTTCCAATTCTAAGACAGCGTGCATTGGTTTTACTTCTTCAATCCCTTCTTCATTCATGTTGTAAACAGGTTCTCCACATTCCACTGCCAGATATCTTACTGCATTTTCTATCTGTGGAATCAGGATACTTAGCGCCGTCAAAAAATCTCCTGAAAAGCCAAACATAAGACCCTTGGTATACGATTCTTTTCTCTCCTCCGGAATCGCACAACTTACATCTACAATCTTTTTTACATCACTCTCTTCGATCACAAATCTGGAACGAATATATTCAAACGTATTTCTCACCAGGATCTGTGCAAAATAATCCATCTCCATGGCTGCTGTCCGCTCCATATTATCCTTAAGCGCACCTTCATCGATTGTTCCATCGGGCTTTTTCACAGGCCCGCTTTTAGCAATTAATTTTCCTCCTTTTCCAAGGATTGCCGCTGGAAATATCGTGTTCAGGATCCCAGTCCTATTTAATACTTGATTCTTTACCTTTTCTCTTACCGGAATCGGAAGAAATGAAGCAAAATAACATAATGCCTCTTCTTTATCAAGATCTTCCAGTTGGCGGAACAGTTCTTTTACAATGCCGCTGGCATCCTGTTTATCACTCCATACCATCATCTCCGAAAGGGAAGCTTCTTCTATCTGTGCTATTTCCTGCAACAGTGCCTTTCTTTCTTCTTCCGTACCCTGTATGGTCTTTAACAACTGAATAACCTCTTTCAAATTGTGAATCTTTCTCATTAAATTTCCTTTGGAAGAGGCCCTGGCATATTCAGCCTCCATCCGGACAGCCTGAATCTTACGTCTTCGTATCGCAATCAGTTTAGGTTCAGTAATACACTTTTTCTTCTGCCAGTTATTTTTTTTGCAATAGAGTTCTTCCAACAGATCACAAAACTTACCAATGAGCGGTGCATCACAGCTATTATCATCGTAAGTTTTCAAGATATTTTCCACATAAGGGATCAGATATCCTGTATCCACTTTTTCCTCCATGGCAGTTTTTATCAAATATCCAATTTTTGCGTGGCTGCTGTTATCATACTCTTCTAATACTTTTATCAGCAGATTCTTTCGCACCTCTTCATTGATTTCCTTGCTTCGGATTTTTTTAGAGATAAACAAGATCCGGTTTATAGCCATGATATGATCTGCAAATGCACCGGTGTTCTTCAAGTGTTCGCAATAAGCCGTTTCTGCTATTTTAGCATTTGAAAAATCATTTTTCACAACCCATAAAAAATCTGATATCTTTGCCTTGTTGATCGGTGCGATGGGATAGCTTCGGATTTTCTCCAGCAATGCCTGATACTCTTCTCTATTTATATCTTTCCGATTCCAAATGCTGCGGGCATAGGAAAACGGTACGTCTTTAGGCGTATCAATCCATCGTTCCACAATAATATCCACCAGAAGATTCCTGAATTCCCCATCCATCGTTCCGCAGAAATCTGTCAGTGCTTTCTCTGCCGTTTGAAAATTAGGTCCTTTTAAAATCTCTGCAATCTGCTCTGCCATTTTTTCTGCCATACATATTCCTCCAACCTTTTTCTATAGGAAAAGTATAACGTATTTTTCTTTTTCCTGTAAAGCAGAAAGACCTGAAATTCCAGGTCTTTCGGTCATCATTGATTAGAAATTGAAATTCACACTCTATTTTATATCCTTGGAACCCATAGAAGCCGCCCATCCAGCCTGAATCCTTTGTATTACGTTTCCATCCCGTGCATCAATCGTAAGGAGTGGAACACCTGCAGCATCCATCGTCACGTCTCCCATGACCGGTCCATCCTCCCCATTTCCGTACTCATACTCTGGCTCTTTGGATGTCCAGGTTCCATAAAAATCCCACACCGGGATCAGGACTGCTTCGGTATCGCTGCCTTCACTGTCTGGCATGCACATATAACCCAGTTGTACCTTTGTTATGGTTATCTCCGCACTCTGTGCATCAATGGACGGATAACGGTAGTGGCTTCCTCCATCGACAGAGATCAGCCGATTCTTGTCTTCTGTCATTACCTGCAAAGTGATCGTTTTTCAAAGATATCCTTGACCTCATCAAAAGGAAGTAAGAACAGCCTCTCATCGGAAGCATTCGATGCTTCTATGGGATTTCGGTGCAGAAAACTCTGAAGTGTCCCACTGCAAAAGTCCATCGTCAGTACTTCATTTTCCCATCCTTCAGACTGTCCTTCATGAAGTGTTCCATCTTCGTTTTCCCATTCAAGAGCCTGCTCATTAACAGGCAGAGAGGTTTCCCTCACATAATTAACCGGAACCCCGTCTATCATCCGTTCAAAAATGAAATCATCTTTTTCCAGGGTAGTGCTTCCTTCAGTAAGTGCTTTTGAGGAACTTTCAAATATCTCCCAGTTTCCGGACACAAGACCTGAAACCTTCTCCTTTGCTTCCTTTTCAGATACTTTCCCGCTTCCTGCCTTTATATAATTTTGAAAGCGTTCTTCCCTTTCTTTTTTCTCACTTGATGCCAGGGTCATGTCCCCACAATCATCAAAGCTAAACTTCGCTATCTGAAATCCAAGTTCCTCCACATCCGATACCTGCTCGCTCTGTACATAAGAATACCGATAGGTCAGTCCATCTACTGTATACGTCCCCGCCTGTTCGTTCTCATTCTTCTCTTCCTGCATGGACTGTCCTTTTCCGAATGTGTCTTTTATTTTATTCTGTTCTTCTTCAGGAATCGCCAATCTTTTTACTTTTTTTAAACAGATTGCATCTACATCCGGCACTTTTATCGGTGCATCCGCTGTCAGGGTAAAATTCATCGGGGTTTCTTTATCCTCCCGGCCCGCTGATCTTAGATCTGCCTGGATCGTTGTCTGGTATGTTTCCGGTGCCTGTACCTGTTCGGCAACGGTTTTCTGAACTGTCTCCTTTTTCTCTTCTTTTTTCTGTTCTGTCTGATCCTTTTCTTCCACAACAGCAGACTGGACAATACGGTCACATCCGGATAATGTCAAAAGATTCATACACAGAACGGCTCCCATAAACATTTTTATTTTCTTCATCCTTTTTCCATCCTTTCCTTTCGGTATTAAAAAAGGTACCCTCTTCTTATGAGAAAAGAGTACCATATTGCTTCGCTGATGTATTCATCAAGATGTAAACAAATTGTAAATCAGAAGATGGCTCTTACCGTGGTCCCCTCTCCTGGCTGGCTTTCGATCTTCAGAAATCCGCCATGGATTTCAGCCACCTTCACACAGAGTGCCAGCCAAGTCCAGATCCGCCTTCTTTTCGGCTTCGTGATTTGTCCACCATATAGAATGCATCTGTGATCTTTCCCAGTTCTTCCTCCGGGATCCCCATTCCGGTATCCGACACCTCAAAGATCTTTTTTCCAGCTTTCTCATAAGCCTTTACCCAAATGCTTCCACCGGCATCCGTAGCCTTTAGGGCATTGTCGATCAGGTTTATCAGAAGGCTTTCCATCAAGGCCGGATCCATTTTCATGGAAAAGGCTTCACATTCCATCTTGAGGTGCACCGCTTTCTTTTCTGCCTGTTCTTTTTCCATGTCTATGACATGGTTTAAAAGGTCACCTGCCATGGTCATTTCCATCTGTATGGCATGGTTCTGATAAAGCCCCAGCATCTGCAGCATCTTCCCAGAAAGAGCCTCCAGGCGTTTTCCCTCCCGGTTGATATGTTCCAGTGCCCGGTCTTTCTGTTCATCTTTCAGCTTTACATGGCGCAGGTATCCGAATACCCGATAATGGACGTTAACGGGGTACGCATTTCATGGGAAAGTGCCCCCATGAGCAGCTCCTGTTTCTCTGCCACTTCCTGTAGCTTCTCCATCTGTTCCACAGTTCTTCGCATCATCATATAAATAAAAAGGCCGGCGATCAGGAACACAGCCAGATAAATTCCCAAAAACCAGACAGCGGTCTGTCTCAGCTCTGCAAAAAGCCCTGTGACTTCCCGGACAGAGAGGACTTCGTATCCTTCCGGTCTGGATAATGGTTCCAGCTGGAGAAGGAGGTATTTCTGTCCCAGTTTCTGTATCTTGTAGGCATACGGATCTCCTTCATCCTTTAAGCCTAAATTTTCGAGTCCCACCACTTTATAATCTGTCAGGTTTTCAATGACGGCATTGCTTTTTCGGTCGATCAGGGCCATGCCTTCCCCACAGCATCGCTGGAACTGAAATCCCATATAAGCCCGCTTTCCAGTCTCGGACATCTGCTCATATTTGCTGTTATCCCAAAATTGTTCCAGGAGTATCTTGCCATTTTCCAGCTGTCTTCCGTAGGTCTCTGCAGCATTATTGAGGCTTCGTTTTCCTGTGATATAAAGACTTAGCGTTCCCACTGGGAGCAGGGCACATAATAACGTTACCAGCATAAGAAGTACCGTTCGTTTCCACAGCTTCATCCTTATTCCTCCAGACGGTATCCAAGTTTCGGGATCGTCCTGATCTCATCATAAAGTTCCAGCTTTTTTCTGAGCTGTCCGATATGGACATCCACCGTCCTGCTTTCTCCCAGGTAGTCTTCTCCCCAGACCCGTTTTAACAGTTCTTCCCTTCCAAGCGCAATATTCTTATTTTGCAGGAGCAGCACAAAGAGGTCATATTCCATTGGCTTTAGGCTTACCGGAAGCCCGTCTTTGTAGACCTGATGGCTTTGCATGTCCACCAGGATGTTCCGGACCGTTAAGACTTTCTTGGCCCGTCCCGTCCTCTCCAGTACCTTCTCAATGCGTACCAGAAGTTCCAGCATCTCAAAAGGTTTTACCATATAATCTTCCGCACCCAGCTTTAATCCTTCACCTTGGAAGCCACATCATCCTTTGCAGTCAGGTAGAGCACCGGAAGCTCCTTCTTTTTAAAATCCTCCATCAATGCAAACCCGTCTTTTCCCGGCAGCATGATATCCACTACTGCCAGGTCCGCATCCTCCTGCCATAAGAGCAGCCTCTGGGCTTCTTCCCCATCATACGCTGCCACAGTCTCATACCCTGCTGCCTCCAGGTTCATGCACAGCAATTCTGAAATTGCACGGTCATCTTCTATCACTAAAATTTTATTTTTCATTCCCGTTGCCACCTCTAACGCTTTTCTATAGTATAGTTTTTATATCCCAAGTCTACATTGCATTTGTTCTTGCTTTCTCATCATTTATACGTATCAGGGCACGATAATGTGACCAGCTCAATTCAGGGCACAGTGTGTCTCGAATTAGAAAAGTACAATAAAACTGAAATTATAGATTTTTGTCCCTTTTCTTTTTGGCCATTACGAATCCAAACAGTGACATGCTCCCACCACTTAAATCTCTGATTTTGAAGTGGGGGCTTCTTGCTCAATGGCTCTACTGAGCCAAGTATCTACAAGCTATCCTCGCGTGCCCCGCGATTCTTTTTGCCCGGACACACAGGCATGTTTTCTTATTATTCAATTGTCCGAATACGGACAGTTTATGCTGTCAACATCCTTCTTGCCTCTTCACGGATGTTGATCGCTGCATTACGATCTCTGTCCATCTCATTTCCACACTCACAGTGATAGACTCTTTCGGATAATCTCAGCTCTTTCTTTATCCTTCCACATTTACAGCATTTTTTACTGGAAGGAAAGAAACGGTC
>ENA-OQDW01000553-OQDW01000553.1-human-gut-metagenome-genome-assembly--contig:-NODE-553-length-15214-cov-6.431497_pt1 | contig 15214 bp, 18 predicted proteins | sample MGYA00242784_ERZ504613 | MGnify/ENA primary metagenome ERZ504613 (study PRJEB26092, sample SAMD00036330) | human gut metagenome | host: Homo sapiens | study: EMG produced TPA metagenomics assembly of... | reverse complement strand
GGGCCCCATGCCGTCCTCCGTCGCCAGGAGGAAGAGCTCGACCTTCTCCCTGCTGTACATGCGAACCTCCAGTCCGGACCGCCCCGCGGTCCAACTTTCTGTCCGCACCCCCAAATGAGGAAAACTCACCCCGTCAACGCGCTCAAAAAGCTTGGCATAGGCCTCGCCTTTGGAGCTGCAACCATCATGTCCATGCCGACGTCTGCGCTCGCCTGCACGCAGATCTACATGGGCGGCAAGCTCACGGCGGACGGCAACACGTACTACGGCCGCGCCGAGGACTTTGGCAAGCGCTATCTTAAGCACTACGGCATCGAACCTGCCCACGAACCTGGCTTTAAGTACAGCTCGATTGAATCTGCTTTTGAATACACTTCGAACAAGCCTACCTATCGCTACAGCTATGTACGCGACCACCCCTCCAACTGGATGGGTCGCACCGACGCCTACTCCGAGGCCGGCATCAACGAGAAGGGCGTCTCCTGCTCCGCCACGCTAAGCACCTCCTATAACGAGGAGGCCGCTGCAGCAGACCTCATCGATGAGGAAGTGGGTCTGGGCGAGTACAGTTACGGCAGCATCATCCTGGGCGAGAGCGCCACGGCCCGCGAGGGCGTCGAGCTTCTCGGCAGCCTGATCGATGATCAAGGCGTCTGCACCAACGACCAGATCATCATCGCCGACAACAACGAGACCTGGCTGTTCGCCACACTTTCCGCCCATCAGTGGATCGCCATGAAGCTCGCTGACGACGTCGCGTCGCTCAACCCTAATATCGGGAGCCTCAACTACGATGTCGACCTCAATGACACCGAGAATTGCCTCCACTCTGAAAAGATCCAATCCATGCCCGAAGAAAAGGGTTTCGCCAAATACTCCGCTGACGGCAAATTCGATGTCGCCCAAACGTATGGCGAAAGCCTCGCCGATTCCGGCGTAAACCAGTGGTCCCGCTATGTGCAAGGCCGCGATTATTTTGGTAGTCAGCTGACCGAAGGCACAGATTACGACATTATCACAGTAAAGGAGAAAGGAAAACCTGACCAAAAGGGAGCCATGGTCAGCGAAATCCAGCCCCTGTTCTTCAAGCCTGGCAAGTCTGGTTGGAGCACTTTCGAGTTGATTCGCGCCTTCGGCAACCGCGGCGAGAACGTCCCTGGCCTCAACGCGAACACTGATGGTGTTTATTGCATCGGCAGCGAGCGCAACACCGAGATCAACCTCTTCCAGATTCGTCGCGGGTATGACCCCGAAGTCGCTACCATCCAGTGGGAAATGCTCTCCCGCGCCGCGTACTCCGTCGCCATCCCGTTGTACTCCGCTCTGATAACTGAGGTCAGCCCGTACTTCAGCGATCAGACCGTCTCCTTCGATCACTGCAAACAGACTGACGTCGTGTACAACGAGGAGCCCGAGAACTCAATCAACTACGTCCTCATGGACATCAGCTCGCTCTGCTTTGAGAACCCTGACACCCTTGGTATCAGCGTCCGTGCCTACCTCGATGCGCTCCAGAACGAGCTCATCGAGCAGAACAAGGAAGTTGACGCCGCCATGCTAGCCGAGACGACCACCGAGGGCCGCACTGCCCTGGCCAACAAGGCCGGCAAGGCTGCTACCGAGAACACCTACAAGAAGTGCAAGGCCCTGCTCCAGGAGATGCGCGCCTATCAGAAGGCCGAAAACTTCGACCAGCCCTTCACCCCGAGCGACCTGAACACCGAGATCAACGGCCTCAAGGTGTCCATCACCTACGCCAAGGACGCTCTTGCCACCGACCCGGTAACCCCGGATCAGCCTGGTACTCCTGAGCAGCCCGGTACTCCTGAGCAGCCCGGTACCCCCGAGCAGCCCGCTAAGCCCGAGCAGCCCACCACCAAGCCCGAGAAGCCTGGCAAGTCGGACACCACGACCACGGTAACCACCAACAAGACGAACACCAAGGGCGGCCTGCCCACCACCGGTGATCGTTTTGATGGCCGCATGGTGGCCGCATTCGCCATCGCTGGCGTTGCCGTCATCTCCGCGGGCGGTTACTTCCTCTACCGTCGCAATAAGGAGTAACGTCTTAGCTGAGCGGACAAGGCAGCAATGGCAGCCTCGCCCGCTCAGCCCGCTCTTTTGACCGGCGGGAAACCCGCCTGAAATCTTTTCAAAAAAGATTTCCCCGCACACACTTCGCTGTGCTATAGTGCAGCGCAACAGCAACTAGGTGCGACCGCGCCACGGCGTCACGAAAGGAGCACCAACATGAAGAACACGATGAAGTCTCTCAACAACTGGTGGTGGCGTGAGGCGAATACGATCGGTCGACAGTGAGTCCCTCACGCCTGTTTTTGCGCTCTAGGTGATTGGAAGGCCTCCGGTTTCGACCGGGGGCCTTTTTCTATCTCGAGCCCGATCGCATTCGCATCACGCGCCTCCGCTTTTCTCTTGCACTCCCATTCCGAAAGGATTTTCACCATGTCTCAGAACACCACCGCCACCCAGCCCCGCACCGTCCAGACCGCCGACCGCGGCAAACTCGACGTCCGCGCCCTCGTCCTGCTCGCCATCCTGCTCGCTGCCGGCTTCATCCTCAACTTCACCGTCGGCAAGGCCATCTCGGGCATCTCGGGCGGCATGATCAGCCCCGAGTTCATCATCTCGGCCTTCTGCCTCACCATCCTGGTCGTTCGTCCCAACATCGGCCAGGCGCTCGTCATTGGCCTCATCTCGGCTGCCGTGATCCAGATCACCACCACTTCGCCGTTCGTCGATTTTGCCGCCGAGGGCATCGCCGCCATGCTCATGGCCGGCATCGTCAACGCCGCCGGCAAGAACGGTCAGGTCAAGCCAGCCATCGCCATTGTCGCAACCTTCCTGACCACCTTTGTCTCCGGCGTCATCTTCATGATCATCAAGATGGCCATGCTCGGCGTGGTCGGCGAGCTCGCCGCCGCCATGCTGCCCGTCGTTGCCATGACCGCCGTCTTTAACGCCATTCTGGTCGGCGCCCTCTACCTGCCCATCCAGAAGGCTCTTAGACTCAACTAACCCGCTCGGCTTTACGAGCCACCCCATCTTGGCGTTCATTCGTCGCTCGCGTACCCAAGTACGCTTCGCTCCTCTTTCTCGCGCCAACCTGGGGCCCCTCGTAAAGCCGTCTCCGTGCTTCACCACCAAAAACTGTCCCAAACAACGAGCTTTTGGGGACGTTCTTAAACGACTAGTCATTAAAGAACGTCCCCAATGACTATGAAAGGTATCCATGGAAACGATCATCAACGTCGACGATGTCTCGTTCTCCTATGGCACGCAGACCGAGCAAGCGCTCAGCACATCTCGCTCAGCGTGAACAAGGGAGATTTCATCGGCATCATCGGACCCTCGGGCGCCGGCAAGTCCACGCTTGCCGCCTGTCTGTCGGGCGCCGTGCCCCACCACTACACCGGCACGTTCTTTGGGTCCGTCATGGTCGACGGCCACGACACCTGCGAAGTCTCGCTCACCGACGTGTCGCAAATCGTCGGCAGTGTGCTGCAGGATATCGACACGCAGATGGTCGCTTCGGTCGTCGAGGACGAGATGCTCTTTGGCCTCGAGAACTTTGGCGTTCCCCACGACCAGATCAAGCAGCGCGTGAGCGAAACTCTCGAGACCGTCGGCATCAGCGACCTGCGCGACCGCGAGATCGCCACCCTCTCGGGCGGACAGAAGCAAAAGGTAGCCATCGCCGCCATCCTCGCCATGCGTCCGCGCGTCTTGGTTCTCGACGAGCCCACCGCGGCACTCGACCCCGCCAGCTCCACGTTGGTCTTCGAGACGCTGCGTGAGGCAAACCGCGCACTTGGAATCACCATCGTCGTCGTCGAGCAAAAGGTCGCCCTGCTCTCGGAGTACTGCAACCGCGTGCTCGTGCTCAACCATGGCGAAATCGCGCTGCAGGGCGAGCCACACGAGGTCTTCGCACATACCGACGAGCTCCGTGCCATCGGCGTCGACTGCCCTCGCGTCACGCGTATCTTCAATAGCCTCGAGGCCGATGGTCTGGTAAGCGGTACCCCTTGCTTGGATGTCGATGAGGCCGAACGCCTGATTTCGGGCATCGTCGACCCCGCACACGCAGCCATCGAAGCCCAGGCGCCCACCGGTTCCCCGCATGCACCGTCGTTGCGTCCTCATGCCAAGGACGCCGAACCCGTGCTCACCTTCGACCATGTTGAGTTTGCCTATCCCAATGGCGGCGCGCCGTACACGACCTTAGCCTGACGCTCTATCCTGGCGAGCTCGTGGGCATCGTCGGCCAGAACGGTGCCGGCAAGACCACGCTCACCAAACTGCTCACGGGTTTGCTCAAGCCCGCATCGGGCAGCGTACGCGTTACGGGCTTGGACACGGCATCGGTTCCCACGAGCCGCATCGCACACGAAGTGGCAACGCTTTTCCAGAACCCCGACCGTCAAATCTGCAAAGACACCGTGCTCGACGAGGTCGCCTTTGGTCTAGAGCTTGCCGGCATCGACCGCGCCGAAGCCCTGCGTCGCGCCCAGCTGGTCATCGACCGCTTTGGCCTGCCCGCCGACGAGGCACCGTTCTCGCTGTCACGCGCCAGCGCCAGATGGTGGCGCTGGCATCCGTTGTAGTGGTCGAGCCCAAGATCGTGGTGCTCGACGAACCCACGAGCGGCCTGGACTACCGCGAGTGCATGACCGTGATGGAAACGGTGCGCACCATGGCCGAGCGCGGTTGCGCCATTATCATGGTCTGTCACGACATGGAAGTCGTTTCCGACTTTGCCGAGCGCATCGTGGTGATGGCCAACAGTCGCATCCTCGACCGCGGCCGCACGCACGAGCTGTTCTCGAACATCGAGCTCATGCAGCGTGCCTACGTTGAGCCGCCCCAGGTCATCGAACTCTCGCGCCGTCTGGCATCCACCGTCTCGCCCGCCTTTACACAGGTGAGTGAGGTCACTGATATCGTTCGCATTACCGAGGAGATGGTCCGCCGTGGTTAACGTCATCGACTACATGCCGGGTGACACGCTGCTACACCGCCTGAACCCCGTCATCAAACTGGGCCTCGCCGCCGCCATCATCATCGGTATCTTCTTGTCCGACACCTATGTGGCACTGCTGGGCTTTCTGGCGCTCACGCTCGCGCTGGGAGCCTACGCCGGCGTCGTCGACCGCCTGCTCGCGCTGCTCAAGCTGCTGATTCCACTCGCGCTCATCATGCTGGTGCTGCAGCTGGCTTTTATGCGCGATGGCAACATCGTGTGGGGCTTCGTTACCGACACGGGTCTCATCACCGGCTCCAAGGCTTGCCTGCGCCTGCTGGGCGTGGCGCTTCCGCTCATCCTGATGCTCATGGTGACCAAGCTCAACGACCTTGCCAACGCCTGCGTCGAGGTGCTGCACGTTCCGTATCGTTATGCCTTCACCTTTACCACGGCGCTGCGCTTTGTGCCAGTGTTTGGCCAGGAGATGAACGCCATCATGGAGGCGCAGACCGCACGCGGCATCGAGTATGACACCAAGAACCCCATCAAGAAGCTTCAGCTCATGCTGCCGTTGTGCGTGCCGCTACTGATCTCGAGCGTGGGTAAAACCGATGCCACGGCCTTGGCGGCCGAGCAGCGCGGCTTCTACCTGCGCACGCGCGCGAGCTCGTACAAGCGCTACCCCATCAAGGGCCAGGACATTGCCATGCTTATTGTTAGCATTGCCCTCATTGTCCTCGGCTTCCTGTTCTAACCCATCGCCACCGGCAACCGCCCAACGCAAAAGGCCTCGGCTCGCACCAAACGAGCCGAGGCCTTTATTGTTTCACCAGATAAAACCTACCAAAATTAACCTGTCCCTTTTTGACGGGTCGGAAGCTAGAGGCGGTAGGGGACGCCGCTGCGGATGATGGATTCGCGCACCAGGACATCCATAGCATCGAGGGTGATCTCGGGCATCTCTCGATACTTCTGCAGCACCGATAGCTCGGTGCAGGCCAGAATGACACGGTCGCAGCCGCTACGGGCGAACTCCCACATCACACGGTCGAACTTATCCATATCGGGCTCACGTCCGGCTTTCACATCATCGTAGATAAGCGACATCACATCGTTCTGACGTTTCTCGCCGGGATAGACGACCTCAACACCCGCAGCCTCGCATTCGCGGCCGTAGACGCCCGCGCCCACGGTTCCGTCGGTGCCCATGATGCCAATCTTGCGCACCGGCTCGGCCGGCATACTCAGGTTGGGGTCGAACTCGCACTCCCCCATCACCGCACCCGCAAGGCATAGCGCACCGACTCACGCGGCATGTGGATAATCGGCACCTTCGTAAACGACTGGATCTGGTCGTAGAAGTAGTGTGACGTGTTGCAGGGAATGGCAATGTGCGCACAGCCCAGCGACTCGAGTGCCTGGGCACACTCTTTCATGGTCGCCAGCAGCTCGGTATGCTCACCGGTCTTGATGGCCAGCGTGCGGTCGGGCATGGTCGACTTGGAGAGCACCACCATGTCGATATGATCCTGATCGCAGGCAGCAGCCGTATGACGCACTACCTGGTCGTAGTAATACGACGTGGCCTCGGCGCCCATGCCGCCGATAACTCCCAGCTTTTCCATCGCCGCCTCCTTGGTGACGCTTGCGCAATTGCGCGTATCATACCCGCGCCCGCCCGATGTAAACCGGACGGGCGCCGCACTCATCTACTTGTAATACGTCTTGAACAGCTTAAAGTGGCGCAGCTTGGTGTGCCACATGCGCAGCCAGCGGTTAAAGACAAAGTCGCCCTTCATAAACGAAGGGTCGGCGCCCTTGCCTTCCTTGTCCAGGCGATGCACCTTAGCGCGCAGCTCGGGATCCTTGACGTACTTGTCGACGACGCCCATGGGGACGACCATCCACAGCGCCTCGTCCTGCGCCGTCACAAACTCCGGCTCAAACGGGCGGTTGAACACATACTCGTCCACCACATACTTGGCAACGTTAAAGCCGCTGTTAGTGACGTAGTAGTTGCTGCGACCTTGGCGCGTGTTGAAATCGAAGAACTTAAACGAGCCGTCGCGCTCGTCGTACTTAACGTCAAAGTTGGAATAGCCCACAAAGTGAAGGTCCTCGAGCAACTTGCGCACGCCGCCCATGAGCTCGTCATTGGGCTCGGTGATGATACAGGCGTGGTTGCCGACACCGTGAGGCTGATGCTCCTCGAGCAGCACGTGACCCAGGCACATCATGCGCACCTTGCCGTTGCGGTCGGAATAACTGGTGAGCACGCGCATGTACTCGTCATTGCCGGGCACGCGATCCTGCAAGATCAGTCGTCGGTGTAGCCGCTGGCATACGAGTCGCGAATGACCTGTTCCAGCTCGGCACGGTCGGCAATCTCATAGGCCTTTTTCTGGCCCTCGAACTCGTGCTGCCACCACATGATGCCGTCAGAAGGCTTCAGAATCATCGGGTAAGGAAAATCGATCTGGTCGAGCACTTCGGCAGGTGCCTCGCCTTGGGCGTTCAGCATCGCCATGGTGAAGGTAAAGGTATGCGGATAGGGCACGCCATGCTTCTCGCACAGCTCGTAGAAGATCTCCTTCTTCTGACACTGCTCAAGCATGCTGTAGGGAGCGTAAGGCGCGACGATGTTATCCGCCAACTCATGGGCATCCTTGGCCTGAGCCACGAGGGCAACATAGTTATCGCCACAGCCCACAAGGACAATCGTCTTGTCGGCATGCGCTTGGGCAATGCCGTTGACGGTTTTGAGCATCACGGGCATGGTGTCGATATCCACGTTGGGCGTGTAGTCGATAATCTGGCTGCGGTAAGCGGGACCCGTCTGGTACTTGCCAAAGACCAGACTCTTGACCTGGTACTCTTCGTAGAAGCGCGCGCCACCGAATAGGCGTTGATGTCGCCTCCGAGCAGCACGGGAATGAACTCGCGCTCTGTAAACTGCAATGCCATGGAAACTTCCTATCATGAACTGCCCACACAACGGGCGGTCTTTGCGCAACTGATTTATTCTAGCGTGCCAAGCCGCCGGCGCCCAAAGCTCCACCGTATCTATGGCAATCGACGTGATCGTCCAGCATAAAGCCGCCCTCGCCGTGATGGGACCCTGTAGTTGCAAAACCCCACATGAGGCGACTTTTGATAAACAAAAACCCTCTCGACAGGGTTCCGTAACGTTAAAGTTGAACTCTATGGTTTCTCAACAATTCATCATAACTGCAGGTCAAAGCCAAAGCCTCAAGTTCAACTTGACCCTTTGGAACCTTTAAGGTTCAAGTTGAGGTCGAAAGCAGTAGTAGAATACCGTTCGAACCATAACCTACGATTGATTGCAGAGGGACTGGATGCAGCATTCGAATCATCGCGCCGCAGCGCTCATTGCGTCGAAGCCGGCTCGTATCATCACGAGCGCCGCGCTCGCCGTTGCGCTGACGGCCACGCCGATGCTCTCCCCCGTTGCGGCGTATGCCGCCTCGCAGGCAACGCAGGACCAGCTTTCCGCAGCGCAGCAGAAGATCGAAGCCGCCACGAGCGCCTACAACGACGCCCGCACCAAACTCGATGACCTGCAAAAGCAGATTGACTCCAATGAGGCAAGCATCGAGGAAATCGAGCTAAGCTTCCCGAGCAGCAGCCAAGGCAAGCTCCGCCATGCGCGATCTGTACAAGTATCAGAAGGGCACCAACCCATCGTGAGCTTCCTGGTCAACGCGCAGAGCCTGGGTGAGTTCATCACGACCTGCAAATACACCAACCAGATCACGAGCTCGAGCGTCGACGAGATCGAACAGCTCAATAACATGCAAACCGAACTCGAGCAGAACAAGGCTGAGCTCCAGCAGGCCAAGTCTCAGCTTGAGGCAGAGCAGAAAAACGCCGAGGATGCGTTGGCTCAGGCCCAGCAGCTCCGCAGCGAGGCGCAGGCAAAAGCCGAGCAGGAAAATGCCGCCGAGCTTGCCAAGCTTGAGCCGATAAGGCCGCTGCCGCCGAGAAGCTCTCGGGCGAGGGCGTAAGCGGCGGCAATTCCAGCAGCCAGGCCACCAACACCAACACCACCATAGACACCACGGTGAACAACTCCAATACCGGTAGTTCCGATTACGATTCGTTCATTAATGAGTGGACGAGCCGCATCGACAATTATCTCGCCGGCTCCCCCATGGCAGGCCAGGGCTATAACTTTGCCGTCGCCGCTGGAATACCGGTGTCGACCCCCGTTGGTCCCCCGCCATCGCCTGCATCGAGAGCACCAAGGGTGCTTATTGCGCCAATTCTTACAACGCCTGGGGCTGGAGTGCCCGTGGCGGCGGTTGGCGCAGCTTTGGCAGCTGGAGCGAGGGCATCTCCGCTCACGTTGCCTATCTGGGCGCCAACTACGGCTCCACCCTTACCCCGGCAGCGGCCAAAAAGTACTGCCCGCCCACGTGGCAGGACTGGTACAACAAAGTCGCCGCTCAGATGAACCGCATCTAGGTGCAACTGCAAAGGGCCCCAATGGGGCCCTTTTCTTTTAGGTAGCGGAGGTATCGACGACGCCGGTCGCATTGGCAACCGCGACTATGACGATCATGCATAGGAGCAGCACACCCAATGCCTTGAGCCAGAGTTTCGCGAGTTTCTTGCCGCGATAGCTGTCGAGCAGTACGAATCGCCGACGAAGACGGCGCTTATCGAGCAGCGCAAAATGCATAAGCACCATAAGGCCATCGACAAAGAAAAAATACTCGATTATGAGAAGCCACGTCGGGTAGCTTTGGTTTGCTCCCGTGGGGTGAAAGACGGCAAAGTGACTTCCGGCAAAGAACACAAGTAGCGAGAAGCAGACAAGCGTATTCCAAATGCGCCCCAGAGACTCCGGAACGCGAGAGAGCAGACCGCATGCAGCGGAGGCGGCAGGCCTAGGAAGCCCTGCGGGGTTCTGGAGCCCTTGGAGCGTCAACACCGTCTCCGAGGCCGGAGTACGGACAGGCGCAGGTGTAGAAGGCCGCACGGGGCGGCTCAGATCGTATGCCGAGCGCGTCGCCCGTCCCAACGCTTCCGCACTCGCAAAACGCTTGGCCGGGTCGAGCGCCATCGACATGCAGACGGCATCGGCAAGTGGAGTGGGAATGCCACGCGCCTCGCATTGCTCGCGCATGTCGAGCCCTGGTTTAGGGTCGACTCCCGTCAAGCAGAAGAACAACAGGGCGCCAAGTGCGTAGACGTCGCTGCGTACACTCGTCTGCCCAAACCCATACTGCTCGGGTGGCGCATAGGGTCGCGTGCCGAACTTGACGGTGTCTGCATCGGCGCCATCGCGCCACACGCGCGCGATCCCCAAGTCGATAATCACCAGCGACGAAAACGTCAGGCCGTCATCAGACGTATAGTTGGCACCCGTCACGATGATATTCGACGGCTTGAGGTCGCGATGGATCACCGGCGCCGACGTCTCCCCCGCCATTGCAAAACCGGCGTGGAGCTCGCCCACGGCATCGCATAGGGCAGGATACAATTCACGCGCATAATCGGGGGTGGCTCCCAGACGGTCCACCAGCGCCCTGAGCGTCTCCCCTTCGATGTATTCCATAACCACGTTGAGCTCGTCGCCCACACGATGACAATCGACGATTCTGGCAGGTGCTCAAAACGCCTGCCTGCCCGCTGGGCGGCAAACAGACGCTCGTATGCCCCGCCGATTTGAGCCGAAGCATCGATGCGTTTACGGACAAAGGGGCCGAGCGAACCACCGCCGGTTCCTTCAAAGTACACGAGCTCGGTTGTTTCAACGGACGAGCGCTTAAGTACACGCTCCACGCGATAGCTGTCGTCGCGATCGAGCGACGCCAGATGTTCGGCAAGCGCTGCGGTCAGCTCGTCATCGGAATATGTTGTGGTCTGAGTATCCATAGCCTCCATCATAGCGCAGGGCGCAGACACCCCATGCATCCGCGCCCCGTTCGTTTGCATCGTTGTTCGGCAGCTCCGCCGGCTCAGATATCAGCCGCTAACTCACCGTCTCCTCGCCAAAGCGATACAGCTCCTCGTTGACCTTTTGGAGGCTGCACCCGCGATCGATGCAAAAGATGATAATCGCATCACGGCGATCCTTGCAGTTGAGGACGCTTACCCCGGCAGCCGTCAGTGCACGGTTGGCCTCTTTGAGCGTCAGCGCCATCGCAAAGGCAATCTGCAGCACCTTATTGCGACTCGGGTGACGCGCACCGGTAAAGATCTGATAGCCAAAGGTCTCATTGAGATCGGCCATACGAACCACGCGCGAGCGCTCCAAGCCCTTTTCCTGCAGCAGCTGCTTCAGGTAGTCCGAAAGCGACGGGGCAGCAAAGTCGTGCTCCCTGATATAGCCATCGATGTTCGGCGCATCGAGAAGCTCATTGAGCAGCTCCTCGGTCAGCTTTTTATCGGGCATACGACTTCACCTCCCCCAGCGCATGCAACATGCTAGAAACCGCTTACGTCCGAACGCTCCCAGCTAGCAACCTGGTCGGGAGACACCGTACCCAGCGCCTCGAACTTCCAGGAGCCGCCCGCCTTCAGATGATTGGTGTTTGCAAGAGCCGTTCCAACCTGGTTGCCATCGGCATCATACAGAACATACTCAATCTGAATGTAGCTCTTTTCCTTGTCCGTGTTATTGGTAAGCGTGCCCGTGATCTTATAGGCAAACTGACTGGAGGTGTCTTCAGCCTCGTCAGCAATGATATACGGTTCTTGCGGTTCTTTTTGCTCCTCAGCCTGCTGTGTCGCCTCGGCAGGTTTTGCCGAATCGCTCGCAGACGAATCGGTTGAATTGCCGCCCATAGAGCCCACGGCACCGACGATAACCAGCACCACGATGATGCCTAGGACAATCTTGCCGATCGGCTTCTTTCCCTCTTTTGCCATTATTCATCCTTCCTACGATCCGGCTACCGTGCCGGCACACAGCACATCGTAGGAAGGATTGAACTTGAATTCATTAGCTGAGAGCTAAGGTTGCGGTAAACGGCCAATGCAGTTGTCCAAGCGCCGAGCAAACGCACTTTGCGCGACCGTCTGCCAGTGGTGATCAACCCACCGTGACGGATTCCCCGGTAAAGGCACTGATCATCAACAGGACAAAGAAAACAAGGTAGCTGACACTCAGCAGGTACGCAATGATTAGAAAGATGACCCAGCCGACATTGGTTTTACCGTCGGCACGGCGTCGCTCGCGATTGCGGCAGAGCCAAATCGTCACGCCGATGGCAGTGATAAACAGTACGAGTGCCGCCGCAGCCAGCCCAGCAAGCGCAAACATCACGCCAATGCTCACAGCAATAACCGGGAGCAGCAGCAAGCCGCACCCACACCCACCAGGACTATACACGGCAGACTGTCGCGTCGCTCCATCGTCACTCCAAGCCAAGCAATCGTTTGTAGACATCGAGGCCCTTGAGTAGGATTTCCTCGTCAAAGAGCATGCTATCGGTATGCAGGGCGCTTGTTGCATAGGCGGGGCAGCCATCCGAATCACTCGGGTTGTCTTGGTCCTCTGGCATACCCGTGCCCAGCAGGAAAAATACGCCCGGCAGATGGCGTTGATAGAACGCGAAATCCTCGGCAATCAGCAGCGGCTCGTCCACGAGCTGTAACTCGGGCAGAGCAGGCGCAATTCGATCAAACAACTCGGGATCGTTGTCGACCGGCGGATAGCCCTCGCAAAGTCGAGATCGTACGTACAGCCCGTTGCGGTGCACGCCTCGTCGAGCGCACGGCGTACGCCCTCGCGTGCACGGTCGAACATGCCGTCCGTAAACACACGCAAGCTGCCGGCCACATGGGCCTCCCCCGCCACCGCGTTGCAGACGGTACCGGCCTGCAGCAGGCCAAACTTGCCGATACAGGCTCGTCGGTGCCCAGTTCGTCCATCAGCTCGCGCTCGGTAACCAAAAACTTCGCTGCCGCCAACGCGGCATCGTGTGACTCCTCAACCGGCACACCATAAGTCTTAGCAATATGGATACTCGTACCGTGAATATGGATATGCGTCTCGCTCGAACGCGCCAGCAGCGGACCAGAACAACTCGCCAGCGTGCCGGCAGACAGATCGGGCCACACATGGAAGCCAAAAATGCGGTCGACCCCATAGCGCTCGAACACACCACTCTCGCATACCGTCTTGGCACCACCGGTCGTTTCCTCGGCCGGCTGGAACACAAAAAGCACGTTGCGTTTAAGTGAACCCGGCTGCTCGCGAATCGTGCGGTCGACATACGTCGCGGCGGCGAGCGCCATGGCCATGTGTCCGTCGTGCCCGCAAGCGTGCATCTTGCCGGGATGAGACGAGGCGAAGGCCGCACCCGTCGCCTCGGCAATGGGCAGCGCATCCATATCCGCACGAATCGCCGTGGCATGCGTGGCACCAACGCCAGCGTCAAAGAAAGCGCAGACGCAGCTGGGGCACGGATGGGTCACCTCGCAGGCAAGCGACGCCAACACGCCCTCGATATAGGCAATAGTCTGCGGAAGATCGAAGTCGAGCTCCGGGATCCTGTGCAAGTCGCGCCGATAGCGACGGAGTTCTTGGAGCTCGGTCATAGAGGTTCCTTTCATTGGTGTGCGCCGGTTGCTATCTATTGTGCCGCAAGATTGCCATACCCTTATTTCCAGCATATCCCTGCATTTTTTAAACGTTATATACGAATACTCTTGTTTGGTAAAGTGCAACGTGGTAGGGTCGTTACCACTTGATAGAGGCGCGGGCACGAAGAACCGCGGGCGAGCCGGCAGGCTTTGACCCCGTGGGGAGGCGAAACCCGCCGAACTGGGTTTTTCGGGCACGAACAACCTGGTGGGCCTGTGGGAAACACCCACAGGACTGTCTGCAGCAATGCGGGAGCGCTATCCGGACATTGGGTCCACGCTATGCGGATTCGATGCGCAGATGGCGCCGTCTGGATAGCGAGGTTTACGGGACATGGCATTGACCCCCAACGAGGCATATGCGGCCAAGCAGCCGTTTGTGGACAAGGAGACGCTCGAGCATATCGTCGAGCAGTTCCCCACGCCGTTTCATCTATACGACGAGGCGGGCATCCGCCGCAACATGCAAGAAGTGCGCGACGCCTTTGCATGGAACCCGGGCTTTAAGGAATACTTTGCCGTCAAGGCCAACCCCAACCCGGCGCTCATCTCCATTCTCAACGAATACGGCTGCGGCTGCGATTGCTCGAGCTATACCGAGCTCATGATCGCCCGCTCGCTGGGTATCACGGGACACGACATCATGTTCTCGTCCAACGATACGCCGGCTGCCGACTTTGAGCTCGCCGACAAACTGGGTGCCATCGTCAACTTTGACGACATCAGCCACATCGAGTTCTTTGAGCACGTTGCGGGGCCAATCCCCAAGACGGTCAGTTGCCGCTTTAATCCAGGCGGCCTGTTCCAGCTCTCCAACGGCATCATGGACAATCCGGGCGACTCCAAGTACGGCATGACCACCGAGCAGCTCTTCGAGGCCTTCCGCACGCTCAAGGCCAAGGCGCCGAGCGCTTTGGCATCCACGCATTCCTTGCCAGCAACACCGTCACCAACGACTACTACCCCAAGCTCGCGCGCATCCTCTTTGAGCTTGCCGTGCGCCTGGAGCGCGAGACCGGCGCACACGTCGCCTTCATCAACCTATCCGGCGGCGTCGGTATCCCCTACCTGCCCGAGCAGCAGGCCAACGACATCCACGCCATCGGTGAAGGGGTGCACACGGCCTACGACGAGATTCTGGTTCCCGCCGGCATGGGCGATGTGGCAATCTGTACCGAGATGGGCCGCTTTATGATGGGCCCTATGGGTGCCTGGTCACCAAGACCATCCATGAGAAGCAGATCTACAAGGACTATATCGGCGTGGACGCCAGTGCCGTTGACCTTATTCGTCCCGCCATGTATGGCGCCTACCACCACATTACGGTGATGGGCCAACCGGGTGGTGACGACAAGACCACAGCGCCCGCTACGGACACCTGCGACATCACGGGCAATCTGTGCGAGAACAACGATAAGTTCGCCATCGACCGCGAGCTGCCGCATATCGACATGGGCGACCTGCTCGTGATTCACGACACCGGCGCGCATGGCTACTCCATGGGCTACAACTACAACGGCCGTCTGCGCTCCGCCGAGGTCCTGCTGCGCCCGATGGTCGGCAGACCTCATCCGCCGCGCCGAGCGCCCGGGCGATTACTTTGCCACGCTCGAC
>ENA-OQDW01000552-OQDW01000552.1-human-gut-metagenome-genome-assembly--contig:-NODE-552-length-15240-cov-2.681268_pt1 | contig 15240 bp, 17 predicted proteins | sample MGYA00242784_ERZ504613 | MGnify/ENA primary metagenome ERZ504613 (study PRJEB26092, sample SAMD00036330) | human gut metagenome | host: Homo sapiens | study: EMG produced TPA metagenomics assembly of... | reverse complement strand
GTTTTCACCGCCTGCATTACTTCTATATAAAACCCTTCAGGATATTAACTAAATCATTGATTTTGTCTGGGATGAAAAATGTTTATTTATTTTTTCATCGGAACGAAGAAATTATTTGTTCTTCATCTTGATATCGATGTAAACACCTGCCGGCATCTCAAGGCGGGATAATGCATCAACCGTCTTCTGCGTCGGTGTAACGATATCGATCAGTCTCTTATGAGTTCTCTGCTCGAACTGCTCGCGGGAATCTTTGTACTTGTGAGTAGCTCTTAAGATTGTAACTACTTCCTTCTTTGTAGGAAGAGGTACCGGTCCGCTCACCTGTGATCCGTTCTTCTTTACAGTTTCGATGATTTTCTGTGCTGATGAATCAACTAACTTGTGATCATAAGCCTTCAGAGTGATTCTCATTACTTGACTTGCCATAAAAAAGTCGCCTCCTTTTCGCACTTTTACAAGCGATGTAATCGCTTTTTGTACGACAAGCGGTGACTGCACACATACCCGCGTGTATCATGGACTCACGCCCACAAAGAAGCCCGCGCTTCCTACACGCCATCCCTCTGTCCTTCGGACAAATTCTATTCGTGATACAGTGACTTGTCGCCAGTTTCCTAACTTGACATTCGCTCCACGGAAAACCTGCAATGCTCTGCAGCAACCTCACGCTTCAACGCTATCAATGTCACAGCAATGCATAGTATACACGATGAAACCGCGAATTGCAAGGATTTTTTTCAGTTTTTTGCATTTTCGCGCCGCCCCATCCACTTGTCGACCAGATTGTATACAAGACTGATACCAAAGCAAAGGATGCCTCCGACAAAAAATCCCGCCGCCCGGAGCAGCACATTGTCGTAGCGGATGTCCACGAGCACCAGTTTTACAACGCACAGCAGCACCAGAACCAGTCCGCAGACCCGCAGTGCCTTATATTTTCTCTTCATCCGCATTTCCGCCAGAAATCCCGCCACGATACAGCAGAACGCAATCACAATGCCCGTCACATCGTTCACAAACACGGGCACCCCATAGGAGTGCAGTGCGACCGATGCAAACAGCAGCAGCTTTAACGCCACGTAAATTCCCCACCAGTCTCCGTCCTTCCTTATCAACAGGCTGTAGGTATTGGTGCACACGAGCACCAGTCCCAAAAGCACATAGATAAGGTGAAGCACCGGCGCATCCGGTTTTCCCATCAGGACCAGAACCGCTGCAATAAGGAGCGCCTGTACGGCCATCGTTACCGCCGCGAATGCTTTTTCTTCCTCTCCCGTCTTTGGATTTCTGCGAAACAGCGGAACTTTCGCCGCCAGAATATTGCAGAGCACAATCGGCATAAAACAGATCAGATCGCTCAGGTAAACATCTGCAACCGCTGCCAGATCCGTTCCCCACACCGCCGTCTCTGACAGGAATGCCAGAAACATCAGATAACCACAGATCTTCATCCAGGTTTCATACTGTTCCCTGCAGAACCGGATCAGCAACACCGCGCTGCAGAAAAATACCAGTCCCCAGACCGTTCTCATGCCCCCGTTCATCGGGATCAACAGCAGCAGGATGCCATAGCCGAGTGCCGCCGCCCGGTATGCTTTTCTTTTTCGCAGGAAACCGTACAGAAGGCACGCCTCCGCCAGAAGTCCCGTCGATATATACTCCCCGAAATACGGCGCGGCAGCTCCCGCAAAGAACATCTGCGCAAAAACAGCCACCTCCAGCAGAACCGTACCCGCGGACAGATCCCCGGGGCGCCGGAATTCCAGCAGCGCCAGAACTGCAATGCCAAATACCAGTAAGAGCAGCGCCGCTCCGGTAAACCGGTTCAAAAACAGTCCGCAAAAAATGATGATACACAGTGCCCCCACAATACCGCCAAGCAGTTTTCCATTCTCGTCCATTTCCGCCGCGGCTACGCCAAGCAGTACCGGAACCGCCGCAAGCACAAGAAGCAATACCACTGATGCCGTACCCGCTGCGGAGCCTTCTGTATAGGAAGCAGCTGCTCCAAACACCAGAATGAGCAACCCGATGCTCCACGACACAAGATTTACCGCATTACGGTAATATTCCCTCCGCAGGTGGGACACGAAAAATACAGTCTGCGTTACCGCATAATATATGGAAAGAATCAGAAACCGCTCTGCATCCTCCGTCCAGTTACACATGAGCACGCCGAGAATCAATGAGATGCCCACACCAATCTGCCCTATGATAAGGAAGAGATTCGACCGCAGACGTGACAGCACACACAGAACCACCGCCCACACCAGCAGTCCCAGATAAAGTATGCCGTCGTTTATTGCATGGAAATAAAAATCACTTAAAAACAGCGAGAGATACCACGCTCCCATGCCGCAGCCCAGCAGCCCAAGAAATGCTTTATTCCTGCGGTCATGTGCCACAAGAATTCCTCCTGCCAACGTGATCGCGGCACTGACGGTATACATCAGAACCATCTTTACTCCCTGGCTAAGATACGGCAGCACCAGCATCGCAAAAAACACCAGACTCAGGAAGATCAGTCCTGCAGCGCAGACCGGCAGAATCGCCCTGCCGATCGTTTTTTCCAGATCCTGCTTCCCGGATGCCTGCTGGTATCCCGCCTGTGCTGCCACCGGCCGCAGCGGTGTCTGCTGATACGCCTGCTGCGGGTTTCCCGCTCCCGCGCGGACTGTGACATTGCGCCCGGCGCCGTCGGTATCGGATTTCCCGTCTCCGCTGTCTGCACTGCCGGCTGCGGCATTGTCTGATCCCACGGCTGTGCCGCTGCCACCGGCTGTCCATACGCCGGCCATCCATACGCCGCCTTCGGCATCGCCCCTGACGGTATCCCGCCCGTTCGCGGTCTGCCTGTGCCGCGATCACTGTGCGCAGCGCTGTCAGCTGTCGTCCCAGCGCATCCACTTCCCGCTGCATCTGCTCAATCTTCATCCGTGTAAGATCGTCCCCCAGATCCCCGGACCGCCAGGCAAGCAGTAACTCATTGAACCGTCTCTGTTCCTCTAAAAGCCGGTTCTCACACTCCACTAATTGTTCCAGCATAAACTCCTCTTTCCTCTCCTGTCATTTAGTTCTCTGTCACTCATTGTAACGTACCCTCATTTAAAACACAAGAACTGTCCGCGCGGGCATTTCCTCGAAAAATTGTTTTTACCATTAAGATTTTGCCAATTTCTACGCTTTTTTTCCCAAAAACAATTTGTATATGCTATAATGATTTAGATTATTCTTTAAGGAGATTTCTATGGACATTATTATCGTAGGCTGTGGAAAAGTTGGTTTTACACTTGTCGAACAGCTCAGCAACGAAGATCACAATATTGTTGTCATTGATGAAAAGCCGGAAAAGGTTCAATATATTACCGACCGTCTGGATGTGATGGGCATCGTGGGGAACGGCATCAACCATAAGACACTGCTGGAAGCGGGTATCGCCACTGCCGATCTTTTGATCGCTGTTACCGGGGATGATGAGAAAAATCTTCTGTGCTGCGTGATTGCCAAGAAGACCGGTCACTGCCAGACCATCGCGCGCGTGCGCAACCCGATCTACAACAGTGAGATTGCTTTCCTGAAAAAGGAATTCGGCTCGCCATGATTATCAATCCTGAGTTGACGGCAGCCAACGAGATTTCAAGGGTATTTCAGTTTCCTTCCGCCATCCGTGTGGATTCTTTTGCAAAAGGGCATGTAGAGCTGCTTCACTTTAAAGTCAGCGAGAATTCCCCGCTGATTCATTTAAAGCTGTTCAATCTGCACCAGACCCTGCACAGCAACGTGCTGGTGTGTACCGTCATCCGCGGCAGCGAGGTCATCATCCCGAACGGTGATTTTGAATTCCGCGCCGGAGATACCGTCGCAATCGCTTCCGAGCGCCGCAACGCCATTGACTTTTTCCGCAAGATCGGCATCGTCAAGAACCGCGTCAGCAATGCCATTCTCGCTGGCGGCGGTAAGGTTTCCTTTTACCTCGCAAAGATTCTCATCCAGTCGGGCATCCGTGTGACGATCATCGAGATCAATCCGTCCCGCTGCGATGTTTTAAGCGAGCTGCTTCCGGAGGCGACAATCATCTGCGGTGATGCCACCGATCAGGATCTGCTGTCCGAGGAGGGCTTAGAGCAGGCGCAGGGTTTTGCAGCTCTCACTGGTCTTGACGAGGAAAACATCCTGCTGTCGCTGTACGCCAACGATGTCTCCAATGCAAAAACGGTGACCAAGATCAACCGGAGCAGTTTTAACTCCGTCATCAACGAGATGAATCTGGGAAGTATTATTTATCCGCGTGTCATTACCGCTGATTACATTTTAAAATATGTGCGCTCCACAGTGAATTCCATCAACAGCAACGTGGAGACGCTTTACAAGCTTGCCGGCGGAAAAGCTGAGGCTCTGGAATTCATCATCAAGGAGAATTCTGCCGTCGCAGGCATTCCGCTGCAGGATCTGAATTTCCGCAAGAATACTTTAATCTGCTGCATCTACCGCAACGGTAAGGTCATTCTGCCGGGTGGACAGGATATGATGCTCGCCGGGGACTCCGTTCTGGTCGTCATTTCCGGATACCGCATCTCCGACATCAAAGAGATTCTGGAGGATTAACCTGCAATGAATTATTCCATGGTTTTATATATTCTGGGCTATATTTTAAAATTTGAGAGCGCGTTTCTGATGCTTCCGGCGCTGGTATCATTACTCTATCAGGAAAGGGCAGGCATTCCGTTTGTCATTACCGCTGCAATCTGCCTGGTTTTAGGGATTGTTTCACACATAAAAAACCGTCTTCCTCGACCGTGTATACAAGGGAAGGGTTTGTTACTGTCGCCTTGAGCTGGATCGTTATGAGTATTTTCGGCGCCATCCCCTTCGTGTGGAACGGCGACATTCCATATTATGTAGACGCCCTGTTTGAAACGGTCTCCGGTTTTACCACGACCGGTTCAAGTATTCTCTCCGATGTCGAGTCCCTGTCGCATGCCAGCCTTTTCTGGCGCAGTTTCAGCCACTGGATCGGCGGCATGGGTGTGTTCGTCTTTATTATGTCGATCCTGCCTCTGATGGGCGGCTCTACGATCAACCTCATGAAGGCGGAGAGCCCGGGACCTTCCGTCAGCCGTCTGGTTCCGCACATCAAGGACACCGCGAAAATATTATACGGCATTTACCTTGCCATCACGCTCCTTGAGATTGTCATTCTCTGTGCGCTCGGCATGCCGCTGTTTGAGTCTCTTCTGACGAGTTTCGGCACAACCGGCACCGGCGGTTTCGGTTTCCGTAACGACAGCTTTGCAAGTTTTTCGCCTGCTATCCAGAACACGGTCACAACTTTTATGATCTTAAGCGGTATCAATTATACATTTTATTTTTGTATTTTATCGCGCAGAATCAAGGATGCATTCCGCATCGAGGAAGTGCGCTGGTATCTCTTTTTGATCTTTGCTTCTGTCGGAATGATTACCTATAATATACGTCCGCTTTACGCAAATACCAGGGACGCGCTGCGGAATGCCTTTTTCCAGGTCGGTGCGATCATCACCACCACCGGATATTCCACTGCCGACTTCGACATGTGGCCTGCGCTCTCCCAGACGATTCTTGTGACGCTGATGTTCGTCGGCGCATGTGCGGGAAGCACAGGAGGCGGTATGAAAGTATCCCGGCTGGTGATTTTATTTAAAACCATCCGTAAGGAGCTTTCCCTGATTATCCACCCCCGCGAGATCCGCAAGATCCGCATGGACGGACATGTCGTAGAACACAGCACCCTGCGCTCTACCAATGTTTTTCTGGTCATTTATTTTATTTTGCTCATGCTTTCAACGCTTATCATCAGCCTGGATGAGTTTGATTTTACCACGAATTTTACAGCCGTCGTCTCATGTCTGAACAATATTGGTCCCGGCTTAAACCGTGTCGGACCGGCGCAGAATTTCTCAATCTTCTCGCCGCTCTCCAAGATTGTGCTGATTTTTGACATGCTCGCCGGCAGACTGGAGCTTTTCCCACTCATGATTCTGTTCATGCCGTCCACCTGGCGTAAAAAATAGTGTGCATCCAGCAATTTGGGCTGCGCAGCTTTGAACCGGTAGATATTTTTCTACCGGTTTTTTATTGGCTTTTTATCGCCTTTTTTCTGCTCCGGATGTTATATCCGCATCCGTTAAAGCTTGCACCGCACCGCGCCGTGACGAAGGCTTCTTCTTTGCCCGCCGGCAGGCGTTTTTACTTTTTCCTTGCCCTCTGCGGGCTTGTGGTATATATTTGTTATAGTTTTAAATTAGAAGTACACAGGAATGGAGATTGCTATGTGGATTGCAGATAACTGGAAAGATTACGAAGTCATTGACTGCTCAAAAGGAGAAAAGCTCGAGCGTTGGGGAGATTATCTTCTCGTCCGTCCCGACCCGCAGGTCATCTGGGACACGCCGAAGACCGAGCGCGGCTGGCGCAAAATGAACGGCCATTACCACGCAGCGCCAAGGGCGGCGGGGAGTGGGAATTTTTTGATCTTCCCCAGCAGTGGACCATCCATTACGGCAAGCTGACTTTCAACTTAAAGCCGTTCAGTTTTAAGCACACCGGACTGTTTCCAGAGCAGGCTGCCAACTGGGACTGGTTTTCCGAAAAGATCCGCAGTGCCGGACGTCCGATCAAGGTGTTAAATCTGTTCGCCTACACTGGCGGTGCCACGATTGCCGCCGCTGCTGCCGGTGCCAGCGTCACGCATGTGGATGCCTCCAAGGGAATGGTGACCTGGGCGAAGGAAAACGCCGTCTCTTCCGGTCTTGGTGATGCCCCGATCCGCTGGATTGTGGACGACTGCGTAAAGTTTGTTGAGCGCGAGATCCGCCGCGGCAACCACTATGATGCGATCATTATGGACCCGCCTTCCTACGGAAGAGGACCCAAGGGTGAAATCTGGAAAATCGAGGACGCCATCTATCCGCTGGTGCAGCTCTGTGAGCAGCTACTGTCGGACGATCCTCTGTTTTTCCTGATCAACTCCTACACCACTGGTCTTCAGCCGGCAGTGCTCAGCTATATGATGAATACCGTCTTAAAAAAACACGGTGGTCATATCGCCGCAGATGAAATCGGTCTGCCGGTTTCCAGCAACGGTCTGGTGCTTCCGTGCGGGGCAAGCGGCAGATTTGAGCGCTAAGTGCGGGAACGATTTTGTCCTGTTTTTGCACAATTTTTGTAAATAGTTATTTTCCTGCATACACAATACAATTTTTATGGTACGCTGTTTTTATGCAAAGGTGATACGGGGATTCGGATCACCGGCAAATAAAAACGAACAGGAGAATGATTTCTATGGCACAGTTTGTAAAATTAGTTCCCGAGAATTTAAAGGCGCTGCGCGAAGTAAATCCGCGCCTGATGTCTTATAATGTAGAATTCGCCGAGGTAACCGGCGGCACCTTCTGGAAAGCGTACACACCGGAGCAGGTTGCAGGAACCGAGGAATTCCATGTCGCTCCGGGCGCCGACGGCATTGCCGCAATGTACAAGGATCTGATGCAGGTATACGCACCGATCGATCTGTACAACGAGAAGCTCCGCTCCCTCGCAAAGGAGCTCGGAACCGCATGGGTGCGTGTGTCCGGCACCTGGGCAACCAAGACTTACTATGATTTTGACAATACAACAGGCGGTATTGCTCCGGAGGGCTACTTAAATGTCCTGACAAAGGAGCAGTGGATTGGTGTGCTCGACTTCGTAAAAGCGATCGATGCGAAACTGATGATTTCCGTTGCGAACTGCCCGGGTCTGCATTCCGCAGAGGAGCCGTGGAATCCGAGTGAGGCGGAGAAGATTTTTCGTCTGAGCAAAGAATACGGCGTACCGATCGACGGCGCCGAGTTCGCAAACGAACCGAACATGATGGAGGATACCGGCTTCCCGGCTGGTTATACACCGGCTGATTACCGCCGCGATCAGGATCTGTTTTTCGCGTGGGTACGCGCCAACTATCCGGAATGTATCTGTATCGGACCGAGCAGTGTTGGCGAGGGTCTTACCATCAATGACGGTGATGACAACAGCAAGAGTGGTGGTATCGAGCAGCTTGTAAGAGAGAACTGCTCCACAACCGACCTGTTAGAGGGCACCAAAGAGCCGTTGGACGTATTCAGCTACCATTATTACAACGGTGTATCCGAGCGTCTTGCTTCCGTGATGCCAAGCGGACACTGGCAGGCAAATACCGCCCATACCGAGGAGTACCTGGACGTTGCTTAAACTGTGCGCGCACCTATGCTCCGATCCGCGACAAATACTGCCCGGGCGGTGAGATGTGGGTAACGGAGTCCGGCGACGCAGGCGGTGGCGGTGATACATGGGCTTCCACGTATCTGGATGTTTTCCGTACCTTAAACGAGCTCGCTGGATTCGCAGCGATCACAGACGGCGTTATTTTCCACAATACACTGGCTTCTTCCGACTACGGCTTCCTGGCCCGCGAAGTATTTGATCCGCGCCCGAACTATTTTGCCGTATTGTTGTGGAACCGCCTGATGGGTACGACCGTTTACGATACCGCAGAGCGACTCCGCGAGGGCGCACATGTCTTCGCACATTCCCGCAAAGATGGAAAAGAGGGCGTTGTATATCTTGTGATCAACAACTCGCTGACAGAGACAACCACCGTAGAGCTTCCGAAGAGCGCAGAGCGCTACACACTCGCCGGCGAGGGCGGCAACGTGCGTGCCGCTGTCATGACTTTAAATGGCAAGCCACTTGTTCTGGGTGCCGGCAATTCTCTTCCGGAACTCACACCAGCAGCACAGGAAGCCGGAACAGTGACTCTTGCACCGGCAACCTGTACATTCTTCGTACTGTAAGCAGCGCGGGGAAGCAATCTGCACCGATGAGTAAGCCGTATAAGCTGGCTAGTAAGTTGCATTACTGGCTACAGTGGGGCTTAAGTAAGTTGCAACGGCATGTGCGTTAATACTTGTATCGGCTGGCAAGCTGCAGGCTGAGTCTCACATGCACCCACAGGAGCTTTCTTGGTCAATCATTGTTTGCTGATGTTGTGTATAAGATCAAAACGGGTCTACAGAGGACTTTTTCTCTCTGTAGACCCGTTTTTGCGTACAATCTTCTATTTTTTTGACTTACATGGCTGCATTTTGGCTTCCGGCGGGTCTGGAGAGACGTTTTTTCTCTCTCAGACCCGAAATCAGTTTCTTTTCGGGTCTCACGCGCTGGTTTTCCCTTCCCAGACCCGCGAACAGCCCTTTTTTCTTCCCACTCGCATGATAACAAGGTCCCGGCGGGTCTGGAGAGACGTTTTTTTCTCTCTCAGACCGCCGGGACCTTGCACAAGACCATTTTTCTTCTTAATATCCGGTCGGACGGTCTTTTTTCCCGACCTTGAGGCGCGACATCGCGCGCGCCAGCGATGCTTTGGAACGATAATACTCCTGAATGCTCTGTTTCTGGCGGAGCTGCTCCTGTGCACGCTCTTTTGCCTCCTCGGCACGCCGCACATCGATCTCCTCCGGGGACTCACAGGTGTCAACAATCACCATTGCACGGTTATTGATGATCTGTGCAAATCCGGTGCCTGTCACACCCACGATCTCCTCGCCTGTTTCGTCCGTGATGCGGATCTCGCCGATCTCAACGGCAAACACCATATTTTCGTGATGCGCCTGGATTGCTTTCTCTCCGTCATGCAGCGGCAGAACGACCTGCTCACATCTTCCGTCAAAAAAGACACGGTCACAGGCAATCACTTTCAGACTAAATGTATTCATGCCCCCATCTCCTTCGCACGCTCGATCACATCATCGATCGTACCTACATTGAAGAACGCTGCTTCCGGATACTCATCCATCTCACCGTCAATAATTGCCTTGAATCCTCTTACCGTCTCTTTCAGTGGCACATACTTGCCCGGCACGCCGGTAAAGTTCTCTGCCACGTGGAACGGCTGGGATAAGAACTTCTGGATCTTTCTTGCGCGGTATACCACGAGCTTATCCTCCTCGGACAGCTCCTCCATACCGAGAATTGCAATGATATCCTGCAGTTCTGTGTACTTCTGTAAAATCTCCTGTACTCTTCTGGCGGTCTCATAGTGCTCTTTTCCAACAACGTCCTCCTCAAGGATACGGGAGTTGGACTCAAGTGGATCCACCGCCGGATAAATACCCTGCTCTACGATCTTTCTAGAAAGTACCGTGGTGGCATCCAGATGTGCAAATGTCGTCGCCGGAGCCGGGTCTGTCAGGTCATCTGCCGGCACGTAAACAGCCTGTACCGAAGTAACAGATCCGTTCTTCGTGGAGGCAATCCGCTCCTGCAGTTCGCCCATCTCCGTCGCCAGGGTCGGCTGATAACCTACTGCGGACGGCATACGTCCGAGCAGTGCAGACACCTCAGATCCTGCCTGTGTAAAACGGAAAATATTATCGATGAACAGAAGTACATTCTGATGCTCCTCATCGCGGAAATATTCTGCCATCGTAAGTCCCGTCTCAGCAACTCTCATACGTGCTCCCGGCGGCTCGTTCATCTGTCCGAACACTAACGCCGTCTTATCAAGTACGCCGGATTCCTTCATCTCTGACCACAGGTCATTTCCCTCTCTGGAACGCTCTCCGACGCCGGTAAAAATGGAATATCCGCCATGCTCTGTCGCAATGTTGCGGATCAGCTCCTGAATCAATACCGTCTTACCGACTCCGGCACCTCCGAAGAGACCGATCTTGCCGCCCTTTGCATATGGTGCCAAAAGATCGATGACCTTAATACCGGTCTCAAGCACCTCAACGACCGGGCTCTGGTCTTCAAAAGATGGCGGATCTCTGTGAATCACCCAGTGTTCCTCACCGTCGAGGCTTTCGCCTCCGTCAAGTGTATCTCCGAGCACGTTAAACAGTCTGCCCAGGGTCTTATTTCCAACCGGAACCTTGATACCGCCGCCCTCGGCAATAACCTCCATATCCTTGCATAAGCCCTCGCTTGCCGCGAGCATGATGCAGCGGACGGTATTATTGCCGATGTGCTGTGCAACCTCCATCACGCAGCGCTTTCCGTTGTTGTCCACTTCAAGCGCATCTTTAATATATGGAAGGTCATTATCTTCAAATTCTACGTCAACGACAGGTCCCATGACCTGTACAATTTTCCCTTTCTTTCATACAAGCTCCCTTCCGCTTTATTTCTTTTTTCTTGTTCTTCTGCGCTTTCGCACCGCCGCTCACCTCTGTGATCTGCTGTGTGATCGCCGCCTGCCGTACCCGGTTGTACTCGATCGACAGCGTCTGTATCATGTCCTTTGCGCTGTCCGTTGCCGCCTGCATTGCCATCATTCTGGAATTATGCTCGCTGGCAAACGACTCTACCAGCGCACAGTAGATATATCCTGTGACATAGTTCGGTACTACATGCTCCAGAATCGCCTCCATGGATGACTCCACCCGGATCTCTTCCTGATAGATATCCGCAGGGGCAGGATGCAGGAAGTCTTCCTTCACAAGCGGAAGGAGTTTCATCTTCTCCGCATTCATAGAAAAAGAGTTTTCCATCTTTGTGTAGATGATATATACCTCGTCAAGCTCATTTCCCGCGTACAGATCCATGACGTGATCCGCAATGACACGCGCGCGGTGTAACGACGGGTTCTGCACGGTATACTTGAACTCCGCATCCACCGCGAGACCCTCTTTCGCAAAATACTGGCGTCCGAGCTCGCCGACGACAAACAGCTTATTGTTCTCGCCCTGCGTGAAAAGCTCATGCGCCATCTTGATGACGTTGTGGTTGTATGCTCCTGCCAGCCCCTTATCCGCAGTGATCACGATATATCCACGCCGCTTTTCTTCCTCCGAAATCTCCTTCTTCTGGTCGAAATAGCGGTTCTGCACCTCCGGAATGTGGCGCAGGAATCTGGAAATGGAACCCTGAAGTGCATAGAAATAAGGTTCCGTCTGCTCAAGCTTCTGCTTGGCGCTGCGCAGTTTGGCAGAAGATATCATATACATGGCGCTTGTAATCTTCATGGTATCCCGGATACTTTTCATTCGCTTTTGAATTTCCTTGGTATTTGCCATGCTCTATCACCTGCTCTTATATTCTTTGACCGCCTCTACAATCTGCTCCGTAATCGCATCATCCAGCACTTTTTCCTCGTTGATCTTCGTCACAAGCTCCGCATGCTGTACATGGATGTAATCCAACATGCCCATCTGGAATTCTTTCGTCTTTGCCGTGTCTACGTCCAGCATCAGACGCTTGTTGGCAGCGACCAGCGTGATGACCTGATCCGCCAGGCTCATCGGATGGCAGAGCGGCTGCTTTAACAGCTCCATCAGGCATTTTCCGTGCTGTAACTGCTCTTTTGTCATGTCGTCCAGATCGGATGCAAACTGTGTGAACACTTCCATCTCACGGTACTGCGCCAGATCAATACGGATCGTACCGGACGCTTTCTTCATCGCCTTGGTCTGCGCCGCACCGCCGACACGGGATACGGAGAGACCGACGTTGACTGCCGGGCGCATACCGGAGAAGAACAGATCACTCTCCAAAAAGATCTGACCGTCTGTGATGGAGATCACGTTGGTCGGAATGTATGCGGATACATCGCCCGCCTGCGTCTCAATGATCGGCAGCGCCGTGATGGACCTCCGCCCAGCTCATCGGAAAGCTTGCTGGAACGCTCCAGCAGTCTGGAATGCAGATAAAATACGTCTCCCGGATAAGCCTCACGTCCCGGAGAACGCTCCAGCAAAAGGGACAGTGCACGATATGCCACTGCATGCTTGGAGAGGTCATCATATACGATAAGGACATCCTTGCCCTGATGCATGAAATACTCTGCCATAGCGGTTCCCGCATACGGTGCAATGTACTGTAACGATGCCGACTCGCTGGCTGTCGATGATAAAATGATGGAGTAGTCCATCGCATCATTCTTCGTCAATGTATTCACGAGCTTTGCTACGGTCGACGCCTTCTGGCCGATCGCCACATAAATACAGATCACATCTTTTCCCTTCTGGTTCAAGATGGTATCTACTGCGATTGATGTCTTACCGGTCTGTCTGTCACCGATAATCAGCTCCCGCTGTCCACGTCCGATCGGGAACATGGCGTCAATCGCCAGAATACCGGTCTCGAGCGGCTGCTTGACTGACTGACGGTCAACAATGCCCGGCGCCTCCTGCTCGATCGGACGGTAATCATCCGCCGGAATCTCTCCCTTTCCGTCGATCGGCGCTCCCAGTGCATTTACAATTCTTCCAAGATAGGCATTTCCGACCGGAACACCCGCCTTCTTCTTCGTACGTGTGACCTTTGTGCCCTCTTTGATGCCGGTGTCTTTTCCGAGAATGATACAGCCGATCTGATCGCGCTTGATATCCTGCACCATACCTCTGACGCCATTCTCGAAGATCACAATCTCACCATACATGGCATGCTCAATACCATAGATGGTTGCGATTCCGTCTCCTACCCAGATGACAGAGCCGACTTCCTGCTCACCGGTCACCATATCATAATTTTCTATTTCTGTTTTCAGTATAGAGATAATCTCCTCTGAATTTATGGAACCCACGTCATCACCTCCATGTCAATTTTTGTTCTAAGTTCTTGATCCGTCCCCGGACGCTGTAATCTTCCACCAGATCTCCCGTCTCCAGCACAAATCCGCCGATCAGTTCCGGCTGTGTGCGGATAGTAAGCTCCACCGTCTCTCTGTGATGCTTTGCAGCGAGATATGCTTTGATCTGTGCAAGCTGCTCCTCATCCGGTGTACCCGCGCAGTACATGACAGTCTTTAAAATTCCATTTGCCTCATCATAGCAGCGCGTATACGCTTTGAAGACGTCGTCCATCTCCGATACGTTTCCGTGGTCGCACATTTCTTTTAAGAAATTCCAGACCTCCTTTGGAAACAGCTGCTCGATCAGCCGGTGCTTTTCCCTGCCGGATACTACCGGGCAGTCCAGCACGCGCGGAAGTTCGCCAGTCAGTGAGAAGATCCGCTTCATCTCTTCCACGGTCTCTTTCCCTACGCCCAGCTCAAAAAGAACCGTTCCGTAATTATTTGCTGTTTGTGTCATTTAAACCACCCGTTTTCGCCAAAAACTGTTCATACATAAGCTTGCTCTGTGCTGCCTGATCCGTGTCGCCCAATACCTTGGCGGTTGCCGCATGGCAAGTCCCGCAATCTGCGACTGCAGCTCCTGCACGGTTTTCTCACGCTCAAGGTCAATCGACTTGTGCGCGTTGGCAATAATTTTCTGCGCCTCTGTATCCGCTGCATCCATACGGCTCTCATACTCCGCCTGTGCACTCTTTCTCGCCTTCTCAACGATCTGCGCCGATTCCTCATGCGCCTGCTTTAAGGCGTCCTCATACTGCGCTTTCAGCTCGTTTGCCTGCTCATTTACATGGCGTGCGTCCGCATCTGCCCTTCGATCAGCTGCTTGCGCTGATCCATCACTTTCGTGACCGGTCCGATTAAAAATTTGCGGAGCCCCAGATATAATACGATCAGATTGACGATGGTAAAGATGACATTCCAGTCGATTCTAAGTAACTGCATACTCTACCATAACCTTTCCTTAGCCTAAGAATAAGATGATTAAGATTGCTACAACCATACCGAAGATTGCAGTACCCTCTGCCAGTGCACAGCCAAGTAACAGTGCCTTTGTGATCTTTCCGTCAGCCTCCGGCTGTCTTGCGATAGCGTCTGTTGCCTTGGAAGTTGCAAGTCCGATGCCGATACCTGCTCCAATACCTGTAAGTGCTGCGATTCCTGCTCCGATTGCGATTAAAGATGTCATAATAATGTTCTCCTTTTCCTTTTCTTTTTCGATTTGATTACTCGATGGTTTCCTTAATAAAAAGTGATGTTAAAAATACAAATACATATGCCTGAATGAATCCGTCAAACAGGTCAAAATAGAGGCTGAGCGGTACCGGCACAAGTAACGGTGCCACGATCTTGATCAGCTCCATGATAACGAATGCGCCTAAGATATTACCGAAAAGTCGCATACACAGTGATAACGGCCGGATAAATATTTCCAGAATATTCATCGGCAGCATAAGCGGGATCGGTTCCGCAAAGCTCTTTAAAAAGCCCTTGACGCCTTTTTTATGTACGCCCGAAAATTCAATCAGAACGATACTCATCAGTGCGAGAGCACCTGTGACGCCCACATCCTTGGTTGGAGACTTGAGACCGAACAGACCGATCATATT
>ENA-OQDW01000551-OQDW01000551.1-human-gut-metagenome-genome-assembly--contig:-NODE-551-length-15266-cov-1.404320_pt1 | contig 15266 bp, 21 predicted proteins | sample MGYA00242784_ERZ504613 | MGnify/ENA primary metagenome ERZ504613 (study PRJEB26092, sample SAMD00036330) | human gut metagenome | host: Homo sapiens | study: EMG produced TPA metagenomics assembly of... | reverse complement strand
CTGAGTATTTTGGGAACTTATGCAAATGGAATTGTTCTGGACCATTTTATTGATGGATTTAACAGAAGAAAACGAATCTGTATTCTTACAGAACAGTATAAAGAATTACAAAATTTTATTGTCCACGAATTACACCGTGGTGTGACATTGTATCCGGCAATTGGTGGATATAATAATGAAGAAAAGATAGAGTTGGTGACGATTCTTACAAGAAATGAATATGCGGAAGTATTGAATTATCTACATTCGGTTGATGAGAATGCATTTGTCACTGTCTCAACAGTAAATGAAGTGATTTGGACAGTGGAAATGTGAAACAGAAGATGCGGGGCATTTAGCGTAACAGGAGGACAAGATGAGAGATTACAAATATATTTTGTTTGATTTGGACGGAACATTGACAGATCCGAAAGAAGGAATCACGAAGTCGGTTGCATATGCATTGAAACATTTTGGGATCGATGTGGAAGATTTGGACACATTATGCAAGTTCATTGGACCGCCGCTCAAGGATTCTTTTATGCAATATTATGGACTGAGTGAGGATGATGCACACCTTGCGGTGGAAAAATACAGGGAATATTTTGAACCGTGTGGAATGTTTCAAAACAAAGTGTATGACGGGGTGGAAAATCTGTTAAAGGAACTGAAAACAAGTGGAAAAGAGATTGTTCTTGCGACCTCAAAGCCGGGAGTCTATGCACAGAAAATATTGGAGCATTTTCATTTGGATTCTTACTTTTCTTATGTGGCAGGAAGTGAGCTGGATGGACGAAGAGTGAAAAAAGGCGATGTGATCGCATATGCATTAGAGAAGATGAATATAAAAGAATATTCACAGGCTGTCATGATCGGAGATCGGGAGCATGATATTATCGGAGCGAAAGAGCATGGACTTTCCTGCATCGGTGTACTTTACGGATATGGAAGCAGAGAAGAATTTGAACGGTATGGTGCAGATTGCATTGTGGAGACGGTGAGTGAGTTGAGGGAAGAACTGTAATCTTAAAAATGTATGAAGAATTTTGGAACAGCTTGACAAATGGTTGTTTCGAGGATAATATATTCAGTAGTTTCTAAAGCAAAAGGTAATGAGAAAGAGGAGTACACATAAGTCGCTTGAAAGAGAGAACCGCTCTTAGGCTGAAAGGTGGTTTCAAGATAGAAATGTAGAAGGTAGCTTTCGAACCGGATTTCTGAACTGTGTATAATTATATAATAAGGTCAAAGTAGGAAGTCACGGGGTGGTTCACGTTAAAGAACCGACGAGATATATATGAAAGATTTCGTATATAACAAAGGTGGTACCGCGATTATTCGCCCTTTACATTTTCATGATGTAAAGGGCTTTTTATTACGAATAATACGAATCATGAGAGGGATTTACAAGGAGGAAGTAATGAGTAAAAATTTAGAGAAAACATATAATCCAAAGGAGATTGAGACGAAACTTTATGAAAGATGGTGTGAGAATAAATATTTTCACGCAGAAGTAGATAGAAGCAAGAAACCATTTACAATTGTTATGCCGCCACCGAATATTACGGGTAAGCTGCATATGGGACACGCACTTGACAATACATTACAGGATATTTTAATTCGTTATAAGAGAATGCAGGGGTACAATGCACTTTGGATTCCGGGAACAGACCATGCGGCAATCTCAACAGAAGTAAAGGTTACAAACCAGTTAAAAGAAGAAGGAATTGACAAAAAAGAGCTGGGACGTGAAGGATTTTTAAAGAGAACCTGGGAATGGAAAGAAGAGTACGGCGGAACAATCACACAGCAGCTTAAGAAACTGGGAACATCTTGTGATTGGGACAGAGAGCGTTTCACAATGGATGAGGGATGCTCCAAAGCAGTAGAAGAAGTGTTCATCAAGTTGTATGAAGAAGGATATATTTACAAAGGTTCCAGAATTATCAACTGGTGTCCGGTATGTAAAACTTCCCTTTCTGATGCGGAAGTAGAGCATGAGGAACAGGCAGGACATTTCTGGCATATCAAATACCCAATCGTAGGAACAGACCGTTTCCTTGAGATTGCGACAACACGTCCGGAGACAATGCTTGGAGATACTGCAATCGCAGTTCACCCGGATGATGACAGATATAAAGATATTGTTGGAAAGAACGTATTACTTCCATTGGTAAATAAAGAGATTCCGATTGTGGCAGACTACTATGTAGACAAAGAATTTGGAACAGGTGCGGTGAAGATTACACCAGCGCATGACCCGAATGACTTTGAAGTTGGAAAACGTCACAACTTGCCGGAGATCAATATCATGAACGATGATGCGACAATCAATGAACATGGTGGAAAATATGCAGGCATGGATCGCTATGAGGCAAGAAAAGCAATCGTGGCAGATTTGGAAGAGCAGGGATACCTTGTGAAAATCGAAGACCACACACACAATGTAGGAACACATGACAGATGTCACACAACAGTGGAACCGTTGATTAAACAACAATGGTTTGTGAAGATGGAAGAACTTGCAAAACCGGCGATCAATGCGTTAAAGACTGGAGAATTAAAATTTGTTCCTGAACGTTTTGACAAGATTTATCTGCACTGGCTGGAAAATATCCGTGACTGGTGTATTTCAAGACAGATTTGGTGGGGACACAGAATTCCTGCTTACTATTGTGACGAGTGCGGGGAATTTGTAGTGGCAAGAGAGATGCCGGAAGTATGTCCGCACTGTGGATGTACACATTTTACACAGGATGAAGATACACTTGATACATGGTTCAGTTCAGCGCTCTGGCCGTTCTCAACACTTGGCTGGCCAGACAGCACAGAGGAATTGGATTACTTCTATCCGACAGATGTGCTTGTGACAGGATATGATATCATTTTCTTCTGGGTAATCCGTATGGTATTCTCAGCGTTTGCACACACAGGAAAATCACCGTTCCACACAGTATTCATTCACGGACTTGTGCGTGATTCACAGGGACGTAAGATGAGTAAATCACTTGGAAACGGAATTGATCCGTTGGAAGTGATCGAACAATACGGTGCAGATGCGCTTCGTATGACGCTTGTGACAGGAAATGCGCCGGGAAATGATATGCGTTTCTATGATGAGCGAGTTGAGGCAAACAGAAACTTTGCGAACAAAGTATGGAATGCATCTCGTTTTATCTTGATGAACATGGAAGATAAGACAATTACAACACCGGATCTGGGTGAGTTGACACCGACAGATAAGTGGATTCTTTCAAAAGTGAATACACTTGCAAAAGACGTGACAGAGAATATGGATAAGTTTGAGCTTGGAATCGCACTTCAGAAAGTATATGACTTTATCTGGGATGAGTTCTGTGACTGGTATATTGAGCTTGCAAAATATCGTATGTATCATGCAGATGAAGATGCAAAAGCTGCAAATGCGACATTATGGACCTTGAAAACAGTATTGGCAAACGGCTTGAAATTGTTACATCCGTTTATGCCGTTTGTGTCTGAGGAAATCTACAGTGCATTAGTGCCGGAAGAAGAGTCTTTGATGATGTCAACATGGCCACAATATAAAGAAGAGTGGAATTTTGCGGCAGAAGAGAATGTGGTAGAACACATGAAAGAAGTAATTCGTGGTGTGCGTAACGTGCGCGCAGAGATGAATGTTGCACCTAGCCGTAAAGCAAAAGCATTTATTGTATGCGAGAATGAGACATTGAGAAATGGTTTGGAAGAAATCAAAATCTCTTCTGCTCCTTTAATGAATGCAAGTGAGATTGTGATTCAGTCAGACAAGGAAGGCGTTGCTGAAGATGCAGTTTCCGTTGTTGTGACAGATGCAGTTGTATATCTTCCGTTGGCAGACTGGTAGATTTTGAACAGGAAATTGAACGTCTGAAAAAGGAAGAAGCAAAATTAGAGAAAGAACTTGCTCGTGTAAACGGAATGCTTGGCAATGAAAAATTCATCAGCAAAGCGCCGGAAGCTAAGATTAATGAAGAAAAGGCAAAATTAGAAAAATATACACAAATGATGGAACAGGTAAAAGAAAGACTTGCAGGACTTCAAAAATAAGTCCTGCGAAAGTCAGGAAATATAGGTGAGGTTAGAGTATGAAACGAATCCACATCAGGAAACCAGATATAAAGGGGAAATTTCAAAAACTAAGACATTTAAAAAAGGAAGATATCAAAGAATATTGGCATAAAAAGAAACTTCGAAGAGAAGCAATTTTGGAAAAGAGAAGAAACAGTGCTTTTGCAAAAAAAATGCAGCCTGTCTACAAAATCATGAACCGATTTTCACTTTTGCTGCATGTGTTGTACGCGTGTCTGATCAACCTTGTGATTGAATCAATTTCAAGACACTCATTTTTTGCCGCATGGGATTATATGGTCGGTTCGCCTTGGACATTTTTGTTTAATACGTACTTGATATTTATTACATTTTTACTCGTATATTTGGTGAGAAGACGTGTTTTTGTGCGTATATTGATTACCGCTTTCTGGATGATACTTGGTATTACAAATGGCTATATGCTGATGGTGAGGGTAACACCATTCAATGCACAGGATTTAAAGGTTGCAGGCGATGCGGTGACATTGTTTGATAAATATTTTTCCGGATTTGAGGGCATGATGCTGGCTGTAGGAATCATTGCAGTTGTTGTGTGGCTCATATCCATGTGGAGAAGAGGCGGACAATACCAGGGAAAGATGCATCGTATTATTGCGCTGATCGGAATTGTGTTCTGCTTTGGAATTACCGGATTGATCACAAATCTGGCAATCAATAAGCGTGTAGTCTCAAATTATTTTGGGAATATCGCATTTGCGTATGAGGATTATGGATTTCCGTATTGCTTTAGTGCAAGTGTGTTTAATACAGGAATTTCTCAGCCGAATAATTACAGTAAAGAGACAATTGAACAGATCAGTAATGACGGGAAGATTACAGAGGCAACAACAGGCAGAAAAGAGATGCCGAATATTATTTTTATTCAGCTGGAATCTTTCTTTGACCCAAGTGAAGTGGAGTTTTTCACAACATCAGAAGACCCAATTCCGAATTTCAGAAAGTTGATGCAAAATTATTCCACAGGGTATTTCAAAGTGCCTTCTGTCGGTGCGGGAACCGCCAATACAGAGTTTGAAGTGCTGACCGGAATGAACCTTCGTTATTTCGGACCTGGAGAATATCCATATAAAACGGTCTTGAAATATCAGACGGCAGAGAGTGCGGCAACCGCGCTTGAAAATTTTGGATACGGCACACACGCATTACACAACAATGGTGGAAATTTTTATAGCCGTGCAGATGTGTTTAACAATATTGGATTTGACACGTACACAAGTAAAGAGTTCATGAATATTTTACAGGTGACAGAAAATGGATGGGCAAAAGATGATATTTTGACACAGCATATTTTAAATGCGATGGATTCCACAGAGCAGCAGGATTTTGTGTTTGGCATTACAGTGCAGGGACACGGTGATTATCCGGAAGAAAAAGTGCTGGAGAACCCGAGAATCACAGTCAGTGGAATTGAGGATGAAGGTCGTACAAATGCGTGGGAATACTATGTGAATCAGCTGTATGAGACTGACCAGTTTATTGGGGAACTTTTACAGAAATTAAAAGAAAGAGGAGAGCCGACAGTGCTTGTACTGTACGGGGATCACCTTCCTACAATGGGATTGGAAGCAAAAGATCTGAAGAGCCGTTATCTGTACAATACCAACTATGTAATCTGGGACAATACCGGACTGCAAAAAGAAGACCGCAATATTCCGTCTTATCAGATTATGGCAGATGTATTTGACAGATTGGATATTCATGCGGGAACGATTTTTAACTATCATCAGACAAGACGTCAGACAAAACACTATTTGTCAGACTGGAATTGCTGCAGTATGATATTTTATATGGAGAGCAGTACGTATATGGCGGAAAAGAAAACAATCCGATAAAAGAAGGACATATGCAGATGGGTGTGCTTGATGTGACGTTGAGCGAACTGATTGCACAGATGGATGGAAGTTACAGCCTGTACGGAGAGAACTTTACGAAGTCAAGTAAAGTTTATGTCAATGGTGAAAAACAAAAGACGACATTTTTAAATAATACGAGAATCGATATTTTGGATACTGAGATAAAAGAGGGCGATACGATTGAAGTCAGTCAGGTCGGCTCGAGCAATCGAATTTTCAGGACATCGAAACAGTATATTTATCAAGGTGGAAAACTGGTGGAGGCACCGGATACGACCGTTGATCAGACGGAGGGTACAACAACAGAGAATACAGAACAATAGATAGAAAATACACAAGAAAATGATGGTGAGATAAGTGGATTATAGAGAAGCGATTGCGTATATTTTAGAGATACCGAAATTTACAAAGAAAAACAGTTTGGAACACACAAAAGATTTTTTGAGGATTCTTGGTAACCCGGAGAAAGGGAAAAAGATCATTCATGTTGCTGGGACAAATGGAAAAGGATCGGTATGTGCATATATGCAGTCGCTTCTTTTGACTGAAAAAAAGACTGTCGGATTTTTTACATCTCCGCATCTTGTGAAGATGAATGAGCGGATTCGTATCGATGGAGAAGAAATCAGCGATGAGATGTTTTTAAGTACATTTGATATTGTGTTTGCAGCTGTGCAGAAAATGAAAGCCGATGGAAAACCACATCCGACTTTTTTTCGAGTTTTTATTCGCGATGGCGATGACTGCATTTGCAGACAGTGGGGTGGAGTACATTATACTGGAAACAGGACTCGGCGGAAGGCTGGATGCGACAAATGCAATTGATGTTCCGTTTTTGACGATCATCACATCGATCAGTTTGGACCATACAGAAATATTGGGAGAGACGATCGAGGAGATCGCGGCAGAGAAGGCCGGGATTTTAAAGCGTGATGTTCCGATAATTTATATAGGAAAAGAAGAAAAGAGTGCAAAAGTGATTCGAGAGTTTGCAGAAAAGGTCGGAGCGCCTTGTAGAGAAATCTCGAAAAATGCGTACGAAATTCAGGAAATCACGAGTAAAGATATTGCATTTTCAATTACAAATGCGTATTATGAGAATAGTATTTGGAAACTTGGTACAAAAGCACTTTATCAGGTGGAAAATGCAATGCTCGCATTGGAAGCAATGCGGTATCTTGTAAAAGAAGAAAAGCATTTGAACCGGTGGAAAAGAGGCTCTTTACAAGACTCACTGGAGGGGAGGATGGAGGAGATCCTGCCTGGTGTCATCTTAGATGGAGCGCATAACCCTGGTGCAGTCGAAGTATTTGTGGAGAGTGTGAACGCACAACAGGAAAATAATTTTGAAAAAAATTATTTTGTTCTCAGCGGTAAAAGAAAAAGAATATGAAACGATGATACGAATGCTTTGTGAAACAATAGATGCCAAAGAGTATATTTTGACTCAGATTGAGAATGAACGCGGGGTGAGCACAGAGGAGCTTGCCGGTGTTTTTCGGAAATATACAGATAAAAAGATTATAGAAGAGGAGAATCTCGAAAAGGCGTTTTGCATGGCGCTGAAAGAAAAAGGGGAGAATGACAGGGTGTATTGCCTTGGGTCATTGTATCTGGTCGGGATGCTCAAAGAATTAATAGTGGGAGGAAAAAAGCATGCTTAATTTTGAAGAAGAACTAAAAAAATTCAAACCAAGTCTGGAAGTGGAAGATATCGAGGAGGCAGTCTATCAGGAAGATATGACAGATATGACAGATAATTTTACGTGAAATGATGAAACAGAATAAGTAGAGGATAAGGGTGAAATTCAGTGGAGTATACAAAAAAGTTTCTATATCAATCAAATCAGTGGTATAATGATGGACTTCGCAGGGCAAATATAAGAGATTTATCCGGAGCGGTTACATCTTTGAAGAAAAGTTTGCAATTTAACAGAGATAATATTGCAGCACGAAATCTTTTGGGACTTGTGTATTTTGGGCAGGGAGAAGTTGCCGAAGCACTTGTAGAATGGATTATCAGCAAGAATATTAAATCTCATGAGAATATCGCGGACTATTATATCAAAAAGGTTCAGGAGACACCGAGTGAGTTAGAAGTAATGAACCAGGCGATCAAGAAGTATAACCAGTGTCTTACATATTGTCAGCAGGATGGAGAGGATCTTGCGGTGATTCAACTGAAAAAGGTAGTTGCATCGCATCCGACATTTTTAAAAGCGTACCAGCTTCTTGCGCTTTTGTATCTGAAGACAGAACAGTACGCAAAAGCAAGACAAGTTCTGAGAAGAGCACATAAATTAGATGCTACAAACGAGATTACAATCCGGTATATGCATGAGCTTACAAAGCTGCACAATAAGAAAACGGCGAAGGCGAAAGAGGAAAAAGATCAGACAGTCACATACAATCTAGGAAATGAAACGATTATACACCGGTGTCGGCATCTTTAAAAGATAATGCAGCTACAATTACGATTATGAATATTGTGATTGGAATTTTGATGGGAGCGGCGATTGTATGGTTTCTGATTGTTCCCGCAATCAATCACAGCAAATCGACGAAGACGAATAAAGATGTGGTTGCATACAGTGATCAGATTGCAGCTAAAGAAAGTGAGATCAGTGCACTACAAAAACAGGTGGAAGATTATCAGGCAAAAGAAAAAGAACTGGAAGCCGAAAAACAGAAAGCGGCCAATACACAGAGCAGTTACGAGGCATTGATCGATGTGATCGATCATTATAATCAGAATAATTACAGTACGACAAATTTGATCGATGAGCTGCTTGCACTTTCCACGGATTCGTTAGGAGAAGTCGGAAAAGCACAGTATGATGAGATGACAAGTGAAATATTCCCGAAACAATGTGATAAACTTTACCGTTCCGCAAGACAGAGTTATCGAGTGGAAAATTATGGAACAGCGATTGAATCGCTGGAAAAAGTTATGAAGATGAATGAATCCTATGAAGACGGAAAGGCGCTCTTGCTGCTTGCAGATTCCTATGCGGGAAATGGAGATACGGAAAAAGCGACAGAGAAATATAACCGTGTGATTGAATTATTCCCGGACAGCAACGTTGCACAAAAGGCGACAGAAGCATTGAACGGAACGAATGATGATGGTGATAACAATAGCCAGCAATAGAGATACAAAAGAGAAAGGATATGTAACAAATTTGGTTACATATCCTTTTTGTGTAAAAAAAGGACAGATGTGACTTTTAAAACAAGGAGGGAAAGAAATATGAAGTATCAGGTGGAAGAAAATTGTCTTACAATTTTTCTGCCGGGTGAGTTGGATCATCATAATGCAGAAGAGATTCGAAAGGGATCGGATAAACTGATCGAAGAAAATCACATTAAGTGTGTCATTTTTGATTTTCAGGAGACAAATTTCATGGACAGTTCAGGAATAGGAGTGATTATGGGAAGATACAAACTAGTGTATCTGCTGGGGGGAGAAGTATGGGCAGTCCATGCAAATGAAAGAATGAAAAAGATTTTAACGATGTCCGGCGTGACAAAAATAATTCAGATGTATGAGGAGGAGACGATATGAGAAATACAAATGAAATGGAGCTGATTTTTGACAGTCTGTCTGCGAATGAGGGATTTGCAAGAGTTGCAGTTGCAGCATTTATGACTCAGTTAAATCCGACGGTGGAAGAAGTGCTGATGTGAAGACCGCAATTTCTGAGGCGGTTACAAATGCAGTGATTCACGGATACGAAAATGAGATACATAAGATTTTTATACGATGCAATATCAAAGAGGAGACCATTTATATAGAAGTGGAGGATCACGGAAAAGGAATTGAGGATGTAAAAAAAGCGATGGAGCCGCTATTTACAACAAAGCCTGAAATGGATCGGTCGGGAATGGGATTTTCGTTTATGGAAGCTTTTATGGATCATATTTGTGTGGAATCGGTGCAAGGAGAAGGAACTACGGTAAAAATGCAAAAAACAATCGGAAAAGGAAGGAAATTATGGACCACACAATCGCTTTGATCAGACAATCACACGATGGGGATGAAAAAGCGAGAGAACAATTAGTGGAGGAAAATATCGGTCTGATCTGGTGTATTGTAAAACGATTTTATGGAAGAGGTGCAGAGCCGGAGGACTTGTTCCAAATTGGAAGTATTGGTCTTCTGAAAGCAATTGATAAATTTGATATGACGTATGATGTCAAGTTTTCAACCTATGCGGTGCCGATGATATCCGGAGAGATTAAGCGCTTTTTGCGGGATGACGGAATGATCAAGGTGAGCAGATCTTTGAAAGAACTTTCATACAAAGCATATTTTGCAAAAGAAAAGCTACAGGAAAAGCTTGGAAGAGATCCAACTTTGGAAGAACTGGCAGAAACTATGGAAGTAGAAAAAGAAGAGCTTGTCATGGCGATGGAGTCGAGTGGTGAAGTGGAATCACTCCATAAACCGATTTACCAGAAAGATGGAAATGAAATTCAACTGATGGATAAATTAGAGGAGACAGGGGCACAGGAAAGAAAAGGTGCTTAATCAGATGCTGCTTGCGTCAGCTTTTGGAGGGGCTTGAAAAATGAAGGAGACGCCAGTTGATCTATTTGCGCTATTTTGCAAATCAGACACAGTCGCAGGTGGGAAAGACACTTGGAATTTCTCAGGTTCAGGTGTCGAGACTGGAAAAAAAGATTTTGAAAAATTTGAGGCAGAAGGTTTAAATCGACCGAGTTCGTAATAGAAAAAGTGCGAACTCGGTTTTTTGCATAGTTTTGAGAAAAAATGACATAATAAAGTGCATATGAAGGGAAGGTGAAAATAATGGAAAAGGCAAGAAAGAGAATTCGCATCTGTTTGACATGTATTGTTCTTGCGGCGATTGGAATCGGACTGTTCTATTATTATTATGAAATAAAAGGAAATGGAACGGCAAATACAGGAACTTTGATTCAAATGTTGAGATGGGGATAAAAAAATTATGGCAGTGACGAAGGATACCGTTTATATCAAGAGTGAACAGAATGTAGAAGTAAAAAAAAGAGAAAGTGAGACTCGGGGAACATTTTATCCTTGGAATGTACGAATGAAAAGATTGCTGCTAGAATCAAAACGATTCTGCTGTTAAAAATTCCAGATACCGGAAAGCACCGATATGTAGTATCTATCCTGAAGATTATAGAGTGTATTCACAGAGAATATCCAAATCTGGATATTCAAAAATTTGGGAGTACCCGATATTATCGTTACGTATGAGGAACAGAAGGTGACAAATCCAATTGGGCATTTCTTAAAGATTGTTGGGGTTGTGGCGGTCACATTTATCGGCGCCGGATTTTCCATTATGGCGTTCAATAACGATGTGGATGTTTCACGACTGTTTGCGCAGATTTATGAGTTTTTTATGGGAAAGCCAAAAGAAGGGTTCAGCGTGTTGGAATTGACGTATTGTGTGGGGCTGATTGTCGGAATTTTAGCATTTTTCAATCATTTCGGAGGGAAGAAATTTACGGTCGATCCGACTCCGATGGAGGTGGAAATGCGATTGTACGAGAATGATATCCAGACAACGTTGATTGAAAATTATTCCAGAAAGGAGCAGGAGATGGATGTGGGCAAGACAAGTCATTCTCGCAGTCATCGGACTTAGCTCTGGAATTGCGGTGGCAGGAGGACTATTTTCGTTTATCATTGGTCTGGGAGTGGTGTCTGATTTTGCAGACAGGACGCACACAGGTGCAAATGTTATTTTATACGAAGAAATGATTGCGCTTGGAGGAATATTAGGAAATATTATGTATGTTTACCAAATTTGTATTCCAGGTGTACAGTTTCTGATTGGTCCGGTTGGATTTTGTGCCGGCATTTTTGTAGGGTGCTGGTCCATGGCACTGGCAGAAATTTTAAATATTTTCCTATTTTTATCCGGCGCGTTAAATTGTTGAGAGGAGTGCCGTATATCATTTTAAGCATGGCCATCGGGAAGGGAATCGGAGCATTGCTGTTTTTCCTGAAAGATGGTAGGAAAGGACAAAAAATGAAAAAAATGAGTAAACAGGCGTATGCAGCTATGTGAAAGAAAAAACACCGGTACACAATGTTTATGTCAATATGGCGAAGGCGTTTGTGACGGGAGGGACTATCTGTCTGCTTGGGCAGGTGATTCTGAATTATTGTAAAAATACAGGAATGAAAGAAGAAATAGCAGGTTCATGGACATCGTTAGTATTGGTGCTCATCAGTGTATTGCTGACCGGCTTTAATATCTATCCAAGTATTGCAAAGTGGGGTGGTGCAGGAGCGCTTGTCCCAATCACGGGATTTGCCAATTCTGTGGCAGCACCGGCGATTGAATATAAGAAAGAAGGACAGGTATTTGGAATCGGATGTAAGATTTTTACGATAGCAGGTCCTGTTATCTTATATGGGATACTGACTTCTGGGTACTTGGATTGATTTACTATTTCTTAATGAAAGTGGGGATTGTACTATGATGACGAAAGGAAGCCAAAGTATAGCATTTCAGGAAGCACCATATATTATCAGCAGTGGTTCTGTTGTGGGAAAGAAAGAAGGGGAAGGCCCTTTAGGGAAATTGTTTGATATGGTGGAGATGGAAAATCTGTTTGGAGAAGATACCTGGGAGGCAGCAGAGAGTACGATGCAGAAAGAGGCCTGTCTTTTGGCGGTTGGAAAAGCAGATATTGCGTTGGAGAAAGTCAGATATCTCTTTGGAGGAGATTTACTGCGTCAGGGAATTGCTACATCCATGGGAGTGGAGGCGCTTCAGATTCCGATGTTCGGACTTTATGGAGCCTGTTCTACATCAGGAGAGGCAATCGCATTGGGAGCGATGAGCGTGGCAGCGGGATATGGCGAGTATATGCTGGCTGTGACATCAAGTCATTTTGGAAGTGCAGAAAAAGAATTTCGTTTTCCGCTTGGGTATGCAAGTCAAAGACCGTTGTCAGCACACTGGACAGTGACAGGGAGTGGGGCATTTCTAATTGGAAGGCAGAAAAGTCATGTGAGGGTAGCTGGTGTGACAGTTGGTAAGATTGTAGACTTTGGATTGAAGGATTCTCAGAATATGGGTGCATGTATGGCGCCTGCAGCCTGTGATACGATTATACAGAACCTTCAGGATTTTGGAAGACAGGAGAGCGACTATGACCGCATTATTACAGGAGACCTTGGATATGTGGGACAAAGCATTCTTTTTGATCTGATAAGAAAGCAGGGGAAAGATATCAAATACAATCATGCAGACTGTGGATGATGATTTTTGATCAGAAGACACAGGACACACATGCAGGAGGAAGTGGGTGCGGCTGTGCGGCGGTTACGCTTTCTGCGTATATTCTTCCAAAGCTTGCAAGCGGGGAATGGAAGAGAGTGTTATTTGTACCAACCGGGGCCTTGATGTCTACAGTTAGTTTTAATGAGGGAGAGAGCGTTCCTGGAATCGCGCATGGGATTGTGTTAGAACATTGTTAAAAAGGAGAAGGATATGGAGTATGTAAATGCATTTTGGATAGGAGGGCTTATCTGTGCTTGATTCAGATTCTCCTGGATCGGACAAAAATGATGCCTGGACGAGTGATGGTGCTGCTTGTGTGCGGCGGTGCTGTATTGGGATTCTTAAATATTTATGAGCCGTTTTTAAAATTTGCAGGGGCAGGTGCGAGTGTTCCGTTGCTTGGATTTGGCAATTTGTTATTTAAGGGTGTGAAAGAGGCAATCGGGAAAGAAGGATTTATCGGTATATTTATGGGAGGATTTACGGCAAGTGCAGTTGGAATTTCTGCGGCACTTATTTTTGGTTACCTCGCTTCGCTCATTTTCGACCCGAAAATGAAGAAATAGTTAAAAGAATGTCAAAAAATGTAAAATTTTGTTGTTTTCTTCCGTAGATAATGTTATGGTAAAAATAGTGAGTTTATTGAGAGGATTTGAAGGAGGAAACCTATGAATTACACTAGCATTATTATCCCTTTCCTTGGTGGGCTTGGGATGTTTATCTATGGAATGCAGATTATGGCTCAAGGCTTGGAGAATGCGGCTGGGAATAAGATGAAATCGCTTCTTGAAGCATTGACAAAAAATAAGTTATTAGGAGTACTATTGGGAGCATTTATTACTGCTGTGATTCAAAGTTCGTCGGCGACGACTGTCATGGTGGTAGGTTTTGTGAATGCAGGAATTATGAACCTGACACAGGCAATGGGTGTTATCATGGGTGCGAATATCGGGACAACGGTAACAGGATGGCTTGTTTCCAGGCGTTGGAATGGGCAAAATTTTTGAGCCCGACAACACTGGCGCGATTGCGATTATGATTGGTGTTGTGATTATGTTGACCGGAAAAAGAAGATCCACAAAGGATATAGCCAGTATTATCGTAGGATTTGGTCTTTTGTTTGTCGGTATTTCTACAATGTCAGGAGCAGTTGATCCGTTAAAAGAGTCAGAAGGATTTGTAAATCTTTTCGTGACTTTAGGAAAGAATCCTTTATTGGGAATTATAGCGGGAGCACTTGTTACAGCGATTATCCAGAGTTCATCAGCATCTGTTGGTATTTTGCAGAGTCTTGCAGCAGCGGGGTTAGTTCCGTTTAATGCGGCAATTTATATTATTATGGGACAGAACATTGGTACATGTGTAACTGCAATGCTGTCAAGTATGGGTGCGAAAAAGAATGCTAAGACAGCAGCACTTATGCATTTATTGTTTAATATCATCGGAACGATTATTTTTAGTGTGGTGGCAATTGTGTTTTTCAAAGTGGTTAATCCGGTTTGGGGACACGGTCGGATTACACAGACAGAGATCAGTATAGTACACACGATTTTTAATATTGCAACAACCGTAATGCTGTTCCCGGTATCTAATCTGATTATCAAACTTGCTAAGAAAATCAGTGGTGTGAAAGATGATGAAAGAGATGACAGTGTTGTTTCACTTGATGATAGAATGTTACAGACACCTTCTCTTGCACTTCAAGCTACAGTCGGTGAAGTGGCACGCATGGGAGAAATCGTGAATGATACTTTAGATGCGGCAAAACGTGTTCTTTTTACACTGAGTGAAGAAGATATTCATACATTGAAAGAAGATGAATCCAAAGTGGATAAACTGACTGCGGGAATCACAGATTATGCAATCAAGATTACCGGACTTCAAGTTGGGGAAAAGGAACATCGAGCAAGTGGCACACTTGCTCCAAATTGTTTCTGATATTGAACGTGTCAGTGATTACTGTGAAAATATCTCAGAATTTGCAGAGACGTTAAAAGAAAAGAAATTGTCGTTC